>Ga0055528_1002121_pt1 | contig 10951 bp, 6 predicted proteins | sample AraplaCol_mMS_r2_2_FD_55006 | JGI IMG/M metagenome (GOLD analysis project Ga0055528, IMG submission 55006) | Arabidopsis root microbial communities from North Carolina, USA - plate scrape MF_Col_mMS_r2 | ecosystem: Host-associated > Plants > Roots > Endosphere | place: USA: North Carolina...
GCGTTCTTTTCGGTCTCGCTCGCCCCGCAGGTCTCGTCGAGACGCCGGCGGGCAACATCAAGACATTGCTTCAAGTTTGTTTTGCGCGAAGCTGCGTCGGGCCAAAAGGTCGCGATGCAACATAGGTCGTGAATGTCATGGTCAATCCTCCTGATCAGTTGATCGATGAACGCGGCTTGGCGCGCACCGTTCCACACATTCTCCTCAAGGCGCCGGCAAAGCAGGCATCGCCGTGCCAGTGGCCTTGTCGCCTGTATCCACCGAGCCGCCGGCCGACGAAGGCTCTCCATGACGTCCGGAACTTCGACGGATTGCCGGCGTTAAGCGGCCAACAGATGGAGAAAGACATGAGCCAATCCAAATCACCCGCCGTTCAAGCTTATGAACTCGACAAGGCCAAAAGGCAGGAGCGCGAAGCCGAGGGCGAGCTCGACCGGGCGCTGGAGGATACGTTTCCAGCCTCCGATCCGGTATCGCACTCGATTACGTCGGTGGCCGGCGCGCCGCAAACAAGCGACGCGGCCGAGCGTGAAACCTTTGTCGAGGGCGCGCGCGGCTTCATCAAGAAGAACCCAATCGCAGCTGTCGCCATGACTGCCGCGGTGGCATGGATCCTCGGCGCCACGCGCTGAAGACCAAGCGCTGCCTCCGGCTGTTAACCCTCTCTTCACCATAAAAGGAGAGGAACAGCCGGCGGCTGTATCGATTTGGGACAACAGGCGTTCCCTTCCTGACTGAACAGAAAGGTGCGGGAATGGCAAAGGTCCTGATCGTCGAAGATGAAACACTGATCCGTTTTTCACTTGCCGACGCGTTGATCGACGCGGGTCATGTGGTGGTCGACTGTGGGAATGTGCTCGAGGCCGTGGCAGCACTCGCCAGGCATGACGATATCGCCGCGGTCGTGACCGATGTCGACATGCCGGGGGGCCTGAGCGGCCTCGATCTTGCCGCCCTCGTCAGAAAAACCAGGCCTTCTGTCCCGCTCATCGTGACCTCTGGACGCGTGATCGACTCTCCGCCCTCGAAGGCGCCGCCTTTCTTGCAAAGCCTTATGATTTTGCAGCGCTTGCTCGAAGGCTAAGCGAACGTCTTGAACAAGGCGGGCAAAAGACAGGCTTGCGGCCTGCTCTTTCGTCGGCGCGCTACCGCGCCCTTTGACGCGCCAGCGCGTGGCGCGCCTTTCATTCCGGCCCGGTGCTTGGTCCCCACGCGCATCATCTGAGGCGGCGCCAGGGAACAAGTAAAGCGCTTGAAGGTTCATCTCCGCAACCTTCAAACATCGTTCATGGACCGGACGCGCGGAGACAGACCGAGTGATGACGACAGCATCCCCTTCGACCGCTTCCCTTCACGTTTCGCGGATCTACTATGTCAACCCGCTTTTATTGTCTGGCCGGGATCGCTGGCTGGAGGTCTTCGATCACGCGGCCTTCCTCGGCTTCGACACCGTCCTGACGGCCCCTCCTTTTCGAAGGATGGCAGAGAGCCTGTTCTCAACCGTTGATTATGACGCTCTCGACCCGGCGCTCGGCCTTGAGGGGGGAGCTGAAGAGGCGCTTGCCGGGTTGGCCACAGAGGCTGAAAGCCGTGGGATCAGCTTCATGCTCGACCTTGCGATCGGCGCAGGCGTCGCAAACGACGATGCCCGCCTGCTATCTCTTGATCCGAGACGGTCGCCTCTTATGCCGCTCGTTGGGTCGCCCCCATCCGGCGATGTCGAGGCATGGCAGGCGCGGCTTTTACGTCTGGTTGCTGCTGGAATCAGCGGCTACCGGGTTATCGGCCTCGACAGGCTCGCGGCCGGTCAATGGCAGCAGCTGATCGCAGGAGCCAGGGCCGCAAATGCGGCAACGCGTTTTCTTGCCTATACGCCCGGGACCGACTTTGGGCTGCGAAATGGCTTGCGGGCGTGCGGGTTCGACGCCACCTTCACCTCGCTTGCCTGGTGGGACTTGCGCGAAAGCTGGTTTATCGAGGAGTACCGGCTGCAGCATGGGCTCGCACCGCAGATCGCCTTTCCCGAGGCCCCCTTTGCCAGACGGCTTGCGCATGGCACCGAGAGCAGGGAGATCCGCGAGCGTCGCTCGCGCCGGGCGCTGCGACTGGCGGCGGAAATCGGCGATNGTCTNCTCGTGCCGATGGGATTCGAATTCGGTGCCGGGCTGCCGCTCGATCCAACGCATGGGCACGGCGAGGGGCTGCGCAGGCTAAGAGCCGAAGGCGCCTTCGANCTGACGAGCGCACTGCGTGAANTGATGGCGGTCCGTAGCAGCCAGGCGATGCAGCTCGTCAATTGCGATACCACGAGCCAGGTGAGCATCCTGTCGCAGGCCGATGCGGCTGATCTTCGCACCGCCGCCACGGTGAGACTGATCGCCGTCAACAGGGACCTTCGTCGATCGGCATTGCTTCCCGAAACGATCCTCAATCGCGCCGTTTCTCCATTCGTGCCGGTGGACCCTGGCGCCTCCGGCCAGCGCCTGGAGCCGGGCGAGGTGCGCCTGATACCAACGCGGGCGCGCGCCTCCGTCACGGCAGAGCAGGGAGATCTGCCGCTTGCGGAGGCGACGAGGTCAGCGCGCATCGCCATCGAAAAGATTGCCCCGCAGGTCGACGAGGGTCGCTTCCCTGTCAAGCGCATCGTCGGCGATACGATGGTCGTCGAAGCCGACATCTTTGCCGATGGGCATGACCTTCTGGCGGCAGCCCTTCTCCACCGTCCGCGTGGCGAGGTCGAATGGCGCCAGGAACGCATGACGCTTGCCGAAAACGATCGATGGCAGGCAAGCTTCGTGCTCGATCGGGTCGGCCGCTTCGAGTTCTGCGTCGAGGCGTGGAAAAATCCTTTCGCGATATTTCGCTACGAACTGGTCAAGAAACATGAAGCCAGGCTCGACCTGCGTCTGGAATTGATCGAAGGCGAGGCACTGATCCGCGCTGGCGCAGCCGATCCGGCCGCCGCGATGGTTGCCGAGGAGCGCGCGGAGCTCGACGCGCTTGTTGCCGAACTGGAGCGCCGGGAAGGCATGTCCAAGCTCGACATCCTGCTGGCGCCGCGCACCGCCGAACTCATGGCCCGCGCCGACCGGCGCCCGTTTGCCACGCGCAGCGGCACCTATGGCGTCGAATCGGAGCGGCGCGAGGCAGGATTTGCGAGCTGGTACCANATCTTCCCGCGTTCACAGAGCGGAGACCCCAATCGTCACGGCACGTTCGAGGATGTGATCGCACGTCTGCCGGCCATTCGCGACATGGGGTTCGACGTCCTNTATTTCCCGCCCATCCATCCGATCGGCCGCACCAACCGCAAGGGCCGCAANAATTCGCTGAGCGCNGCACCGNGCGATCCGGGCAGTCCCTACGCCATCGGTTCNGAAGCCGGCGGCCATGACGCCATTCATCCCGAGCTCGGTGAGTTCGACGATTTCGAGCATCTGGTCGAGGAGGCGCGAAAGGCAGGTCTGGAGATCGCGCTCGATCTGGCAATCCAGGCCTCTCCCGATCATCCCTGGNTGAAAGAACATCCCGGCTGGTTCGACTGGCGGCCGGACGGCACCATCCGCTATGCCGAAAACCCGCCGAAGAAATACGAAGACATCGTCAATGTCGACTTCTACGCCAAGGATGCGATACCGGACCTATGGGTCGAACTGCGCGATATCGTCGAGATGTGGGTCGAAGAGGGCGTGCGGCTGTTTCGTGTCGACAATCCTCACACCAAACCTTTTCCATTCTGGGAGTGGCTGATCGGCGACATTCGCGCGCGCCNTCCCGACGTCGTTTTCCTGTCGGAGGCCTTCACGCGGCCCAAGGTCATGTACCGGCTTGCCAAGATCGGCTTTTCGCAATCCTACACGTATTTTACCTGGCGCAACGAGCGCTGGGAGCTCGAACAGTATATGAGCGAACTNACCACGAGCGAGGCGCGCGAATTCTTCCGGCCGCATTTCTTCGTCAACACCCATGACATAAACCCGGATTTNCTGCAGAACGCGCCGCGCCCGGCCTATCTCATCCGCGCCGCGCTCGCAGCCACCCTGTCGGGCCTCTGGGGCGTCTATAACGGTTTCGAGCTTTGCGAGGGACGGCCTGACGCCAAGCGCAAGGAATATGCCGACAGCGAAAAATACGAGATCCGCGCCTGGGACTACGATCGCCCGGGCAATATCAANGCGGAAATCGCCATGCTCAACCGCATCCGCAGGGACAACGCCGCCTTGCATTCGCATCTCGGGCTGACGCTTCTGCCCTCGTCGAACAGGAACGTCATGTTCTTCGAAAAAGCCGACAGCGGGCGTCACAACGTCTTGCTGATCGCCGTCAATCTCAATCCGCACGGGATCGAGGAAAGCAACGTCGAGTTTCCGCTCTGGCGGTTCGGCCTCGGCGACGGCGCGACGCTCGCCTTCGAAGACCTCGTCAGCGGCCAGAATTTCAAGCGCAGCGGAAAGTGGCAGACGATCAGGCTGGACCCGGCCTCTTTGCCATTCGCCATATGGCGGGTCAGGGCAGGAGAGACCTGAAATGGACACAGCCTTCATCGAAGACAAGAAGACGATCGCCGACGACCTGCTCTGGTACAAGGACGCGATCATCTATCAACTGCACATCAAGTCCTTCTATGACGCCAATGGCGACGGCATCGGCGATTTCGAAGGCCTCTACCAGAAGCTCGACCATATTGCCGCGCTCGGCGTCACCGCAATCTGGCTTCTGCCCTTCTTTCCATCGCCGCGCCGCGACGACGGCTACGACATTGCCGACTACCGCAGCGTCAGCCCGGATTACGGCACCATCGAGGATTTCCGCAGGTTCGTCGCAGCCGCCCACGAGCGCAATATCAAGGTGATCATCGAGCTCGTCATCAATCACACGTCCGACCAGCATCCCTGGTTCCAGCGCGCCCGCCAGGCCCCTGCCGGTAGCCCCGAGCGCGATTTCTACGTCTGGTCCGACAATGACCAGAAGTTCCCGGAGACCCGTATCATCTTCCTCGACACCGAAAAGTCGAACTGGACCTTCGATGCCGTCGCCGGCGCCTATTACTGGCACCGCTTCTATTCCCACCAGCCCGATCTCAACTTCGACAATCCGAAGGTGATGGAGGAGCTCATCGACATCATGCGCTTCTGGCTGGAAACCGGCATTGACGGCTTCAGGCTCGATGCGATTCCCTATCTCGTCGAACGTGAGGGCACCAACAACGAGAACCTGCCGGAGACCCACGCGATCCTCAAGCAGATCCGTGCTGCCCTCGATGCCACCCATCCGGGCGTCATGCTGCTTGCCGAGGCCAATCAATGGCCGGAGGATACGCGCGAATATTTCGGTGACGGCGACGAATGCCACATGGCCTTCCACTTCCCGCTGATGCCGCGCATGTACATGGCCATCGCCAAGGAGGACCGTTTCCCGATCACCGACATCATGCGTCAGACGCCAGACATTCCCGACACCTGCCAATGGGCGATCTTCCTGAGAAACCATGACGAGCTGACGCTCGAAATGGTGACTGACGCCGAGCGTGACTATCTCTGGGAGACCTACGCCTCCGACAAGCGGGCGCGGATCAATCTCGGCATCCGCCGACGCCTGGCGCCACTGATGGAGCGCGACCGGCGGCGCATCGAACTGATGAACGGCCTGCTCCTGTCGATGCCCGGCACGCCTGTCGTCTATTACGGCGACGAGATCGGCATGGGCGACAACATCTATCTTGGCGACCGGGACGGGGTGCGCACGCCCATGCAATGGTCGCCCGACCGCAATGGCGGCTTTTCGCGGGCAGACCCGGCCCGCCTCGTCCTGCCGCCGGTCGCCGATCCGCTCTACGGTTTCGAAGCGCTCAACGTCGAGGCCCAGGTCGCCGATGCCCATTCGCTGTTGAACTGGACACGGCGCATGCTGGCGCTTCGCGGCCGGCACAGCGCCTTCGGGCGCGGTTCGCTGCGCTTCCTGGCGCCAAGCAACCGCCGCATCCTTGCTTACCTGCGCGAGCACGGCGACGAGGTCCTATTGTGCGTTGCCAACCTGTCGCGCCTTCCCCAGGCCGTCGAACTCGATCTGTCGGCCTTCGAAGGCCGCATTCCGATCGAACTCACCGGCATGTCGCCCTTTCCGCCGATCGGCCAGCTCACTTATCTCCTGACCCTGCCGCCCTATGGCTTCTTCTGGTTCCAGCTCAACAAGGAAGCCGACGGTCCGGCGTGGCGCACGGCGCCGCCCGAGCAGCTGGCCGACTTCGTGACGGTCGTCGTGCGGCGCAGCCTGAGCGAACTCGTCGAACAGCCCCAGCATGCTTCCATGCTCAGCCGCGACATCCTGCCGGCCTACCTGTCGAAGCGGCGCTGGTTCGGCGCCAAGGATCAGCCGCTTCAGGAAGCCCGCCTGATATCTGCGACACCCATACCCTTTGCCGAAGGGGTCGTTCTTGGCGAGCTCGAGGCGGTCCTTCCCGACCATGTCGAAAGCTACCAGCTGCCGCTTGCCGCCGAATGGGACGACACGCCGCCGAACGTGCTCGGCCAGCAGCTGTCGCTTGCGCGCATCAGGCAGGGGCGCCGCGTCGGCTTCCTCACCGATGGTTTTGCCGTCGAGACAATGGCGCGCGGCATCCTGCGCGGCCTGCGCGACCGCTCGGTCGTCAGCGGCCGCACGGGCCAGATCGAGTTCATCGGCACCGACCAGCTCGACGGCCTGGCTCTATCCGACGACATGCCGATCCACTGGCTCTCGGCAGAGCAATCCAACAGCTCGCTGATCGTCGGCGACGCGGCGATGATCAAGCTTATCCGGCACATATTCATCGGCATTCATCCCGAAGTCGAAATGACCCGCTATCTGACGCAGCACGGCTATCAGCATACCGCGCCATTGCTGGGCGAGGTGGTACGCACCGATGGCGAGGGCCGGCGTTCGACCCTGATCATCGTCCAGGGCGCCATCCGCAACCAGGGGGACGCCTGGAACTGGATGCTTTCCAATCTCAGGCGTGTCGCCGATGAGATCGTCATGACGGAAGCCCCCGTCGAGGCCGCTGACGAGGAGCTGCAACCGCTGCTCAATTTCGTTTCCATGGTCGGGGAGCGTCTGGGCGAACTCCATGTCCTGCTTGCCCAGCCATCAGAAGACGAGGCCTTTTCACCGCGCCGGGCAGGTGCGGCAGATGTCGAAACCATTCGCAAATCCGTTACCGGCGAAATCGCCTATGCCTTCTCCAAGCTTGCCGATCTTGGCGCGGAGGTGGACGAGGGCATGGCGGCAAGGGTCGCATCGCTTCTTGAACAACAGGAGGCAATCGTCGCGCAGGCAGGCACGCTTGCCGAGGGAGCGAGGGGAACCTTGCTCACCCGCGCGCACGGCGATTTCCATCTCGGCCAGATCCTGGTGACGGAAGGCGACGCCGTCATCATCGATTTCGAAGGAGAACCTGCCCGCAATCTTGCCGAACGGCGGGCCAAGACCAGTCCGCTGCGCGATGCGGCCGGGCTCTTGCGTTCGCTCGATTACCTGACGGCGACCGCCATGCTCGAAAATGACGCGATCTCCGATCATCACGACACCCGCCGGCGCGAAGTCATCACCCGCTTCGGCGCGACAGCCGAAGAGGTCTTTCTCAAGGCCTATAGCGAGGCACTGTCCCTGTCTGCGGACCTGCCCAGCTCGGCCGGCGACATCAGGAAGGTCCTCGACATTTTCCTGCTTGAGAAGGCGGCCTACGAGATCGCCTACGAAGCGCGCAATCGTCCCAAATGGCTACCGATCCCGCTGAACGGTTTTGCCAATATCCTGACCCGCCTCTCGGAGAGCCGCTCATGACGACAGACTTCGCCGACATCTTCTTCGGTGTGGAGCCGGATGCGGTCCAGGCCCTCATCGAGGGACGCCATGGCGATCCGTTTTCCATCCTTGGCCCGCATCGGTGCGCGGACGGGCGCTATAGTGTCCGGCTGTTCCTGCCCGGCGCGTCCTCCGTCGAGCTCGTTGCGCGCGAGACCGGTCTGCATCTGGCGTCTGCCGAGCTCGTCCATCCGGCCGGCCTGTTTGGCGCAATCGTCCCGGAGCCTTCTTCCTACAGTCTGCGGGTGCGCTGGCCCGACGCGCTCCAGCTGACCGACGACCCCTACAGGTTCGGCCCCTTGCTCGGCGACCTCGATCTCCACCTCGTCGGCGAAGGCACGCATTACAACCTGACACGCGCGCTCGGCGCCAATCCGATGACGATCGACGATATTGCAGGCGTGCGTTTTGCCGTATGGGCGCCGAATGCGAAGCGCGTCTCCGTGGTCGGCGACTTCAACAGCTGGGATGGTCGGCGCAATCCGATGCGATTGCGGCCCCAGGCCGGGGTCTGGGAAATCTTCATCCCGCATTTGACCGTCGGCGAGCGCTACAAGTTCGAAATCCTCGATCAGCACGGCAATCTTCTGCCCCAGAAGGCCGATCCGGTGGCCAGGGCCGCCGAGCCGGCACCATCGACGGCCTCCGTGGTCGCCTCCACCGATCCCTTCGACTGGTCCGACGCGGCCTGGATGGAGGGGCGGCGCGCCGTCGACAAACAAGCCGAGGCGATCAGCGTCTACGAGGTGCATGCCGGCTCGTGGCTGCGTGACATGAGCGATGGCGCGCGCATGCTGAACTGGGTCGAGCTGTCGCAGCGGCTCGTTCCCTATGTGCGCGACATGGGCTTCACCCATATTGAGCTCCTGCCGATCATGGAGCACCCCTTCGGCGGGTCCTGGGGCTATCAACCACTTGGCCTGTTTGCGCCGACCGGCCGCCACGGCACCCCGGAAGATTTTGCCTATTTTGTCGACCGCTGCCATGGCGCCGGGATCGGCGTCATTCTCGACTGGGTCCCGGCGCATTTTCCGACCGACGCTTGGGGACTGGCACGGTTCGACGGAACCGCCCTTTACGAGCATGAAGATCCGCGCGAAGGTTTCCACCAGGACTGGAACACGCTGATCTACAATCTCGGCCGCAACGAGGTCAAAGGCTTCCTGATCGCGAGCGCCCTGGAGTGGCTCGAGCACTATCACATCGACGGACTGCGCGTGGATGCGGTCGCCTCCATGCTCTACCGCGACTATAGCCGGGCCGAGGGTCAATGGATTCCCAATCGTTACGGCGGGCGCGAAAACCTCGAGGCGATCGAGTTCTTCAAGCATCTCAACAGCATCGTGCACGAACGATTTCCGCATGCGCTGATGATAGCCGAGGAATCGACGGCCTTCCCAAACATTACCCGCTCGCCGGGCGAAGGCGGGCTCGGCTTCGATATGAAATGGAACATGGGCTGGATGCATGACACGCTCCATTACATGTCTGACGATCCCGTCTATCGCCAATATCACCATGGCTCGATGACATTCGGGATGATCTATGCCTATAGCGAGCATTTCATCCTGCCCTTTTCCCACGACGAGGTCGTTCACGGCAAAGGATCGCTGCTCGCCAAGATGCCGGGCGACGCCTGGCAGAAAATGGCCAATCTGCGCGCGCTCTTCGGTTTCATGTGGGGCCATCCCGGCAAGAAGCTCATCTTCATGGGATGTGAGCTCGGCCAGATATCGGAATGGAGCCACGACGCGTCGGTAGAATGGGATCTGATCGATGACCCGNNCCATGCCGGCCTGCAACGGCTGGTGCGCGACCTCAACCGCATCTACGGCCATTTCGCCTGCCTGCACTATGGCGACAGCGAGCCCTCCGGTTTCGAATGGGCCGTCGCCGACGANGCCCATAATTCGGTTCTTGCCATGCTGCGCTATGACCGCGAGCGCCGCCAGACAGCCCTCGTCGTGTCGAACTTCACGCCGGTTGCCCGCATGGATTACCGGCTCGGNGTCCCCTTTGCCGGCCATTGGCGAAAGATCCTCGATACGGATGCATCGATCTATGCGGGCACCGGCACGGGCAGCGGCGACCGCCACAGCGAAGAGATCGGCGCACACGGGCGCAACCAGTCGGTCCGCCTNGATCTACCGGGACTGTCGACGATGATCTTTCTGCATGAGGAGACCCCCGGGGGCCAGGCGCCTGGTTGAACAGGCCCGGGNACACCGTCGTTGCGGCTGCGGGCCGCCTGAGGCATCGGGTTTTCCAGCGTTGACGCTTCAGCCTTGATGGGAAAGCCGATGCTGGATCTCTTCGGCATGCGGAACCAGAAGCTGCAACGATAGTTCAATGGGTACAATTGCCGAAGCTCGTCAGGCAGTGTGGGAGAGGCATATGGCGCCAAGTCAGACACAGATTTCGAACCGCATGTTGACCGCGCTCGAGCCGCAGGACTTCGCGCTCCTGGCCCCGCACCTGGAGCGGGTCGATCTGCCGGCGCAATTCTGCATCGCCGAGCCGCGCAAGAAGCTCGATCACGTCTATTTTCTCGAAACGGGTATCGGTGCGGTGATGACGGTCTCCGCCAACGGCCAGACCGCCGAAGCAGGAATGTTCGGCTGGGAGGGCTTCGTACCGACGGCCACCATCGTCGGTGACGACGAAGTTCCCTACAGGGTCGAGATCAACGTCGCCGGCTCCGGGTACCGGGTGCCGATCGAGGCGATGCGTCAGGCGACCATGCAGAGTACCTCTTTCCAGGTTCCGCTCATCAAATACATGCATGTCTTTGCCACGCAGGTTGCCTATACCGCACTCGCCAATATCCGCTATCTGCTCGATCAGCGCCTCGCGCGCTGGATCCTGATGTGTCACGATCGCCTTCGCAGCGACGAGATGGCGATCACCCATGACTATATTGCCTTGATGCTCGGAGCCCGCAGACCCGGCGTCACCACCTCGCTTCACGTCCTGGAAGGACATCGTCTGATCCGTTCGGTGCGCGGATCGATCGTCGTCCTCAACCGCGCCGGCCTCGAAAAATTCGCAGCCGGCTCCTACGGGGTTCCGGAGGAGGAATTCGAACGGCTCATCGGAGGCCGCTGAAGCA
>Ga0055528_1002125_pt1 | contig 10937 bp, 10 predicted proteins | sample AraplaCol_mMS_r2_2_FD_55006 | JGI IMG/M metagenome (GOLD analysis project Ga0055528, IMG submission 55006) | Arabidopsis root microbial communities from North Carolina, USA - plate scrape MF_Col_mMS_r2 | ecosystem: Host-associated > Plants > Roots > Endosphere | place: USA: North Carolina...
CAATTAGAGATAGAACCTCAGGCATTTGATCAATATTTTTAAAGATAATGAACAGAGCCATTCCAATGTATAAAACGGCTAATACGACCACGATGTATTCCGATATCTTGGCGATGCGTTTGATTCCGCCAAAAATAATTATCGCAAATATAACTGTCATAATAATCCCAANCAACAAGCGGCTCGTTCCAAAAGAGTTCTCAAATGCNAGCGTAATCGTATTAGACTGCACAGCGTTAAACACCAGGCCAAATGATAGTGTAATGAGTACAGCAAATAGCCCGCCCATCCACCTTTTATTTAACCCTTTTTCCATATAATAAGCGGGCCCTCCTCGAAACCCGTTTGATCCTTTTACTTTATAAATTTGAGCGAGTGTACTTTCTACAAAACTTGATACTGAACCGATAATGGCAATAATCCACATCCAAAATACAGCACCCGGGCCACCAAGTGCAATAGCAATCGCTATCCCTGTAATATTTCCCGTTCCTACTCGAGCTGCCATGCTTATGCAAAAAGCTTGAAACGGGGAGACTCCTCCACCTTTAGCCGCTCGTCCTTCTTTCAAAACAAGTACCATTTCTTTCAACATGCGAAACTGCAAAAAACGAGAGCGAATCGTAAAATAAATACCAATTGATACAAGTAAAATAATTAATAAATTCGACCAAAAAAAATCATTGATGACGCTAATCACACTTTCAACTGCTTGTTGCATGCCTATCACCTCATTAAAAAATTTGGTAGAACAAATGCAAAACATGAAAGTTTTTTCTCTTGGTGTTTATATTATTGAAGCGAATGAAGAGTACGTAAATAGACTAAAAAATACTCAAATCCCATTCTTTTGCGATTTTTTTTAGCAGCGTAACGCCTTTTACGCTATTCCCGTACTCATCAATAGCTGGACTGTATATTCCGATACCGCATCCGTCTGGAAATGGAGACTGCTTTTTCGTATTAGGCGGCACCAATGACATGATTCCTCCCGATACACCGCTTTTAGCTGGCATACCAACAAATGCCGCAAACTTTCCTGAAGCATTATACATACCGCATGTAAGCATGAGCGCTTTTGTTAATTTAGCTACTTCTTTTGGAATTACTTGTTTGTGAAACACTGGATGATATCCGTCTAATGACAGAATTAATCCAATCAGTGCAATATCTTCAGTCGTTACTTCAATTGAGCACTGCTTTAAGTAAACCTCTAGAACCTCTTCTACTTCTCCTTGTAAGTAGTTCGTTTCTTTTAAATAGTAGGCAAGCGCACGATTTCGATGAGACGTTTGCCATTCTGATTCAAAGACCGTTTCATTAATGAGTGGTGTTTTCCCNGTAAGCATTGTTATCACATCAAACAAATAGCTTAATTTTTCTTTTGCCGTCTCCCCAGATAAAAGAGATGAAACCGTTAAAGCACCGGCGTTAATCATAGGATTGAACGGCTTTCCTGGTTTATGCATTTCCAGTCTTATAATAGAATTAAATGCATCTCCAGTTGGCTCTACATCCACTCTCTCTAGCACATAAGGAATGCCGCAGCATAAGCAAGCTGCTATAAAGCTAATAACTTTAGAGATACTTTGAAGAGTAAATACCGATTCATAATCTCCAGACTGGATAACAGTACCGTCAGCACCAATCAAACAAATACCTAATTGAGACGAGTCCATATCTTTCAGAGCTGGAATGTAATCAGCCGTTTTTCCTTCTGAAGAAAATTCTTTTATTTGCTCTACCCACTCATGTAACTGCTCTTTTGCAGTGACCTGTAAGTAAGACATTTCCTGTTCAATTTCTCTTTTCATTAAAATCACCTCATCACTTAATTAACTTTTTATTTTAAAGCGCTTTCATAAAGCGAGATTTCATTTTCGTTTTTAATGTACAATGCAACCTACGAGAGCATACAAAAACCTACAAAACTTTTTGGAATTATATTTTTATCTTTGGCACTCTTCTCCATTGTGCTGGACGCTGTCACAATGTATACTAATTCACGAATCACTTCAGGAGGTGAAATTATCTGAATTTTAAATCTTTCATTCGAAAAGATCCGTACATTTTATTGCTCATGCTCATTACTGTCCCCCTGGCGGGAGAGTTAAAATTTTATCCGTTAAATGAAACATTTCGAATTACATTTGGAGCTCCTACATTTTTCTTTTTCCTGTTGCTTTTAAAACGGAAAACCGTTTTAGCCGGGGGCTTGTTAACCGCTTTAAGCGTCGTTCTCTTTCGCATCATGCTCGATTATATCATGCTCGATCATTTTCAATTTGCGGCTTCTGCACATACGCATTACCCTACGTTTTTCTTCTACTTTACGTATGCACTTTTATTTTTTGTTTTTAAGGTAAGCCGCATGAACTATAGTGCTATTGTAATTGGATTGATTGGACTCATCATTGAAATTGCTGCTGATATAGTGGAACTAACTGCGCAGTATATAGTTTTGCACACAACAATCCATGTCGATTCATTATCTGACATGGCGGTTATTGCTTTTGCTCACAGCTTCATTGTACTTAGCTTTTTTAATATGATGACGATTTATGAATCACAGTCACGAGAACGTCAAATTCGCAAACAAAATGAGCACATGCTAATGCTCATTACAAGCCTTTATGAAGAAACGGTTCATTTAAAAAAGACCCTTCATAATACAGAAGCGATTACAAAAGCTTCGTACGATTTATACCGCGTATTAAATCAGCAGGAAAAAGATCATTCTGTGCTAAACCAAACGCTCAGTAAAAAAGCGCTTCGGATTGCCGGAGATATTCACGAAGTAAAAAAAGACAACCAGCGTATTTTTGCGGGCTTATCTAAAACAATTTCAAATGAAAGTTTCCAAAATTATATGAAAGCAGAGGAATTAATCGAGCTGATCGTACGCATCAACAAAAAATATGCCGATTCTCTTCACAAACAAATTACCTTTTTTTCTTCTGTAAACGGGGAACATTTCAGCTACCACGTTTACACCATTTTATCGATCATTAATAACTTGGTAGCCAACGCAGTGGAAGCGATTAAAGATGAAGGAAGGATTGTTTTATCGGTACATAGACAAGCTGAACATGTAGAATTTCATGTACAAGACAACGGTCCTGGAGTACCTTTAAAGTACGAAAAAGCTATCTTTGAGCCTGGTTTCACCTCAAAGTACGATCAATTTGGAAACCCCTCTACTGGCATTGGTCTTTCTTATGTAAAAGATATTGTTCAAGAACTTGAAGGTACGATTAAAGCTACACAAGAAGACAGCGGAATGACGTTTATCATTCAAATCCCCCTTCGTAATCTAATTCAGAAAGGATGAGTTTATGCGATTTTGTATTACAGATGACGATTCAGCTATTCGTTCAACGCTCAGTCAGCTGATTGAAGATGAGGATTTAGGAGAAGTTGTAGAAGAAGTCGTCGACGGAAGCTTTTTAGATGCCTCTACGTTAAATTTAAAACAAATTGATATTTTATTTATCGATTTACTTATGCCAGGACGGGACGGAATCGAAACGATCCGTCATTTAAAAGATTCATTTAAAGGAAAAATGATTATGATTTCACAGGTAGAGTCCAAAGAATTGATAGGAGAGGCCTACTCATTAGGAATTGAATACTATATTACAAAACCAATTAACCGAATTGAAATTTTAACGGTTATTCGAAAAGTAATGGAACGAATCTCCCTTGAGAAATCAATCGATGATATTAAAACCTCCTTGAATAGTTTAGCGACAGCTCATCACCCCCTCCCTTCAAGTCAGCCGGTAACGAAACAAGCCCATCTATACGATGTAGGTAAATTCTTATTAGCCGAGTTAGGTATTGTAGGAGAAAATGGTGCAAAAGATTTACTGGATATTTTACAGTTTCTGTACACTTATGACCAAAGAGAAAGTGTGGAAAAACATTTCCCTTCTCTAAAAAATATTTTTGTGAATGTGGCTGAGAAAAAATTAGGAGCTCACGCGTCTTCCATTGAAATTAATCGCGAAACCAAAGCCTGTGAACAGCGAATAAGACGAGCAGTTACTCACTCACTAAATCACTTTGCTTCTATTGGATTAACAGACTTTTCAAATCCAAAATTTGAAAATTATGCTTCTAAGTTTTTTGACTTTACAGCTGTTCGTAAAAAAATGAAAGAATTACAGGGAGATTCTAAAATTTTGCCGATTCGCATTAACACCAAAAAATTTATTCAAATATTCTTTTTTGAAGCAAAGCGCTTGTTAAGCAAGGAAAAAAGCTGGTATTGACAGAAAAGACGGAAAAGGTGCAAATACCTCTTCCGTCTTTTATACTAATTGATTCAGTTTTACTAAGGAAGGTCCATATACAGTACGCAGAAGCAGCGTCTTTTCTCCCCTTGCATATTCCACCAGAGAAAATGCTCCTTTTTCTGTTTCTACCTGTACATCTACAGAAACTGGACACTCTTTTAACTGATTAACTATCAGTTGCGCTTGTTCCACCGACAAATAAGAAGAAAGGCNAATAAGTATATCCAAATCACTAGTTGTTGTAATAACTTCGGCACCACTTGCAAATTCGAATCCCACACTGCCGGTTGGTCCCCACGCAAAATCTTTTAAAATAATAGCGACTTCTTTTAAAGCACCTATGGCTGGCATGTTTCTAAAGTGCCCGTTTTGAAAAATAGAAACGAGATCTTCCGGCCTAATTCTTTGTTTAACGGCCTGCTCAGATACAAATGCTCCAAAACGCTGATTTCTTCTTTCTCCTCTTACTCCAACAGGTATCAGGCTATCTCGGTGAACAGCCCGCCTTACAACTACAAACGGAGCCTTCGCTAAAGAATGCTCCACCCACTCGGGGATAGGTGTATAACTGATAAGCTTTGCTTCCTCTTTTAACTGAAGCAAATCATGAGCTATATATTCCATTGTCTTTCCAACTCACCTCTTACTACTAAAGAAGCTTTACGCCCTTCCTTCCTTGCTTGCTCACTGTATAGCCNGCTGCTTAAATCGTACACACCTTCACGGCGTACATCTTCTACCGCTCCAGTCAAAATATCTTGAATCGTTTGAACGTCGCGATCTGTGGGCTGCTCTGCTTGAATACCGCTAACCAGCTCATATAAAGCGCCAAGTGAGGCAAATGATTCAATATCATAAGCCATGGACGGGACTTTCTTTGAAGCTTCTTCAAGTTCTTTTATACTTCTTTTAGTAATGCGCGCTGCTGACTGTTTGGACATGGCGTGAACATTTACTCCTTCGTCTTTTAAAGCCACAATTCGATTTGATTGGTATCCATGAGCCAGAAATGCTCCTGAAATTGCTTTTCCGACAATTAGCGTAATAACCGGATGACCTGCTAAGCGCGCTGCTGCATAAGCATCAGCCGCAGCACCGCAAGCATAGTGAATACCTAGAAGTTCTTCATGATAGCCATACGCTTGACTCGGTACGTCCACAATGGCGATTATAGGGCGCGGAGATTGATTTCGATCTTCTTTTATTACTTCACGAACGTGCTTGGCAATTGCCCAGCCTTCATCTAGTCCTACTTCCCCTTTCCGTGCACGTAAGAAACGATTATAAGGATTAGGTACAACGGAGATATATCGGACCTTTTCTCTTCCTAGCAATGCGTCTTTATAAAGAACGGAAGGAATTTCAAAATCTGCTTCTTCATCATTTATTAAGGCGTTGATCCACACGCGACCGCGGCTGTTGGGCATGTTACCTGGAACTTCATTTAGCGAGTAAGAGACTGTTGAAGGGATAGGTTCATTTTTTGTTGCTTTATACAATTCTTGAAACTGATCAGAAGCCAGTTTTTCTGAAGGATCAACCTTACTAAGCAAATGTCTGTAAAAATCTACTTGTTCTGTTTTACTAGTTACTTTTTCTTTCTTCTGAAACGTTTCTTGAACCGCTCGTTGAATAGCAGTGACATCATCCTGTGCTAAGGCATCTGCAAACCCGGTTTCATAGCGTTGAATACCGCCAATCGTTTTCCAGATTAAGCTTCGGTCTCTTGCATCAAACTCTTCAACCCCTGCTTCTTGTTCGATCACTTCAGGGCCGTTAAGGCCAAACCTTGCTTCTTTTGTCATAATGAGATAACTAAAGAGTGAAGCAGTGATGGACATTCCTCCAAAGCAGCCTACATTTCCTGAAATAACTCCGACAACAGGTGTATGCTCACGCAAAGCAACCACAGCTGAGCCAATTTCAGATATCGACAAAAGTCCATAATTCGCTTCTTGGAGCCTTACCCCTCCTGTATCGAATAGAAAAACAGGTCTAACAGGAATACCTTTTTTGTGATTATTAAGGGCTAGTTCTAAAGCTCCTGCAATTTTAGCTCCCGATACTTCACCAATGCCTCCCCCTTGAAACCCTCCTTCTATTGAAATGACAACGGCTGGCTCTCCTGCTATCAGCCCACCTGCTATAATGACACCATCATCGCTTTGAGGAACAATATTTTGCTTAGGTAAATGAGGCGATTCGATTCCGTCAAAGGGCCCAAGCAGCTCAAAGAATGTTCCTTGATCTAAGATTGCCTGCGCTCGTTCTCTTCCATTTAACTCAATAAAGCTTTGATTATTCACTCCCATTTTCACTCACCTCCAAAGCTTGTGCAAGACGCAAGGCGACTACACCAGGCGTAGCACCAAAATCATTAATTACAATTTTCGCTTGAATGGTATGAACACTAAAGAACCGGTCTAATACGGCTTTCCAGGTTTCGCTAAACCCTTCACTTCCTGTTCGTACTGATACGTGAGCATGTTCTTCATCAGAAGGAACCATTAAAATTTCTAAATCCCCTGAACCAACAACACCTACATGTGCGCGCTGAGTTAACTTTCGATCGGCTTTATATTTAAACACTAACGTTTCCATTAGCCACTCCTCCCTGCAGACGTTTACGATTCTTTAAAAAGAGATATTCGATCTAAAAATAATACAGCAGCCAGCAAATCTGCACTTCCGCCTGGAGAAGCGTTAGATGATAGAAGTATATGATCTAACGCTTCTAGCCGCTGTTTTCCCATTGATGTAGATACCCCTCCAGCTTCTAACACATTGGATGCCGCCATTTTAACCTCCTCTAACACAACCGGACCAGCACGATGCAAAATACACGTATCATCAAGGTTGGCGATTAGTGTTACTAAAGTATCAATCCTTGCTGATGTTTCATGTATGCCTAGCTTGCGAGCTTTATGTAAAGCAGGCAAGCCTATATGAATTACGTGAGGAAATCCTTGCTTCGCCTCTCCAGCCGCTCCTTTTGCGCCATACTGTTTTTTCACACGAAGTCCATTAGATGAATGCAGAGGACAAAAACGATCTGCATAACGAGCAATTTGTCCTGCAGCTTCTGTGATGGATGCAGGTGATGCTTGAATGCCGCAAACCGCTGTTGCAGACGCAAGTAGGCCTAATGCCCAAATGGCTCCTTTGTGTGTATTAACACCATCCGTAGCCGCGTACATAATTTGTTCGCCCTCGCGTCCAATTCGAGCAATTTCTTCCCTTAGCATCTGACTTGGCTGCTTTCCTTGACTATATAATGCAATCTGTAAAAAGGTCGGTTGTAAAGCATAAGCAGAAGTTAACAGCGTCTCAATATTCATATCTTGATGAGATCCAGTTGTTGCTGCATCCACAAGCCCAGGCTTAGGTGTAAGCACCGCTTCATCAACCAGAGCGGTAACTGCCATTTTAGCTATTAGACATGAGTAAAACACAGCTGGTCTTGGCTCTTCTTGAATACTTTGAATACGCATATTCCTTACCAGCTCCTAAATTTAGCAGGCGGATTATACAAGCCATCCGACCATTCTACTAAATCTTCGACACTTCTTGCTGCCAATAATGAACGCTTTGCTTCTGTACGGCGAATCTGTAAATCTTCGGGAAAAGCCACCAGGCCATCTCTGCGCATCTTTTCCACTTTATTTTGGTTATGTCGCAGGCCTATAGGTGTTACCCCTGCTACTGCTTCAAGCGCTGCTTTTCTTTCGTCCAAGCTTTGTGCTTTATATAAATAAGCAATTCCTTCTTCCGTCACAACATGCGTCACATCATCCCCGTAAATCATGACAGGAGCAGTAGCTACGCCTGCTTGTTTGCTACCTTTATCGCATCCAAAGACTCCACAAAAACAGGCTCATTTCCTGATTGAAAGGTTTCAACCATTTGAACAACTAGCTTTCTGCCTCTTGCTAGTTCGTGCTGCTCGTTTATCATATCCAGCCAAGCAGGCGTAGAATGTCGGCGGCCTCTAGGGTCATGCCCCATATTAGGCGCTCCGCCAAACCCTGACAAACGTCCAGATGTGACGGTAGAAGAATTTCCTTCTCCATCTATTTGCAAAGTTGATCCTACAAAAGCATCTACCGCATATTGACCAGCCACTTGACACATCGCACGGTTTGAGCGCAGGCTGCCGTCGCGTCCTGTAAAAAACACATCTGGACGCGCTGCTGTGTATTGTTCCATTCCTACTTCTCCGCCAAAGCAGTGCACGCTCTCAATCCATCCGCTTTCAATAGCCGGAATTAACGTGGGGTGAGGATTCAGAGCCCAGTGCTTGCATATTTTACCTTTCAGTCCTAACTTTTCTCCATAAGTAGGCAGCAAAAGCTCAATTGCAGCGGTATTAAAGCCAATGCCATGATTTAATGATTGTACGCTGTGGCGCTCATAGATACCTCGAATCGTCATCATAGCCATTAAAATTTGGAGTTCTGTAATATGACGAGGATCTCGCGTAAATAAAGCTTCCAATTGATAAGGCTGATCCGCCACGACGATACAATCAATCCAAGAAGCCGGAATATCAACTCGCGGAAGTTCTTCAACAAGTTCATTTACCTGCACAATAACAATTCCATCCTTAAACGCGGTTGCTTCGATAATGGTTGGTGTTTCTTCCGTATTTGCTCCTGTATATAAATTACCTTGTGCATCCGCTTTGTCAGCAGCCACTAAGGCAATGTTCGGAATTAAATCAATGAAAAGGCGTCCGTAAAGCTCTAGATATGTATGAATTTCTCCCATTTTCAACGTCTCATCTTCAATCATTTGAGACACGCGAAGGCTTTGAGCACCGGCGTACGAAAAATCAATTTTTTCAGCAATTCCTTTTTCAAATATGTCGAGATGTTCCGGACGTGAAATACTAGACATAATCATATGAAGGCCGTTTATTTTATCAGCGCTTACTTCATTCAGCGCCTTTGATAAAAAAGATGCTTGCTTTTGATTGTCTCCTTCAAGCACTACTTTATCTCCGGGTGATATAAGCAATTCTAACGCTTCAATAATGTGTGCATTACCCAATAACTTTCCTTTAAGAAGATGGTCTATTTTCGCAAGGCGAACTGCTTTTTGATCTCGGCGAGTTGTCCATGATTTTGAAGTTTTTTTTATGCCACTCATGTTCTATCTCCTTTCTGACACTTCTAAATTAATACGCTTACATTTTTTCTTTTTCCATTAAAATCAGCAAAGTTTTCATCGTAGATTCGGCTGCCGAAATAGCCCTTGCTTCAGGGAAACTCTTAGCAGCCAAATCCGTTAGCACTCTTCCTGGAGCCATTTCAATATATAATCTTGTGCCCATTTCATACATAACTTCCGTCGTATCATGCCAACGGACGGGCAGGGCAACACTCGCTGCCAAATCTTCCTTAATATCAGCAGCTTTCCATAATTTCCGAGCTTTACAATTACCTATAAAAGGAACGGCCGGGTCCTTTCCTTTCACTTCCGTTATGGTTTTTCGTAATTCACTCGAAACTCCTTCCATAAGAGGACAGTGAGAAGGCACCGTTACATGAAGCATTTTAGTTTTTCTAGCCCCTTTTTTAGATGCTTTTTCAAGAACTTTCTCAATTGCTTTTAAGGTGCCAGAAATCGTTATTTGATCAGGAGAATTTAGATTCGCTACGTACACAGGAGCTGCATCAGTTGATAGTTCATGTACAATAGAGAGAATCTGATGTTCACGCAGTCCCATCACAACCCCCATACCATAACCATCAGGATAAGCATTTTCCATCAGTTCCCCTCTTTTTTTCACAAGAAGAAGAGCTTCTTTAAAAGATAACACTTCAGATGCAACTGCTGCTCCAAACGCCCCTATAGAATGCCCTCCTACCACGTCTGGCGAGCATCCTTTGTTTTTAAACGACCTAACCGTAGCCACTCCTGCAATAAAAAGACATATCTGAACATTTTTATTACATTTTAATTTTTCTGACGAATCTAATGATAATACGTCTTGATTTAAAACCTCACTTGCTTCTTCAAACGTAGGGGCTAATCCCCATTTATTTTTTATATCATGAAGCATACCAGCGTATTGTGCGCCTTGTCCTGGAAATAGAAATGCAACACTCATCGTGTTTCTCCTTTCGACTTTATATCATCCAAGGAGATAATGGATAATTTTATTATAAAGAACATAGGATCAATAACTCTAATACATATTTCTTATATATCCTATAACTTGAAATCTATATAAAAAGAGATTGAGACATAACGAAATCAATGGAATCTAAAGACGAACTAATTGGATAAAGGAGCTCATATGGGTTGCTTGTTCCATCACGGTTGACTTCCGTGCAAGACTTCGCTTTCCGCGGGCGGCCCGTGAGCCCCCCAGGAGTCTTCGTCTTGTCTTCCAATCAACCGCTAGAAGCAACTACATACATAAATGCTACGTTCATCCTACCAATAAAAAAATCCGAACGAGTTAGATTCTCCATTAAGAATCTCGATTCATCGTTCGGATTTCCCTTTAACTAAACTACTTTTGTCCCAGCCTCTTTTTGCTACATATGAGACGGAAAATGCGGAAGCACTTCTTCACCAAGCTCATGTATGACTTCCTCAGCCGGACGCTTACTATCAAAAAGAGCAAAAAAC
>Ga0055528_1002133_pt1 | contig 10911 bp, 9 predicted proteins | sample AraplaCol_mMS_r2_2_FD_55006 | JGI IMG/M metagenome (GOLD analysis project Ga0055528, IMG submission 55006) | Arabidopsis root microbial communities from North Carolina, USA - plate scrape MF_Col_mMS_r2 | ecosystem: Host-associated > Plants > Roots > Endosphere | place: USA: North Carolina...
ACGAGCTCGTCCTTCTTCATGCCGATGCCCACAGGGCTGCATAACCGGGTCCCGGAATTCCGCCGCCGCAGTCCCGCTGGGTCAGGACGCCACGAAGATCAACGCGGCCGACCCCAAAGTCTCCCGCCTTGCGCTTCTGCCGGCCTATGGTGCCCAAGCCGATGATGAAACCCGACTCAGGATCTCCTGGTCTTTGAGCGTGCCGCCGCGGCAGGTCGAACCGAAGAGGCCTTGGTTCGCCCTCAAAGAGGTGCAGGTGCAGCATCTCTCGAGACAGCGAGGGGCGTCGGGCTGTCCCGCATTCGAACTTCCAGCATCGCGAGCATTGCACGTAGCGCGGCGCTGTTTTGGCGGCGCTGCGTGTAGGCTGCGTAGAGCCATATATCGCTGGGCATGAAGTTTTGGAGAACCGGGACCAGCTGCGCACTTTCCACGTAGGGTTGCGCGAGCAGGTCGGGGACGCATACTGCGCCAATGTCGGCCAACGCCGCGCCGATGAGCGCACTCGCGTCGTTGGCGTCCATGCGTCCGTGAATGGAAACGTTGTAGGGTTGGCCATCCACTTCGAATGCGATTTGTGGCGGTCCCGGCATGACCGAGTAGGCGAGCACGTCATGCTTTCGCATGTCGTCGGGCTGCGAAGGAATGCCGCGCCGAGCCCAGTAGCGCGGCGTTGCGCANAGGGTCAGTCCCATTCGCCGCAGGCGGCGCACGATCAGGTTCTCGTCGCCGATGCGTCCGAACCGCAAGGCGATATCGACCCCCTCGTCGACCAGATCGATCATGCGGTTGCTCAGCTTCAGGTCGAGCTGCACGTCGGGATAGCAGGTGAGGAAGTCGCCGAGCAGGCGCGGGAATGCGGTCTGGACCATTCCGTGCGGCGCCGTGATCAGCAGGCGGCCGCTGGGGTGCGAGCCGCGTGCCTGCAGTTCGCTCGTGGTCTGTTCGATCATCTCCATCAGGGATGCACAGCGCGCTTGCAGCAGGCGGCCTGCATCGGTCAGCGACACCGANCGGGTCGAGCGGTTGAGCAGACGCACATTGAAGCGGGACTCCAGCGTGGCGATGTGCTTGCTCACGCTGGCCTTCGAGATGCCGAGCCTGCCCGCTGCGCGCGAGAAGCTGCCCTGGAAGGCAACTTCCGCGAAGGTCCTGAGATGCTCGAAGCCATCCATCTTCCGCCCTGTCGCTCGCTGTCCGTGTCATTGGGGCGGCGCCGTCGGGCTGGCCTCCCAGCCGCCACCCAGGGCCATGAATACGGCGATCTGGCGCTCTGCCAACCGGGCTTCNGAGGCGGCCAGGGCCGCCTTGCTGGAAGCCAGCGTTCGCTCGGCGTCCAGNGCATCGAGCTGCCCCAGCTTTCCATTGATCTGCAGCGCACGCACTTGATCGACCGCAGTCAGGCTCTGATCGCGCGCGGCGGCGAGAGCCGCATGGCGCTCGAGTTCGCGGGCATAGGCGTTCAACGCGGTTTCAGCTTCTCGCAAAGCGCCGAGCACAGTGCCTTCGAAGTGCGCAGCCGCCACTCGGGTCGCCGCTTCGCTCTGAGCGATGCGTGCGCGAGCGATACCTGTTTCGGGCAGGGTCCAGCTGAGCAGCGGACCCAGGCTGTAGCTGAAGGTCTCGCGGTTGGCGAAGCGGTCGAGAAAGCCGGCAGAGCCNGATGAAAGGCCCAGCGTCACCTTGGGATAAAGGTCGCCGGTTGCGACACCGATGCGCGCAGTCGCTGATGCCAGGCTTCGTTCAGCCTGCCGCACATCGGGCCGCCGGGCGAGCAGCGCCGCGCCGTCGCCGACCGGCAGCAGTCCAGCGACGCGTGGAGGCTGCTCGCAACGGCCTACGGCGCCAGGAAAGTCCCGGGGCACGGTGCCGGTCAACGTGGCGAGCCGGTACAGGGATTGCTGCCGCACAGCCTCCAGCGGGGGGATCGCGGCACGCAGGATTTCCAGCTGTGCGCGCGCACGCACAGCGTCGATCGCCCCAGCCCGGCCCGCACGCTGTAGCCGTTGCGCAAGCTCGAGCGCTTCTTCCTGCAGGCGCACCGATTCGCGCGCCACGCGCAGCTGCAGGCCGCTGGAGCACGCCGCGGCGTAGGCCTGCGCGGTGCCGCCAGCAACGGTCACGCGCACAAGGTCCACCGCGGCGCGCGTGGCGCCGGTATCCGCTTCGGCGGCCTCGAGGGCACGGCGCAGTTGGCCGAAGAGGTCCACCTGGTAGGACACGGCGGCTCCCATGCTGTAGCCGAGCCGGCCCGGCGGCGCCTGGTCGCGCTGCAGCAGCGACAAGCCCGAAACGTGACCGAAGCTCGGGCCGACATTCAGCGTGATGGCTGGCTTTTCGGTCCCATGGACCTCGGCTTCCACCGCGGTTGCGCGCTCGAGGGTGGCCAGTGCCTGCCGCAGGTCGGTGTTGTGCTCGAAGGCCTGGGCGATCAGGCCGTCGAGTTGCGGATCTTCGAAAAGGCGCCACCAGCGCGGTGGCACGCTTGCTTCCGACGTGGCGCCGCCGCCGGAGAGAAACGGCCCGCTCGAAGCGGCCTGCGCTGCGGTGAGCGCAGCCGGTGCTGTGTAGTCGTGCCCGACAGGTCCGTGGACGCAGCCGGCCAGCAGAGCCTGTGCGGCAGCGCTTGCCAGGACAAAGGCGCGAGCGAGCTTCATGTCCGCGGCTCCTGGACGTGAGCCGCCGCGGTGGGCCCTCCCTGAGGACCCAGCACCTCCACCGAGACCGTCTGGCCGACGACCAGGCGAGCGTCGGCCGGTAGCGGGTCCAGCTTCACCCGCACGGGGACGCGTTGCGCGAGCCGCACCCAGTTGAACGTCGGGTTCACGCTGGGCAGCAGGTTCGCACCGGTGCTGCGGTCGCGGTCGACGATGCCCGCGNCNATGCTGTCGACCTTGCCTTCGAGCGCTGGCGCGTCCATGGGGGTCACGCGCACACGGTCGCCCAACTGGATTCGCGCCAGCTTGTTCTCCTCGAAATAGCCCTCGACGTANATCGAACCGGTGGCAACGAGCGCCAAGGCAGGANGGCCGGCCATCGCATAGGCACCCTGGCGCAGGTCGAGGTTGGTGACGCGTCCCGAAGCGGGTGCCCGTATCTGCGTGCGCTGAAGGTTCAGGCGTGCCGTGTCGACCGCGACCTCTGCCTGGCGCAGTGCCGCTTCGGCCGCCAGCAGCGAGCCCCGGGCCTGCTCGAAGCGCGAACGGGCCTGTTCGCGCACTTCCTGGGCGACCAGTCCCTGCAGTTCGTCGTTGCGGCGGCTCTCGCGCTGCGCCTGACCCAGCGCGATCCGCTGGTTGTCGATGACGATCCGCTGCGCAGCCGCGGCGGCCTCGGCCTGCTGCAGGGCCAGCATGAAGCGAGCTTCGTCGATCGAGAAGAGAAGCTCACCCGCCGTGACCGGCTGGTTGTCACGCACCGCCACGGCGGCCACCATGCCGGAGACATCGGGCGCCACCTGGACGATGTCGGCCCTTACCCGACCATTGCGCGTCCATGGGGCCAGTTCGTAATGATCCCAGAGCTGAAGCGCGGCCCAACAAGCTGCTGCAGTGACCAGCGCCGTCGATAACAGGCGAAGGGGGGCAGGGATCGGGCGCGAGGTCCAGGCGGCGAGAAGGGATAGTTTGGATTTCATGGTCGTGCAGCAGGACAAGTGATCGGTCAGATGGAGATGGCCCCGGTGAGNCGGACCAACGCATGGAGCACCACGATGTAGAGGCCCAGATCGAACAGGGCGGGATGCCATATCCACCGATAGGCGCCGATCAGCGACAGCAGGCGGCGAAGCCACCAGGCCAAAGCCATCGCACCGCCTGCCAGCAGGAGCAGGCCTGGGACGTAGACGCCGAAGAAGCTTGTTTCGATCATGGTTGCAGGTCGGTGGAGGCCGAAGGAAAAAGGTCTCTGCGCAAGCCCACCAGGNCAGAGANTGCGGGCGCGCAGTTGGCATTTGCGAGGGAATGCAACAACAGCCGGTCGATCTGCGGCAGCAGTGCCCCGACTTGCGCCGGTGCACCGGCGGCCTGGGCGCGGAACGCGCGAGCGAGCTCGGCCATCAGCCGGGCCGAGGGCGCTTCGGGCAGTCGGTGCCGTTGTTGCTGAAGGACGCAGATGCTGGCCCCGATGCGAAGCTCGCGCAGCGCNAGCCGCGCCGCAGTTCCTTCCTGCGGCCCGGGNTCTCCAGCGGTACGTGGAACCAGGAGGGCCATGCGGTCGAGGATGCGGCCGCTGAAGGCATCGCGTTCGGATGCGCGTTGGGGGTGTGACGCCATGTCGGCCAGGTCNCGCCAGCCGCTGNGGCGGATGCGCTGTGCGCTCCATTCGCTGCTCACGCTGCGCACGACGGCGGTGGTGCGCGCGGCGATCACTCCACCGGCGAAGAGGGCCAGATTGCCTTCGAGGAAGCTGGTCCAGTCGGCGCTCGCGATGTCCTGGAGCGCCAACGTGCCCGCCACGCCGAAGAACATGCCCAGTGCCGCGAGGCTGCTGGCCGGGCGAGCGAGGTAGCCACCGACCAGCAGCAGCAAAGGTGCAGTGCACAACATCAGCATGCCGAAGTCTTGAGCCAGCGGCATCACGCCAAGCACGTAGAAAGCCGACACGGGCATCGACCACAGCAGTGCGACCAGGAACTTGTGCATGCCCGGAACGGGGTCGTCCATGGTGGCGAAGAAGCTGCAGAAGACGGCTGCGCCCATCGCCATCGACGACCCGGATCGCCAGCCGCTGATGATCCACACCGCGCATGCCGCGCAGGTCGAGAGTGCGACGGTGAAGGCCGAACGCAGCGCCAAGCCTTTGTCCACGTGAAGGATCGGCGACCGTGCGGCCATTCTTCGCTGCCGCCGCGGCGATGCGCGGCCATCCAGGCCGGCGGCGATGTCGTCGCGAAGCGTCCTGCAGCGGCGCCATCCCGCGATCAGTTCGTCGAGGTGCGCGGCAACGTCGATCTTCAGGGCCCGTACCCAAGGGGAATCGCTCGGATCCGCCGCTCGCGCATGGAAATCGGCATGCACTTCGCTCTCGGTGCCCGACGGCGCGGCGACATCCAGCCATGCAGCATCGCGTTCGAGGGCTTTCGTGACCTCGGCTGGTACTTCCCCCGTCGCCTCGCGCAGCGCATCGAACCGGTCTTCCAGCGCGGACAACGAAGGGGTCAGTACCGCGAGACAGTCAGGCAGGCTTCTTACGGCACCATGGGCCCATCGCAGGCTGCTCGTGTCGAAGGGCACGTGGGTTGCAGCCAAGCGCAATTGGCTGATGTCGACCGCGAGCTGCCGTCGATCCTGTGAGAGCCGCTCGCCGGTGTCTTCGTCGGCGCTTGTACCAACGAGATTGTCCAGCCATCGCCGGACATGGCCCAGCGTGCGATCGACCAGTCCGAGCAGCGAAGGCCCGAGGCCGGTCGGCAGTACGAGGCTGTGGACGAGGCTGGCGCACAGGATGCCGAGTGCGATCTCTTCCGCCCGGGCGATGGCCGTATCGAACATTCCCGCAGGCGTTTCCACCAACGGAAAACCGATCAGTGCCGCGGAGTAGCCTCCCAGCATGAAGGCGTACGAGCGTGCGCTTCGGTCCAGCAGCGACAGGTAGAGGCAGGCCCCGACCCACAGCGCCAGGGCCAGCGACAGAAGCTCCGGTGATGCCGACAGCGATGGCACCAGCACCACGGAGGCCGTGCATCCCAACAAGGTGCCCGCCAGTCGATAGAGCGACTTCGAGCGAACGTGCCCGGCGAGAGGATGCGCCACGATGTACGCGGTCATCATGGCCCAGAAGGGCCGGGGGAGCCCGAAGCGGCTGGACAGGTACAGCGCGAGCATCGAGGCAGCGAAGCTCTTGAGAGAAAAGAGCCACTCCTGCCTGGAGAAGCGAGGTGGTGCGATCACGCGGTTCCTTTCGGAACGAGGTCTGATCCGGTCGATCCGGCCTCGATATGGTTGCGAATCATTTGCATGCGGGAATGCTATGGCGCCCCCTGCAAGACTAGAATTGCAAACTTGGACAGATGATTTCTCTTTTTGGCCATCCAGCGTGACGCGCTCCGACCGAACATCCTCTGGCGCGAGCCTCGACCTGGACTACGAACCGTCCGTGCCGGTGATGGCCCACCGCGTGGATGTCGAGGCGCGCGAGCGAGAGATTCCGATCCACGTGCACCGGTCAGGCCAGCTGGTCATGGCGTTGCGCGGAGCCGTCTCGTGCGACGTCCCCGGCGCGATGTGGATGGTTCCGCCGCAGGCCGGCGTGTGGATTCCGGGCGGGACGCCGCACAGCAACCACAGCACCGCGAACGCCGTGATCTTCTATCTGTTCGTGGCGCCCAATGCCGCACCGCTGCCCGCGAGCTGCTGCACCTTGCGCATCAGCCCGATGCTCGGCGAGATGATCCAGTACCTGGCGGGGCAGCCGCCTTCCTATGAGGCTGGCGGGCCGACCGACCGGCTGGNCCGCGTGCTGCTGGACCAGCTCTGTGCCATGCCGACGGAAGAGATCTTCCTGCCGATGCCCGAGGATGCGCGGCTGCGCAAGGTTTCGCGCGCCATGATGCGCGACCCTTCGGACCGACGGACGCAGAAGGACTGGGCCGGCAAGCTCGGAATGAGCGAGCGGACGCTGAACCGGCTGTGCACGGCGCTGACCGGTCTGAGCTTCGGACGCTGGCGTCGCCAACTGCACATGCTGGTCGCACTTCGGGAGCTGTCCGGCGGCGCGACCGTGCAGCAGGTCGCGTACGACCTGGGCTACGAATCGCCCTCCGCGTTCATCACGATGTTCAAGAAGGCTTTCGGAAAGCCGCCCGCCACCTACATCAACGACCGGCTGCTCGCTGCAGGCGAGGGGCGCTCGCTGGCCGAACCCGCGCCTGCGCTCTCGCCGACTTGAACCTGCGCGTCACGANTTCACCGGTAGGCGCGGGCCTGGGTCACGCCGCCATCCACCACGAGGGTGGCACCCATCACGTAGTCGCCTGCGCGTGAAGCAAGGAAGATGGCTGCACCCGCGATGTCTTCCGGCGTGCCGATGCGCTTGGCGGGAATGTGTTCGGACAACGCGGGCCCATGGTCGCGGGCATTGCGGTTCATCTCGGATGGAAACGCGCCAGGTGCGAGGGCACTGACCGCGATGTTGTCCTGCGCCAGGCGCAACGCCATGCGNCGAGTCAGATGAATCAGGCCGGCCTTGCTCGCGACGTAGGAGTAGTTCTCCTGGGGGTTGAGCCCGATGCCGTCGGTGGAGGAGATGTTGATGATCTTCCCCACGCGCGTCCGGGCAGCGGCGCGCAGCGGCCCGGACAGCGCCTTCGTCAGGAAGAAGGGCGTCTTCAGGTTCAGATCGACCACCTTGTCCCAGCCGCTTTCCGGAAAGGCATCGAAGGCCTCTCCCCANGCCGCTCCGGCGTTGTTGACCAGGATGTCCAGCGTCGTTTCATGCCCGGCATAGGCGTCGGCCAGCGCCTGGCAGCCGGCCACGGTGGACACGTCGTGCGGCAGCGATACGCAGTGGCCGTACTTCGCNAGTTCGTGCGCAGCCTGATCGCATGCCTCGGCTTTGCGCGCACTGATGTAGACGCGCGCGCCGTGCGCCAGGAACCCCTCGGCGATCATGCGTCCGATGCCTCTGGAGCCGCCAGTGACGAGGGCAGTGCGGCCCCGCAGCGAGAAAAGATCCGGAGCGTTCATGACAACGTCCCCTCGCCAGTCGCTTCGAGGCGCGACCGCCGCACATAGGCCGTCCCATCGAAAAGGCGCCTGGCCGTGCGAGTGAAGTGCACCTCGCGNACCGTCCAGTCGTTTCCGCCCCCGTGCTCGACATTCGCNAAGATCTTGAGCACCCCGCTCGGATGGCCGATGCGGATGCGCGTCGGACCGGCATGCGTGCCCCGCGCTTCGGCGGGAATGGTTCCCGCGATCTGCGCTGCGACCGAGAGGCACACCGAGCCTCCGCCAGGGAATGCCTTGTGCATGGCGCCACCGGCGAGCACCATGCGCGCGACGAAATCGATCTCCGATGACTGCACGACGCGGTCGCCGGCAATGGTCCGGTAGTCCTGCGCTTCGCTGATCAGTATCTGGTACGGCGTCAGGATCCCCGACGACGGAAGATTGCAGCGTTCGACGACCCAGCGCCTCACCTCCTCGGCCATCTCGTAGATCTCGGGCCCGAGCTGGCCCGGCAGTTCAGTGCCGGTGATGCCCAGGTCCGCCGCGCGGATGAATACGCACGCCGTGCCGACGTCGACCACCGACACCGGTATTTCGCGGCCGAGCTTCGACACGTGGACCCAGTCGCGCGCCTGCCCCGTGGGCAACAGCTTGCCGGTCGTGGAACCACTGGTGTCGGAGTAATCCAGCGCCACCTCTGCGCCGGTGCCGGGCACGCCATCCACTTCGCTGTCGCCCTCCACGCGCGGCTCGCCGTCGGCGCATTGCACCGCCATTCGGAGGATCTTTCCGGTGTTCGTGTTGTGCACCCGAACGGTGGTGACGGGTTCCTGCACCGGAACCAGCTTCTCCTGCANCGCATACACCCCCGTGGCCGACGAAATGTTGCCGCAGACGATCTCGAAGCTGACCGTGGGCTGGTCGATGCCGATCTGCACGAAGGTGTAGTCGATGTCCGCATCCGGGCGCGACGGCGGCCCGATGATGGCGCACTTGCTCGTCAGGATATCGGCGCCGCCGAGCCCGTCGATCTGGCGCACGTCGGGGCTGCCGAACAGAGCGAGAAGAAATCGGAGACGCGCTTGTGGATCGGTGGGCACGTCGTGCTGCGAGAGAAAAACAGCCTTGCTGGTGCCACCGCGCATCAAGGTGACCGGTACGCGAATTTGTTCATTCATCGGCTCAGTATGCAGATCGCGCTGGCCGCTGTCCTTTCAGTTCTGCTGGCCATTGTTTAGCTGGACTGCATGTGTCGAATCGTTCAGTTCCGCTAAAGAATGCCCAGCAGAAATCCAATGACCGCGGGGACCTGGATCTCGATACTTTCCTTCGCTGTGGCGAGCTCCACACGAACAGGAGACACCTTTGAAGATCATCAAGCGAACGGAATCCCCCTTCCGTGAAACCCCCGGCGGCATGGTGCTCGTCGCGACCCGCGTGGCCGGCCAACCGGCCCAGTTCCCGCCCATCGAATTCACCCACGACGACCAGACAGTCGAAGACATCGCGCTCGGACCCATCGGCTCTCTCTACAGCTTCACGATCGTTCACCCGGGCAAGGACAAGCAGCCCTATGGCCTTGCCATGGTCGACTTCGAACCCGGTGTGCGCGCGTTCGGCCGGCTGCTGTACAGCGCCAAGCCGCCGGCCATCGGCGCCTCCCTGCGGGTGGTGCCCTTCGCGTTGCCTGACGGCACGCCCGACTATGCATTCCAGGAGTGATGCACCATGAAGCAACCACTGATCACCGGCGTCGGCATCACTGACTTCGGCCGCTTTCCCGAACTGACCGAAGAGGCGATGGCCCAGGCGGCCATCCTCGATGCGCTGGCCGATGCCGGCACGAAGCTTGGTGAGGTGCAGGCGTTCTACTGCGGCAATGCGCTCGGTGCCATGCTGCCGGGGCAGCGTGCATTGCGCGAACTGCATGTCGGCGGCGGCGCGGTCTACAACGTGGACAACGCCTGCTCCAGCGGAGCCACCGCGCTGAATCTCGCGCTGCAGGCGCTCAAGGTCGGCCAGTACGACACCGTGGTGGTGTTCGGCATGGACCACCTCAGCAGCCTCGGCGGCGGCCCGCTGCAGCTCAGCCAGAAGGACTGGAACAACCGGCGCGGCATGATCATGCCCGCCCTGTACGCCATGCGTGCCAAGCGGTANATGCACGACCACGGCCTCGCGCTGGAGACGCTGGCGGACATCTCCGTCAAGAACCGCCAACANGGGGCCTTGAACCCGATCGCCAAGTTCGCCAAGCTGGCGAGCCGCGAGGAGGTGCTGGCGTCNCGCCCCGTGGCCGAGCCGCTCACGCTGCTGCANTGCTGCCCCGCCGTGGTGGACGGGGCNGCGGCCCTCGTGCTCAGCACCAAGCCNGCCAGGGGCGTCGCCAAGCCNGTGCGAGTGCTGGCGTCCGTGGTGCAGTCGGGCCTGTTCGAGACCGCGCCTGTCGACATGACCGAAGCNGAGATCACCGCGCGTGCCGCCAGGCTGGCCTATGAGCAGGCCGGCATCGGGCCGCAGGANCTNAGCCTGCTGGAAGTGCACGACGCNTTCACCATTTCCGAGCTGCTCTATTACGAGGCNCTCGGCCTTTGCAAGCGCGGCGATGCGGCCAGCCTGCTGCAAAGCGGCGCGACCGCNCTGGGCGGCCGCGTGCCGGTCAACCCCAGCGGCGGGCTGATCGCCAAGGGACACCCGCCGGGTGCGACCGGCGTCGCACAGGTCGTGGAAGTCTGCGAACAACTGCAGGGCCGTGCCGGCGCGCGCCAGGTGCAGGGCGCGCGCATCGGCCTCACGCAGGTCACGGGCGGCGGTATCTGGGGTGTGGACCACGCCGCCTGCTCGATCAACATTCTTTCGCTCTGAGGGCCCGCCATGAACCAGACANACACCATCGCGCCCGCCTCGCTGCAGGGCCTCGTCGCCATCGTGACCGGCGGCGCCAAAGGCATCGGCNTGGGCATCGCCCGCGAGCTTGCACAGGGGGGCTGCCGCATCGCACTGTGGGACTTCGACGACGCCGCGCTGGGCGAGGCCGAGCGGACGTTGTCGAGCGAAGGCGCCGACGTGACGACCTTCAAGGTCGACGTCAGCTCCGTGGACCAGGTGGAAGCGGCGGTCGCCCGGCTGCTGGCATCGCACGCACGCATCGACATCCTGGTCAACAACGCAGGCATCGGCGGCGACAAGCTGGTCTCCAAGATGGATCTCGCGTTCTGGAGCCGCGTCATCGAGATCAACCTGA
>Ga0055528_1002139_pt1 | contig 10883 bp, 12 predicted proteins | sample AraplaCol_mMS_r2_2_FD_55006 | JGI IMG/M metagenome (GOLD analysis project Ga0055528, IMG submission 55006) | Arabidopsis root microbial communities from North Carolina, USA - plate scrape MF_Col_mMS_r2 | ecosystem: Host-associated > Plants > Roots > Endosphere | place: USA: North Carolina...
AGTTGGTCAAACGGGCATGATCCACCACCTAAGCCGGAATATTTCATGTCCAAGGATGGCTTCGTACAGCGACATAATCAATAAGACGACCCATGAAAGAAATTCCTCATTCCCCTTCCATTTTAATACTCGTAATAGTGCACTTATACTACTTATACTATCTACCTAGATAGTCTAAGTCATCCTAGGGAGGCAACGTAAGAGCGCAGATTGACCTCGATATACATCGATATAGCCACGGCTACGGCCCTGGAGTGTTACACTTATGACTCGGAATATGAGAGTAACGGCTTTGCAATCGTACAATGATGTAGAGGAATTTTTCGGGTTCCTCTTCGAATGAACCCCGATACCACTTGAACCCCCGTGACGATCCCCACGCTAGCAACGCTCGCGAAGAGCTGGCACTCCACAAAGCAATCAGTTCGCCCCGCTATTCTCGAAGCGAACCTTTGCACAGGCGCTCTCTCTGGGGCCGTTACGTGCGGATGTCATGCAGCCACCCGAGAAGAGTACGAGAGACTCAAACCATGGCTCTACAGACACTTGAAGAATCAACAGATACTACACAAATACCTACAAGTTGAAATGATCTGATAAAAATCCCCAATAACTGGCAAGCCTGACTTGATAATAATACTGTCTTGAGTGTCTTTTGAAATACTACTCGTCACGTTGATCTGCACCATGAGTTGGCAGTCTACTACTATGTAGGTTCAAGGTGAACTGTGGATTTCGCCTGGTCAACCCTTCAAGTTTTCATGGCTTTCATTAAATCCATTCCAACTTCATCGACGTCCCGATCAGCTATACGACATATATGCAATGTACTCCATAGTAAGATCCGATTTGGAGATGATACCCCATACTTTTCACTAAAAGATCCGCAGATCAATGGAACAATCCACTCGGGGTGCACTTGGAGGTAAGCGAGCGGGTGTTCAGGTACCCGGTCATCCTCATTAGCCAGAGACCCATGTTCTCCAATGCCGATCTGCAAGGGCACGGCCAACCCCGGACCATGAAATTCTTGAAGAAAACGGCACGCGAACTCTCGACGTCGTAATTTCCCTTTTCTCTCATTCGTTGTTCTCATCAGACCAAGTCGTTAGCTTCGCTAGTAGTTGAAGTTCATTGGCCGAAAAGGGGACCATATGTATGGAATGGGACCTTTCGCTTTCGTTCCGACTGAAAGATCTTGAGATGGATATAACACGGGTCGAAAAGGGGAACTACTCCGCTATCGACTACCCAAGAGTTCCCGTAGACTGACATCAGAGAGAGGCACAGGGTCTGAAAGGTGAAGATCTTTATTTGTGGAGAATAAGAGTCCTCGGCCTGACCTCTTCCCTTCCAGGGCATAAATAGAGACTATTCCTGCATATCAGTGCCAACTCATTCGAGAGTTTAGCTCCCGGTTAATCCTCCCCAGCGGCGTATTACCTGTTGCATTCTTGCAGTTGATACAAGATGCGTTTTTCTGCCGCCTTTATTTCGACACTCGTGCTGTCTGGCACTTCACTGGCTAGCTCTGCCATCCAGTCCAATGCTAGCTCAGAGGCTAGTTCCGATGCCACGTCAGTTGCGCATGTCCAAGATAATGTCGCGCAGGCAGCGAGCACTTCTAGCAGCACTGTAGAGACTCCAATAGTCCAGCAGGCTGTTCCAACGACCGATTCCAGCGACAACAGCAAGAAGGAGAACGACACGGCTCCCGATGACACCACTGGCTCTTCAGTACCACCACAAAAGAGCAAGGATGTCTCCAAGGACGGTGCTGCAGAGAGCTCATCTTCAGGTTCAGGTTCGGGCTCCGATAAAGAATCTGCAAGCCTTGAGAGTATCATCCCGTCATCCACAGATGCTGGTTCGCAGACTCCTGGTCCTACCAATACAGCTTCATCGCAAGCATCCGGAAGCTCGATCAGTAGTATAACTGGGAGTGCAACATCAAATACTGCTGCAGATAAGACGGCTACTGTCACGCAGTCTGCGAAGTCTTCTGCTACTAGTGGCGGCTATGCGAATAGCATTCATGCAGATGGCGACGATGACGGTAAGCTGCTTTCTTTCGATGGCACTTTCCTTGATTCATTCAAAGACTTCGTGAGTTTCCTTGAGGGTGTGAAGGGCCTCCTTGCACCGACTCTTCTTGGAGATATCGAATCATTCTTTCATCATGTCGCATACCTCCTTGATGATAAGACCACCGACCAAACCAAAGCCCTTATTGAGACTGCCTCGGGTCTTTTGACAAAGAGCCTAATCAATAAGCTCAATGGCTTGCTCGACAATGCTAGTGAGCTCTTGACTAAAGATTTCGTTCACGAGACTAAGAGCCTCATCAACACTGTTGCTCCTGTTCTAACTCCTGAGCTGTTCAAAGAAATCAATGGTCTGCTTGAGAATGGCAATAATCTCTTGAGCCCTGAATTTGTCAAGGAGACAAAGGGCCTAATTAACACTGTTGCTCCTGTCGTAACTCCCGATCTTCTGAAGGAAGTAAACACTTTGCTGAAGAATGGCAATAGTCTCTTATCTCCTGGCTTCATCAAGGAGACTAAGGGTCTTATCAACACCGTTGCACCCGCTGTCACGCCTGAGCTTTTGAAAGAGGTCAATAGCCTTCTCCAAAATGGGAATACACTCTTGTCTCCAGAGTTTGTCAAGGAGACCAAGGGCCTCATTAATACTGTCGCTCCTGCTGTGACCCCAGAGCTTCTACAGGAGGTAAACAGTCTTCTCCATAATGGCAACAGCTTGCTCAGCCCAGAATTTGTTAAAGAAACAAGGGGCCTGATCAACACTGTTGCTCCTGTTATAACTCCCGAGCTTCTGAAGGAAGTGAATAGCCTTCTTCAGAACGGTAATAGCCTCCTCAGTCCAGGATTCGTTAAGGAGACCAAGGGTCTCATCAACACAGTGGCCCCTGTGATAACCCCCGAACTGCTGAAGGAGGTCAACGGTCTCCTCTCCAACGCGAATGATCTTCTAACAGGCGACTCGGTCCATAAGATTAACGAATTGCTCACTAACGCCAATGCGCTGTTGACGCCATCATTTGTGAAGACGACTGGTGGATTGATCAACGGTATCTCACCGATGGTCACCCCTGAGTTGTTGCACAATGTTTCCTATCTTCTCGGTAACGGAACCAACCTGCTGAGCCCGAGATTCGTGAATGATACTCGTTCGCTGGTCACAGGCGTTGCGCCGGTCATCACGCCCGATCTCCTGGCTAAAGTCGGAAATCTTCTTGGAAATGCAAATGAGCTTCTTTCGCCCAAGTTTGTGAACGAGACAGAGACTTTGATCGAGGATGCATCTGATGTAAGACCCTTCTTATATGAACATTGACCTGATTTTGGTTTGCTGACCCGCTCTTTAGCTTCTGCCTCTTGTTGTGAAGCTCATTGATTCGTTGTGATAAATAGTGGGATAAGCTGATATTTTTTTTCGCATTTTTGAACGAGTAATTACGGTGACTTGAACCCAGGGTAATGACCGAGTACGTTAATATGCTTAATACGATTTAATTGAATGACAATACAACGTCCAATAAACAGCCAGTCTTGTCTGGGCGGCTATGATGGTAATTCTCTGGTTCCCTGTGTGGACAGAATAACCTTAGGAAGGGTAGAAAATAAATAACTTTTGGATTCGACAGCGATTCAGTGCATCTTTTGCATAGAATGCGAGATAGTGGAGGCTCCTTCGTTGCGGAGAGGCTCGCCGAGGCATAAATAAGCCAGCTAAACCTTGTTTCGTCATGAAAAATTCAATGGTAAAACACGGGTTTCGTTCAATTGTCACAGATGACTCAGATAGCAATCGCCAGGTCGTGAATCGGTCTTCCCGACTTTGAAGGGGCTATGCGCGACGAGTTCAAATATGCTTTCCGATTCGTTTGAACCAAGAGTATGACCCATTCTCAATGAATTGCATGTCCGTATGCAGAATCCAGAGGGCCGATATATCCTTCAAATACATCCATCTTCGGTCGTGATGGATTGCACCTGGTCACTGTAATGGATCATACGTGCCGAGCTTTAGCTCCTGGGATGACGAGTCCAATGCTCGGTAGGCGCATTCAGTGTGGAGTGATGGATGAGCATGGGACCCCAGAGGGAGCTCCGTGGAGCAGGTATTCTCATATGAGGAGCAAATACAAGGCCACAGCTATATTGTGGTTCGTGACCATCACGATCGCTATTGATCGCGTCTTTATGGCATTATCCGGGGGTAGCGAATGATTGCCCTCATGACGGGATGTCTGATGCCTTGACTTCCTGAAACTTGGAAAGAACTTTCATCTCAGTATCTCGCTCCTTGATCTTCTTATCGATTGCCTTTTGAACCTGTTCCTTCTTCTTTTCAGCTTCTTCGATTTTCCGCTTGGCTTCTTTCACAGCAATCTCCTGGGCTCTCAAAGCAGTCTCTTTGGTCGGGAACTCTTGCCGCAATTGCTCGATCTCTTCGCGAACATCTTTTTCGTCGATCGGTTGGCAAGTCAATGGGTGGTAATGGTAAATTGGCAGTGGTTTTCCCGGCAGTTGGACTTCTGGGAGATCGGGATGAATTGGGGTGTCTCGGATTGGAGAATCTAACGGGACAATCGCAGCGCTTTCTGCTGGAGGAGATGGAAGGGAAGGCTCGGCTTTAACCATGTTCGCGATTTGGAGTGTGTTTTCTCTCGCAGATAGACAGAGAGAAGCAGGAAGAAGTGGCTGGGAGGGTTTGGTCTGAAGTATGCAGGGAAATCAGTCGGAAATGGCTCGGCGGCGGCTTTCAAGATTCTGCCAGCTTTTAAGCTTCACCGCCAGGGAATCGCCTTACGCGGGGAGACTGACTGGACGACGACATCACGGCAGAATCATTTATTTTATCATCAAAATCGCAGCTAAACCCCAGAAACCCCCTTGGGCAGGTCCTAAGTGGGCTATTCGTTGTGCATTTGAGGCAGGTAGTTGGTGAAAGGATCCCACGCAGATTATATTTTCTCATATTGAGGCTTGCTTGGCCGCATACCTTTGAGCCACCATGCAGGCATTTGGTATGTCATGTCTTCTAGTCGGGTGTAGAAGCTCAACTGCTTGTGGGCCGAGCCTAACTAACACTTGATGGTTTTCAGTCCCGAAGAACAGGAGGGTAAGCTTCAGGAATTCCAAGGAAAATTCCAGTTGAAGCTAATCTGTAACATACACATATAGCCCAGATTTGAGCTAGTCCTTAGAGTATGATCCCACGGTTGTACCCCCTTTTATATCCCTGTAATAACTTGATTTTCAGATTAACGATATCAACAATGTACCCTTGGGCAATGGTGTTGTGTATGTACGGTGGCGTCTACCGTCAGGCGTTTCTACAGAACATCAAGGACACACAGAAAAGGCACCTCTTAGTGACCACCGTGCATATTGGAACTATGAAAAGGTCCTCAATGTGAGGCTCACTATTGACAGGACGTCAATTCTTCAAGAATGCGATATAATTTTTGAAATCATTCAAGAGTTCAACAACTCATTAGAGAAGAACGTGCTTGGCAAAATCAAGCTCAACCTTGCTGAATACGTGGACAAGGTTGAAGAAGACGAAGGTGTTGTCAGGCGTTATCTGATGTTTGACAGCAAAGTCAACAGTACAGTTAAGATTGGAATTGCGATGCGTCAAACAGAAGGAGATCGGGGCTTTACTACGTACGCTCTACCAAGTTACATCGTCTTGATTTGATGGTGTTCCCCAACTGACTGAGAACAGGCCACAATTAAAATCAGCCACTGTCTTTGGAGGAATTGCAGGTGTTGTCCATTCCTCGGAACCGGTAGACTCCGATGAAGTCGGACATTTGCCTTCGATCAACACCAAAAGCAGAGAGACTGCCGACATGCAAGATTTATATCGCAGGACTTTGGCGGCTTCATGGACTTCTCGCTCATGCGACTTACCCGCTGATAAATTGATTGAAGAGCTTTTCTCCGGTGGCTCTTGCTGGAATAATGAAGCTCATAACTCTATGGATGGTAGCCATGACGGATCTGACCATCGAAATAGTTTCCTGAATCCAGATTCCGGTTCAAGACAGCCACGCTCCGGCAAGAGGCTGTCTCCTGGGTTCGAGAGACGCCCGAAGAGTGCATCTAGTAATCACTCACGGAGCGGTTCAAAGACACCCGATTCTATTTCTACCCTTGGGACTTCTCAAAAAGGAGGTAGTCTTGAGCAACAACTTTATGATGGAGCAAAAGGGCGAAGTTGGAACGGCCGACAGAATGAACATGAACTGTCAGAGTTTCATGTCCGAGATGATCTCCGAAGCTGGGAGGTGTCTTCTAGCAGCTAGTGTATGAATATTATCGCAAAACCCAACCAAATAATCATGAAGATGGACGGTCATTGTGATTCAGTTCTATATAGTCCTACCATACTAGTCAGCGCCAACAGGAACAGCTGAGCTAGTTAATGCTACATTAACACCACCCTTTTTTTTAATGTCTGATAGCAATCACCTCTATATAAACTCTCTCTCATACTTTGTTTTAAGAGTCATCTCCCATAAAAGCGTGACTTAAACTGGTGAAGAATGATATTGTTCGAATCATTCCCCAAGATTTGTTCGACTGGTTCCGCCCCACACATGACGCTCCCCCAAACTTCCCGCCTGGACTTGACGTGTAACTGTTTCCCCTTCTCTTCTCCTCCGTCCTGACGAACTCTCTCGTGGGATCTACTTGGGATTACATTCAATATAATCAATCTCTTATCAACTTGCATCGTCTCTCCGGTATATCCGACGATCACCGCGGTACCCGCCCCCTACTACACTCAGAGCTTTCCCCTCTTCCAGGATGAAGATCATGCGCGCACAGTGATTCACGCTTTACGGCATGGAGCGAACACGGGTTGCTAAAGTGAGTTTCATAATACTAAGAATCACAATATTTTACGCTCCCATACTAACGACTCATTTCATTTCAGGTTGACAATGTGACCTTGGCTCGCCGTGGTGAGCAGGTCGAAGGCGCCCTCCACCTCACCCCTCACCACCTCATTTTCTCCCACGTACCTCCGATTTCAAGCGAGGATCAGGCGAAGGGCGTGACGATCAGACCGAAGGAGCTTTGGATCACCTACCCCATCATTTCATTTTGTACACTGAGGCCGGCTCCCGCGGCGTCCCGCCAGCTTTCCTCCATCCGCCTACGTTGCCGAGACTTCACATTTGTCTGTTTCTATTTCAACAACGAAACCAAGGCCCGAGAGGTCTATGATAGCATCAGACAGTGGACTTGTAAATCTGGTCGTCTTGACAAGCTATACGCATTCTCTTATCAGCCGCCTCCTCCGGAAAAGGAATTTAATGGATGGGATTTATATGACCCTCGGAAGGAGTGGGCACGTCAGGGACTTGACAAAGAAAATTCTGGATGGCGCATATCCGAGATCAATAACAACTATGAGGTATGGGAATATGTGGACAATGAAGCTGATATTGCTTGCTGATTCGATTGGTTATAGTTCTCCCCAACGTATCCAGCGCTAATCCCAGTGCCTTCTGCTATTTCCGACAACACTATCAACTATGCTGGACGATATCGCTCCAGGGCGCGCATTCCAGCTTTGACTTATCTTCATCCCGTCAACAATTGTAGCATCACCCGCAGTTCGCAGCCTTTGGTTGGTGTACGCCAGAACCGCAGTATTCAAGATGAAAAGTTGCTGGCTGCTATATTCTCAACCTCTCGCACAGAGCGACCATTGGCAGGATTCGCTCAATCAAGCATCGAGAGGGAGGCGTCTGATTCGAGCCAGGAAAGTGTGGAAATATCCCAAAGTGACCCGGACATGTCCAACGCCGAGGAAATAGAGGACGATATGCTAGCTGCTGCCTGTGGAGTTCCCGAAGAGCAGCGTGCGATATATGGCGCTCAACAGTCAAATCTAATCGTCGATGCCCGCCCCACGGTTAATGCATTTGCTATGCAAGCAGTTGGACTTGGTTCGGAAAATATGGACAACTACAAGTTTGCTACTAAAGCATATCTGGGAATCGACAATATCCATGTTATGCGTGACTCTCTGAATAAGGTCATTGATGCCTTGAAGGAGACAGATGTTACTCCTCTTGGTCCCAACCGGGATCTGTTGGCTCGGAGTGGGTGGTTGAAACATATCGCCGGCATTTTAGACGGAGCTGGATTGATAGCTCGACAAGTTGGCCTCACGCATTCCCACGTTTTGATTCACTGTTCTGATGGTTGGGATCGGACAAGTCAGCTTAGCGCTCTAAGTCAAATCTGTCTTGATCCATATTTCCGCACCATGGAGGGCTTTATGGTTCTTGTGGAGAAGGATTGGCTTTCATTCGGCCACATGTTCCGGCATCGATCTGGACACTTGAATAGCGAGAAGTGGTTCCAGATCGAGAACGAGCGTATTGGTGGAGATACCAATCGCGGATTTGGAGACAGTGGCGGTGCTGGAAAAGCAATCGAGAATGCGTTCCTGAGTGCTAAGGGCTTCTTTGGCCGGGATAACAATAGCCGGGACTCATTACCAGACTCCGATGGGGAGCTCCAGAGCTATGACTCTGACAGCCCTGCAGCAAGAAAGCCCAGTTCGTCTCCTCGGTCCGCTATCTCTGAGAAGGAGATAACAAAGGTCAAGGAGACGAGTCCAGTGTTCCATCAATTCCTGGATGCTACCTATCAGCTGCTTTATCAGTATCCAAACCGCTTCGAATTCAACGAGCGCTTCCTTCGACGGCTCCTCTACCACCTCTATGCTTGCCAGTTTGGAACGTTCCTATTCAACAACGAAAAGGAACGGGTGGATACTCAGGCGCGAGAGCGAACTCGAAGCGTATGGGATTATTTCCTCGCCCGTCGGGATCAGTTCATTAACCCGCAATATGATCCCGAGGTCGACGATCACAAGCGGGGGAAAGAACGCTTAATCTTTCCCCGAGTCAATGAAGCTAGGTGGTGGGCCGAAGGCTTTGGTCGAGCTGACCACGAAATGAATGGTCCTCTCCGAACGTCCGATTCTTCTCCAGCTTTAGGAAGTGAAAGTCCTGGTAACAAGCATGCGCCTATCTTGACTGGCATTGAGACGGCACAGCAGTCCATTAGAACTGGGGCTCCCAATGCAGCAGCATCTGGCATTGCTTCCATTACCTCTGGTATCTCGAATTTGACAACCATGAAAGATCAATCTACAGGGAATGTAGACAATAAACACGCACAGGTGGAGGTGGAAATGCAACGAGGTTGAGATTAGGACTGGGATGAGAGATCTCAACGATGCATGTGACGCAGCTATGAGATGTGGGTCAAGATACAGAAGCAATGAACGGCCATAGCGAATTCAGCTGGATATTATACATACCATCCTCTAACATCTAACTATACCGCGTACAAACAACTTTACGCACCAATTGTAGACTTCTGTCAGTGTATTACTAATCCTCAAATTGGCTATGTCATCGACACCCCATTAATCGGGCATCAACGCTAGTCTCAAAATTCTCACAGTGCAAGCGAGGGTTGAGCCCTAACCCAAACGGGCAAGGGAAACCCTACGACCAAAAATCCCCACTAAATCAGAAAACTGAACGACCAACTCTCGACCTCGACCTCGCCCTCCCCCGTCGACCACCCCCTCCTTTCCAACAACCAGGAAACCGCAAAAATGGCCGCTGTCCAGGGTGCTATCTCCAAGCGTCGGAAGTTCGTCGCCGACGGTGTCTTCTACGCCGAGCTGAACGAGTTCTTCCAGCGCGAGCTCGCTGAGGAGGGCTACTCGGGTGTCGAAGTCCGTGTCACTCCCACCGTCACCGACATCAGTACGTTTTTTTCTCCTCGCTTTTTCGAATCATTCTTTCGTTGTGGGAATATGGAATTAGGAATTGCTCGATAAGAGGAGGGAAACTATGCGCCAAACTGAGTTGTAAAGAAAAAAAGCTTTTCGAACATGGCGGCGTCGCGGGCATATAATTTCCACGAAGATTTCGGATTGGGACATTCAATGCTAACGGGTGATTTTTTTAGTCGTCCGTGCCACCCACACCCAGGAGGTTCTCGGTGAGCAGGGTCGCCGCATCCGCGAGCTCACCTCCCTCATCCAGAAGCGTTTCAAGTTCCCCGAGAACTCCGTCTCCCTCTATGCCGCCAAGGTCCAGAACCGCGGTCTGTCCGCTGTCGCTCAGTGCGAGTCCCTCCGCTACAAGCTCCTGAACGGTCTCGCCGTCCGTCGTGCCTGCTACGGTGTCCTCCGCTTCATCATGGAGAGCGGTGCTAAGGGTTGTGAGGTTGTTGTGTCCGGAAAGCTCCGTGCCGCCCGTGCCAAGTCCATGAAGTTCACTGTATGTTCACATTGAAGGGGCATTGAGGAGAGAAATGGATGTATTTGAACACGGATGATCGATGATATTTTCGGCTTTATTGGTCAAATCGGTCGATCTGGGTCAAATTGCTATATCACTCCCTCGCCTTACCCACCTGATATACACAAATTTGCGGCACAAACTAACAATTTCCAGGACGGCTTCATGATCCACTCCGGTCAGCCCGCCAAGGAGTTCATCGACTCCGCTACCCGTCACGTTCTCCTCCGCCAGGGTGTCCTTGGTATCAAGGTTAAGATCATGCGCGGCTCTGACCCCGAGGGCAAGGCCGGCCCCCAGAAGACCCTCCCCGACTCGGTCACCATCATCGAGCCCAAGGAGGAGCAGCCCGTTCTCCAGCCCATGAGCCAGGACTACGGTGCCAAGGCTCTGGCCGCCCAGCAGGCTGCCGAGCAGCAGCGTCTGGCCGAGCAACAGGCCGCCGAGGCCGAGGGTGCTGCCGAGGGTTACGCTCAGGAGTAAAAACGTCGTTTTTTATCTC
>Ga0055528_1002155_pt1 | contig 10813 bp, 6 predicted proteins | sample AraplaCol_mMS_r2_2_FD_55006 | JGI IMG/M metagenome (GOLD analysis project Ga0055528, IMG submission 55006) | Arabidopsis root microbial communities from North Carolina, USA - plate scrape MF_Col_mMS_r2 | ecosystem: Host-associated > Plants > Roots > Endosphere | place: USA: North Carolina...
TGGTTTAAACGCAATTGGCTAACTGAGGGAGTCGACAAGCCATAAATAAGCGAGAGCGTTCCGAACGACAAGCCGAGAACAAACGTCGCAAAATTGAGAATGGAGAGGAAGTCACTGCTCCGATCTATGCGACTCAGTTCAGCAAGGAAGAGATTGCTAATGAGGAGCGTCGTCCTAAGAAGAAGGTGGCTGTCCTGATGGGATACTCGGGAACTGGTTACTTTGGCATGCAATTGTAAGCTTGCTTTTCCAATTCTGGCACAGTTTGATAACAGGAAAGGTTGCTAACTGGCTTGGTCTAGAAATGAAAATCAGAAGACTATCGAAGGTGATTTATTCGCCGCCATGGTTGCCGCCGGTGCTATCTCCAAAGCCAACGCCGAGGATCCGAAAAAGTCATCGTTTGTTCGCTGTGCTCGGACAGACAAAGGTGTGCATGCCGCGGGGAATGTTGTGTCATTGAAAATGATCATCGAAGATCCGGATATCGTCGAGAAAATCAACGAGAAATTGAGTCCACAGATTCGCATTTGGGGAGTCGAGACAACCACTAGTGGATTCAATTGCTATCAACTCGTCGACTCCCGAGTCTACGAGTACTTGATGCCCAGCTATTGTCTATTGCCGCCCCACCCAAGCACTCATTTGGGACACAAAATCGTGGAATTGGCCGAGCAGGCTGGGGAACTGGACGACCTCAAGTCACGACAAGAGGAAGTTGCGGGTTGGTGGGAGGAAGTTGACAGGACGCACATCAAGCCTATCCTGGACGGTGTCCCTGAAGATATTCGTGAGATTGTAGAGAAATCGCTATTTTGGTATGAGCCAGAGTCTGGAAACGCAGAGCAGAATGAAGCAGCTCCCGCTCCCCCATCAGCACCTGAAACAGCAGAGCAGCCGCAAGAAATCCCATCGGACTCGACAGAAAAGGTTCCTTTCCAAATGAGCCCTCAACAAAAGATGGTCACCGATACCATCAAAGCTATCAAGGCAGCTTACATCAAGGCCCGCAAAGCTTATCGCGTTCCTGCATCTCGTGTCGCCCGACTTCAAGAGTGCCTCAGCCTCTACGAAGGCACCAAGAACTTCCACAACTATACTGTTCAGAAAACTTACAAGGATCCCTCGGCCAAACGTCACATTAAGTCCTTCAAAGTTAGCCCAGAGCCTGTTGTTATCAATGGCACCGAGTGGCTCAGCTTGAAAGTTCACGGCCAGAGCTTCATGATGCATCAGATCCGCAAGATGGTTGCTATGGCTTCTCTTGTCGTTCGATCTGGCTGTACACCCAATCGCATCACTGATACATACGGTCCCGATCGTATTGCCATTCCTAAGGCCCCTGGCTTGGGCTTATTGCTTGAACGTCCAATCTTTGATACCTACAATGAAAAGGCCGGAAGTCTCGGTCGTGAGCCTATCAACTTTGACAAGTATGCCACGGCAATGAACGAGTTCAAACAGCGTGAAATTTACAATCGCATTTTCCGCGAGGAAGAAGATACCACTCAGTAAGTCCCATTAGCCTGGTGTTGTCGCGTTTCAAGTATACTAACTCCAGCTACAGATTCGGCTCCTTCTTCAACCACATCGACCACTTCCCTCAAGAACACTTCTTGTATATCACTTCTGCTGGTATCTCAGCGGCCAAGCTTGTCACTGCTCCTACCGAAAAAGTGGAGGCTTCCAAGGATGGCAGTGAAAAGAAGGCTCTCGCTGCGGTGGAGTCTGAAGGAGAGGAGCCCGCACCTCCTGCAAAGGAGGAAAATCAATAGGTACGCGATAGTATCTGGTATAAATATGAGGCAATGACAAAATTTTGTAAAATAGTCAACAACATTCCAGATTTCATGCAAGGATTTATTGACATTTTCGTGCCAAAGTAGTCTTCTATCCTATTCTTAATATCAACCTTTCAAAGCTTGCCATGAGACTTCAGCTCAACACTACCACTAGAAATGTTCTCAGATACTCCAATATAATATCAAAAGTACATTATGCCGCTTCAAAGGCCTTTGTATTCACTGGCGTCAAAGGCTTCCCAGCAAATTCCCCATTAGATCCAACGACCGCAAGAATATTCTTCATGGCGTTGAGTTCAAAGTTGATCCGCGTATCCAGAGCACCACCACCAATATGCGTCGTCAAAGTCACATTCTCCATACTCGCCAATGTATGCGAAACCTGCGGCTCATTGTAATGAACATCCAAAGCCGCAGCAGAAACATGTCCCGATTCCAACGCACGAACCAACGCATCTTCATTAACAACTTGTCCACGAGCGGTATTGACAATTCGTCCTCCAGGCTTCATCAACGAAATAGCCCTCTCATCAATCAGATCCTGCGTATATTTGTTAAGTGGTGTATGAATCGTAATACAATCTGCAACTTTCAAAAGTTCATCCAAAGATTCATGAAACGTAGCATCAAGTCTTTCTTCAACCTCAGACTCAGCACGAAGAATATCAAAATAATGAATTTCCATCCCAAGAGCCATCCGCGCTTTATACGCAAGTTTCCTACTAATATTCCCAAATCCAATAATACCCAAAACATGTCCGCGCGGATTATGCGAAATAGTCGCAATGAGTTTATGCGTTGCTGTGAAAATTTCCGGATCCGCTGTCCTCGCTGCTAATTGCGAGCGCGTGAAATTCCGAAATACACTCAATATCATGTAGAGTGCTGTATCGGAGACGGCTTCATCTGAGGCTCCGGCGCCATTTGAATACCATATTTTGCGTTGGCCGAGGAGATCGACGTCGGCCCAGTTGAAGCCTGCTCCGGCGGATGCGAAGATTCGAGTGCTTTTTGGAAGATGGGAGATTAATTCTTTATCCCATTGGCCCATGAATCCACCTGTTTGGAAATGGGGGCGGAATATAGCTGAGAATTCGCCGTATCTGGGATAGGGTTAGTGTATATCTCTTGCCATTCGTGGATGGTGCTGGTGTGGAGTGGAGATATTCCAATATACACCAAGGTTGGTGATGGGGATGAGGACAGGACAAAATTTACTTTTTTGATTCTAAGGCTTGGATGAAGTCTTCGCGATTTTTTTCTGTTGCTTGTATGACGTTGAAACGAGAGGAGAATTCTTTGTCGTAGAAATCGTGGTTGTATTTGATGGCGTCCCCAACGTGGAGAACGATGGGCTTTGTAGGAGTCATTTTGGCTATCAACTTTGAATTTGAGAAGCTGTAACGGTTTGAACGATTTTAGGGAGCAGCTCCTTTGCTATATACCTCAACATACATCCATGTAATCATCGGATTTCCAATCGCTTTTCCGTGTCTGGAGATGAACTTTGCTTCGTCGGAGAGAAGACCGATTACTATTCCGAGGTGATGCCGATGGATGTTCATGAATCATTACCGCTAGGCTGGTTGAGTTTGCATTTCTCGGTGTCTTTAATGGGGCGTACTTTAGAAACATAGTCATTTGAGCCATGTCAAGCTCCTTGGGTTTGTCATAGAGTGAAGCCCGACGCCCAGGTCTGATCTACCAATTCCAAGTTACTATCAGCAGTACTAGAGTCTCTGAATAAGTCCGCCACTCATGCATTTCATAAAATAAACAATACACGAATCTTCCAGGCTGTGACTAAATGATAAATTTGAATTCTATCAGACCTTAACGCCTACTAGTATTATTGAACATCGACAGGGTTGGCTATGTCTCCGCAAATCTGGCCTGTTCATGTAAAATTAATCAGCTTTACATGCATCTTGAAATATGAGAGAGAAGTATTGACCCACCTTATATTTCATTCTTCGTTCCTTTGCTCGTCTTCTCCATCCCTTCATCCCCATAGTCACAAATATCACACCGTTCCAAAAGCCGCGGAGTGAACCTAGTGCACTGACAGCTAGCAGAAGAGGAAATGACTCGTACCCTGGATGGATAAAAGCCGAGACTCGATTGATAGTCGGCGCCACCCACGTAGTAAGCAGCGCGAGAAAGAAAAGTGAAGGCATAAGGATATATTGTTTGAAAGACATGCGCCTTTGTGTCGGGAGTGTATAGTTTGGCGGAAATTGTCTTGATGAAAATGGGCGGGTTGTGACAGAATGCTCAACCGAGGTCTCACTGGTTACTCCAGATTCAGACGTCTGTGTAGAGCCCGCTTTAGTTGCTTCAACAGTTGTAGTGACTGAGCCGTTGGGGTTTTCAAAAGGTGTATGGTGAGAAGAGACGTTTGAGGTGAGTTGAACATGGTCGTCTTCTGTTAGTTTGAACTCATCCCGTAAACGTGAGATCTCAATGCCAATTAATGCATATAACACAAGAACGATTCCAATGACGAGCCTAATTCCGGTAACAAAGAAAAGAGATGTTAGCATCGATCAGCGACGTTCTATGGACATTGGGGTACATACCACACCGGCGCATAGTATAGCACGATTCGAATTATCATCCATTCTGGGGATATGGAGCACCATATCTGCAAGAAACGAAAAGTCAGCTTCATATTACTTGTAATAGTGGGATCGCAAAAAGTTCGGGATTATGAATAGTTTACACACCGTTTCGCTTCCATATACGGGTCCTCTTGCTGGTGTGCGAATGAACAAAAATACCAATGCCGGGATAAAAGTCAACAAAGTTATCAATGAAAGATAATATTTTTCAAGTTTCAACAGCGAATGAGTGTCGAATCGATGGAATACAACGAGATATGTATCCAATGCCATGGCGAAAGTCCAAAGCACATCAGCAATCGGAAACCTAAAGGGACTATAAGTCAAATACTCTTTTTCATACCAGACAATAAAAAAGAATGAAAAAAAAGAACACACATTTGAAGGGCAAATCCTTGGAATTGACATAAAGATGAGTAGTTCCCCGCATAAGGCCCATTGACAGAAATCATCGTAGCGACAGAGTCAAATAAGTTATAGAACGCATTGTAGAAGATGATTCGATTAATGGGAGTTCGAAGATGTCGTGAACTCATAAACGCACCAACTATGGTAGCAGAACCTAGTATTGAAAGAACAGATGTGACTCGGCCAGCGATACCGATCATGTCGAGCTGTCCTTGGGATAAAGACGACATGACGATGGTCGCCCACGGCCTCTGTGTAAAAGTCTACTCGCGATGTGTGAAGCAAATACAGTTGTCACGAGCTGTATACCAAGTACAGAACAGAACAATGGGCAAAGAATTGCATCTGTATCTCTTGGAAATGGGGCTCATTTGACACAAAATGAACTAATATCGAAGAATATCAGCTTAAGTCCGTGCATCATGATCACAGCTTAGGGCAAATGACGTGATTCCCAAAAGGGTAATTAGGGACATGGTAGGCTCATTTGTTAATTGCGAACCATCAATGGCGCAGTTCGTGGGGCAAAGTGTTTCCTACTTTAGTTCTAGGCCTGGTCAAGCCAAGTCTCGTCTTGACTCACAATAAGCTAGCTATTGTATTGTGGCAGAAGTTCCTAGCGTGAGGTGATTGAAAGGATCGGCGAACTGTTACTCTGTAGATATCGTCTTAATCAATTTGAGTTCTGGAACCGATGTTGACATCTCTGTTTCTGATGAGATGAGATTTTCCTATCACACAATTGAACATTCATCAGCATTGAATATATTGAATACATCTCGTTGATGCACTTTTGTTCGATAATTGACAATTTGAAAGCTGACCCTGCCGCCCTTGCCGCGCCGAGAAGCCCTAAGTTGTTGTAGAGCAGCGCCGAGAAAGCTTATTAAGATCGCCCAATACTTCAGCTGGATTGTGCTTTCAGTTTCTACACACTCTTTTTATTATCAGCTTTTTAATTTTCATTCTACGCTTGTCATAACATGGGTCACCGAGTGGAACTATCAGACCAGATGTCGACTAGCCAGGAGGGAAGAAAGATAGAGGAAGAAGGCTGGATGCGACTCATAATGCATATATCGCGATAGGTATCAAATGGACTTGTTCTGAGAGAATCTTCAACGGTCAAGAATTAGAATTTGCAGGTTATTGTCTTTGGCGATCATGTCGCATCGTCTCCAACTCGGATTTGAATTGACCTTCGTTTGACAAAAGGGATAGGTTATTTTAGAAGAGAAGATAAAACGACTCCCAATATATATAACACAAAGACCAGGACACAAAAAAATATATATAGTACTAGTACATATTTAAAGGAAGTATGAAATTAGGGAAAGAGGAAGATATTGTCACCTATTCACTACATAGTAGTAATGAGATACTTGTTGGCGAGTGAGATGGCTTTCCGCGCTGACACGAACAGAGTGACGTCCGCCCCCATGATATCAATCTGAAACCAGGCCTATTACTACTGGTAAACATGGCAATGGTTACGGTTTTCGAGCTAGCCCTCCCAGTGGCTACTTATATCTGTAAATCGCGGGGTTCTGAAGTTTTTTGCCGGTTGTCATCCACTGAGTGCAGAGGCTAAACAGGTACAGGAACAACAAAACTCGAGGACTGATTCCTCTAGAAGGGCCTAAAATCGAGCCATTTATCAAGTGCTGCAAGATGACAAAAAATAATTTTTAACTTAGAAAATATTGGATACTTTCAAAGGTCTGGACAAGTCCGGTCTGAGTTCAAATGGATGTTGGTCAACAAAAATATATCGGGGAAACCCAAGTTTAGTGCCGAAGTACACCTGGACTTATTTGGGTACCACTCGTGCTGAACAGTACTCAAATATCAAGAGCTTTGATAGCAAGCGCGCGGTTAACTTTTCAAGAACCCGGATATCTTCACTGCTGAAGGGCATATTCGCGAAAGAATTGTTGCGGATTTTATAGAGGGGTTCCCACTGGGACCAAAACCCAATCAGTAGTTGTAGGTGCTAAGGGAGGGCCAAGAAGAGCGTGATTCGAGAGCAAGACAGATCTGGTATGGATTCATACTATCACTCATAGATTACTGAAAGACTCAGATGTAAGAAAATGTGTAAATGAAGATGTTCTATACAAGTAATCTATATCGTACAGCCCCGGAATATAATCCTGTGCAAATCCATTGGGTATTCTCTTGCCAGTGCCACTTCGATGTGCAGTCTTTCGCAAGAAGATAAAAAAAAAGACAATCAACGCCACATATAGTACATATTTATCCAGATTAATGATTTCTATACTTTAAATCAAAGCCTGTCCACGGAACATGCCTTCACGAACCTCCCGAACGACATCCTTACGATCCTTCTTGCCAACCAGGACAACACCGCGACCACGCTTACCCATACGACCCAGACGACCCAGGCGATGGATGAAGTCCACGGTGGTATGCGGGACATGGAAAAGGACCACTGTTTTGACGGCCAGTGTGTCGATACCACGGGAGGCAATGTCAGTCGTAACCAGAACCTTGGTGTTGGGAAGGCGGCGTTCAATCTCTGCCTTCTTCTCAGGAGTCACGAAGGGAATAGATTTTGCGGCACGGGTCTGCTTTTTTGCCAACGAGACCTCCTCGGCCGTGGGAGGCTGTTCTACTTCAGTGAATTCAGCAAGAATCTCCTCCTGCTTGCGCGAACTGGAATCACGAGACAAGGAGACAGCGTCAATTCCCTTCGAAACAAGGAACTGAGCGACTTCATCGGCTTCTTCTCGCTCGTTGACAAAGACCAGAATCTTCTTCACGTTGGGACTCATGAATTGTTTCAGAGGGCCATGTCCTTGACCATCTTCACTATCGCCTGCCTTTCCAATTGACCAGATGACGTCGGCACAAGCAAGAGGGCGGTTTCCACGGTAGGGTTCCTTATCAATATCCACGACTCCGAGCTGCACACGACGTGGGATGGCATGGAGATTGGGAGTTGTCAATCTCTTTACATCGGGGTAACGTTTGCGGAGCTGATTGTCTAGACTGCGAGGGATGGTGGCGGAGCAGAAAATGAGCTTCTTCAGTGACGGAGCCACTTTGTCGATGATCTCAGTGGTTGTAGGGAGGAAGGATCGGTCCATCAGCGAATCAGCCTCATCGAGGACAAGGTGGCTCACACGGCTAAGGATATAGGGATTGGTCTTAGCAATGGATGCCAATAGATGAGGGGTTGAGACGAGAACATCGATGCCATCCGGATGGAAGAGAGTGTTCTTGATTCGACGTGGGGTCAAAGTCGAAGAGATCATTCCTGAGCGGTATTTGACAGTATGTGCNAAACTCTTCACTTTACTCCCAACTTGTGTCACCAATTCGGATGTGGGCACAAGGATAATGGCTCTAGGCCGACCAGAATCTGTCATAGGGGGTTCCTCCGGCTCGAGCTCGAAAGTCCGGTTCTTCAATCTCTCCTCGCGTTCCTTTTCCTTCTGTTCCTGAAGAATTTTTTCCTCCTCCGCGTCTCGCGCTTCCGCACGCTTGACGGCATCCAATACGGGTAGAAGGTATGCCAACGTCTTTCCGGAACCTGTTTCGGCGGCAAGAAGATATTGTTCATATTGTGGATCATCGGGATTGACCTTGGTCGGTTGCTTTTTGGGATTCGAATCGAGGAGTTGTGGGATGGCAACTCGTTGGATAGGAGTCGGACTGACATCAGCGAGACCGGGCAGACCCTGGGAGAAGATCGAGTGTCGAACAGCGGGAAGAAGAGGGAAATGATCGAAGCTGGTGAGGTTTGAAATCTTTGATTTGATAGCAGCCCGACGACCATATGTCACGGGCGACAATGTAGTCTGCATCTTCAAAGCCTTATAGAGGGGCGTCTCTTTCTTCTTATCCTCCTTATCTTCCTGTCCAGAACGCTTGAGGGCCGCTTGAGACCGAGGACGAGTATTTTCACGAATCCGGGCTTCTGTTTGATTCATCGCGGAGAACGGGCCATCGCGACTCCGACCTGATCGGGGTTTATTGAGAGAGGTTCTGGCGACATTCGGAGAAAGACTCATGCGACTTGGTTTGCGTTGCGCACGCGCGGTAGCCATGGTTCGTGTCGCCTGCAATGATGGAAGTAAAGCAGATGTCGAAAGAGGCAAAGCCCTTGTCTGACACAGACAGCATATCGACGATCTTACAGGCAGAGGCATCCTTGAAACAAAATGAAGAAATTGATGAATCGTCAAACTTGGAAATTGACGACTTTCCAAAAAAGAAAACCAGGTCTGGATCAGACTAGACCTCTTTGGGACTAGTGCCGATCTATGTCATAATTATCCCAGAGAGGAAAGCGGTATACCCTGATGAGTCAGCCCACTTTCGGTTGCCATGGCGACTCCCGTGACTCGCCCAAACAGGCTGAAGGGGACTTCTTGGGGTAACAAACCCACACCTTTCGATGAGACAAGCTGGGATCTCTTGTTAAGATCCGATTCCCCTCTCTTCTATGATTGTTTGTTCCTCCTCTTAACATATCCCTTCATTGATCCCTTTCTTTTGCGACCTTCCTCTTTCTCTTTGCACATTTTGATTAGGAGAAAAAAGAAGTGGGTGGTGGTTGTTTCCTTGCTGGTTGACGACAACAACACATTCCATTGACGATCGACACGACTTATTGACTTTCTTGTACCTGGACTCGTTGTTTTTCCACGCGATAACTGGTATCCTGTCGCAAGAGGTATGTTGGTCTTGTAATTGTTCGCGCGCTCTGCACCTTACTCCCTCTCATGAATTGGCGTTGGGACCTATCATTGTTGATCGATTATCGAGGAACTGGAGATATGATTACGAGCTGATAAAGATCACAGACTTTGGATATTCTTGCATCTTTATTGTTTATCCATACCAGTATACCCACTTCGTGAGTTCTAGCTCAATACAGAGAATGAGTGGTGGACTTGGCCAACGGCCATTATCTGAAGTGAGCCCCATGGCTCAACGGCGCAACTCACCGAGTTGGAACCAAGCTACCCAGGTAAACAGAGACACACATCTTGAACCTCGTTGTCGACTCATGCGACAGAAAGCTGACTATAAGTAATAGCTGCCGGCTGGCGAATTGTCAACATACGATGTCTCACCCCTGAACAACAACGCCTCCCCGCGTCTCTTCTGGAAAGGCCGCGACTCCCCGGCACCCTCGAAGGGTACTGAAAACCAAGCACCATATGACCCAGAGAGCTGCTACCTTCCAACAAGGAGAGAATCCCTCGAGAATCTCAAGCGCGTATCTCGTGTCAAGAACCACAACCTATTCCGCGAAACCGGCCAGGAGTATGATCCCGCACAGGTATCGGTGCCTCATCGACCACTTGCCGCCGATAGGTCACCAAACCGAGAGAGCCAGATGAACCTGGCGAAGTCGCAGTTCGTGGATGACGATCTCGGTGACCAAGTACCCAGACCCCACTCTCCCAGCAAAGATCAACCTTCACCCGGAAAGTCATCTCTCTCGAAAGCAGCTCGGTATGGCAAAGGATTCAACCCCCAGAATGATATCTGGTCCGAGTACGATCACCGACATGCTAAGAGCGTAACATTTGATGCTGCTCCTCCCCAAGTCAATGAATATGAAATGCGCACTCCTGACCCGTCCTCAGTGGCGTCTGGATCGCGTGAAGCGAGCTACGATTCAGAGGAAGAGGATGAGATCAGTAGCTTTGAACATGACTCTTTCATGGATAGAGAAGATAGCTTCGACGCATCTCTCGAAGACATCGAAAAGACCCCTGTCGTTCTCCCAGAGGACTGGCGGTTCATGAGCCCCGGCAGTGCCAACGAGGAAGAAGATTCTTTCGTTGATCAGGCCGAAGATCACGACAACGACGATCGCCCAGTTTCTCGAGACGACGAAGGCAGCCAACATTCCCGGGTCGATTCGCTCGACTCAAACGGCGAACGACGTCCTTTACCACCATTGCCTTCGGTCAACCGCCTCTCTGGCTCTCGACCCACCTC
>Ga0055528_1002161_pt1 | contig 10796 bp, 14 predicted proteins | sample AraplaCol_mMS_r2_2_FD_55006 | JGI IMG/M metagenome (GOLD analysis project Ga0055528, IMG submission 55006) | Arabidopsis root microbial communities from North Carolina, USA - plate scrape MF_Col_mMS_r2 | ecosystem: Host-associated > Plants > Roots > Endosphere | place: USA: North Carolina...
TCATTCCTGAAATAGTGTCAGCTGAATGGATTTCATAGTTGGGTACTCTCAGCTCACCATCCCTGTCCGTTTGAGAAATCGGTTGGTCGGTCAATCGCCACATCTCACGGCGAACTCGACTATGAACGCCATCGGCACCAACAACTAGATCTCCTTCAAAGAATTTCCCGTTCTCAGTACGAACACCAATGCGACTCGAGCCACAGTGCTCTATCTGGCTCACCGAATGGTCCACGAGCACATTCTCGTGGTTTGACAGAGATTTGTAGAGTATATCTAGAAGGCCTCGGCGCTGTAAGAAGGCGAGAGGAAGCCCGAATCTAGCACGGCGCGTATCAACTACCTGTCAACTTCCGCGAGAGCGTTGTCATCTTACCGCTCATGAATCAAAGCAGGGGAGTGATTCGTGTGTTCGAAGCCATCGGGATAGCGCAAATGCGCCGTGTGCAAAGGTTCAACCAAGTCCTCGACCTGGTCAAACAGACCAAGTTGGGCTAAAATACGCCCCCCGTGAGGTAGAATCCCAACCGAAGCCCCCTCCTGAGGTGCGATGGAGCTTCTCTTTTCAAGAATCACATAATCAATTCCCACGCGACTGAGGGCGTGCGCAAGCGTGAGACCTGCGACAGAGCCTCCCACGATAATGACTCGGAACTGCTTAGACTCCATCGCGAAGAAATGTAATAGATACTGACTCAGAACTGAACATATGCTCAAACAGCTAAAAATTTCAACGGAAAGGATATGTCGTAGACTGTTTAACTTCAAGGCTAAGAGAGCCTGGTGGAGAGCCTGGTGGGAGGTCGCAAAGTGAGCAGGCGTGTTCTGCAGTAAGATCGTAAAGCAAAGGCAGAGGCAACATCTTCTCGGAAAAGATCTGATATTCCCTAGATCACTGCAAGGGAGATGGGGACGTGCCGCACAGCGCTGGTCCACCCAGTGCCAAGATCTACTTTAACAAAAGCTGTGCATTGTGATACAGTAATCCTTTCTTCCTGCGAGTAAATAGAGTGCATACCAATTTGGCGCTAAGATCGGCGAAACACTAGCCAAAAAAAGAAAAGAAGAAAAGAAGAAAAGAAGAAAAGAAGAAAAGAAGAAAAGAAAAGCGAGCACGTAAAGCTTGTTAGTCAAACAGTGTAAGACGGGTTAAAGGAGAGTATGTATTATTGTGTGATTCTCTCTAAACTTCTCGAGTATCAAAGTAGTTTGATCACAACCCTCGTTTAGCGGTGCGGCCCGCACCGTGCGGGTAGGTAGAGGAGGATTTGCCGCAGTCTATTCATACTCAGGATCAAGTCTTGCTTATTCCCGATAAAAATTTTGTTCCTATAAAAGAAGCCGCTAGTAATTTTTTTTTCTTTTTTCTTCATCGTGTTTAAGATGATCAAACGAGGTCGGGAATATTCGATCTTCGCTGCTAGGTTCCTATTGTTGCAGGACCATCGTCCACCCGTAGATTGAGGATCACGCTTGCGGTCTACCCGAAGTCCAAATCAAGATGTGTCACGAGAGAGCGAGTCGATACATAGAGTGGGCAAATATGAAGCTAGTAGGTGATACCAAAAGCAATCATTCATCGCCACTTCGCCCTTGCATCAGGCGCGCTTGGATGGGTTACTTGCCTTCGACGCACGAGACTCGGCCTGTCGTATTGAATAGAAGGCAAGACCATAAGACGTGTCTAGAACACCGACTGCAGCCACGGCCCAGTAAATAAGCGGGTTATTCACCCATGACCAAAGCTCAGGCCAATAGTGGGCTCTGAGAAACAAGCCTGCAAAAGCACAGGCTGTTCCTGCAAGTCGCGAGAGCCTAAGAAGTCGATGTTAACTCTTGGTTTGCGCTAGATTCTATGAGACTGCTCACAATATTGTGTAGGAGGCACCCTGGGTGTAACCTCGATCGAGAAGCTGACATAGCGCCGTCGCACTTGTCATGAAGAGACAGACCAGACCCCCATAATAAAAGGCTGCAAGAGGGTGAACTAGTGTTGCAAATGCAGCGTGGCCCACTGCCCAGAGGGCGACCCACAAGATGAATATCACAAGGTGATGGGATCTTCTCAAGGGTGAATTTCCACTGGGCGAGGGACCAAAACGAAGGGTCACGTAGACGACGAGTAGATTAACCGAAAACCAAGCCGTCACGATTGGAAATCGGGGCGGAGGATAGAGAAAGACGAAGACACCCTCCCACGCCAGATTACAGGAGAGAGGTACCAAAGGGAACCAGCACACTCTATCACGTAGGGCAGTCCGAATTGTTGCACCGTAGCAAAGAAGCCAACCACCAGCCATTCCAAGGAGAAAGATATTAGAGACCCATTGGACCTCTCGGAATGTAGCTGGCGCCTTTGTAAAGTCCAAAGCGTCCATTGTCGAATGATATTGATCGTATGGATGACGATAACAGTTGCGAGCCCGTTGAATAAAAGCTTTCCACTTCTTCGGCTGGTCAGCTGGGGGAGAGTGGTAAGGATGGTCTTTACATGCATAGTAGGTGCGATCATGCAGACCAAGAAACCATAGACGCAAGGAGCATCCAAAAAAAGAAATAACATGGTAGTCCCAAATACTTACGCCAAAGACGTGAGGAACAAGACAATCCTAGAAGTGCATGAACATAAACTTTCTGGATATGAAGGGCAGGCGTGCGGTGCAGGACTGTTCATCTTCTGGTATTAAAAGATTTGCCTGTGGCTAACGATAGCCCTGAATTGATCTGTTGAAGGTTACTTGACTCTAATCAAGCATCATGACGAACGAGCCCATCATCAATCAGAAGAAAAGTGAGCCCAACCTCGATGGAGGCACTCCTCCTATTCAATTGGATAGTGAACTTAGCAATGGGGTCAGTTGTTATTGATGACATCTGGAAGAGTTTAAGATTAATCTGATTGACCTATATAGATCATCTCAGCGCCTATGGACTATCTTCTGGACTTCCCGGGAAAGGGTATTAGGGGACAATTGATCGAAGTTTTCAACCAATGGCTGAAAGTCCCATCCGAGAAGCTGAGCTTGATCCAGAGAGTCGTGGAGCTGCTGCACACTGCATCGCTTCTGTGAGTTTTGCACGACTATAAATGCGTGGGCTGCTCATTAAACATGGTATAGCATTGACGATATCCAAGACTCGTCCATTCTGCGCCGAGGCCTCCCTGTGGCGCACAGCATCTTTGGAATTGCACAAACGATCAATTCAGCCAATAATGCGTACTTTCTGGCCCAGCATGAGTTGCATAAGCTTTGTGATCCAATGGCGATGAAAATCTTTACCGAGGAACTTTTAAGACTGCATCACGGCCAGGGAATGGACTTGTACTGGCGAGATTCCCTGACCTGTCCAACCGAGAAAGATTATCTGGCCATGGTCACAAACAAGACAGGAGGGTTGTTTCGTTTAGGGATCAAACTCATGCAAATAGCAAGTGAGAGTGAAAAGTATGTTTCCAGGTGAGCTTGTTAACCATGTGTCTAACGCGGTGATGTTGTAGAGACTACGTGCCATTAGTCGACCTACTCGCTATGATGTTCCAGATTCGAGACGATTACCAAAATCTCGAATGCGGCGACTACACCCAGAACAAAGGCTTCGGGGAGGACTTGACGGAGGGGAAGTTTTCTTTTCCAATGATCCATGGGATCCGTCACTCGGACAAGAGCTTGCAATTGATGGGAGTGTTGAAGCAGAAGACAGAAGATATTGCTGTGAAAAAATACGCAATTGATCTTTTGCAGTCTTCTGGAAGTCTTGCGTACTGCAAGAAACGGCTCTTAGAATTTGGCAAAGAAGCCCGAGAGGTTATGGAACGCCTGGGAAGCAGCGGTGACGCGGATGGAATGAATGAGCTTTTGGATTTCCTAGAGATGAAGGAGAAGAAATCACACGACTCCATGTGCCAGACACCAATCTAGATGAGAAGCGAAGGAGTTACTGGGAGATATTCTCCATTACAAATATGATCGTCGATCTGAAATATGTGGAGACTTGGGAACATATTCGCATCTACAAGTGTAACTTTTTTTCTGTACCTGATACCTATCACTGATTACCTTACAATGAGCACCTGGCTATTCTCCATTGTCAATGCCATTTGAAGGATTCGATCAATCAATGAACTAAGTCCCTTGTCTAGATGCCGTTCCTCGGAAAATATCGACGAAAAGCTTAGATCGTAGACCAAGCGTCATCAATCGGTATGACCGCACCGCTAATTCTGGAGCTGGAGTCAGAGCATAGGTGAATGATAGTATGGGCGATGTCCTCTGGTATCATGATTGTTGCGTCTTGGGGTCCATTCGATATCACGGTCCTCGTTAGCGGTTGAATGGTCATAAAGGCTTCTTGATCAAATTTGCTCTGGTCCACGCTGTTCAAAATCCCAGTAGCAACGCCTGGTCGGTTAGTATTTTAAGAAAAACCCTTTGAAGCAAAGCGCATGTCAGCTTACCTCCTGGACATACCACATTGCACCGGATGTTGTCTTTTTTGAATCTCCATGCCACATTTTTTGTCACTCCAATAATTGCGTGTTTGCCTGTAAAAAAGGCCAATGGTTAATTAACACTCGGACACGAAGTACTACGTAAAGGGAAGAAAGGCTCACTGGCTGTGTAAGCAAGCCCACCAGCAGCTCCACTCATTCCCGCCCTACTCGATAAGTTGACAATGACGCCGGATTTCTGCTGTTTCATTATAGGAACGATTTCTCTCATCAGACGGATGGGCGCTGTGACATTGATCGCCATACACCGATCCAAGTCCGAGTCTGTGACCGTATCGACACTGCCAAAATGATCGATAACTCCCGCGATATTCAACAGAGCGTCAATCCGGACCCCAAAGCTTGACTGACATCGTTCCACTATAGCCTTTGCTGCAATGGGGTCGGTCAAATCCTGCTGGAGGAACTGGAGCTGATCTCCCAGCTGCAGTCTTTCAGGTAGAGGTGCAATATCGACCCCTAGAACTTTGGCACCTTCGCGAATGGCGGCCTCAACTGTAGCCAGACCAATGCCGGACGATGCTCCGGTGACGATGAAAACCTATACTTATCAGCACTGTATTCCATGTATCAGGATAATATAGCACCTACTCGGTTCTCAATGGCACCCATTGTCGTTGACATTGATCACAGAATTGTCGTTTTTGGAGAAAACCTTCATACATACAGGGCTGAATGGCCAAATATAACATGAATGATTGTGGCGTACATAATTACCTCTCAAAGGCTGGATTTCTTCGCCCCCGAAGCAGCAATCAATGATGATGCTGGATCTTCAAACCCCTTGCATGAATGGAGGAGGAGCACTCAATTGGAAGGAGAACAAAAAAAGCAATGTTTTCCCCATGCGACAGAACGCAATAAGTGATGAACAGCAGCTTGCATTCGCGTTGAAACTTCTATTGAAAGCAGTATTCGGATCGGGTACATTTTGTCAATTCGCTTTGCATTTCACGATGACTTGGTTCACTTTGACCCTCACCAGCGGCGTCATAGCCCTCTTCATAGCCCTTGCTCTGATTTCTAACTTACCATTCAAGAGAAAATTACACCTGATGAACGACCGGAAGAGAGGGGAGATATTTTACACCAATGCAAAAAAGCGATATTACACCAACGCCAAAGATATAATACGCTCCGGGTTTAAAGAGGTGAGCATAATATCGAATCACCGTCATTGTCCCTGCTAAATGCATACTCAGTCCCCGAATGGCTTCTACTCAATCACAGAAAACGGCGTGGAGCTGATTCTTTCGCCAAAATATGGCCACGAGATACGCAACGATAAAAGACTGAATTTCCACGCCTACCGGGACCAAGTCGGTATTCCAGACTGCCTATATGAGCCCCATTGACGTTTACTTTTGACAGACAATGCTCCCGAACGTCGCCGGTCTTGATGTGTTTCAACTGGATCATCTGGGACAGAAGATCTTTCGCTACGTGATTGGACAGAAGCTCACTCACAGCTTGGGTAAGAGTTGACATGACCATTCCCAGTATAAAGAGTTTCTCTCATGTGATGTTTTCGCAGCCAATCTGATTGAGCCATTATCTGAAGAGGCGAGCGACGCGCTGGGAAAAAACTGGGGAAATTGTCGAGGTTAGTATCACACCAAATATTTCACTCTCTCTTAACAACATGGGCAGCGTGTTCTCATGAACGTCCTTCTAGATTGGCATGATATCAACTTGAAGCCTAAAGTGCTAGCAATCATTGCCCAGCAGTCAGGTAGAGTATTCCTTGGGGAGAACTTTTGTCGCGACCCTGCTTGGTTAAAACTGACGATGGAGATTACCGGCTTGGCTTTTGGCGCGGTGAGAGCTCTTCGTGTGTGGCCCAGTCCTCTGCGACCCTTTGCCGCGTGGTTCTTGCCAGCCTGTCGGACGTTGCGCTCTGAAATTGCCAGGGCTCGGGATATTGTCAATCCGATAGTTGGGAAGCGCCGCGAAGTCAAAGAAAATTGCCTTAAAGTGGGACAGGCACCGCCGACGTACCACGATACCATCGAGTGGGCTGAGCAATGCGTTGAAGGACAGACATATGACCCTGCAGTCATGCAACTCACGATTGCACTATCTGCCATGCATAACTCTTCGGACTTTCTCACCCAGCTCATTTTCGATATTTGCTCCCGACCAGGCTTGATAGCAGCCCTGCGCCAGGAGATCATCCAAGTCAAGCAGCAGTATTCGTGGCACAAGGCCACGGTTTATCATCTGAAGCTCATGGACAGCGTGATGAAAGAAAGCCAGCGACTGAAGCCAACAGGCCTAGGTAAGAACTACCCCAGTCCGTCTTCGGGTCATGGCACCCTGTCTCATACAAGCCCAATGACCAGTGAATATGCGTCGATACGCCGATCAAACAGTCATGCTATCCGACGGGATGACCATTCAAAAAGGCGATCTAGTTATGGTCGCGTCAGACAACCACTGGAATCCAGATATTTATCATAATCCCGACGAATTCGACCCCTACCGTTTCTTACGTCGGCGCCAGTCCTCTGAACCTGATCATGCAGCTCATTTCGTCGCCACACATGCTGACCACATCGGATTTGGTCATGGTATACATGCTTGCCCCGGGCGATTCTTTGCGGCCGCAGAAGCTAAGGTCGCTCTATGCCATATCATAATGAAGTATGATTTGAAGCTGGTGGATGAAGCGCCGCCGCCACCTCTGATGATAGGATCCTTGACACCGGCGAATCCCATGGCTTCTATTTCTATTCGACGCCGTGATGCAGAGATCGAGCTGTGATTGACAGAGAAACCGCCACCTTGAAATATGCCAGAGGAATGAACGTGTATGTGCTGATGCAATCACCAAGATTTCTCCGTGAGCAGAGAATATGACAGAAATGCGTTAGACGTGTCACCCTAAACCTTCTACAGATATCTATCTTAAAAGTCGTCGGACATCAGGATCTTGTAATCGCAATGTTTAAGGATCCATCGTTCACGGATGATATATGACAGCTGATCACTTCCGCCTTTTGGGTACGAAATGCTTCGTATCGAATAATCATAGCGATGCGTGTTGCCAATTCTGAAATTATATCTAATTCCATGTCAAACTTATTATCTTGTGAATGAGAAAGAGACAATCCTGGATGTTCTTCACAAAGAGTCTACTATAATTAGACTGCGCCATACCAACCCGCCGCGGGCCGCGTAGGTTCTACCCGCACCACAAAGTATTTGATATACATTGTAGAGTGTTGCTATGTTGAACTGCTCAACTATCCGGCCCTCGAATCTAGCTTTGTGTTCAGCGGGATCTATACGCTCTTTACCCGCAGGATTAGGTTAGCAGAGTGCTACACCCAAGCACAAAATGGGGCCTGCGGTAGGGAGTCTTCGTGAAACCCACGGGTATGCCACAATTCACACACGCCCCTGACTAGTCGTGTGCAAACTGGTACCCATGGGTAGCAAAATAGCGCCATTAGCCAAATGACAAGCTCCCATGGGTTTTCCTGTTGAAATGTCCCGGTTGCTGGATAATTATGAGGCTGGGATTACGTGCATACACATATACTTGACTTCTCAGTCTACTTGTATCTTAGACAACACATCCAACACAATACACAACCAACTCCCCTCATTAACATGAACACTGAAGTATCGCTTTACATTCCACACTACCTATGGAAACCCATTGGGTACCCACCCAAATGCACAGCTCTACCCCTGATCGCCTGTACAATTATGGACGAGTGGGAACTCGTTGAAAGAGAGTTCACTAGTCATCCCACTATGTACGAGTATGATCGAATATGCACTTATTTGCTAACGTGTACTACACCACTCTTATTCTTCCTGCGGCTGACAATGCACTTGCATGACGTATTTCGTTCTGTTTTCTCGGACATTCTCCGGGTCAATCAGCTATTGTTGGCTAGTTTCAAGGCGCAGGCAAAGTGTGTGCAAGGAGCGCTGACGGCGTCCATACAACATGAATATTGATAGCTCGAGTCGGATTTCCATTGCTATGGATTGTGGCTTCAGCTGATATGCATACTGTACAGTATGTTGCACTACATCAACACTGGCTTGAGCTTTGGCCTGCCTTCCATGCATTGCGCATAAGGTAGCCCCACGAGATATCATGTTGTAATTTTGATATGCATGCCTCCCCCTAGTTACAGTAACTGTTCAACTGAGCTGATGGATACTCTTATTGTGGCCAAGGTGACCTTGTTCCCTCGACATTCAGACCATATCCATATCATCTTCTAACACTCGGACATTGCCTATCCGCTCATATCGAAATGGACACCAAGTCGGTTCGTTCAAGCAGATCAACCGGTCAGGTTTGCCGCGATCTTATTCGTATCTCTCGATTTGATCAATATAATTCTTGTTTGGCGCTATTTGCTGGTGGTGAGTTAGATCGCCTGGTTTATCTGAACAACACTGGTTCTGACTATAGTCTAGTGTGGTCGGTGTTACTCTCTGCTTCTTTGAGGATCAAGGAAAGTAATGATATCGAATTGCGGTTCATCCTGGTTCGCATGGCCTTTTGCTGCCTAGCTGCCTATATCTATTCTGGAGCTGGCATGGTTTGGAATGATTGGGTGGATCGAGATATTGATGCTAAGGTTGCTCGGACAAAAAACCGACCTCTTCCTGCTGGCCGTCTATACACAGGGGAAGCCATGGCTTGGATGGTGCTGCAAGCCGCCATTGCGACATGTATGTTGCACTTCATGATGGATGGTCAGCACGTGTGAGTTCTTTATACGTTTGATAGAAGCTTTTCAGCGGCCCGTGGCTGATACAATCCTGAGTATAGGTGGAAGTCTATGATTCCCCCAACGATTGGGACATTGATATATCCATACTGCAAGCGACCTGGCGCTCGGAAGCTGGGAATTTACCCCCAGTACGTCCTGGGATTGACTGCATCATGTCCAGTGGTCTTTGGTAGGGCATCTATCTTCAACACAAGCCAACAGTCATTTCAAGATCTTCTGTCCGAGTGCTTGCCATTGTGTGCGCTTGTCTTTACGTGGACGCTGTACTTCAACACCGCATATAGCTACCAGGACATCCGAGACGATCTCGCGATGAAAGTTAACTCGAGCTACGTCATGGCCGGCAAACATATTCATAGCCTTCTCATTGCCCTGGCAGTACTCGTCTGCGTCATGATTCCATGGGTTTTGCGTCCACTGCAGTCAACATGGCTTTGGATCGCTTGGATGGGAGTCTGGGCCGCGAGTCTAGTTGATCAAATGATACAATTTGATCCTAGCGATCCTCACACTGGAGGTTACGTGTTTCGTCGCAGCGTTGGCCTTGGTCTGTGGACGATTGCTGTTTGCGCTGTTGAGGTGACAATCTGGGCAGCATAACTGCTTGACGACTTAGCGTGGGGCAAAGAGAGATAGATAAGATTGATTTTACTCTATGTAGAGTACAAGATAAAATCTAGTGATCCGACCTGCACCACAAAAACCATTGCTGCAATATTGTCCATTGTAGTCTTCCGGTGGACGCCGAGGTAACCAAGACGTCTGGCAAGACCCTGTACAACCTCATGTACTAATTGATCGGCATTTTTATTTCTCCTAAATTTGTAAACACGAGAAATACAGTACACGTGAGTGTGTAACAGTGATTCGGTCAATTCTGCAGTAAGATGCGTCGGTTTCTGCCCTTGCAGATGCAAAAACAAAAAGAGACTTTCATGGTGGCTGCGCTGATCTCCTTGCATGTACAATGCGTGGTGGCGGGGATCCACTTCAATAAGGCGATTGTCTCAATCCTGACACGCAGAAGATCACCATGCATTGCAATTTATATAAGCATTGCAAAAAGCTAAGTTATAGACTAACGCTCTTAATGAGATGCGACTATGGCATTGGCCAAAGGACAGTGAGGATCTGAAAAGGATGGTTGTAGCCTGCAGTACATAATCGCTTCTCTGTGGCGCCCTTATTCCTTCGAAGAGAAATCAGGAACTCGAATTTCCACTTCAGCGATGTCATCTCTTGAGCCTATAGCCATAGTGGGAACGGGATGTCGCTTTCCCAAGTCGCCGTCGCCCAGCCATTTATGGGACCTGCTACAAAAGCCGCGAGATGTATCATCCAAAGTGCCGGAATCTCGTTTCAACGTGGATACCATCTATCATCCTGATGGCACTCATCACGGAACAACGAACGTGAAGGAGTCATACTTCCTTGATGATGATATCCAGGCCTTTGACGCTTCTTTCTTTCGAATTTCGCCCACTGAAGCCGCAGCGCTAGATCCTCAACAGCGACTTCTTCTG
>Ga0055528_1002162_pt1 | contig 10796 bp, 7 predicted proteins | sample AraplaCol_mMS_r2_2_FD_55006 | JGI IMG/M metagenome (GOLD analysis project Ga0055528, IMG submission 55006) | Arabidopsis root microbial communities from North Carolina, USA - plate scrape MF_Col_mMS_r2 | ecosystem: Host-associated > Plants > Roots > Endosphere | place: USA: North Carolina...
CCGCCGGGCAACCGCAACGTCGAGCAGCCGCCGATCCCGGGCGCTTCCGTCCGCCGTACCAAGGGTACCAAGACCACCTTTGACCGTAAGTACGAGAAGGTCTACGAGCTCCTGTCGAGCGATCACGAGCTGATGGGCAAGATCCGCAAGACGGCGGCCGCCTACGGCATCGAGCCGATCCATATCATCGGTGCGCTGGTCGGCGAGCACACCTACAATGTCGACGCCTACGACCGCCTGCAGTCTTACTACGTCAAGGCCGCATCCTATGCCGGTGAAAGCTTCCGCTTTGCCTATGACGGCGAGGATGTCGACACCTTCATCGACCGGCCGGAATTTGCCGGATGCAACGGCAAGAGCGATTCCTACCAGCTCTGGAGCTGCCGAGAGGATGTCTGGGAAACCGACTTCCGCGGCAAGACGGTTGGCGGCAAGAAGTTTCCCGACAATCGCTTCAGCGCCGTATTCTTCCAGCCTTTCTATGCCGGGCAGACCTTCGGTCTTGGCCAGATCAATCCGCTGACGGCGCTGATGCTGTCTGATCTCGTCACCCGCGTTTCGGGCTATCCGAAGCTCAGCGAGAAGGATGCGAGCGGCGTCTACAAGGCGATCATGCAGCCGGATATTTCTCTGGCCTTCGTCGCTGCATCGGTCAGAACCTCGATCGACGACTACAAGCGGATTGCCGGCATGGATATCTCGGATAATCCCGGCCTGACGGCGACGCTCTACAATGTCGGCAATTCCCGCCAGCGTGCCGCAGCCCTTGCAGCGAAGAACCACGGCGGTGCGACAGTTTGGCCGGAAGAGAACTATTACGGCTGGCTGATCAACGACAAGCTGGACGAGTTGAAGGCCCTCAACTAGTCTTCTGCCTTGCCGGGAAGGCGTAAATCTTCCACGAAAGGCTGCAATATCATGGACATGCGTCCTGATCCCTTCGTTCCACCCGCGCCGGTGCCGCGCACCGTGCCACCGTCACGGCTGGAAATCATCCGGACCATCCTGCGCAATCCGCTGGAGCTGTGGGGCGAGCCGTCCTACACGCTGCCCTGGATCAAGACACGTTTCTTCCGCGACAGCACGATCATCGTCAATGATCCCGGCCTCATCAAATATGTGCTGGTCGACAACGCTTCGAACTACCGGATGTCCGATATCCGCCAGCTGGTGCTGCGGCCGATCCTGCGCGATGGTCTGCTGACTGCCGAAGGCCAGGTCTGGAAGCGCTCGCGCAAGGCCGTCGCACCCGTCTTCACCCCGCGGCACGCCAAGGGTTTTGCCGGGCAGATGCTGCGCCAGTCTGAGCTCTATGCCGAGAAATACGACGGCGGCGGCAGCTTCGATATCGCCACCGATATGACCGAGCTCACCTTCGCGATATTGGCTGACACGCTCTTCTCCGGCGAGATCGCCTCGTCGTCGGACAATTTCGCCGATGAAGTCAATGCGCTCCTGCATCGCATGGGCCGCGTCGATCCGATGGATCTGATGCGCGCGCCGTCCTGGGTGCCGCGCGTGACCCGCATCGGCGGCCAGAAGATCCTCGATCAGTTCCGCAACATGGTCCACAAGACCATGGATCTGCGCCTTGAGTAGATGCGCGCCGACCGCGCTACTGCCCCCGAGGATTTCCTGACGCTTTTGCTCGAGCAGGCGGGTCCCGATGGCCTGACGAATGAGGAGATCGAGGACAACATCCTGACCTTCATCGGCGCCGGGCATGAGACGACGGCCCGCGCGCTCGCCTGGACGCTCTATTGCATCGCCAACAGCCCGCATATCCGCGACGCGATGGAGGAGGAGATCGATCGCGTTCTTGCCGGTGGCGCGGAGCCGGTCGAATGGCTCGATCTGATGCCGGTGACAAGGGCTGCTTTCGAGGAAGCGCTCCGGCTTTATCCGCCCGCGCCCTCGATCAACCGGGCCGCCATCGCCGACGACAGCTGGACCGATGCAAAGGGAGAGCGCGTCGATATCCATGCCGGCATGACGGTCTTGATCATGCCCTGGACGTTGCATCGCCACGAACTCTATTGGGAAAAGCCGCGGGCCTATATGCCCGAGCGTTTTCTGCCCGAAAACCGCGGCAAGATCGGCCGCTTCCAGTTCCTGCCGTTCGGCGCCGGTCCACGCGTCTGCATCGGCGCCACCTTCGCGTTGCAGGAGGCGGTTATTGCGCTCGCGGTGCTGATGAGGCGCTTCCGCTTCGATATCACCGAGAAAACCAATCCCTGGCCGGTGCAGAAACTGACGACGCAGCCGCAGAATGGCCTGCCGATGCGGGTCACGCCCCGCACTCTTTCCGGTCAGGCATAAATCTTTCTAACTATTGCAGAATTGACTATGAATGAAAGCCGCGCAAAGTGGCAGCATGAAACGTATGCCGTCCGCCGGAGGAACATCACATGAGTAGAGTTGAAAAGCAGGGTCTCCAGATCGAAGCCGTCCTTCACGACTTCCTGGTCAAGGAGGCACTTCCGGGCCTTCAGGTGGATGGCGAAACCTTCTTCGCCGGCTTCTCGAAGATCGTCCACGATCTGGCACCGAAGAACCGCGAGCTGCTTGCCAAGCGGGACAGGCTGCAGGCCGAGATCGACGGCTGGTATCGCAAGAACGGTGCCCCTGCCGATCTCGACGCCTACCAGACCTTTCTGAAGCAGATCGGCTACTTGCTGCCGGAGGGATCGGACTTCAAGGTCTCGACCACCAACGTCGATGCCGAGATCGCCTCGATCGCCGGCCCGCAGCTCGTCGTTCCCGTCATGAACGCCCGTTATGCGCTGAACGCCGCCAATGCGCGCTGGGGCTCGCTTTACGATGCGCTCTACGGCACGGATGCCATTCCGGAAACCGATGGCGCCGAAAAGGGCAGGGGCTATAATCCGAAGCGCGGCGAAAAGGTCATCGCCTGGGTTCGCGACTTCCTCGACGGCGCGGTTCCTCTTGAGGGCGGTTCCTGGAAGGATGTCGGAAGCCTGAAGATCGACGGTGCAAAGCTTGCGATCACCGATGTCGACGGTGAGTACCTGCCGCTGAAGGATGCCGCACATTTCGCCGGCTACCGTGGCGCCGCAACCGCCCTGACGCATGTTCTTCTCAAGAACAACGGCATCCATATCGAAATCGTCATCGATGCCGGAACAGCGATCGGCAAGGCCGATCCCGCGAATATCTCCGACGTCTGGCTGGAATCGGCGATCACCACGATCATGGACTGCGAGGATTCGGTCGCCGCTGTCGACGCCGAAGACAAGGTTGTCGTCTACAGGAACTGGCTCGGCCTGATGAAGGGCGACCTGCAAGAGGAAGTCACCAAGGGCGGCTCCTCCTTCATCCGCAAGCTCAACCCGGATACCGATATCACGGCGCCTGACGGATCGACCTTTGAGCTGCATCGCCGCTCGCTGATGCTGGTGCGCAATGTCGGCCACCTCATGACCAATCCCGCCATTCTCGATCGCGATGGCAACGAAGTGCCTGAAGGCATCATGGATGCGGTCATCACCGGCTTGATCGCGCTCTATGATGTCGGCCCGAAGGGTCGCCGCAAGAACTCGCGAGAAGGCTCGATGTATGTCGTCAAGCCGAAGATGCACGGACCGGAAGAAGTCGCTTTCGCCGTCGAGATATTCGGCCGCGTCGAAGAGCTGCTCGGCATGCCCAGGAACACCATGAAAATGGGCATCATGGACGAAGAGCGCCGCACGACGGTCAATCTCAAGGAATGCATTCGCGCTGCGGCAGAGCGCGTCGTTTTCATCAATACGGGCTTCCTTGATCGCACCGGCGACGAAATCCATACCTCGATGGAAGCCGGCCCGATGATCCGCAAGGGCGACATGAANCAGGCGGCCTGGATCTCGGCCTACGAGAACTGGAATGTCGATATCGGTCTCGAATGCGGCCTCTCGGGCNACGCTCAGATCGGCAAGGGCATGTGGGCCATGCCGGACCTGATGGCAGCGATGCTGGAGCAGAAGATCGCCCATCCGAAGGCCGGCGCCAACACCGCCTGGGTGCCGTCGCCGACGGCTGCGACCCTGCATGCCACGCATTATCACAAGATCAACGTCGCCGACGTCCAGCGCGGCCTGAAGGACCGCCCGCGCGCGAAGCTTTCCGATATCCTGTCGGTGCCGGTCGCGCCGCGCCCCAACTGGACGCCGGAAGAAATCCAGCGCGAACTCGACAACAACGCTCAGGGCATCCTCGGCTACGTCGTGCGTTGGGTCGATCAGGGCGTCGGTTGCTCCAAGGTTCCCGACATCAACAATGTCGGCCTGATGGAAGACCGCGCGACGCTGCGCATCTCCGCCCAGCACATGGCAAACTGGCTGCATCACAAGGTGGTCACCGAGCCTCAGATCATCGAAACGATGAAGCGCATGGCCGCCGTCGTCGATCAGCAGAATGCCGGCGATGCCGCCTACACGCCGATGGCCGGCAATTTCGACAGTTCCATCGCTTTCCAGGCCGCCGTCGATCTCGTGCTCAAGGGCCGCGAGCAGCCGAACGGCTATACCGAGCCGGTCCTGCACCGCCGCCGCCTGGAGCTGAAGGCCGGTTAACCCGGCCTCAGCTTTAACCGCCCAAACAAAAAGGCCGCCGGAGGAGCTCTCCGGCGGCCTTTTTCATGCCGTATAGGGCAAATAGCTTACTGGATAACGATGACCTTCGAGGTCGAACGGCCCGGACGGACGCGGCTATAGAGGTCGATGACGTCCTGGTTCATCAGGCGGATGCAGCCCGAAGAAGCGGCGGTACCGATCGAAGCCCATTCCGGCGTGCCGTGCAGGCGGAACAGCGTGTCCTGGCCCTTGTCGTTGAAGAGGTACATGGCGCGGGCNCCGAGCGGATTGGTCAGNCCCGGCTCCATGCCGTTCTCGACATACTTGGCGATTTCNGGACGGCGNACGGCCATTTCCTTCGGCGGGTGCCAGTTCGGCCATTCCTGCTTCCAGGCAACGTATGCGGTGCCGGCCCATGCGAAGCCGGCCTTGCCGACGCCGATGCCGTAGCGCATCGCCTTGCCGCCCGGCAGGATATAATAGAGGTGGCGCTCGCGCGTGTTGACGATGATCGTGCCGGGACGCTCATCCGTCTGGTAGCTGACGATCTGGCGGCGGAATTCCGGCTTCACGCGTTGGATCGGGATTGCGGGGAGCGAGTATCCGGCATCCGAGGTAACGCCGTAGGCGTCATCGAAAATCTGTGCCGTCTGAACAGTCGGGCCAGCAGCAGCCTTGTCTTCGACGGAAGCGCTTTCGGTGCTGGTAGAGCAACCGGCCAGGGCGAGTGTTGCCATCAGGCCGAATACAGGGAATGCATTGCGGATGCGCATGGATGTCTCTTAAGTTTTGGGCAATGTGGGAGGATGCTTCGAACCATCTTTGATTATGGTTTATTTTCGATTAACTTCGGCTTTGCAAGATGCTGCATCGCGACAAAAGTTACCCGCAGCGGCAAATTAAAAGCGCATGGCTTTTTTGCAACAACAAGCACCCTCTCCCCACGGTTATCCATGACGATTTTGAGTGTTTACAATAACAATCCGTTAATAGATGGCCGGCAATCGGACAGAGCTATGCTCGTGCGCCGCGGGACTCAGATTTTACTTCACGAGATGCGCCATGCCCTGCTTCCCGAACTGCCCTTGGCAAGCGGCCGGCGCGCTGACCTGATCACGGTATCGGACAAGGGCGAAATCTGGATCATCGAGATCAAGACGTCGATCGAGGACTTTCGCGTCGATCGCAAGTGGCCGGAATATCGCGCCCATTGCGACCGGCTGTTCTTCGCCACCCACAAGGATGTGCCCCTGGATATCTTCCCTGAGGACTGCGGCCTGTTTCTTTCGGATGGTTACGGCGCGCACATGATCCGCGAAGCGCCCGAACACAAGCTCGCGCCCGCCACCCGCAAATCGGTCATGCTGAATTTCTCGCGCGCTGCCGCCCAGCGGCTGATGATGGCCGAATGGGCGAACGGCAAGCCGCTCGCCATCGACGACGTCTGAGCTTACTTCGGGGCGCGCTTGGCGAGGATGCGCTGCAGGGTNCGGCGATGCATGTTGAGCCGGCGAGCGGTCTCCGAAACATTNCGCTCGCACATCTCGTAGACCCGCTGGATATGCTCCCAGCGAACNCGGTCCGCCGACATCGGATTGTCAGGCAGTTCGGCCTTTTCGCCCGGCCGCTGCGTCAGCGCCGCAAACACGTCGTCGGCGTCGGCAGGCTTAGCCAGGTAATCGACGGCACCGAGCTTCACGGCCGTTACCGCCGTCGCGATATTGCCGTAGCCGGTCAGAACGATGATGCGGGTGTCGTCGCGGCGCTGGCGGATCGCCTCGATCACGTCCAGGCCGTTTCCATCGCCGAGCCGCAGGTCGACGACCGCATATTTCGGCGGATGGGCCTTGGACTTGGCCACGCCCTCGGCAACCGATTCCGCCGTTTCCACATGAAAGCCCCGCGTCTCCATCGCCCGCGCCAGGCGGCGCAGGAACGGGCCGTCGTCATCAACGATAAGCAGGCTCGCATCCGGGCCGATGTCGTGTTCGCCGATGGCAAGGGTTTCGCTGTCTTGTTCCGTCATTGTCTCTGATCCCGGCGGTTCCCCGCCCTGAATATCGGTCGATTGCTCAAAACTTCATTAGGCCGATAAAGTCACTTTGTCGAATGCGCGTCAATCAGCATGCGCGGCCACTCGACCCGGATACGGGCGCCCGCGCCTTCCGGTTCGCGGTTCTCGAAGACCAGTGCCGCGCCGGAGCGCTCCAGCAGCGTCTTGGCGATGAAAAGCCCAAGTCCCAGGCCTCCCGCCGTATCTTCCTTCTGCCGCTTGGTCACGTAGGGTTCGCCGATCCGTGTCAAAATGTCCGGCGCATAGCCGTTGCCATCGTCTTCTATGACAATCAGGACACGACGATGGTCATGTTCGACTGTGATGGTCACTTTCTCGCGAGCATAGTCGACGGCGTTCTCGATCAGGTTTCCGAGGCCATAAAGGATGCCGGCATTGCGCTCGGTCACCGGCTCGCCCTTGCGCGGGCTTTTCTCGATCAGCTCCAGCGCGATCTGGGACTCGCGATAGGGCTCGAGAATCTCCTCGATCATCGACGACAGCGGCAGGCGGCGCATATGCGCGTCACCCTCGGTCGACATGCTGGTCAGCCGTTTCAGGATGTCGCGGCACCGTTCGCTCTGGCTGCGCAACAGCTGCACGTCCTCGCGGAACCGGTCGTCATCCTTCAGCTCGCGTTCCATCTCCTTGGCAACGACGCTGATGGTCGCGAGCGGCGTGCCGAGCTCGTGGGCCGCTGCTGCGGCAAGACCATCCAGCTGCGACAGATGCTTCTCCCGCTGCAGCACCAGTTCGGTGGCAGCCAGCGCATCGGCCAGCTGACTCGCTTCCATCGATACGCGATAGGCATAGAAGGCGGCAAAGGCCATGGTCGAGGCGATCGAGCACCAGACGCCGAACTGCATGACATTATGGACATTGATCTCCACGCCATCGAACCACGGAAGCGGGAAGGGCGAGAAGGCGAGGATGGTGATGCAGACCATCGCAAACAGGATCAGCGCCGTGCTGTAGCGGATCGGCTGCGAGGCAAAGGAAATGATGACCGGCACGCAGACCAGCGCCGCAAACGGGTTCGCCAGTCCGCCGGTAATGAAGAGCAGCGCCGATAGCTGCAGCAGATCGAGCCCCAGAAGCGCAAAGGCAGCCGGCGCCTCCAGCCGGTGCGTCGGCGGGTAGCGGATCGTCAGGTAGAAGTTGACCCAGGCAAGTGCCGCAATCAGCGAGCAGCTGGCAATCAGCGGCAGGGGAAATTTCAGCCAGAAGGCAACGATGAAAACAGTCACCGCCTGACCGGCGACCGCCAGCCAGCGCAGCCTCACGATCGTCTGCAGGCGAAGCCGCCGGCTGCTGTGTCTGTCTTCCTGCGTCTTGCTGTCGGCGTCGTCTACCATCGTCATGTCCTTATGTACCACGCGGCTTGGCGCGTGTCGTCGGCAGTGCCTCTTCCGGCCGCTCCGGCCAGGGATGGCGCGGATAGCGTCCGCGCATCTCGGCGCGCACGTCCTTCCAGGAGCCCGCCCAGAAGCCCGGCAGGTCGCGCGTCGTCTGGATCGGCCGGTGGGCGGGAGAGGTGAGTTCGAGCAGCAGCGGCAATCGCCCGCCGCCGATCGCCGGATGATCCTTCAGCCCGAACAGCTCCTGCACCCGGATCGTCAGCAACGGCTCTTCACCATCATATTGGATCGGATGGCGCTGCCCGGTCGGCGCCTCGAAATGCGTCGGCGCCAGTTTTGCCAGGTCGCGCTGCAGCGCATGGGGAACGAGGCTGATCAGCCCGTTCGACAGCGATCCGGCGCTGATATCGGCAATACCACGGACATCCGCCTGGAACGGCACGAACCAGTCGTCGAGCCGCTCGAGCAGCGCTTCGTCGCTCATGTCGGGCCAGGGCTCGCCGATCGTTCTATAGAGAAAGCCGATCCGCTCGCGAAGCTGAGCCGCTTCCTTGGAGAAGGGGAGGGTCGCAAGCCCGAGCTGCCGGATGCCGTCGGCGATCGCCTTGGCTGTCGCCGCGCCGCTTGGCCGGGGAAGGGGCGTCTCTTCGAAGACGATGGCGCCGAGCCGCGTCGCCTTGCGTGCTCGTACCTGCCGGCTCGGCAGATCGAAATAGGTCTGCTCGCCCGTCTTGATCGCCCCCGGCAGTTCCGCCTCGACATCGCCGCGCGTAATCTCGGCCGCCGCAAGAATGCGAGCCTGCGCCGCCCGCCCCGTCAGGTCGGCGATCACAAGCATCTGGCTGCCCGCCAGCCGCTCGGTTTCCGCCAGCTCGCCGCCGCGGCCATTTGCCATCACATAGCGGCCCCGCGCGCCGCGCTGCAGGGCGATGCGATCGGGAAAGGCATGGATCAGCAGCTGTCCGGCCGTTGGCGAGGCCGTCGATTTCACCTTGTCGAGCCCGCTTGCCAGCCGCTGCGCCAGCCGCCGGGCGGATTCCGCCCGCTCGCCCTTCTCCGTCTTGAACCGGCGCAGCCGCTCCTCGAGATCGATGCTGGCGCCGCCCAATCCCTGTTCTGTCATCAGCACCGCAAGCAGCGCTGCCTCGCGGGCATCGCCATGTTCACCGGCCGAAACCACCATCGCCGCCAGCCGCGGCGGCAGTGCCATCTCGCGCATGGTCCGCCCACGCTCGGTCAGGCTGCCGTCGGCGGCGAGCGCCCCGAGATCGATCAGCAGCGACCGTGCCTCGGCAAGTGTGGCCGCCGGCGGCTGATCGACGAAGGCAAGCGTCTTCGGATCCTGCACACCCCAATGCGCGAGATCGAGCACCAGCCCGGAGAGATCGCTGGAGAGGATTTGCGGCGGGGTGAAGGCGGGAAGGGCGGCCGTCTGCCCCTGATGCCAGAGGCGCAGCGCAATGCCAGGTTCGGTTCGTCCGGCGCGTCCGGCCCGCTGATCGGCCGAAGCCCGTGATACCCGTACCGTCTCCAGCCGGGTGATCCCGGTCGACGGCTCGAAGACGGGGAGCCGCTGCAGCCCGCTGTCGATCACCATCCGCACACCGTCGATGGTAATCGAGGTCTCGGCGATCGAAGTCGCCAGCACCACCTTGCGCGTCCCTGCCGCCGCCGGCCTGATCGCGGCGTCCTGTTCCTTCTGGCTGAGATTGCCATAGAGCGGAGCAATCAGGGTCGAGGCGCCAAGCCGTCCCTCTAGCCGCTCGGCCGTCCGCAGGATTTCCGCCTGCCCCGGCAGGAAGGCGAGGATCGAGCCGGTCTCGGTGGCATGATAATCGAGGATCGCCTTGGTCACCGCGTCCTCGATCCGTTCGCCGCCCGGCCGGTCCTGATAGCGGATATCGATCGGAAAACTCCGTCCCATGCTTTCGATAATGGGGGGATTATCGAGCAGCGTAGCGACCCTCTCGACATCGAGCGTCGCGGACATCACAAGAATCCGCAGATCGTCGCGCAATGCGCCCTGCACGTCGATCGACAGCGCCAGCCCGAAATCGGCATCCAGCGACCGCTCGTGGAATTCATCGAAAATGACGGTCGAGACGCCCGAGAGTTCGGGATCGTCGAGAATCATCCGGGCAAACACCCCCTCGGTCACCACCTCGATCCGCGTCGCGGCCGAGACGCGGTTGTCGAGGCGCATGCGGTAGCCGACGGTCTGGCCGACGCTTTCGCCGAGCAGCGAGGCCATCCGGCTCGCCGCAGCGCGGGCTGCAAGCCGGCGCGGTTCGAGCAGGATAATCTTGCCGTCGCCACGCCAGGACTGCGCGAGCAGGAAAAGCGGCACCAGCGTCGTCTTGCCCGCGCCCGGCGGGGCAGACAGTACTGCACGCCGCTGGCTTTCGAGCGCCGCCCCGATATCGGCAAGCACATGGGAAACCGGCAGTACCGGCAGGGAAGCGATATCCATTCTCTCCAGCGATCGTTTCAGGCGCGGCGCAAGGCTGCGGCGCGCAGGACTATTGGCGCGAAATTAGCGATCGGATGCCATTCCGCAAGCCGCTGTGGCAAGTCCCGGATGCGCTTCCTATATAAAGGGCAGGCGGAAAGCCCGCCCCGATAATGCCTGAAATTGCTTCGCTCCCGGGATTCTCCAGCGGTCCCTGGAGGCATAAGTCCGTGGCAGGACCAAAGTCTGCAAATCCCTTTGCAAAATCAACCTGTTACAAAAATGTCAAAAAACTTGGATTTGCGCTGTTGACTGTTTGGGAGGGATGGCCGTATAAGCCGCGTCACTGAACGAGGGCGGCGGCG
>Ga0055528_1002163_pt1 | contig 10793 bp, 9 predicted proteins | sample AraplaCol_mMS_r2_2_FD_55006 | JGI IMG/M metagenome (GOLD analysis project Ga0055528, IMG submission 55006) | Arabidopsis root microbial communities from North Carolina, USA - plate scrape MF_Col_mMS_r2 | ecosystem: Host-associated > Plants > Roots > Endosphere | place: USA: North Carolina...
GACATCGGCCAACTGCGTCCTGATGAGAATGGGCCTGCCGTTTCGACCTTGCGGTGGCCGGCTTCCGGACGCTACGCGAAAATATGGAGAGACGGCATCGCAGCCCGCCCGGCGCTCGACCGCGTGGTCGTCATCGACGACTATTCGACGGCGAGGGGTGGGGCGACTGCACTTGCGGTACTCTCAGCGAAGCTGTTCCGCGGACTGGGCCTTGCTGTCACCTACATCTGCGGTGATGACGGCGCCAGTGAAGAGCTTGCGTCTCTCGACGTTTCTATCGTCAAGCTCAATAGTCGCGACCTCTTGAGCGCCAATCGAGTGAAGGCCTTCGCGACCGGCATTCACAATCCTGCCGCAGCCAGCATGATTTCCGCCTGGGTGCGTGCCAATGATACGCCGAGGACGGCCTATCATGTCCACGGCTGGCATCAGATCCTATCGCCGGCCGTCTTCGACGCGCTTGCGCCCGTTGCCGGCCGATGCGTCGTTCACGCACATGACTTTTTCACCGGTTGCCCGAACGGGGCGTTTTTTGATTATCAGGCGCAAGAGATCTGCCAGCGGCGTCCGCTTGGAGCGAGTTGTATTGCCACATCCTGCGACAAGCGCAGCTATGCGCAGAAACTGTGGCGGACGGCCCGCGGTGCCAATCTCTTCCGTGCCCTGAGAAGCCGTCCCGCCTTCGGCCGAATCATCCTGCTCCATGAAAAGATGGCCGAGTTCCTTGAGGGCTCCGGTTACCAGCCGGAACGGCTCATCACCATCCGCAATCCGATCGCGCCGCTGACGGCAGAGCGTGTTGCAGCCGAGGACAATGACGAGTTCGTCTTCATTGGCCGGCTGGATGAGGAAAAGGGTATCGAAGACGCGCTTGCCGCTGCGCGCAGAGCCGGAGCAAGGCTTTGTGTGATCGGCGATGGGCCACTGATGCCTGATGTCGTGGCGGCCGGCGATCATGTCCGGGCCATGGGCTGGCAGTCGCATGCCGAGATCGGTCGTATCATCCGCAGCGCAAGCGCGCTCGTCATGCCGTCCCGCTATCCAGAGCCTTTCGGCCTCGTGGCAATCGAGGCGGCACGCAGCGGCCTTCCCGTCATCATGACCAAGGGCGCCTTCCTTGCCGAGGAGATGGAGAGGGCCGGAATGGCGATCTCCTGCAACACGATGGACGAGGAAGCCTTTGCCGCGACGCTTGCGGCCTTCCGGCACATGCCGAAGGAGGATGTTCGCCTCATGAGCGAGCGCGCCTTCCGGCTGTCGCCCAATCTGGCAACAACGCACGAAGAATGGCGCGATGCTCTTCTCGCACAATACCGCAGTCTGATTCCGACACATGTAGTGCCCGAGCCGAAGGGCGAGGCAATTGTACAAGGAGCGTTCAGGTGACTGTCAAAGCAGCAAGCTCTCTCCCCGAAACAATGGCATTCCGTGGCGATGCGCCCGTCGTGGCAAGAAGNCGGNCCGNCGAAGCCGGCGGCAGGGCCGATGCGAAACCGCTTCGCGTCGCGATCGTCCACTATTGGCTGGTATCGATGCGCGGCGGAGAGAAGGTGGTCGAAGAACTGTGCCGCATGTTCCCGCAGGCCGACATATTCACGCTGGTGTACAATCCCGAACGCACCAGTGATTTCCTGAACAGCCGCAACATCCATACGTCCTTCCTGCAGAAGATTCCGCGTTCGACGCGTCATTACACGAAGATGCTGCCGCTCATGCCGTTTGCGCTCGAGCACTTCGACCTTCAGGACTATGATCTTGTCATTTCAAGCGAATCCGGTCCCGCCAAGGGTATCATCACGCGGGCGGATGCGCTTCACATCTGCTACTGCCATTCGCCGATGCGCTATATCTGGGATCAGTTTCACCTGTACCGGCGCGGCGTTTCCTGGATTGGCAAGGCAATGATGTCGCTCACGGCTCCGGTGCTGCGTGCCTGGGATGTGACGACCGCCGCGCGCGTCGATACGTTTGTTGCGAATTCCAGCTATGTCGCGGGCCGTATCCGCCGCTTCTACGACCGCGATGCCGTCGTCATCTATCCGCCGGTTGCGACCGACGATTTCGTCATCGGGCAGGGCAAGGGCGAGTTCTATCTCTATGCGGGCCAGCTCACTGCCTACAAACGGCCGGATATTGCCGTGAAGGCCTGCACCGAAATGGGCCGCAACCTAATCGTGATCGGGGAGGGCGAGCAGGAAGCGTATCTGAGATCGATCGCTGGACCGACGGTGCAGTTTCTCGGCATCAGCCATTCTCGGCTCTGCGTGATCATCTGTCGCGCTGCCGTGCACTGCTTTTCCCCGGCATCGAAGACTTCGGCATTCTGCCGGTGGAGGCAATGGCGTCCGGCCGGCCGGTTCTGGCCTTTGACGCCGGCGGCGCACGCGAGACCGTCTGCGCGCCGCATGTCGGTTTCCGCTTTGCCGAGCAAAGCGTGGAAGCGCTGATGGAAACGATAGCGGCGTTCGAAGCGGTCGAGGATGCGCTCGATCCGGCGGCGATCCATAACCACGCCCTAAAATTCTCCGCAGCGGTTTTCCGCGACCGCCTCGGCTCGCTTATCGACGAGCAACTCGTCAGGCATGGCTATCAGGCCGCAAGTCCCGTCAGGAAGAAAGTAAGCTGACACGCACAACCGGCCAAAGGGCCGGCAAAACCCCGGAGCGGCGGTACTGCGGCGCTCCCAGAAGAGGTTCGTTGTAGATGGCCAAGGAATAAATCGTGTCAAGCGTATCGCATAGAACGGCGACAGCAAGCATATGGACAATAAGCGGAAAATTCCTGGCACGACTGCTCGACTTCGTGAGCCTGCTTGTGCTTGCGAGACTTCTGAGCCCGGCGGATTTCGGGATCGTCGCCATCGCTACGTCGGTGCTCGTCATCGTCGAGGCGATTCTCGATCTTCCGCTCACCCAGGCGCTGGTACGCATTCCCTCGCCATCCGAGCGGATGTTTGCAACAGCCTTTACGTTGAGCCTCATGAGAGGAACGGCGATCAGCCTGTTGATGATCGTCGTCGCCTGGCCGATGGCTCTCTTCTACAATGATCCGCGGCTTTTTCCGCTGGTCGCCGCGATTTCGATAGCGCCGGCGATGCGCAGCGTGATCAGCCCGCGCATGGTGCTTTTCATGCAGCGCTTCGACTTCCGGCGTGAATTCGCCCTCGACCTCCTTGCCAAGGGGGCGACGCTGATCTTCAGCGTCGGTGTCGTGCTTGCGACCGACAGTTACTGGGGGCTGGCGATTGGCGCCGTTGCCGGGCCGACGACGTCTACCATCGTCTCCTATNTNTTTGCGCCGATGCGACCGAGGCTCAGNCTTTCGGAATGGAAGCATTTCCAGGANATGGTTGGCTGGAATACGGTTTCTCAGGTTCTCAACTCGCTCAACTGGCAGATGGACAGGCTGATGCTGCCGCGNTTTACGAGCCTTTCCACCTATGGCGCCTTCAGCGTCGCCGACAANCTCGCNGGCATCCCCTATCAGACGTTCGTCGGCCCGCTGATGCGTCCGCTGATGGCTGCCTTTTCCAATGTCNGCGACCGGGGTCAGCAGATCACCGCCTATTTGAAGGCCACAAATGCGATCATGGTCGTGGCGGCGCCCNTCCTGCTCGTGATNATTCTTCTGGCCGAGCCGATTGTGCGAATCGTCGTTGGCGAGAAATGGATCGTTGCAGCGCCGATCCTGCAGTGGCTTTGCATCGTCAGCCTGATTGGCCTGCCGACCACTATCATGCCGTCGCTCGTCATGGTTCTCGACAAGACCCGCTATGTGGCGCTGCGGATGTTTGCCGAATTCGCAGTGAGAGCGCCGGTTACGGTGGTCGGTGTCGTGATGTTCGGGCTTGAAGGCGCCCTGGCGGCACGCGTCATCGCCGCCGTCGTCGCTTATCTCGTCTGCCTTGTCATCATGCAGCGGCTGATCGGCGTCTCGATCGGCGCGCAGCTTTACGCGTTCGTCCGTCCGCTTGTCGCCTGCGTACCGATGGTCGGCTTCCTGCTTTTGGTCCAGCCAGTTCTCGTAGCCATACCGCTCGGCTTGGAACTCGTCGTCGTCGTCGGTTTCTGCAGCATTGGCGCACTGGCGCTCTTCTGGGTTTTCTCGCTGCTCCTGTGGCAGGCCGTCGGAAGGCCAGACGGGCTCGAAGCTATTATCGTCAGAAAGATCGTACCCTGGCGAAACGGAGTCGTCGTTTCATGATCGGCTCGCAAAACCCCGCAACGGGCTCGAAATCTCCGGGAGGGAGAACAATGCGTCACTCGAAATTTGCCGGAAGATTTGCACTTCTGATCATCATCGGCCTTTTCGGTCCGCCAGGCCCCCGGCCCAGCGAAGCGGAAGAACCGCTCAATCTCGACGATTTCCAGCTAACCTTCGCCGAAGACTTCAACACGCTTGACGTTTCGGCCTGGGGCGAGAAGGGATCGCGGTGGATTGCCCACACCCCATGGAATGGTGATTTCGGCGATGCACAGTTTACCGACCCGATGGACGGTTTCCCTTTTACGGTCAATGACGGCATCCTGCGCATCGAGGCCCGGAAGGATGCGGATGGCAAGTGGCGCTCCGGCCTGCTTGCGTCGACCAATCCCAAGGGTGAGGGCTTTTCGCAGACGTTCGGTTATTTTGAAGCACGCATGAAGCTACCGCCCGGCAAGGGCGTCTGGCCGGCTTTCTGGCTGATCGGCCTCGACCGGTCCAAATTTACCTCTGAAATCGACGTGATCGAATATTATGGTCGCGCGCCCGGCGAGTTCAGCATGGGTTATCATGTCTGGCGCCCAAGCAACCAGCACACGACGGACGGTCATCTGACAAATGTGCCTGAAGGCTCGCTCAGCAGCGACTACCATACGTTTGGCGTCGATATCGGTCCGCAGAAATCGACCTTCTATCTGGATCGTCAACCGTTGTGGAGCTTCGATACGCCGCCGGAATTCCATATGCCGTTCTACCCGCTGGTCAATCTTGCGCTCGGATCGGGCTGGCCGATCGATGAAACGCCAAACCCATCCTATCTGCTGGTCGACTATATCCATGTCTATCAGCGCAAGAACCTGATTTCGGCCAAAAACGATTAGGGCCCGATGGCGGTCTGCGAGCGCTTGAGCGCGTCGAGTACGATGCCCGTCAGCCGACGCGACGGGGAACTGCGCGGCCAGAGCATTCCGACCTCTCGCGGTGGAAAGGGTACGGGCAGTTCGAGGACGGCGAGGTTGAGGCCTTCCGGCCAGGGCCTTGCCCAGTCCGGCACCAGCGAGACGCCGAGCCCGTTGGCGACCATGACTGAGATTGCTTCGAGGGAATCGAGTTCCAGACGTTCAGCCGGCTTCAAACCCTGTCTTTGAAGATATTCGTCGGCAAGGCGGCCGCCCCAGTTGTTCCGGTCGTAGCGGATGAAGGGGCGGGTCTTCAGGAGTTCGTGCGGGTTCTTGCCCTGGCAATCGGCGGGGGCCACGAGAACCAGACGTTCGGCCCGCAGTAGCTCCCATTCCAATGTTTTCGGTATCGAAAAAGGTGGTTTTACAATGATTGCCGCGTCGATATCCCGATCTATCAGCCGCTGGTAGAGATCGGTCGACGGGCCTGGCAGCAGGAAGACCTCGACAAGCGGCATGCTGGCGAAGACGTCGTGCAGGGCTGATGGCAGCAGTCCGGTCAGCGCGGTGGTGATGGCGCCGAGGCGAAGCTCGCCGGAGGGCAGGTCGGCATTGGCGAGGCTGCGCAGATCTCGGACCTCGGCAAGGATCCTGCGGCTCTTTTCGATAATGGCGTGGCCGGTATCGGTCGGGCGGACACGGCGGCCGACGCGGGTCAGCAGCGGCACGCCGACATCGTCTTCCAGTGCCTGCATGCGTTGGGCCACCGCGGCAGGCGTAATGCCGAGGCGGCGGGAGGCCTCGGCCAGTGACCCAAGCTCGGCAACCAGTAGAAATGTATCGAGAAATCGCGTCTCCATAAGGATAGATTTTCTATCTTCTGAAACCAGAAAAAGCGAGATTTTTCTTCTTTTCCCGATCGCCATAATGCGGGCCAAACGGGAGTATTTGCCTTGGATATGCAATTGAACGGAAAGACCGCTTTGGTGTTCGGCGCGGGTGGCGGACTGGGTGGGGCGATTGCCCGCTCGTTGGCTTCAGAGGGGGTTCGCGTTGCCGTCGCCGATATTGACGAAGGTGCTGCAACGAAGACGGCGGAAGGCATTGTTTCTGCGGGAGGAAAGGCGCTGGCGATCGGCTGGGATATTGCCGATCTCTCCGTCATCGAGGCGAGGCTGGCTGTGATCGCCGATAAGTTAGGAAGCATCGATATCCTCGTCAACAATACGGGTGGGCCGCCACCGACACCGGCTTCCGGTCAATCGGCAGAAACCTGGTCGAAATATTTCGACATGATGGTGCGCTCGGTGATTGCCGTGACGGATGCCGTGCTGCCCGGCATGAAAGAGCGCGGCTGGGGCCGCGTCATTACCTCCACCTCGTCCGGCGTCGTGGCGCCGATTCCCAATCTCGGTATTTCCAACAGCTTGCGCCTGGCGCTGGTCGGATGGTCGAAGACGCTTGCACGCGAAATTGGACGTGACGGCGTCACCGCCAATATCGTGCTGCCGGGACGTATCGCGACCGGCCGTATCACTTTCCTCGATGAACAGAAGGCCAAGCGTGAGAACCGGCCGGTGGAAGAGGTGACGGCGGAAAGCACGGCCGCTATCCCTGTCGGACGCTATGGGCGGCCAGAGGAATATGGCGACACGGTTGCTTTTCTGGCAAGCCCGCGCGCATCCTACATTACCGGCTCCGTCATCCGCATCGACGGCGGCCTCATCCAGAGCATATGAGGTGCTGACAATGTCTCTCGATCCGGCTGCCATAGAAACTCTGAAGGGCATCTCCACGGCGACGCTGACAACCGTGCTTCTGAAAAAGGGGCTCAGAAACGTCTGGATGCGCGGCACCAAGCCGCTACGGCCCGGCCAGGAGCGGGTCGTTGGTCCGGCCTTCACGCTGCGTTTCGTACCGGCGCGTGAGGATCTGGCGACGCCTGAAAGCTGGGCTTCACCGATTTCTACAAGAGCGGCAATCGAAGACATGCCCGAGGGATGCATTGCCGTGGTCGATGCCATGGGCGTGCAGGATGCCGGCATTTTCGGCGATATCCTTTGCGCCCGGATGATGAAGCGCAAGGTCGCGGCCCTGGTGACCGATGGCGTCGTGCGCGATCTCGAAGGCGTACTTGCGAGCGGATTGCCGGTCTGGTGCGACGGCATGGCGGCACCGCCTTCCGTCGCCGGGCTGACCTTCGTCGGCTGGCAGCAGCCGATCGCTTGCGGCGGTGTTGCGGTTTTCCCCGGCGATATCGTCGTTACAGACAAGGACGGCGCCGTGCTTATCCCGGCAGCTCTGCTGGATGCGGTGCTTGCCGAAGCGCCGGAGCAGGAGCGTATGGAAGGCTGGATCATGACCGAAATCGACCGGGGCGTACCGCTGCCCGGTCTCTATCCCATGAATGCTGAAACGAAGGCACGCTATCAGGCGTGGAAGGATGCACAATGAGCTTCGGGACTGACGCCAAGGGCGTCTACGCTATCGCAACCACGCCATTCCTGCCGGATGGGAGTCTCGATACGCCGTCGATCGACCGGCTGACCGATTTTTATCAGGACAGCGGCGTTACAGGCATGACTATCCTCGGGATCATGGGTGAAGCGCCGAAACTGGAGCCCGCCGAATCGCGGGCAATCATCCGTCAGGTTGTCGGCCGTTCAAGGGTGCCGGTTATTGTCGGTGTTTCCGCACCCGGTTTTGCGGCGATGCGTTCGCTCGCCCGCGATGCGATGGACATGGGTGCTGCGGGTGTCATGATCGCGCCGACCCCGGCGCTCCGCACTGACGAGCAGATCATCCAGTATTTCGCGCAAGCCGTCGAGGCCGTCGGCACGGACGTTCCGTGGGTGCTGCAAGACTATCCGCTGACGCTGACGGTCGTCATGTCCTCGGGCGTCGTTGCCAAGATCATATCCGACCATCCGTCCTGCCTCATGCTCAAACACGAGGACTGGCCGGGCCTGGAAAAAATCTCGAAACTGCGTGCCATGCAGAAGGCCGGCGATCTCCGCCCCTTCTCGATCCTCTGCGGCAATGGCGGCATGTTCCTCGATTTCGAACCGGAACGCGGTGCGGATGGTGCCATGACCGGCTATGGCTTCCCCGACATGCTGGTGGAACTCGTCAATCTGTTTGCCGCCGGCAAACGTGATGAGGCGCATGATCTATTCGACGCTCACTTGCCGCTGATCCGCTACGAGCAGCAGCTCGGCGTCGGCCTTGCCGTTCGCAAGCATGTCCTGATGCGTCGGGGTGTCATCACCTCCGATGCGCAGCGCAAGCCCGGGAGTGCGCTCAGCACCACCGCGCGGTCCGAGGTCGACTATCTGCTGCGCCGGCTTGCGCGGCATGATCCCCGCGCGCCCGTTTGACGAAAACTCCCCGCTGCAAAGCGGGGAGCCCCCTCAATGCTNTGCATTGAGGACACGCAATGGCTTTCCGTCGATCCAGCCTGCGATATCCTCCACCGCGTCCCCNTAGAAAATGCGATAGGTTTCTTCCGTCACATAGCCGAGATGCGGGGTTGCNACGACATTGGCGAGCCGCCGAAAGNCGTGATTTGNGGGCAGCGGCTCCGCGTCGAAAACATCNAGGCCGGCGCCGCCGAGATGGCCGCTTTCNAGTGCTGCTATCAGTGATTGCTCGTCGACAAGCGGCCCTCGGGATGTGTTGAGNAGGATGGNGCCCGGCTTCATCAGGCTGAGCTCGCGCTTGCCGATGATGCCTGTCGTTTCCGCATTCAGGGTCAGATGCAACGAGGCGATATCGGCGGCGCGCAGCAATTCGTCGAGGGTAGCGGCATAGCCGATGCCGAGTTCGGCACTCTTCTCCGGCGTGTTGGAGCGCGACCAGCCGATAACGTTCATGCCGAAAGCGCGGCCGTAAGCAGCAACCTGCCGGCCGAGCTTGCCAAGACCGGCGACGCCGAGCGTCAGCCCCCTGAGGTCGCGCCCGACCGACAGTTGCCATGGGTCCTTTGCTGCGCGGAAATTGGCGACTTCCGAGGGGATATGGCGAACCATCGCCATCAGCAGCGCCCAAGTGAGTTCCGCGGCTGAACCGACGAAGCCGCCTGTACCGGCAACGGTGATGCTGAGACGGGCGGCAGCGGCCATGTCGATCGAGGCGTTGGCCATGCCGGTCGTGATCAGCAGTTTGAGCTTCGGCAGGCGGCCAAGGCGTTCGGCATCAAAGACGGTGCGCTCCCGCATGGCGACGATGATCTCGTAGTCCGCGAGCCGGGCAACGAGGGCGTCTGTGTCTGCGACACCGTCGTTGAAACAGTCGATCTCGACCTTCGCCTCGATGCTGCTCCAGTTGGCCATGGACAGGGCGACGCGCTGGTAATCATCGAGAATGGCGCAGCGTAAAAGCATTCGAAGAACTCCATGAAACATCGTTACTGGCTGTCCCGGCCAGAGAACCATTACCGCATATTCCGAGAACATGGGGGCTGCTCGCGCAATCGTGAAAGACGTTTGGGCTAGATGAGTTCTGCCGAATGTTTTCTGAGCAGAGACAGAAATTCCGCCTGTAGAGCAGTCGGCAGCCAATGGCGGCGGAACGTGACGCCGACGGGACGGCGGGAACCGGGCAGCGGATGATCCATCGTAGCGAGGAAGCCTGCCTCCAGCTCATAACGGATCTGGTGGCGTGAGAGCAGGGCGAGGTGATCGGATTTCAGGAGCACGCCCCTGATGGCATTGAGCGAGCCGGTCTCGACGCTCTGGCGGGCAGGTTTGTCCTTCGGGAAGGTTGCTGCCATTGCGTTGAAGGTTTCGCGCGAAGGCGTATCGCGGCGGGCGACGACCCAGGGGTAGTCAGCGAGATCGTCAGGGGTGATCCCGCGATGCCGCGTCAAGGGATGGTCGGCGCGCCCGACGATGCTGAGTTCGAAATCGAAGAGCGGTTCCTGATGCAGGGTTTTCGAGACGAGGTTTTTGCGCAGCGCACCGACAAGGATATCGACGCGACCTCGCTCGAGATCGTCTATCAGCACCTCGTAGCTGCCCTCCACGATTTCGAAGCGTGCGAGCGGATGGCGGTTGGCAAGATGCGCGATTAGGTCAGGCACCAGGAAGGTTCGGGTCAGCGGCAGGGTACCGATCGAAATACGGCCGGCATAGTGATTGTGGGCCTCCTGGAGTTCGTCGCGCAGGCTTTCGAATTCAGCTAGCGCCAGGCTGAACCAGCGAGCGGCGGAAAGTCCTGCAACCGTCAAGCGGACGTTGCGACCGAAATTTTCGAAGAGGGCAATGCCGATAACGGCTTCGGCCTCGCGCGCCGCGCGCTGCACGGCCGGCTCCGATTGTTCCAGCATGCGCGCTGCGGCGCTGAAGCTGCCGTGCTCGGCAAAGGAAGTGATGGCGTAGAGGTGCGGCCATGTCAGACGCGCCTCGGTGATGTCGCTTGCCGCTTTCGCGGTCGATATGCATGCCTGGCGGATGAGGTCGCAGAGGCGGCGGAACCGCGGCAGGACGATCTTTCCTTCCGCCGTCAGTGCCATGGTATCGCGTTCGATCAGGGTCGCATCCAGAAGCTTTTCCAACCGCTGCAGGGCCTGAGACGCCGCTGGCTGGGTGATGCCGAGGGCGGCCGCGGCCGATGTCAGCGAGCTGGTCTCTGCGCAAGCAGTGAAGAGCCTGATGTGGCGGAGGTTCGGATGGATCGGCTTCGACATGGCTC
>Ga0055528_1002166_pt1 | contig 10787 bp, 8 predicted proteins | sample AraplaCol_mMS_r2_2_FD_55006 | JGI IMG/M metagenome (GOLD analysis project Ga0055528, IMG submission 55006) | Arabidopsis root microbial communities from North Carolina, USA - plate scrape MF_Col_mMS_r2 | ecosystem: Host-associated > Plants > Roots > Endosphere | place: USA: North Carolina...
GATTTCGACCGCGTCGCCATGACGATGGAGGTGCGGCTTGTGCTCGACTGGCATATGGCCTGGAGGCGCGGCACGGGACCGACGGATACCGAGCGGGACGAGTATCTGGCAATCTGGGACAATCTGATCGACGAGCTGAAATCGGCCGAAAAAAACCTGCTGCTGCGCGACTTCCATTCGCCCAATATCATCTGGCGCGAGCATGAGAGCGGCATCCGCAAGATCGGCATTATCGACTTCCAGGATGCGATGATCGGGCCGACGGCCTATGACCTCGCCTCCATCGTTCAAGATGCCCGCGTCACGATCGAACCGGATCTCTGCCGACAGTTGATGGACGACTATCTTTCTTTGCGGCGCGCGCAGGGCGGTTTCGACGAAACCGGCTTCATGAAGGCATGGGCCATCATGTCGGCGCAGCGCAACTGCAAGCTCGCCGGTCTCTGGGTGCGGCTATTGCAGCGCGATGGTAAGCCCGGCTATCTCCAGCATATGCCGCGCACGCTTTCCTATCTCAAGGCGGCGCTGGAACACGAGGCACTTGCCCCCTTGCGCGAATGGTGCACAAGGGCTGGAATACTGCCAGTCGAATCATAAATCCGGACAAGCATGACCGTCAGACAAGCCATGGTACTGGCCGCGGGCCTCGGAACCCGGATGCGCCCGATTACCGACACGATTCCGAAGCCTCTGGTGAAGATCGGCGGAAAGCCGATGATCGACTATACGCTGGATTCGCTTGTCGAGGCCGGGGTCGAACAGGCTGCGATCAATGTCCATCATTTTGCCGATCAGATGGAAGCGCACCTTCAAAGCTATCGCGGGCTGGATATTCTCGTTTCCGATGAACGCGATGCGCTGATGAACTCCGGTGGAGGCTTGGCAAAGGGCCTGAAACTGCTGGATCGAGAGCCGGTATTCGTCATGAACGCCGACCTTTTCTGGATCGGCGAACCTGCAGACCGACCGAGCAATCTGCGGCGTTTAGCCGGATTCTTCGATGCCGAACATATGGACATGGCGCTGCTCTGCGTGCGCATTGAAGACACGACCGGCCATAACGGCAAGAACGATTTCAGCCTGGCTTCCGACGGCAGACTGACACGATATCGCGACGATCCCTCAAATCCGGTCGTCTATGCCGGCGCTATCGTCATGAGCCCCACGCTGCTTGACGATGCGCCCCAAGATGCTTTCAACCTGAATATCTATTTCGACAAGGCGATCGCTCGCGGCCGGCTTTTCGGCATGATGATGGAAGGCCATTGGCTGACGGTCGGCACGCCTGATGCAATTGACGATGCGGAGGAGACGATCCGGCGGTTCCGGACGTTTGCGTGAGGCATGACGGAACGGCACAGGCCACGCATTCTGACAATTCCTTCTGGTCTTCCCTTTCTGAAGACGCTGGCAAGTTCGCTCTGTGATGGACGCCTGACACCGCTCTTCCGGCATGATCCGTCCGATCCGTTGTCGCTTGCCAAGGTGACTATCTACCTGCCTACCCGGCGCGCCGTGCGCGTGCTGCGCTCGGAATTCGTCGATCTGCTTGGCGGCCGTTCGGCGATCCTGCCGGTCATCCGGCCGCTCGGCGAAACGGACGACGACAGCGGTTACTTCGACGAGGCGCTGCCGGCGACGATCGATCTTGCGCAGCCGCTCTCCAATACCGCGCGCTTGCTGGAACTGGCGCGACTGATCCTTGCCTGGCGCAACAAGCTGCCGGAAATCGTCGGCATATCCATTCGGAATCGCCTCTTGTCGCGCCGGCAAGCCCGGCAGACGCCATCTGGCTTGCCCGCAATCTGGCAGAGCTGATCGATTCGATCGAGACCGAGGATCTGGCATGGTCGGAGCTCGGCAGGCTCGATACAGGCGACTATGCGGCCTGGTGGCAATTGACAGCGGAATTTCTGCAGATTGCCAGCGCCTTCTGGCCCGAACGCCTGATCGAGCTCGGCCGCTCTTCGCCGGCCCGTCACCGCAACGCTATCCTGCGCGCCGAGGCCGGCCGTCTCTCGACGATGAAACCCGCCGGTCCGATCATCATTGCCGGCTCGACAGGTTCACTTCCCGCCACGGCCGATCTCATCGGCGCCGTAGCACACCTTCCGGAAGGCGTGATCGTATTGCCCGGCCTCGACCTTTCCATGCCGGAGGAACACTGGCGTCTGGTCGCCCCTGATCTCCTGCCGGGTCAACGCGCCAATCCGGCAAGCCGTACACATCCGCAGTATGGTCTTTCGGTTCTTTTGAAGCGGCTGAAGCTCACCCGCGAGGATGTCCAACCGATCGAGGAGGCGGAAGCCGATCTGCGCTCTCGTGCGGAAGTACTCTCGCGCGCATTGACGCCATCGGACGCGACGAGCGGCTGGGGTGATTGGAAGAAGAACCTGCCGGAAGGAACCGTTGCGGCGGCATTCGCGGACGTATCGATGATCGAAGCCGCCAACGAACGCGAGGAGGCGACGGCCATTGCTGTCGCTCTGCGGCTTGCGCTGGAACGACCGGGCAGAGACGGCGAAAGTCGGGCTGCGCTTATTACGCCTGATCGCAATCTCGCGCGTCGGGTCATGGCGGATCTTTCCCGCTTCGGCATTCTCGCAGACGATTCAGCCGGCACGCCGCTGTCGGCGACACCGCAGGGCACATTGCTGCAGCTGCTCCTGGAAGCGACACTGCGACCAGGCGATCCGGTCGCCATCGTTTCGTTGCTCAAACATCCACTTGCCCATTTCGGGCTGGAGCGCGGCGTTCTGGTTGCGGCCGCGGAAGCACTGGAATTGCTGGCGCTGCGTGGCGGCGTGGCGGAAGTGGGTATCGGATCGCTCGAAGCACTGCTTGAACACCAGCTTTCCGAACAGGCGCTCGACAGGCACGCGCCTATCTGGCGCAAATCGCTCCCATCCGGGGCGGCAGACATGGCCCGCACACTGGCACGGCAAGTGGAACGTGCCGTGGAGACGCTGGCGTCGGCACCTGGGCGGGACGGCGGCGGCCTGATGGCGGGCCTTACGCTATCGCAATGGGCGGAACGGACCGGTCGCGCGTTGGAGCGTGTCGCAGCCGATGAGCGCGGCAACCTGGCAAACCTCTGGTCGGGCGAGGCAGGCGATGCCCTGGCAAGCCTGCTTGGCGAAGTCATCGATACCNACGGCCAGATGGAAGCGGATGGGCCGCAATGGATCGATATCATGCAGGCACTTTCCGCCGGCCATGCCGTCAAGCCCGGCGCCCTCAGCCACCCTCGCCTCTTTATCTTCGGTACGCTGGAAGCGCGCCTGCAGAATGTCGATACGCTGATCCTCGGCAGCCTCAATGAAGGATCATGGCCGGGGCAGACCGCCAACAATCCCTTCGTCTCCCGCATGATGAAGACNGAGATCGGACTGGAGCCGCCGGAACGGCGGATCGGCCAACTGGCGCATGACTTCGAGATGGCGAACGGCACCCGCCACCTCATCTATTCGCGCGCCCTGCGTCAGGGTTCGACGCCGACGGTCGCCNCCCGCTGGCTGCAGCGGCTTCTGGCGCTCGGCGGAGAGGATTTCGAAGAGAAATTGCGCGAACGCGGAGCGCGCTTCGTTCATTGGGCGAACCAGATCGACCTCGGCGACAATCAGGCGCCGGCGCAGCGGCCTTCTCCGAAGCCGCCGCGGGACCTGCAGCCCAAATCCTACTCCTTCAGCGAGGTTGGTCGGCTGCGCCGCGACCCCTATGCGATCTATGCACGGCGCATCCTGCGGCTTGATCCTGTCGACCCTTTCAATCGCGATCCAGGCGCGGCGGAGCGTGGCACGCTCTATCACAAGATCATCGATCGCTTCGTTCGCGAAGGCCACATTGCAGGAACGCCGGATGCGGCAGCGGCGATGGAGATCATCCTGACCGAGCTCTTCGACATGGAAAGCCTGCCGCCGCACATCGATGCCGTCTGGCGGCCGCGCTTCCGGGAAGTGGCACGGGCCTTCCTCAGCTGGGAAGCCGGACGGCAACCCGCCGTGCAGAAGAGGCTGACGGAAGTGAGGGGTGGGGTCGAACTCGAGGGTATCGACATCCGGCTTACCGGCGTTGCCGACCGCATTGATATCAAGGGGCCGAATAGCGCCGATATCATCGACTACAAGACCGGCTACAACCCCTCTCCGACACAGGCCCGGGCCCTGCTGGATCCGCAGCTTGCGCTTGAGGCAGCCGCACTCAGGCCGGCGCCTTCCGCGATGCCGGCAGCCTTGTCCCGAATGACCTTCTCTATGTCCGCCTCCGGCCGGGCACGCGCTTTCTGGTCGACAAGGTCAACAATGAGGAAGCCAACAGCGACAAGGCAAAATCGGCAATGCAGCTCGCCGAAGAATCGATCGACCAGCTGGTGAAATTCGTGGGCCTGCTGCAGTCGGGTGAAAAAGGCTTCACCTCGCGGCTGATCCCTGCCCAGCAATTCGATTTTGGCGGCGACTACGACCATCTCGCCCGCGTTGCGGAATGGGCAACCGCCGATCCTGAAGGTGGCGGCGATGATTGATCCGACCGCGCTTCCCGAGGGTGATGATCCCGGCACATGGATCAGCTGGACGACGATCCAGCAGGCGATTGCCTCCGATCCCGCCCGTTCGGCATGGGTGTCGGCGAATGCCGGATCCGGCAAGACCCATGTTCTGACGCAGCGGGTGATCCGGCTGCTGCTGGCGGGTGCGCGGCCTTCCGCTATCCTCTGCCTTACCTATACCAAGGCCGCCGCCTCCGAAATGTCGAACCGCGTTTTCGAGCGGTCTGGCGGAATGGGCGATTTTTCCGGATGAGGAACTGGCCAGACGCATCGCGCAGATTGAAGGTCGTGAGCCGGATTCCCTGAAGCTTGCGGAAGCGAGACGGCTGTTTGCCAAGGCACTCGAAACACCGGGCGGGCTCAAGATCCAGACGATCCACGCTTTCTGCGAGGCGCTGCTGCACCAGTTCCCGCTGGAAGCAAACGTCGCAGGGCATTTCTCCGTTCTCGATGACCGGGCGGCTGCGACGCTGCTTGCCGATGCACGACGCTCGCTTCTGACGGCAACGGCCCCAGAGAAAGATCGAGAGCTCGCCGATGCCTTCGCCTACGTGCTCAGTCTCGGCGATGAATCCGGACTTGAAAATCTGCTCGGCGAGATCGTTGCCAACCGAAATGCCATCCGCCGCTTCATGCTCGCGGCCGAGTCGCATGGCAGCGTTGATCGCTTGCTTCGCAAGAAGCTCGGCCTCTCGCCTGACGATACGGAAGAAGGGCTGGCCGGCCGATATTGGCCGCTGCCGGGGCTCTCGGGTGCGACGCTGGAACTTTACCTGTCGCTTGCCGCGACAAAGGGGGGAGCGAAAGCGCANGATGTTGCCGAANGCCTCCGTCGCGCCGNCCGCGAACAGGATGTGGCGGCGCGTTCGCAGATNCTGGAGAAGGTTTTCCTGACGTCAAAGGGNGAACCAAAAACGGACGGGCAATTCTTCGTCAAGGCAATGCTTGCCGAAGCGCCGCAACTTGCCGATGCNATTGCGTCGGCTCGCGCCCATGTCGTCANTTGCCGCGATCGGCTGAAAATGATGCGGATGTATGCCGCCACCCATGCTGCTCTCGTGCTTGCCGATCGCCTGAACCGGGACTACGAGGAACTGAAGAGGCAGCGTAGCCATCTCGACTTCGAAGACCTGATCACTCGCACCGCTGACCTGCTTACGAAGAGCGGCGTCGGCCCGTGGATCCATTACAAGCTCGATCAGGGTATCGATCACATCCTCGTCGACGAGGCGCAGGATACGAGCCCCATTCAATGGAGCGTCATCCAGTCGCTGGCAGAAGATTTCTTCTCCGGCGAAAGTTCACGACCCGTCGTCCGCACGCTCTTTGCGGTCGGCGACGAGAAGCAGTCGATCTATTCGTTCCAGGGTGCCCGACCCGAACGGTTTGCCGAGGAGAAGGAGCGGACTCAGCGGCGGGTACAGAACAGCGGTCTTGATTTTTCGACCGTTCGCCTGCCGCTTTCCTTCCGCTCCACCTCCGACGTACTCCTTGCCGTCGACCATATTTTCACACCGCCCGAAAATGCGCGCGGCCTGGGCCTCGAGCCCGTCGTACATCGCTCCAGCCGAATAGGTCATCCCGGCGCCGTCGACCTCTGGGACATGGTCGTGCCCGATGTCGTCGTGAAGGACGAGGATTGGACCGCTCCCTTCGACGCCACCCCCGAAAGCGCGCCGGCAGCGATCCTGGCGCGGCGCATCGCCCATACGATCGGCACACTCGTCGGCCGCGAAACCATCGTCGAGAAGGGCAAGGAACGCTTCATAGAAGCCGGCGATATCCTCGTTCTCGTTCGCAAGCGTGATGCTTTCGTCAATGCGCTGACCCGCGAACTCAAACGACGCGGCGATATACCGGTCGCCGGCGCGGATCGACTGGTATTGACCAGCCATATCGCCATACAGGATCTGATGGCGCTTGGCCGTTTTCTGCTTTTGCCGGAAGATGATCTCTCGCTCGCTGCAGTCCTGAAAAGTCCGCTTTTCAATCTCTCGGAAGAGGATATTTTCGCCGTTGCGGCACTGCGCGGCGATAATGAAAGCGTGTGGCATCATCTTCGCAAATATGCCGCCGACGGTCATGAGCGGCTTGGCGCCGCGGCTGCGAGGCTGGAGCTCTTTCTTGCTCAATCCCGAAGCCTTTCAGTCCATGACTTCTATGCGCGCGTTCTCGGCAGTCACGGCGGCCGGCGGCAGTTCCTGGCGCGCCTCGGCACTGAAGTCAGCGATATCATCGACGAATTCCTGACCTTTGCGCTCGACCACGAAACATCCGGTCTCCCGGGCCTGCAATCCTTTATCTCGACGCTGGAGCTAGAAGCGCCGGAAGTGAAGCGCGAGCAGGACAAGGGCCGCAACGAGGTGCGCATCATGACGGTGCATGCCTCCAAGGGCCTTGAAGCACCGATTGTTTTCCTGGTGGATGGCGGCTCCAAGGCATTTACGCACACGCATCTGCCGAAGCTTCGGCTGATCGATGCCGGGCCGGATGAGCCGCCNATACCGGTCTGGATTCCGGTCAGCGATCTCGGCAATTCGGTGACCTCNANCGATGCGGCGCGTATTCAGCTTCTNGCCGAAGAGGAATACCGGCGCCTNCTCTATGTGGCGATGACGCGTGCCGCGGATCGGTTGATCGTCTGCGGTTATCGCGGTGTCCGACTGAACAACGACACATGGCATATGATGATTTCCAGTGCGCTCAGCGAGGAACATCCGCATGTCCAGAAGACAACCTTCTCAGCCCCGGATGGAGAGTGGGATGGCATGCGCTGGCGTGTGCCACAGGTCGAGCGCAGCTTTGAGCGGATGGATCAAGCTCCCAAGCAGGTGACCATTGAAACGGTCCCACCGAACCTTTTCCACCCTCTGCCCCCACAGAAGCAATTGCCACGGCCGCTCAGCCCTTCCGGTGCCGGAACCATTATCGACGAGGAGGCAGATGACCTGCTGGTGACCTCGCCACTCTTCAGTGATCCTGAAAGCAATGATCGTTCCCTTGAAAAAGGCCGCCTCATTCACCGGATGCTGCAGGCCCTACCCGATATTCCAGCGGAGGAGCGGGCTGAGGCGGCAAAACGTTATGCAGAGCGCGCAGCGCGATTCTGGCCGGCGCCGAACGGCAAGTCCTGATCGATTCGGTTCTGAAACTTTTACAAGATCAACGGCTTCATGCCGTTTTCGCCGTTCATGCGCAGGCGGAAATCTCGATCATGGGAACGCTGACGCTNGAGGGCCGGGAGTATGCGGTNTCCGGCCGTATCGACCGNCTTGCCGTCCTGTCCGACAGCGTCGTCATTCTGGATTACAAGACAAACCGCGTGCCGCCAGCGAGCGAAGAGACGATTCCNTTCTCCCACAAGGCNCAGCTTGCCATCTACCGTGAAATNCTNAAACCGCTCTACCCGGCCATGCGGATCGATTGCATGCTGATCTACACCGAAAATGCGACCATCCATACGCTGAGTGAACAGGCTTTGGCTTCTGCACTTGCGGGACTCAACACAAAGTGAAATATCGGACATTGAAATTCCGGCACCGCACCCTCACATCTTGTTCAACAGCAAATTCCGGTAAAGGAGCAGCCTATGGCTACCGTTAAGGTCGATATCAACAATTTCCAGTCGGAAGTTCTGGAATCCGCAGAACCCGTCGTCGTCGATTTCTGGGCTGAATGGTGCGGTCCGTGCAAAATGATTGCTCCGAGCCTCGAGGAAATCGCCACGGAACTCGCGGCAAGGTCAAGGTTGCCAAGCTCAACATCGATGAAAACCCGGAACTGGCCGCTCAGTTCGGTGTTCGCTCGATCCCGACGCTTGCAATCTTCAAGGGCGGCGAAGTTGCCGACATCTCCATCGGCGCAAAGCCGAAGACGGCGCTTTCCAACTGGATTTCCAGCGCAGCCTGACGATATCGACAGTTCGACACGAAAAGCCCGGCATTTGCCGGGCTTTTTCATTTGGGGGGTGTACCGTTTTCCGCCAGTACCTCGCCGACGAGATAAAGTGAGCCGCCAATAAGGATACGCGGTGGAGGCGCCTCAGGGTCGATGGTCGAAGCGATGGCATCCAGGGCATCGATGACTGATGACATTGGTTCGGCCACGAGGCCGGCGTCATACGCGGCATGGGCCAGGATCACCGGATCGATCATCGCTTCGCTGCCGCGGATCGGTACGCAATAGATCTTCTCTGCCAGGTCGGCGAAGGCCTTGAAATAGCCGACTGGATCCTTGGTATTGATCATGCCCGATATCAGGAACAGCGGGCGGGACTGGCGCTCTTCGAAATTCGCCATGGCTTCGGCGATCACTTCACCCGCACCCGGGTTGTGGCCGCCGTCGACCCAGATTTCCGACCGTGCCGGTGCATGGCTCAAAAGCCTGCCTTCCGTCAATTTCTGAAGACGGCCGGGCCACTCCACCGTTTCCATCGCCTTTTCCATCATCGGCTCAGTGACGGTAAAGCCCGCGGCTTTGACGGCGCGGATGGCGGCAGCGGCATTGGCATATTGATGGCGACCGGGAAGGCGCGGCAAAGGCAGATCCGCCAGGCCGAACTCATCCTGATAGATCAGCCGGCCATATTCCTCATGGGCGATGAAATCCTGACCGAAGACGGCACTCGGGCAGTTCAGCCGCTCGGCGGTCGACATCAGCACGTCAAGCGCCGCGTCATATTCCTGATGGCCGATGACGACGGGATGCCCGCGCTTCATGATGCCGGCCTTTTCCGCGGCGATCAGTTCCACCCGGTCGCCGAGATAGGGCTGATGATCCAGCGAAATCGGCATGATGACCGAAACGGCAGGGTCTTCGATCACGTTCGTCGCGTCAAAACGACCGCCGAGGCCGACCTCGATAATGGCGGCATCGGCCGGATGTTCGGAAAAAAGAATGAAAGTGACTGCAGTCAGGATTTCAAAGACGGTGATCTTCTCACCATCATTGGCTTTCGCCACGCGTCTCAGAGCATCGGCGAAGACAGCATCATCGACCAACTGTCCACGCCCACCTGGAACACCAAGACGGTAGCGTTCATGCCAGTTTACAAGGTGTGGAGAGGTGTGGACATGGACGCTGTGGCCTGCCGCTTCCAGGAGCGCACGGCAGAAAGCCGATGTCGAGCCCTTGCCGTTGGTGCCGGCAATATGGATGACAGGGGGAAGATTGCGTTCGGGATTGCCGAGCGCTTCCAGAAGGCGTCTGATGCGGTCCAATGACAAATCGTAGCCCTTGGGATGCAATCCCATGAGCTTCTCGATCTCCCGCGCCGCCTCACTCACCGCGATCTGGCCTCTGTCTGTCATCGGCCCGCCCTATTCTGTGAGAATGCTGCTCAGGCGCTCGCCGCCAGAGCAATCACACCATTGGCATCATTTGCTGCTGTCGCCGGCTTCTTCGTCAGGATCTTCAACAGGCGCGCCAGCGTCTCGGGGATATCGTGACGTTTGACGACCATGTCGACCACGCCGTGTTCCAGAAGATATTCCGACGTCTGGAAGCCTTCGGGAAGCTTTTCACGCAGCGTCTGCTCGATGACGCGCTTGCCGGCAAAACCGATTTCCGCACCTGGCTCGGCCAGATGAATATCGCCGAGCATCGCATAGGACGCCGTCACGCCGCCGGTGGTCGGATTGGTCAGAACCACGATATAGGGCTGGCCGGCTTCCTTCAGCAAATCGACNGCGACNGTCGTACGCGGAAGCTGCATCAGCGACAGGATGCCTTCCTGCATGCGCGCGCCGCCNGAAGCCGGGAACATCACNAGCGGGCACTTTTCCGCAATCGCGCGTTCGAANGCTTTGACGATCGCTTCGCCGGCAGCCATGCCGAGCGAACCGCCAATGAAGTTGAATTCATGGACGACGGCNACGAGCTTCAGGCCCTGGACNCTGCCGAGACCAGCAACGATCGTGTCTTCCTGCTCGGTCTTGAGTCGGCTGTCACGCAGACGATCNCTGTATTTCTTGGAATCGCGGAACTTCAGCGGATCCTGGGCGACCTTCGGCTGCGGCAAAGCTTCGTATTCGCCGTTGTCGAACAGGTCGGCAAGGCGCGCCTTTGCCGGCATCTTCATGTGGTAGCCGGAAGCGGGGATGACCCACTTGTTGCTTTCCAAGTCCTTGTGAAAGACCATCTCACCCGTTTCCGGGCACTTGATCCAGAGGTTCTCCGGCACTTCGCGACGGCCCAGCATGGAATTGATCCGCGGGCGAACGTAGTTAGTGATCCAGTTCAA
>Ga0055528_1002170_pt1 | contig 10760 bp, 13 predicted proteins | sample AraplaCol_mMS_r2_2_FD_55006 | JGI IMG/M metagenome (GOLD analysis project Ga0055528, IMG submission 55006) | Arabidopsis root microbial communities from North Carolina, USA - plate scrape MF_Col_mMS_r2 | ecosystem: Host-associated > Plants > Roots > Endosphere | place: USA: North Carolina...
CGACCGCCTGACGCAGGACAATGCCGCCATGAGCGCACGCACGACCGTCATCAGCGCCACGCTTGCCGTCGGAGCCGATGCGCTAGCCCAGCTCGTCAGCCTCTTCAAGCTCAACCGCCGCGCCGTCCAGCGCGAGGATGGATCGTCCGTCAAGTCGAACTGGACCGGCAATCGCGGCGGGCAGGAGCAGGGGCGCAACGCAGCCTGAGACGAAAATGGCTTTTCACAACCGTTGTGAAAAGCCCCGTTTCGGCGCAGCACGAAGGCCTCTCTTTCAAGGCAGGCAAGATACCGCGAAACGAGTACGACTACTTCCAGTTCCGCCGGCGCTCCAGCTCGGCCTCGGACGGATTGTTGTCGGCAAACGAGCCGGTCGGGACTTCGCCGCTCCGCTCATAGGTGGCGATGATGACGCCCTTGCTTGAGATCGACGAGCGGGCAAGCTTGAGGGCGCCGGGCGTGGCGCCGCCCTCGAACAGGCGCTTGCCCTTGCCGAGTAGGAGCGGGAAGGTCATCACCGTCATTTCGTCGATCAGGTCGTTGGCAAGCAGGGTCTGGATGAGATTGCCGGAGCCCTGGATGAGCAGGTCGGGTCCATCCTCCTGTTTGATCTTCTTCAGGCTGGCGACGATATCGGAGCCGAGGGCCTTGCTGTTTTCCCATGTGAGCGTATCAGGCCGGTGCGTCGCCACGTATTTGGTTGCGGGGTTGAAGACCGCGGAGATCGAGTCATCCTGATAAGGCCAATGGGCGGCGAAGATATCGTAGGTCTTGCGGCCTAGCAGCAGGGCGAAGGGCTTTGCGAAGAGCTCGTCGATCACCTTGCCGGATTCCTCGTCCCAGTAGTGGAATACCCAGCCGCCGAAATTGAAGCCGTTGACGGGATCTTCCTGCGGGCCGCCCGGAGCCTGCATGACGCCGTCCAGGCTGACGAAGGTAGAGGCTATGATCTTTCTCATTATGGTCTCCTTGTGGTGATGGTCTTTCAGATGATCTCGGCCACAGGACGAATTGGGCGAGGGCTAGCCGACAAATACTGCGAAAATTTATGGAGACCGCGCCGTCTGCGCATGGCAGTTTCGGCGGATCGAAGGGCGGGGTGGCGATGCCGGATTGACGCGACATCTGATCGACAGGGGCGACGGGGCGAGGGTCGAGCTTTTTCAGGCGCAGCCTGAAAGCACCACGCCTGCCGGCGCAATCCTGTTTGTCCACGGCAACCAGGGTGGCCGTCTGATCGGCGCGCAGGAGGCGGTCGATAGCGGCACGCTGCTTCGGTTCTGCTCCGGTTTGAATATCACCGCGGCGGCGGTCTCGCAGCCGGGCTTCGGAGCTTCTGACGGACCTGCGGATTTCTGCGGTCCAAACACCCAGCGAGCAATCATGGCCGCACTCTCTTTCCTGCGGGAGCAGCCCTCTGTCGATGCCGGTCGTATCGTTCTTTACGGCAACAGCCGGGGAGCGGTTGCCTCGGCCATGGTCGCGGCCCAGGTTCCCGATCTCAGGGCCGTCATTCTGCGCAGCGGAGTCTACGATCTCAAGGCTGCCTATGAGGCGAGTTCGAAAGGTTTGCGGTGGACGATCGAGCAGGAGGCCGGCCTGTCGAGCGAAGCCTTCCTGGCCCGCTCCGCCCTGCATCACGTATCAAAAATCCGGGCGGAAACCCTTTTGCTGCACGGGAGGCTTGATGAGCGGGCTCCCGTTGCCCAGGCCGAACAGTTCTCGGATGCGCTGACCGACGCCGGGGTGCCGGTGACGCTCCATGTCTTCGAGTGCGGGCACGACATTCCCCGGGAATATGCGCAGGCCGCGCAGCGCTCCTTCCTGCAAAGGATGTTCAATCCGGCTGTGACCTATCATTGAGCCGGCAGCCAGCCGCGCTGGTCAGTTGAGGCTGCGGAGGTAGGCGCAGAACATGTCCGACATCGCGTCCGCGAAGGCTGAGATCTCGTTCTCGGCATGCGCTGCCTCGGAAAAATCCTTTCCGACCGTGCTCATCGTCGTCATGATCAGGTCTCCGGCCATGGTCCGGATTGCGTCCGAGACATCGGGCAGCGCTTCCCGCATGAACTGCTCGATAATGTCATCGGCGGCACCCCGTGCCTCCTGCGCTTCGGGAGCGTCGCGATAGAGGGGTGCGGCATCGTTCAGCGCGACGCGGACGGCGGCTTCCTCGCATTCGGAGCGGATGAAGGCGTGGACGAGGGAGCGCAGCCGGTCGAGCGGCGGACGGGCCTCGTCACCAAGGACGTCGCCCAGCAGATTCGAGGTCTGCCGCCATTCGTCGCTCTGCAGCCGGAAGAGGATGGCCGCCTTGTTGGGGAAATATTGATAGAGCGAGCCAACGCTGACGCCGGCTCTTTCGGCTACGCGAGCGGTCGTAAAACGCTGCGCGCCTTCCTGCTCNAAAACCTGAACAGCNGCTTGCAGAATGGCGTTTACGAGCTCGTTCGAGCGCGCTTGTCTCGGCGATTTTCTTGAGGAAATTCCGTGGCTTGGACGTTNTGCCATNTTGANGTTCCGCAAATGCGATTAGCGAATGCGACGGATTATTCGTATTTTCATTTCGAAAGCAAGCCATCCGAAATGAGGGATTTTCCTGATGAACACCATGACAAGCGCACCGCTCGCGCCGCTTCTCGATCAGCTGTTTGCCGAGGCCGACAGAGCCACCAGCCCGGCCATGGCCGGGCTCTCGCACGACGAGCGGGAGCGACTGATACACAGCAAGACCGAATATCTCGATTTCTACGGTCGCCTGAAGGATCTGTGGCTGCCCGTCTCGCGCCAGACCGGAGAGCTGCTCTACATGCTGGCGCGCAGCACCAACGCGAAGACCGTCGTCGAGTTCGGTACGTCCTTCGGCATCTCGACGCTCTATCTTGCCGCGGCCCTTCGCGACAATGGCGGCGGGCGGCTGATCAGCAGCGAATTCGAGGTCTCGAAGGTTGCGCGGGCTCGCCAGAACATTGCCGAAGGCGGCCTTGCCGATCTCGTCGAAATCCGCGCAGGCGATGCGCTCGAAACATTGAGCGCCGATCTTCCTGACAGTATCGACCTGCTTCTGCTTGACGGGGCGAAGTCGCTTTATCCCGAGGTGCTGGCGCTGGTCGAAAGCCGGCTTCGGCCTGGGGCGCTCGTCATTGCCGACGATGCCGATTATTGCCCGCAATATCTCGACCACGTGCGTTCGCCCACGAGCGGATACATGTCCACGCCCTTTGCCGACGACATCGAGCTGTCGATGCGCGTGGCCTGACTTCGACTAGTCTTCGCACAACACAATAACCTCAACACCGGCTGCCTGACGGCAGTCCGGCAATGGAGATCTCAGCAATGCACATATTCGTAACGGGTGCGACCGGCTGGGTCGGCACCGCCATCGTCGAGGAACTGGTCCGCGCCGGCCACAAGGTCAGCGGGCTGGTTCGCTCGATCGCAAAAGCAAAGGCGATTGCGGTCATCGGCGCAAAGCTCGTTCCGGGATCGCTCGATGACCTCGACCTTCTCGCCGAGACCGCGTTGAAGGCCGATGCGGTGATCCACACCGCCTTCAACCATGACTTCTCGAAATTTCTCGACAATGCGGCGCAGGACGAGCGCGCGATCCATGCGCTCGGGAATGCGCTTGCCGGGTCGGATCGCCCGCTCATCGTCACATCGGGCCTGCTGGGCTTTCCGCGGGGCGCCACGGAAGCGGACCTGCCGAACCCGGCGTCGCCGCGCAAATCGGAAGCCGCCGCCCGTGCGCTTGCCGGGCAGGGGATCCGTGCGGCGACGATGCGGCTTGCCCCGAGCGTGCATGGCATCGGCGATTACGGCTTCATCCCGATCCTCGTGCGCATCGCCCGCGAGACCGGCGTATCCGCCTATCCTGACGATGGGACGAATTGCTGGTCGGGCGTGCACCGGCTGGATGCGGCCCGCCTCTATCGCCTGGCGCTCGAAAGCGGCGTGACCGAAGCGGCCTATCATGCTGTCGCCGACGAGGCGGTGCCGTTCCGAGAGATCGCCGAGGTGATCGGACGCCAGCTCGGCCTGCCGGTGGAGTCTCGCCCCCGCGAACATTTCGGCTGGTTCGCCACCATGGCGGCAACGAACATGGCAGCCTCCAGCGCCCATACGCGCTGGCTGCTCGGCTGGCAGCCGACCTGCCGGGGCCTCATCGACGATCTCGACCAGCCTGGCTATTACGCGCGTTAGAACATTTCCGTTTTTCTTCGAAACACGGAAATGTTCTAACTCTTTGTTTTCACGCAATTCCGGACACAAAACCGCTGCGCACTTTTGTTGGAATTGCTCTAGGCTCGCCGGAAGCCGTCAATGCCCGCCCATCGGCTGGCCGTCAGGCTGGTTGGGCGGGCGTCTCACGTAAAGTGATGCCACGACCGCTGCCAGCGAAATCAGCGCGCCGACGAAGAAGGCGGACTGCATGCCGCCGACGGTTGCCGTTGCGGCATCTGCCTCACCTTGAGTCAACACGCCGGCGCGCCAGGTCATGATGGCGACATAGAGCGTGGTGCCGGCGGCACCGGCGACCTGCTGGGTGGTGCCGATGATGGCGCTGCCGTGAGAATAGAGGTTCGGCGGCAGCGAGCCGAGGCTGACGGTGAAGAGCGGCGTGAACATCAGGGCAAGGCCGATGCTGAGCACGATATGGATGGCGAGCACGACCCAGACCGGGGTCGTCGTGGAGATGAAGGTCAGGCTCCACATCACGCCGCTGAAGAGAATGGCGCCGGGGATGACGAGGCGGGCAGGGCCGTAGCGGTCGAAAAGCCTGCCGACGAAGGGGGCGCAAAGGCCCATGATCAGGCCGCCCGGCAGAAGCAGCAGGCCTGTCGTCAGCGTTGTCTGGCCGAGGACCGACAGAAGGTAGATCGGCAGCAGGATGAAGACACCGAACATCGACATCATCAGGATCGCCATCATGCCAGCGGCGATCGTGAAGGTCTTCGTCTGCAGGGTACGCAAGTCGAGAAGCGCCCTTTCGTGCTTCTGGAGATAAAGCTGCCGCCAGATGAAGATGGCGATGACGGCGGCACCGGCAACAAGCATGACGCGGGGATCGAGCGGCGTCGCACCGCCCTCGGGCGCACCGAGCTCGCTGATGCCGAAGACGAAACTGCCGAAGCCGATAGCCGAGAGTATGACCGAGAGTATATCGAGCGGTGCCTTCGACGGCACGGTGACGTTCTCGATTTTCGCAGCACCCAGCGCAAGAGCCGCAAGCGCGATCGGCAGCACCAGCAGGAAGAGCCAGCGCCAGTCGAGCGAGGAGAGGATGAGGCCCGAAATCGTGGGGCCGATCGCCGGCGCGACGGATATGACGATCGAGATATTGCCCATCGTCTTGCCGCGCGAATGCGGCGGCACGAGGTTCATGATCGTGGTCATCAAGAGCGGCATCATGATCGCCGTGCCCGAGGCCTGGACGATGCGGCCGACGACCAGCATGGGGAAGCCGGGGGCAAGCGCGGAGACCAGCGTGCCGGCGGAAAAGAGCGCCATGGCGAGGATAAAGACCGGCCGCGTGTTCAGCCGCTGCAGGAGATAACCTGTCACGGGGATGACGGTGGCCATGGTCAGCATGAAGGCCGAGGTCAGCCATTGGGCGGAGCTCGCGGGGATCTTGAGATCGGCCATCAGGTGCGGGATCGCCACNCCCATGATNGTCTCNTTGAGGATGACCACGAAGGCGGAGACNAGCAGCAGGCCAATNACCAGCCTGTTGCGGGCACTATGGTCTTCGACCGGCAATTCGGCCTGTTCTTCGATCTCTGAAAGCAAAGGTTCACTGGTCATGGCGTTCCTATATCCATATCTGAAAGAAGGAGTTCTGCCTTAAGACGAAAGTGCCGGGCTGATTGCGACACGGGGTAAGCGTATTTCCTATGTCTTTATGCTGTCGCTGGGATGCAAGGCGTTTTTTAGCGGAATCTGATCAAGTCTCTTTTCGATAGGCATGCCATAGGGGCGTCCGGCATGACTGCCAACAGTATTCACGGCACAATTCAAGCTCATGCAATCTGCATCACCGCAGTGCCGGCAGGCCCCATTCGTCCAGCGAAAAGGCTGCGGCCGGCAAGCGCATTTCGGAGAGATCGACCGGGCGGCGGCGGAATGATGTGGCGGTGTAGGGAAAGGCCAAATTCATGCCGCTGGTATCAAGCTTGAGCGGCAGGCCGTCAGGTGTGAGGCACTGCCTGTTTCCCGCGTCCTGAACTCCCGGCATCAGATCGAACCATTCGCAGGTCTCGCCGAGGATTGTTTCGCTTTTGTCGAGCGAAGTCCTTCCGGTTGCCTCATCGACTTTCAACGACGATGAGCCGTCGTCTGCCGGACGTGCGGCCGTGAGCCGGCGATAGCCGTCTGCCTGCTGATAGGAGATGCCCTGATCCTCGCGCTTGTTCCAGATCTTGATGCTGACGGAGCCATCACCTTGCCGCTGTTCCCGGTAGTGCCAGGGATAATGCCGCAACAAGCGGATCGTCGCGCCGCCGGTGCTCTCCAGCGTGATGTCGAAATCGGGCTGTGAGGGATCGGCATTGCTGCTCCGGATCGGTCTGAGCCAGTATTCCGGGGTGAGGATTTCCAGTGGCGGAAGGACCTCGGCGGGGGCGACGTCACGGCGGTCAAGGCTGACGAGACGGGTGTGGTAGATCGGCACGTCGTTCGGGGTCAGCAGCCTTGTTTCGATGACGATGCCGTCCTTGGTGGCGCAATTCTGCTCGCGCGAAATGAACGTCCCTGATGAGGGCGGCCTGCTTACCGTTTCGCTCCATGTGCAGCCTTCGCCGGCGATGGACGAGACCTCCGCGAGTGGCTGCGGCGCATCCGCTTTCGCGATGTCAGGTTTGCGGGCGCGAAGAAGAAGCTCGAGATATGTAATTTCACCATCCGCCTGCCTGCTCCAGCGCAGAACGGGCCTGGCCTCATCCGGTCCGAAGCCGATGCTGGTCCGGCCGCCGCGCAGCGTCTCGCTCAGAAACATGCCGTCGTGATGGATGATGGTGACAGTCGGATCGACCGGCTTGCCATCCTTGTCGAGCGCCTGCATGACGGCGACGTAGTCCGGCTGGAGCGGGGAGGCATCGAGCGTCGATTGTGCAACCGCGGCCTGCGTAAAGGCCATGCAGACGATTGCCCCTGTTATTGCTGCTGTCTTCATTGCCTCTCGGGTCTTCGAACCTGCGCGCGTCATGGCGCCGCCGAAGCAGATGACGGTTCTACCGAGAAAATCAATGCAGTCTATGTCTTTTGCCCCAAAAGGCGTCCTTCAATGGACAATCGTCAGCGCCGCGATACCCGCCTCGTCGGCGGCGCGCAGAAATGCTTCCCGGAACTGTTCCGGAGCCACTTCTCCACAGATGGCGTCGATGCAGGCTTTGACGGCGATCATGTATTCCTCGCCATCATCGAAAGGCCAATCCCGGATCAGCAGATATGCGGCATCGCCGAGGGTACGCACGACAGTGTGCGTCTCCCGACCGCGCAAAACCAGCCCGACCGGCGCGAATACCGATGACGTATTCCAGCTCATTGTCCTCGACCCCTCAAGGCACGGAGATTGAGACCCTCAAACACACTATACGCGTGAATTATGAAATTCGGAATTGCGGAATGCGTGAATGTTGAGTGCGTGACTTATTTGCCGCGGCCAAAAGAAAGGGCGCTCCACGACCTGATGTCGGAGCGCCCTGTGGCTGCATCGGCGTCAGTTGCGGCGGAGGCCGATGGCAGGCGAGATCAGAAGATCGCATTTGGAACGAAATGGCAACGCTCGGCGCCCGGCGACGCCTGCAAGCGGTCTGCAGTCCACAAGATTTCCACAGGTTATCCACAGGCACGGCCCGATCTCGGCCAACGCTTTCAACAACATATGCCAGATCACGACCGGCGTGCTCCAGATGGGTGATGTGACTCTCGGACGACACCGGGAATATCTTCCGGGCAAACTGCCCTAAAGGCCACAATGCCGGGCTATGGTGTCCCTCCCTCCTTGAGCGCTGGGCGGCGGACGCTCGGAGGCGGGAGGCGGCAGGCATACATGAGGGCCTGCCGCCTTCATCATCTGCCATTCGGGCCGGATCNGCGGATTTNAATGGAATTTTCGAGGTTTGCGTCTTCGCAAATAAAAAGGACCCGCTCACCAGGGAGCGGGCCTCAGGGGTGCCCGGAGTCGGACGGGCATCGCGGAAAAACGGTCGGTCAGATATAGGCCGCGGCATCGACGCTCCAGGTTTCCGACATCTTCGATGTCGGGAAGCTGCCATCGCCTGCNGGACGGGCGTGCTGACGGGCTGCAGCGTCGAGCAGGGCTGCAAAGGTTGCCAGACTGATCTTGTCAGCGCGAAGCATCTGGCGGATCAGTGGATCTCTCAGCATTTCCGATGGTGTCATCTCGTGCATGGTTATCTCCAGTGACTGGTTTCCGACGCTTGCGGCATTCTAGATCCGTATTGCTATCAATGCATGTCGCAGCGATGGCGAAAAGACGGCATTTGAGGTTCATTCGGGCTAGCTCCAATGTGCGATTGGTCTGCCATTTTATCGGATGCTACCGTAGCGCCCCAGAAGAAACCGTAGGGGAGGACGGTCATATGGAAGGCAGGCATGGGGGAGCAAGAATGTTCGACGAGATCATCATGCGGGTGGCCCCGCGAGAGACTGACAGCAGCACGACCAACGGCAAACCCCTGCCTCTCATGGACTTGATATATGCGCCGGCCGTATTGAAGGCCCGGCCCGCAAAGGTGCGCAAGCGCATCGGCAAGAGGAGAATGGCAAAGCTGGACCTATGACATCAGGCCTTGGCAACGCAATTTTGACCATGAACGTATTTTCTGACGTTCACTCACATTTCGCCGATTGCATGTCTGCGGGAAAGCCGCTTTCTTGTCATCCTCATCCCTCTTTCAGAGACCTCACGACCGCAATGAACCGTTACGACATCGAGCGCCGGAATGACGACGACTGGACTGTGATCGACCGGCTGACGGGCGCACCCGTGCCGCATCTGCCGGAAAAACTCGGAAGCAGGCTTGAGGCCCAGGCGCTCGCCGATTTTCGCAACCGGCTGGCCATCCCGCAGCAGGAGCGCATACGCTCCCGCCTCGATACGCTGCGGCTCGCCTGGCAGGCGCTGACAGGCAAGCGCATACGCTAGAGCGTTGTAGCCGCCTGGCATAAAAAGGCCCGCCGAAGCGGGCCAACAATTGGGAAACAACAGGCTGGATCGCACGACGCCCGTGTGGTGCATGCTTTTATCAAAGAAAAGGACGCCGTACGGTCCGGGTATCAGACTGGGAGCGGCGCCAAAAGTTCCCGGTGGCTGCCGATATTTTGCCGTGTCCGCGCGGCATCGATCGATACCGACCTCGCGCGCCTCACCAGCGAAGAATTTTCCGGCCAAGCAGGAACCCGGCTGCCGTCGCGACCAGGATGCCGATCGAGTACCATGTCGCCAGAAACAGCGGGCTGTCATCGGGGCAGTGCCAGGCATAGATGGCGGCCGCAATGCCGCCTGCGGCAAGACCCGCCACCGCGCCCGCCGTGCCCGGATTTTCCGGCGCCCCCTGACGGACCGAATAGAGGATGGCGGCAAGCGGCGCGATCGAAAGCGTCGGCACGAAGAACAGGCAGAAGGCGGAAAAATGCCCCTCCATGCTCGCCGCCCAGTCCGCCTGCGGCACGACGAAGAGCTCGGTCGCAATACCGGCGATCAATACCACCAGCGGCAGGATGAGGGTCAGGGCCGCGGAGCGCAAGGACAGGCCGGGTTTGCCGATCCGGAAGGCGAGGCGGGTGGCCGTCACGGCGATCAGCAGGGTGGTGCCGAGCTTGAAGAGGACGCGCGGCGTCTCGATCATCTCGGCCATATTTCTGCGGATGCCGATGGTGGAGATGAGAAGTGCGGCTGAAATCACCACGCCGATGGCAAGCGCGATCATGAAGACGCGACCGAAGCGGATGCGGACGCGCGCATCCTTTGCCAGCATGTTGATCAGGTCATCCGTTTTCACGCGTATTGCTCCGATAGAGGGCGCCAATCCCTTGAGCGCCCTGTGCAGCGCCACTCGCACGGCGCCTTCCGTCATCTGTAGCCGCTCGGCCGTTTCGCGGATGCCGGCGCCGCCGAGCGAAATGGATCGCACGATCTCGCGCTGCGGGTCGCGCAGGCCTTCCAGCATGCGGTCGACATCGATGCGGTCGGCGCCATCCTCCTGGTGGTCGGCTTCGAGCGTCTCCATCACATCCTCGATCGGGACCGAAACATGGCGGCCGCGCCGGCGCAGGCTGTCGATCAGCTTGTTGCGCACGATCGTCGAGAGCCAGGGACCGATGGGGCGGGAAATATCCCAGGTCCCGCGCTTCAGGTGCACTGCCAGCAGAACTTCCTGCACCACGTCTTCCACCTCGCTCGGCGGGGCACCGAACTGGTCGCAGCGCCTGCGCGCAATCGAACGCAGATAAGGTGTCACGGCCTTCAGGAAACGGTCATAGGCCGTTGCGTCGCCGGCGATCGCCGCGCGCATCCAGGCCGCCCATTCCTCTTCGCGGGCCGAATATTTCATCCGCTACTCACCTCTACGCACGGAGCCACGTGTTTGTTACCGTCATCCTGAAAAATTTGATGACGCGGCGCGTGAGGCAGAGCCGGCGTCGGCGCCTATTGAGCGCATCGGCGGGCAAACGGCAAGAGTGGTGCGGCAACAAAGCGCAAAAGCCGCCCGGCGCGATGAGGAGCCGGGCGGTTG
>Ga0055528_1002173_pt1 | contig 10755 bp, 9 predicted proteins | sample AraplaCol_mMS_r2_2_FD_55006 | JGI IMG/M metagenome (GOLD analysis project Ga0055528, IMG submission 55006) | Arabidopsis root microbial communities from North Carolina, USA - plate scrape MF_Col_mMS_r2 | ecosystem: Host-associated > Plants > Roots > Endosphere | place: USA: North Carolina...
CAATACCAAAAACGGCGATGCTCCGCTGGGCCCCGTCGTATTCGTACTGTAAGTAACAGCAATACATCACGGATACAGTATATGATTTCATACCAAGTGGAGCAGATCCCTCCCTCTCGGACCTTCGATGTGAAAGCCGGATCGTCATGAAGATCGACTAACTTATCACAACATTATATTCGCTGTCCAATGGCCCCATTCATCAATCCTGTGTAAGCTTGTTGCACCTTTTTCTCTCCACTGCCTTCTTTGACCTTTTTCGGGAGCGCTGTTCAACTAATCCTCCAAAGACCCACCAATTTTTGTACAACAGCATCTCCGTATTTCGGACCGAGCGGTCATGGTCCGCTCCCTTGGCATATTGGCGTGAAAGAAATGTGAGATTGGTTGAACGGCTGCCAAGCCACCTCAAGCCAGGCCTCAATCACTATTCATGCGGTGTGTGACTGGTGAGGCTGATTAGGTCTACTCTCTTGACTCGCGTTCCAATCACTGGCTGACATATTGTGAAAGATACACACGAGGGTCCACGAGAGTCGTTAATTGGTTCCCTCTCGATCGCACCGGGAAGTCCTCCCTATCCCATTACATACGGTACATACAAGGGGGTGGAATATCATCACCGGATTAGGTATAGTTGGTTACATACCAATTGCGGATTACCAAAAACCCATCTGTCAGCCCTATTCAGTCCTCGGGGTTAAGGGCGATTATTGATTATGAAGCTGACCAGCCAAGTCCAGCCAAGCCTCCACGATGGTAATCCTGAGAACCCTGAAAATCGAGGCCAAATCCACACGAGACCCTTTTGGCTCCATACGAAAAATATTGATATTGAATTGTAGTTCATGTAGATGATCTTATAGATTTCTTTTAGTTTGCAGTCCTCAATTAAGCCAACTAAAGCCTCAATTTATCAGGGGCGACTATGATGGCCAATTCATTCAGTGGATCTAACTAACTAGTCTCATGGAGTTTCTAAGCATTGTCCTCTCTGAAGATTTCTTGATTTATCGTCCGTATACTTCCGGTTAGAAGCATCAATAGGCCCCTAATTGACCCCCCGATGGAGCAGGCGCCGTCATTGTGGATTGCAATCCTATACTGTATGTATGTATTCCTGGATTGGTATACAGTAGTCCTGGTATTAATTTAATGGCGGAGATAGACTAACAAACAAAATACTCCATAATGAGTCCAGTGCCGGTCAATGCGAGTCCATACCAAGCAAGTTCTAGATTACCCACTTCACCTATTATTCGGGGCGAACTCGGTTTCTCATTCATAATCCGGGCAGCATCTGATTGTTCAAACGGGACATGGTTATCTGTCTCCAGCTGGCCTGACCCAAATTTTGTGAAAGGCCGTAATAAGGTCAATGAATGAACCCAGCCGTCATGACTTTTTCTCTCGGTCGCTATGCTTCGTACTCGGCATCATTTCTTGAAACTTTCTAATCCCCCAGTGAATCGATTGGATAGTGTATCAACCCCAAGCGCCCTCATCCAATTGAGGTATCGGCTACGAAGAGCAATGTCTCAGCCACGATCTGTCACCGTCGATGGGACGCCTCAACTTGGACCAACACCACCCCACTAAATTCATAGCGTTTTCCAAGCGACCAAGATCAAGGCCGTCTGCGTATCCGCTTGCCCCGTACGGAGGGGGGATAATTCGGTTGTATCGGATGCGTCTAACAGATATGAAGAATATCGTAGCCTGGTGGGATTTCTTGGCGTGAAAGAAGATGCATTCACTATTGGCCCTTTGGAGGTCAACTAATGCCATGCTGGACCGATTTTAGCATCGTTTACATGAAGGTATTGAAATATTCATTACAATGTATTTATACAGTATCTAGTCGTATTTATGCTCATCGCCCCTCCCGGAAAGTCGTGCTCGGAAAATCTCCACTCTTCTCTCTTGCTGGGTCATCGAGGTTGGGTCAGGGCAGATGAGGAGGTTGATCTCGTGGGAGGGAAAGGAGGAGACGAAGAAGGCTGAATGAGGCGATGGTTAAGCAGACCGCGTTTCAAAGAGATCTACAAACATGAAGATCTACATTCGGACAAGGCTACACTCTGCAGCGATCATTGCTCTAAATGGCGGAACTTTGATTTGCCGGCTGTGTAACGTAGAATCAGTCTACACTGTAAGTTGATCAGATAGATCATGATCATTATATTTAGTAGTGGTGATAATACAGTCTATGAATATCCGACGCATTTTATTTGGAGGCTGCCCGTCGCTTCGAGTCAAGTTCGGATTTGCTGAAGAATGCGCATCCTGCGAGGGTAAGGAAGATACCCAGTCCATTAAGGACATTGATCGAAAAGTCTCCAAATAAGACAATTCCCAGCGCAAGGGTGATTGCTTGTTTCAAGTTTCCACAGACTGTAATAGTCAATGCTCCGGCAATCTTGTTTGTGTTGAAGGAGGCGACATTCAAGAAGAACGCCAGTAGACCATTGCCGACAATAAATGCAGTCGTCATGAGAGTCGGGAACAGCGAACCATTCTGCGTCCGATCGACCATGGCATCGTAGAAGATCGGAACTTCGCCCGCGATGATACCGAATACTAATGACTGTACTGCCGCAAGGGGTGACATCCGAAACAGAAGCTCCATGGATGGAAGGGCCAGGGAGCCAGTCATGAGTCGATTTGTGGTCACGGTCTTAAATTGAGGTGATTGTCAGACTTGGAGAGTATATGGAAGTATCTTCGGGGTTAAAGGGCATACCTTGACTGCGGCGAGAATGACTCCTGCTATTGTGACGGCCAATCCGATGACAGTATAATGATAATCACCCGCAGTGCACATTCCAGCGCCGGCAACGATCGGAATAAGTGACAAGTAGGTTGCGGTCGCATATGAACGAGAAAACCAAATTCGATATATGAGAACGGTGAATAGTGGCACGGTATTGCGAATGATTTGGAAGAAGGCTAATGAAACAAGAGATCTGTTCAGACGATAGTTAGGGTGGAAGCTATTATCGAGGGATGAGGATCCACGAAACTCACAAAGATAAATTGGACATGGCAATGTTCGACGTAAATAGGACGGAAAATGCAACAAGAATCAAATGTTCTTTGCGACCCAACTCGGAGAGCTTGAAATACCCTCTCTTCATCATTATAAATGTACCGATCGAGCTGAATGTGGTGTGTAGACAGGTTAGGAGCCAGGGGGCTTTGAACTAGATGAAGTTAGAATTTGAAAGAGTTCGAGTGGTCCTGCGAGCACTGACAGATCCCAATATGAATTTATTATAGATTGTTATTCCCATGCTGAACCCAAAGTACGCTGTGAGCCATAGAAATTTGACTGTATTTGGTGTTTGATACTCCGGAGCGGCACTCTTCTCGGTTGGCTGTACATCTTTCCGGTTGGCCTCAAGGTCTTGGTCGTCAATTTCCGGATCAGTGATGGATGAGGTATCGTCGTTAGAAAGCAGAGCAAGCTCCGATTCTTGATCTTCGGATTTTCGATGCATATCGCTAAATTATGTACTGCAAAGATCAAGACCACTCGTGAATAGCAAGTGGTCCGTAATGCTGGTTTGTAGGAGTGTGTAGAGAATGAAGAAAAAAGGAACAGAAACGTGGATTTGCTTAGAAGAATCACGAGAGTCTGAGGACAATGATGGCAAAAGTAGACCGCGCTATAGCCTTATCCACTTTACAGCCGGGGACTCCACCCGAGATTGCAGTCAGACAGCTCATTGTACAAGTCAATACATGATTTTTATTACAATGTGGAGCGTCGTAAGCGCTTTGGACCCACCAAGTCATCAAATGCAGTGAGACATCCTTGAAGATACGATGGGGGATAAGACGTTAAAATTAGGGGAAACCCATGAACAAGCTCTCAACTAATTATCACGCCATACACAGTGCTCGCATTCGTTAATATACTTTGTCGGATTCTGGTAATCCTAATACGAGATACATACTCGCAGTGGCGCTGGAGGGTGTGTGTTGTACCACTCAAACAACAAGGAACAAGACCAAAAGCGGCGCAAGAGACCAGACAAACGAGTCATTTGGTCACATTGCTTTTCCCCCTGTTACAAAGTGACTTACACAACCGGATCGAGGCTCAGCGTAACGTGCCAAGTGGGTAATAGTCGTGGGTCAGGCCCCAAGCAGGCACAGCCTTTTATCGGGCGTGCAAAACGTGCATCCTGGTCATAATTCACGCCAAAAATAGTTGCGAATTATCTCATGGTCTCCTTCCTTTGACGTATTTTCACACATCCAGCCTCTTCCTTCGACAGAGCGTTGTCGAGGGGACGGAAATGCAGCTTTCAGATCGCCTGAGTCGCTGGCAATGGGCTGGCCTGGGGGCTCTTGTCGTTATCGCGCTTTTAACGCTGTTTCGGTCAACAGTCACTATCACGCAAGATCCCATTTCAGTGTCACTATACACCAACGGATCTGTAGCGGACTCTGAAACTTCTGGGAAAGGCTCAGTAGGCACATCCAAGTTCCATTTATTGATACCGTCCACTGGTCCTCACTATCGAGTATGCCGCGCTATCGCCTCGGCCACAATGATGGGCTATCCAGCGCCTGTCCTGAATGGATGGATGCAGGAAGGTGATCTGGATGCGTCGAAAAGTCATTTAGCAAAAGTGCGCACTACACTGAATTATCTCAACCGCCTGCCGGAGTCTGCCGACGATGATCTCGTTCTCATGATAGATGGGTTCGACGTCACCTTTCAAATCCCTCTCGACGTTTTGCTCGAGCGATACTTCGCTGTGAATAAAGCTGCAAATGCCAAGATTTCCGCGCGTTTCGGCATAGACTCTGACACCCTCACTGGAGACGATACCCCCTTGCAGACTATCCTCTTTGGTCCAGAGAAGGTATGTTATCCGGTGCAGATGGAGCGGGTTGGATGCTGGGCCGTTCCCCATGATGTCGACATTCCCAATGGTGCATTTGGGCCCTCAGATGGAGACTGGGCACATAACATCCCATTATGGCTCAACTCTGGAACAATCATTGGTCCTGCACGAGACATGCGCCGCATGTTCGAGGCCACTCTCGATCGCATCGAAACACTCTACAATCCCGAAGATGAATGGAAAGATTCTGATCAGAAATACATGAGTGATGTCTGGGGAGTGCAGGAATACTCACGATCCATCAAGGAGTTGGAACAATATTTCCATGGCGATGTCTACCCGACCGATGTTGTCCCAAATCCGGACGATGGCAAAGTGATTCCAGAATTGCAGCCCGATCAACATACCGAATTTCATATTGGAATTGACTACCGCTCTGCGCTTTTCCAAACAAACGCTGGATCAGAGCACTACGTGGAATATCTGACTTACAACGCCACCTCCAACGGAACATCCAATGGAACGTCAATAAGTGGACGTCCTTCAGCCTGGGTGACTCGCGATGTTAGTAGCGGGTCCAAAAATTTCAAGCCATACCGTATCTTCCTTCCGAACAACCTAGTTTCTTCAATAATGCGGATGTTCCGGTCCATCGCCCATGTCGTCGACGACATCCCACTCATCAGCGAATTGCCACTTCAAACGAATATTGTTACCAAAAATGTCCATGGACTTTTCCACTATACCGGGGATAAGGACCATATGGACGATGTATGGGGCCAAATGTGGTTCTATCCCTATGGACGTGAACTCTTTGAAGCTGCTCTTAAGTCTCTCAACGCAAATCACACAATCTCAATGGCTGATGGGCGAAGATGGGTCCACGCTCACAGTATTCCGAATTCATCCGTGGAAACGGGGTCTCGAGCTGCAGGTGCCCTCGATGATGATTTGAATTGGCTAGGATGGGAAAAATTATGCCAAGTCTACGAGTCTAAATTGTTCATCAATAGAACGCGGGTATAATGCAGACAGAAAAAGCCCGCGATATATTCATCCTTAATGTACATATACCTTTTGACTGCTATATAATATGATGTTGATAACATAGCATCGACTATGATCTGAATATCATGAAAAGGGATTATCATTTAATGAGTCAGACTTACTATCGATCTATATTTCGGGAACTTAAAGCATCTCGAGGGGTTTCGGGTCGATCCCCGCCTCGGCTTGCATTTCTGATCACAGCAATTTGACTCGCTAAGAGACCCGAAACGAAGCATTCTCTATAATCTCCCTATTCTTGCAATATTATTAGTGACTCATTGATGATTCGGATCAAACCGGGAGAATAAAGTTCCCCCAGGGCGCGTAGATTATCTCATGCCGTTGTTTTGTTGAGGTTATTACGGGAAGTACGGTGCACATCATAGAACAGTCACTCTCAACGATAATCAGGGTAGATCATCTAGGAACAGACTACATTCTGCATAGTAGCAGACAGAATCTCCGACAATATAAGAATCTTGTTCTTCGGAGATAGTTCCAGCAGTTATTCAGCATAATTAGAGAGTCCTGCTCGATAATTTCATCTTATTATTATCACACATTGATTGGAACAAGCAATCATTGTGTTCTTTCATCATGAGTCAAATCATGCGACAGTCACTTGCTTTCACAAGATACAATTCCAATGTCATTTCAAGGAAATCAAACCCCAGAATACCATGCTTCCTTGTTCTCGGCCAACGACAACACTCCACATCAACACAACTTGCCAAAAAGTCCAACTGGACACACCCAATGTTGGTCAACCGAATATGACATCTCACATAGGCTCTAACATTCTTCCATCATAGATATACTCAACAACAAGTCCTCGCTGTCCGAACTGCCCACCGCAAAGCATCCAGCTGGCAAGATAAAGTCGCCCTGTCTACAGTCAAGGTTCTTCGCTGGGGAATGGATTTCGTGACGGGCTATAACTCATACTCTCCAACCAGCAATTTCGAGATCAAGGCCCGCCCGATGACTGAACAAAAGTGGATTACAAGATTTATTTTTCTGGAGAGCGTGGCCGGGGTACCTGGGATGGTAGCAGGAATGCTCCGACATCTCAAGTCTATCCGCATGATGAGACGGGATTATGGGTGGTGAGTGAGAGTGAAACTATCCAGTGAGATCCAGACTAATGGACATACTGCAGGATCGAAACACTTCTAGAAGAAGCCTATAACGAGCGAATGCATCTCCTCACGTTCCTGAAGCTGGCCGAGCCCAGTTGGACAATGCGCTTCATGGTCCTTGGCGCGCAATGTGTCTTCTTCAGTGGATTTTCACTCGCCTACTTGATTTCACCACAGATATGTCACCGATTCGTTGGATATCTCGAAGAAGAAGCCGTCATTACATATTCAAAGGCAATCAAGGATTTCGATGACGGACATCTCCCTTTGTGGCAGAACCTCCAAGCACCTGAAATGGCAATCAAATACTGGCAGATGCCAAAGAATAACCGTTGCATGCGGTCTTTACTGCTTTATGTTCGAGCTGATGAAGCAAATCACCGTGATGTCAACCATACACTTGGGAATCTGAACCAAACCGACCCAAACCCTTTCTCGGCAAACTCCAAAATTCAGAACGCGTTGTCGCAGCTTCAGCAAAGTGATCGAGGAAGGGCTCAGCGTTGAACTGCAAATCCTGCCTTTAAAATTATAGAATGTGGATGAAGATATTTTCTTTTTCTTCTTGCGCGACTGTTAAAAATAAAATTGATAGAACTTTTATTAAATAGATTAGTCGAATTTCTGAGGCATCTAGCAATAAGCAATACCATAAAGCTTGAATTTCTGGTTCAAAACAGCGTAGCCAGGACTGACAGTTGTACGATACTCTTTCTATAAATAATCCATGGCTACTGAAGACAGTGAAGAGCTGAGGGGCTCTGAGAACCCTTCTAAGTGAATGCTTGAAACAATTTTAGCCACATATAACAGCTTTTTTCGAGTCTCAACCTTAAAAGTTCAACTTTGATCATTCCACCATCTTTCAGGCAGCTTACAAGATCAAACCTCTGCTACTAGTTCTGGCCCTATCTTGATCTTTGAAAGAACACGCGATATGGCAGATAACATGGAAACAAACGAGGAATATCTTTCTTTCTTCGTATACAATCATCACATTTGCGACAAGATCATGGCTGATTTTTATCAGAATGCTGAAAGAGAAGAAAGGATCATTGACATTATGATACATCTCATTGAGATATATGAACTGGTACAATTATCCCCTATGGATCTAAGCTAATGAAGCTTTGAACAGATGCAAGAAATCATCACAACAAACAACCCCCGTTCCCAACCACTACCTACTCATCTTGCAATGCAAATCATCGCTACCTCAGCTGATATTATGGCTCACGAGAAAGAGGTCGATTGGGACAATGATTCAGAACGCTATCGAGCCGCTCTTCGTCTTCCTGGCGCGTTTTTCGCTTACCCGAGACGACGCTGAGAACGTCGGTTGACAACGAAATAAGTTGCGATCTTCATTTCCATAAGTCCACTCGGTAGATTTAGCTGGGCATCTCAGTTGGGAGTTGGATAAGAATCTATTTGATTTACTCTCCATGGCCGGAATTTGCAAAAACACGATTTGAAATTTTGAATCTCTATTTCTATTTGAGGATGAAAAGGTTGTCAAAGTTGCCAATCGAAAAACTTGACCGTAAATATACACAATATAGTATTTGCCTTCGCTTAAGAACAATTGTTTTTGAAACCTGGAAGCTTCCGCTTGTTGATGAAATGTGTTTGGTTGAGTTTCCTCAAGTAGCTAAAAACACTTCGGGTCGCATCTTTTGTCTCAAACTATCACCCTATCTTAGGGCTTTTATCTGCGGTCTTGAAAGCGAGCAAATTATCGACAAAGACGTGATCGATCTCCATCGCCATTCCAAAATGTCTTCACGCTTTGAATCGTATCGACGAAGAAGTTCGACTCGATTGGCAAAAAACAAATTCCAAGACATCCAAAAGTGTGGGAAAGATATACACCTCAAGACCTCACAACGCGATTGCGCAATACCATTGATGCCTCGATTGAAAGCGCAATCGTCGCCGGCGAACAGGGACGCACTACAAGCAGCGATTGGCGAAGCTATCCATTCTGTCTTTCTTGGAGATATGGACAATCAACTGTTTCAACTGAGAGAAAGGATGCGTCTCTGTGAAGACATACACAAACACAGCCTCAGAGCAGCCGAGTGTGTTGGTGGCTCTCATCAACAGCAGCGGGATAGTCCAGAGTCTAAAGTCCTTGCCGACTTGAAATGGGAGGCAGAAGAAGCTCTGAGGGAGGCGAATGAGATACTTACTGGATATCTGGATGCCCTTGAGATGGCACGGAGCAGCTTGGGCTCCCAAGGTTCGTGGCATGAAACTAATTTTGTAGAGATGATTGAATTGACAACGGCATTATCCGAGTAGATGGTATCTTCAATTGGTAGAAAATTGAGATGGGGATGGAGAGGCCCCGACTGATCTCATTACTCTATTTGGAGTCCACCAGGGAACGTTTCTACATCATAACTTTTTGTCTAGACGTTGATGGAATATACACTCTAAGTTTACGAATTGGAATGAGTAAATATAGATAATGACGTTAAATATAACGATATCATTAGGCGCATTAGTTCATATCGAATTTCATGTCCAATCATCGGGATGCATGATAATCATTTAAACAAAAAGGAAAAAAATCATCTAACACCACTACAGCGAGTTCAGAAGACCTTCAATCAGAGGAAGGAATTCTGATACATCGGAGATGATGTCAGTGGTATTCTTGACGAACTGCTTGCTCAGCAGATCAGCGCCGTTGCCCAGCAGAGTCTCAATCTTCTTGATGCTCTCTGGCTTGAGCAGGCTCTGGATTTCTGGCATGGAGTCCTCAAGGTTACCCAATAGACCCTTCAGGCTCTTGACCATCTCGGGGGTAAGCAGCTCGCCAGCCTCGGTGATGAGGTCTCCGGTATCAGAGACAAACGAGGGAGTCAGGAGAGTGGTACCATTGCCGAGAAGGTAGGTCAAGTTGTTCAGGGTAGTGTCGTTCAAGAAGTCCTTCTTGATGGTGGGGACGACCGGGACGAGGCCGTTGAGCAGCTCGTGGAGACCACCCAGGACGTACGGCGAGAGAAGGTCGTCGGCGCCATCGATCAAGTGACGAGTCTCGTTCACGAAAGTGGCATCGAGAAGATCGTTGGCGTTCATCAGCAGGCTGCCGATAGCAGAGATGTAAGAAGGCTTGAGCAGCTTCTTGAGCTCGGGCAACAGCGGGGTGACTTCGCCGAGGATCTCCTTGAGGCCATGAACAAGGTCGGGGGTGAGAAGCTCGTCGGCATTTCCAACCAGGGACTTTGTCTCGTTGACGAAGCCGGGGGTGAGCAGATCGCCACCGTTCTCGAGCAGGTTGCTCAACTCGGTGAAAGTCTCCTTGGTAAGGAAGCCCTTCAGAGTAGGGACCAGTGGCACAATAGCGTCCAGAAGAGTGGTAAGAGCATCGGTGGTCTTCTTGGTCAGGAGGCCAGAAGCACCGCTGATCAGACTCTTGGTCTCCTTGACGAAGTTGTCGGTGAGCAAGTCGTTGCCGTGAGACAGCAGAGACTGAAGCTCGTCCAGGGTCTCCTGAGTGAGCAGCTTCTTCAGCTCGGGCAGCAAAGGAGTAACCTGGTTCAGGAGATCCTTGAGAGCCTTGCTGGTGGCAGGAGTGAGCAGATCGGAGGCAGCATCGATGAGCGAGTTGGTCTTCTTGATGAAAGAGTCCGTGAGCAGCTTGTTTCCGTGGGACAGCAGGTTGGTGATCTCGTCGAGGGTCTCCTTGGTGAGCAGCT
>Ga0055528_1002178_pt1 | contig 10736 bp, 10 predicted proteins | sample AraplaCol_mMS_r2_2_FD_55006 | JGI IMG/M metagenome (GOLD analysis project Ga0055528, IMG submission 55006) | Arabidopsis root microbial communities from North Carolina, USA - plate scrape MF_Col_mMS_r2 | ecosystem: Host-associated > Plants > Roots > Endosphere | place: USA: North Carolina...
AGCCGTTTTAACACTATCATTTACTCAGCAAAACGCTCTTTCTTTTACATGGGTAGATACAGTAACATCAATTGGTACATACACGTACTCAGTGAGAATAGAGTTTTTTAGCCGGTCTTCAACCGGGGTGACTGCTCAAACAAATACACGTGCAATTGCGATTACTACATAAAAAAACAGCNCCAGAATTCTGGCGCTGTTTTTTTACTGATGCAACACTTTATTTATATAACGTTTATGAAGAGTAAATCCGGGAAACTCCTTAATATAAGTCAAAATGGTAGCTAAACCAGTAGTCGTCCTGCACATTCTTTGTGTTTGAAGCGACAATATGCTCATGACCTTGTTCATCCGTGGCAATCCAATTATAGTTGATATCCATTTTAATCGGATACATATTGCCTTTTTTAAACAAAATAACGGGGGGAGTTACTTCAACAAACTCGTTTAGTTTTTTAACAACATTTTCTTTACAGCGAATTAGCTCCATGTCTTTTTCTCCTTTGGTGTTATTGCACAATCATATTTTTTGCGTTGTGCACAATATATAATTTAAAATAACAAAGGTAAGTTTAGCACATTTTACAAAAAACAGAGAAATAAAAAGGAGCGATATCGATGAATGAACAAATTTTATTAGCAGAACGCCCAAAGGGAATGCCAACAAAAGATACGTTTAAATACGAAAAAATTGAAATGCCTACAGCGAAAGAAGGCGAGGTACTTGTTCAAACACTGTACCTTTCTGTTGATCCGTATATGAGAGGACGCATGAACGATACAAAATCATATGTTCCTCCATTTGAGCTAAACGCACCGCTTGCAGGCGGCATTGTAGCACGCGTAATGGAATCAAAATCAGATCGCTTTAAAGAAGGCGATATCGTGACGGGTATGCTTCCTTGGAAACGCTATTCAGCTGCAGAAGCAAAAAACTTACAGAAAGTTGATCCAGAGCTAGCGCCAATTACAACGGCTATCGGCGTTCTTGGTATGCCTGGTCTCACAGCTTACTTTGGACTGCTTGAAATCGGTCAGCCAAAAGAAGGCGAAACAGTAGTCGTTTCCGGTGCAGCAGGTGCTGTTGGATCTGTTGTTGGTCAAATCGCTAAAATTAAAGGCGCACGTGTTGTCGGCATCGCAGGTTCTGAAGATAAAATTGCTTATTTAAAAGATGAGCTCGGATTTGATGAAGTGATTAATTATAAAAAAGGAAATGTNAAAGAAGCNTTGAAAGAAGCGTGTCCTAATGGCGTTGATGTTTACTTTGAAAACGTCGGNGGAGAGATTTCAGATGCAGTTGTTAGCTTATTAAATAAGTTTGCGCGCATTCCGCTTTGCGGCCAAATTTCACTGTATAACTTAGAAAAACAAGATGTTGGACCGCGTGTTCAAACACCTTTATTAATTAACAGTGCGTTAATGAAAGGCTTTATCGTAGCCGACTATGCGGACAAATTCCCTGAAGGCATTAAGCAGTTAGGCGAATGGGTGCAGCAAGGAAAAATCAAGTACAGCGAAAACGTTGTAGAAGGTTTTGAAAATGTACCTGAAGCGTTCCTTGGTTTATTTGAAGGAGCAAACTTAGGAAAACAGCTTGTAAAAGTAGCAGAATAAGCGTAAAAAACCGTGCNGGANTANTCCCGCACGGTTTTTTTTACATNGTTGAAGCCGTTTGTTGTTTCGCTTCTTCTTCCATATGTTCACCAGTTCGTTCGATTGGCGAGCGTTTGTGATAGCGTCCAAGCAGTCCTGTCATGATGAAGATACCAATTAACGAATAAAGAACTTGAACTACGCCGAATACCACNGTTGCAGAGCCTACAATCAACACATCTGTCAAAAGCATTGTTTTACCTGGATTAATGCCAAAGCGTTTATCAAGAAACACGCATAGCATGTTGATNCCGCCAAGAGAAGAGCCGTGGCGAAACAAAAAGATCAGTCCAATGCCGACAATAATGCCGCCCACAATCGCAGCTACAAGCGGATGCGGAAGCTCAAACGAAAAGTTGGCAGCTAATAAATCGGACATCACTGACATCAGGCTAACGCTGATGAAGCTTTTTATCGTAAATTGCAGCCCGATTTGCGTAAGAGCCATAAAATAAAATGGTAAATTGATGATAAAGAACAATACCCCAAATGAAATACCGGTTAAATGCTGCAGGACGATTCCAAGTCCTGCTGTTCCGCCAATAACGAGGTTAGAAGCGGTTAAAAATTGAATTCCGATGGCAACGCACAAACAGCCAAAGGTAATCCATCCCCATTGTTTTACGTGATTCATATCTCCATCCCCTTTTGTATATTTATACAATACTTTCGATAGAAAACACCGTCTTTTAATTCACAAAATCTATTTTACTATATATCTTTTCAAAAAAAAGCACTTTTGTGAGAGAATCTAACACAAGATTAAAAGTTAGATAATTCAGATTTATTAAGTTTTTTTGAAGCGAATGAGCGATAAACCAATATGTTTCTAAAAAAAGATTACAAAGAAAGAATGAGAAAAACGGATTTTGGAAAATGTATAAACAAATATTTGGATAATGGTTAAAAAAAGGGAGGAAACATTAGTTTAAACGAACAATTTTAACCAAAATTAAAATATAATTCGGATTTTAGTTGATTTTTTGTTTAATTGAGGTAATATATAACATTATTAGTATGAAAATATGTAGAGATGGAAGTGGATGCGAAATGAATAAGAAATTATCAGCGTTGACAGGGGTGGCTGTACTTGCTTTTTCAATGACAGCATGTGCCCCTCAGCAGGAAAAAGAAGTGTCTGCTGAGAAAAAAGAACCCGCTCAACACCTCGCTGATCAGCAAATCATGGCCGACGCTTGGTACCAAACATCCGGCGAAATGAAAGCTTTGTATTACCAAGGCTATAATACAGGAAAGCTTCGTTTAGATGAGGCGCTTGCAAAAAGTACCGATAAAAAGCCTGCCATTATTTTGGATTTAGATGAGACCGTGCTTGATAATAGTCCATTTCAAGCATCAGCAATCAAAACCGGCAAAGGATTTCCTTATAAGTGGGATGAGTGGGTGCAAGCAGCAAAAGCGAAAGCAGTACCAGGTGCTGTTGATTTCTTGACGTATGCGGATCAAAAAGGCGTAGATATTTACTATATTTCAGGCCGTACAACTTCTCAGCTTGAGGCAACAATTAAAAACCTAAAGAATTTACATATTCCTCAAGCAACCAAAGACCATGTGCTATTAACGGGTCCAAAAGATGAAGGAAAAGAAACGCGCCGTCAAAAAGTAGCGACGAATCATAATGTAGTCCTGCTGTTTGGGGATAATTTATCTGATTTTAGCGGCTTTGATAAAAAGTCCATTACTGATCGAAATAAGCTTGTAGAAGAGCAAAAAGAAGCGTTTGGCCAAAAGCTAATCGTATTTCCAAATCCAATGTATGGAGATTGGGAAGGAGCTATTTATAACTACGACTACTCAATTTCGGACAAACAAAAAGATAAGCTTCGCCGCGAACAGCTTCAGTATTTCAACTAAAAAAGAGATGGAGACATAACGAAATCGCTCCAATCAACAGCTAGAAGCACCTGCATTGAAACCTTTGTTCACCATCACAATAAAAAATCCGAACGAGGTTGATTCTCCATTAAGAATCAACCTCGTTCGGATTTCTCTTCAACTCACATATTGTTGTCCCAGCTTCTTTTAATCTTTTTACTATAGCTTGTCCAACTGATCCTGCCTTTTAAGAAAGAAGCCAAGGAGCATAAGGAGCTTGCTTCCACTCGTGTTTTAACATGCCATAAATCACAAGGTCGTGGTAGTGATCATATAGGTATTCACCTTCTCTGCAAAGGCCTTCTTCTGTAAAACCTAGACGCGTAGGGATGGCTTTACTTTTTTCGTTATTAACGCCGCAGCGTATTTCGACTCGATGAAGGTTTAACGTATTAAATGCATAGTTCAGGCATCCGTGTACGGCTCTTGTCATAATACCTTTTCCTTGAAAATCATGTCCAATCCAATAGCCGAGACTTGTACTTTTGTTTCCCCAATTAATTCCGTGAAAACCAATCATCCCGGCGATTTCTCCGTAGTACCGAATGATGGCCTGGAACCCTTGGTTATTATAGTATTGAGCTCTCCATTCAGGGATAAGTTCATCATAGTCAGCAATACTTTGCATGCTATCTACCCATGGGAGCCATTCTTTTAGGTAAGGTCTTGACTCGTTAATAAGAGAAAGCAAGGGGAAAGCGTCAGTTGATTCAATCAAATGCAAACTAACTTCGTCATCAATTTTGTATTCAAACATACGAAAGCCTCCTGTGATGATGGGCCTGCTGAGATAAGCGTANCGTGTAGGCAGTTCTAACATCTAGTTTTTCTTTATTCTACCACAAGTAACAGANNGGAGAACGAGGAAGTTTAGGCTAAAAGTAAATAACGCATAAAGTCGATAGGATTTTAATGATTAAAAAAATTAATAATTGAAAGCACTTTTATCAATATTTTTACAGAAAAGAAGCATATACAGTGATACAATGGAAGAAGAGATAAGGCGTTGTATGTATACATACTTTATAACAAACATGATATTGGATTGATAAAAGCAGGTGGTAAAAACATGGATGTACAACTATTAATAACGGTATTTGCACTCGGGTTTTTCGGGTCATTTTTAGCAGGTATGCTTGGAATTGGAGGATCAGTTGTTTTGTANCCGCTGNTGCTATTTGTTCCGCCTCTTGTAGGAGTGGGAATGTTCAGCGCGCACGAAGTAGCTGGTATAGGAGCCGTNCAGTCGCTGTTTGCGTCTGTTTCAGGAGCTCTTGCTTACAAAAAGGGCGGCTATTTGAATAAACCGTTAATTTTATATATGGGTATCAGCGTCTTAGTTGGCAGTCTCATTGGTTCAACGCTATCAAACTCGTTTTCAGAAGGAATGATCAATTTCATTTACGGCGTGATGGCAACAATTGCTGCAGGATTAATGTTTATGCCCAAAAAAAATAATCCAGCGGCCGATTCATTCGAAGTGACGTTTTCAAAACCTTTGGCAGCAGCTCTGGCGTTTTTAGTTGGAATTTGCGGGGGGATTGTCGGAGCAGGGGGCGCATTTTTACTTGTTCCTATTATGATTACCGTGTTGAAAATTCCTGTGCGCGTAACGATTGCAAGCTCATTAGCCGTGACGTTTATTTCGTCTATGGGAACAACATTCGGTAAAGTAATGACGCATCAAGTCCTTTTGCTTCCGGCGCTTATGATTATTGGAGCAAGCTTACTAGCAGCTCCAATCGGCGCTTTTGTCGGGCAAAAGACGAAGGTAGCGTCGCTGCAAGTTATCTTAGCGATCGTTATTACGGCGACTTCGCTGAAAATATGGTTTGATTTACTAATGAAATCTATTCATTAAAAAAAGCTGCCTTTTTAAGGACAGCTTTTTTATTTTGTTGTTGATGACACAAGGTGAGCGACTAAAATATAGCGTTCAGGTGCTGAACCAACGTAGTTAAATGGATAACAGGTGCTGACGGTTAAAGTGGCTCTAGGCTTTGGCACAATAACAGTCCGGTCATCCGCATCAACGATTCGTACTTTGTTCACTTTGTATGTGAAGGTGCCTGCTGCCGTGTTCACCACGAGCGAATCGCCTTCACCCACGTCGCCAAGCTTACGAAAAACCGTATCGCGATGTCCTGATAGAACAGAATTGTCGTTTTGACCAGGCAACACGCTTCCTGCAAAATGACCCACGCCTTTTTCTAATTCATCTTCGTTCGTACCGTGATAAATCGGCAGCTTAGCGTTTAATTTAGGAATATATAATTCTCCCATTAAATCACCGATTTTTGGCTGTTTCGGGTAAGACACATTTGACACTTTCGGCTTTTTTTCCGAGCTAGCAGTACGAGAGTGTACCGCTTTTTTAGCTTCAACAGAAGAAGCTTCAGCAGAAGAGTCTGCTGTTGAAGAGTCCTTGCTTTTAGAAACTGAAGCTGCGGCTGGTTCTTCTGTATCCATTGTTTTAAATGCCAAATAGCCTCTTGCAAATTTATAGGCGTTTGTTGTTGTAAACCAAAGACCAAAGCAAATGACGGCGGCTAAAAGGGAAAGAACAATCAACCGCTTTTTGCGATTGATTGTTCTTCTTGTTTTTCTTGGTTCCATTTTATGCGCGTCTCACTTTGCGGAAAAGAACAAAGCCAGCTGCTACAAGCACTAATCCAATTAATGTATTTGTTACATAATTAGAAGCCGTTTCGGGAAGTTTTCCACCTTTAATGGTTTTTTGTACAGCGCCATTCGTTTGTTTCTTCACCGGTTCTTGTTTCTTTTCTACTGCTGGTTTTTGCGCTTGAGCTGGTTTTGCTACAGCTTCAGCAGATTTTTCTACTTCTTTTCCTGTGTCTGTGATGATATCAGAATTAAACATATCGCCTGTAATCACCATGTCTGCTAAAAATTTACCGTCTGTTGTATAAAGAGAAATTTTTAGACTTGCATTTTTTAATTCTTCTAAGTTGATTAAATCAGTAAGAGAAAGCGGTCTTTCATTTCCGCCTTGTACAAGTGCAAACTTAGCGTCTAAATGGAAGATTGATAGCATTTCTTTATAAATAGACATTAATTCAGCGATTTGATCAGCAGATAATTCTGTTGCTGTATCAAAATCTTCGAATGCCGCTAAGCGCTCGCCTAATTGATCTAAGCGGTTAAGCGTTGCTTCATTTGAAAGCTCATCTTCTAACGATGTAAAATGTGCTTCAATTCGATTTAACTCTTCTGAAGTTAAGCCTAATTCAGACTGCATAAACGATAGTAAGCCGCTTAAATCTTCTTCGCTTAATTCATCATCGTAAGAAGCGTCTTCTTCGTCATATGACTCATCATCTTTATACCAGTCGTCGCCCTCTAGATAGAAGCCAACATCCTCATATAAATCATCTAGGTACACATAATCGTCTAAGCTTTGGCCATTCTCTTTTAATAACGCATTTAAGCTTGTTTTGTCTAAGTCAAAATCTGCATACACATCTTGCACGTTATGTAAGTCAGCTGCAATTGGTTCACCTAAAAAATCTTCTAAATCTGCGATTGTATCGAAGTTTTCAAGACTTTCATCGTACAGTGAAAGCGAATATTCAACGTCGTCTTTGGTTACTTCAAAGCCTCGCGTTTGGCTTACCGATTTTAAATACTTGTTGAAATCTGCGTCAAATGTTGACGCTGCTGCGAATGAAGACGTTGGAAATACGCCTACAAACAGCAGAAATGATAATAGTATTGCCCCCAGTTTTTTCATCAATTTTCTCCTTTTTTTTACGTTTTCTACAAGATTATATAGGAAGAGTTATAAATTTACAATATATACTTATATTATATATAGCTTGAATATAGTGGTAATTTAAGGGATTTATAGAACTATAGATTTTGAGAATCCCGTATGAAAGGGAGAGGAAAGCCCCAGATAGAAAAAGGAGGAAATAAAGAAAAAGGTTTATAATTTTTTTGACAGAGGCAGAAATATAAAAAAGTACCAAAAAAGAACAGCACTTAGAAGCTGTTCTTTTTGAAATGATATGTAAGCTTTAGCATAGATAGTTGAAATTCGATACCGTTCCGCTTTAGAAAAAGGTGGTTACGAGTTATGATTTTAGTAAGGATAGTGAAGAAAAGTGAGAGCGCGGTTTTGTCAGCTCTATTTTGATTCCTTTTAGCCTTAAACGTTCTACAAACTGTTTGCGTTTTTTTCGCTTTTCATGCGGGGATTGATTCATATTTGCCTCATCCTCCATATTTAGTCAAGTAGCTAACATATCATTATCATAATCAAAAGATGACGGTTACACAATAAACATTCTCAAATATTCACAAAGATTTAAAATTTGTTACATTGATAGTGTACATGTACCCCATTCTCTTTTTTTATAACATCTCAATGTGCTGTTTTTAAATTGAAGTGTTGTAAATCCTGTCGCAGGCTAAAAAACGGGATTAAAAAAACGCGCTGACTTTTATATTTTGATTGGCTGTGCTTAAAAGCTATACTAGTAGTGCGTATAGAAAAGAGTAAACCGAATTTTTACATCTCATCTATTCGTATACAAAAAAGAAAGAGGGATTTTGATGAAAACAGAACAGCAGTATTTTGAAGAAGGAAAATCAATTCAAACATATATGAACGACATGAGTACATTAAAAGAGGAAAGTTTAGCTGTTTATGAACAATTTCAGCTTCCTAAAGATGGACTCGCTGACAAATTAAAGGCTCACAAGCTTCACTTCTTAGCAATTACTGAAGATTGGTGCGGAGATGCGATGATGATTAACCCAATCATTCGTAAAGTAGCTGAAGCTGCCGGTATCGATGTGCGCGTTGCACTGCGAGATGCGGACACCGAATTAATTGACCGCCACTTAACAAACGGAGGACGTGCCATTCCGATTATTTTAATTTTTAATAATGAGGGGAATTTACTAGGAAAATGGGGTCCTCGCGCTCCTGAAGTTCAGCAAATCGTCGATGAGCTTCGTGCCACGCTTCCTTCAAAAGAAGATCCTTCGTTTGAAGAAAAACAAAAAGAAGTCTTTTCTTCGTTACGAAGAAGATATAAAGAAGAACCGGCTCTTTGGTCGTATGTTTATAACAGCTTTAAAGAAACGGTATTAGCTGTTGTGAAATAACTTAAAAAAGCAAGATAAAATGAAGCGCTCATTTTATCTTGCTTTTTTTCTGGTTATTGCAACAAGATCGTTTGTATATCACTTTAATGGAAAGGCAGCTCTTATGAATGTTAGTGTTCAAATCGCGCACTTTTAATTGAGAAAACGTACAAAATTCTAAAAATAAAAATATTTTTTATTCAAAACGCGTACTTTTCCACTTGATGATGATATAATAACAAATAATAAATGAAGAAAGGGGACGCGTGAATGAAATGAATGGAAAAGCTTTTGGTCAGTATTTTTAAGCAGCATTTTTAGAGTTCAAAATGAATTTTATTTTTTAAATTTAATGAAAGCGCTTAATAACTAACTTCTCAGAAAATATAGAAGAAAGGTGTTAGATACATGAATAACTTACATAGAAAAATGGGAACGTTTTCTCTCATGATGGTCGGTCTTGGATCTATTATTGGATCAGGATGGCTGTTTGGGGCATGGAGAGCTGCTCAAATTGCAGGCCCGGCAGCAATTGCTTCTTGGATTATTGGAATGGTTGTTATTTTATTTATAGCTCTTTCTTACAGTGAACTAGGGTCTATGTTTCCAGAAGCAGGAGGTATGGTTAAGTATACGCAATACTCGCACGGCTCATTTCTTGGCTTTATTGCGGCTTGGGCAAACTGGATTGCAATCGTATCGGTTATTCCTGTTGAAGCGGTTGCTTCTGTTCAGTATATGAGTTCATGGCCATGGGAGTGGGCGAAATGGACAGGCAGTTTAGTAGAAAATGGGATTCTTACTGGAAAAGGCTTGGCTATTGCTACAGGACTATTAATCATTTATTTTCTTTTAAATTATTGGACCGTAGGCTTATTTTCGAAAGCTAATTCGCTTATTACCGTTTTTAAGATTGTAATTCCAGGGCTTACAATTGGCGCTCTTTTATTCGCAGGGTTTCACGGAGGAAACTTCTCCTCTGCAGGAGGCGTTGCTCCAAATGGATGGGCAAGCGTTTTAACAGCTGTTGCTACGTCTGGGATTGTGTTTGCTTTTAACGGTTTTCAAAGCCCTATTAATATGGCGGGAGAAGCGAAAAACCCGGGACGCTCTATTCCTATTGCGGTAGTAGGATCCATTTTAATTGCGACCGTGATCTATGTATTGCTTCAAATTGCGTTTATTGGAGCGGTAAATCCTTCAGAAATCGTAAAAGGATGGAGTCATCTTAACTTTAATTCGCCGTTTGCCGATCTAGCGATTGCCTTAAATATTAACTGGCTTGTTATTGTTTTATATGCCGATGCTTTTGTATCGCCATCAGGAACAGGTATTACGTATACAGCTACCACGTCACGCATGATTTATGGTATGGAAAAAAATAAATATTTGCCGAATATACTGGGACGAGTTCATCCGCTTTACGGAGTTCCGCGTCAAGCCATGTTCTTTAATTTATTTGTCTCATTCATCTTTTTATTTTTATTTAGAGGCTGGGGAATATTAGCCGAAATTATTTCTGTAGCTACATTAATTTCATATCTTACCGGTCCTATTACCGCTATGACGTTAAGAAAAACGGGGACCGATCTTTATAGACCTTTACGTATAAAAGGGTTAAACGTAATAGCGCCTCTTGGATTTATTTTTGCTTCACTTACTCTTTACTGGGCAAGATGGCCGTTAACTGGACAGGTATTATTTATTATTTTAATTGGTTTGCCAATTTATTTTTATTACCAAGCAAAATCCAAATGGAAAGGCTTTGGTCAAAACTTCCGAGCTGGCGTTTGGATGATTGTCTACTTATTATGTATGATGACAATCTCTTGGATAGGAAGTGAAAAGTTCGGGGGACTCAATATTATTAAATACGGCTGGGATATGGGTCTGATTGCAATTGTTGCACTTTTCTTTTATGCTTGGGCACTTAAAAGCGGATACAAAACCGAGTATTTAAAAGAAGCAATCGATGTTAATAATGAAATGAAAGCAGCTGAAGCACAGACTGCCTCAGCTAAAGAACAGATCATAGAAAAACAGATTAAATAAGTAGGAAAAATGAGGCTGGG
>Ga0055528_1002189_pt1 | contig 10684 bp, 10 predicted proteins | sample AraplaCol_mMS_r2_2_FD_55006 | JGI IMG/M metagenome (GOLD analysis project Ga0055528, IMG submission 55006) | Arabidopsis root microbial communities from North Carolina, USA - plate scrape MF_Col_mMS_r2 | ecosystem: Host-associated > Plants > Roots > Endosphere | place: USA: North Carolina...
AAATATCGGAATTCCAAGAGAGGCTTGCGTCAATACTATCACGATGAGTTTGCACCAGCCTCGGATGTAGATCTGTTCTTATATGGATTGACTGAGGAAGAGGCCATTGAGAAGATCAAGCATATCGAAGACAAGATTCGCAACACAATCTTGTATGAGACAACCACTATCCGCACAAAGAATACCATCACCATTGCCTCGCAATATCCCACCAGACATGTGCAGATTGTCCTTCGCATTTATCACTCGATTGGTGAAATCCTGACTGGATTTGATGTGGACTGTTCCTGCGCAGCTTATGATGGTCACCAAGTCTACGCATCTCCTCGAGCTATCGCGTCCTACATCACGCAAACCAACCAGATCGATATGACTCGGCGCTCCCCTTCCTATGAGAATCGACTTTCCAAATATTCTCATCGTGGGTTTGAGGTCTTCTGGCCTCAACTTGAGAGATCGAGAGTTGATCCTGTACGAACACCCAACTACTAAGCTATGATCATGCTGACTATTGAGACCTAGACCATTTTTGAAAGGAGCTTCATGCGAACCGAGGGACTTGCTCGTCTTCTGGTTCTCGAAAAACTCCCCAAGCCCGACGACCGTGACAATTATCTGAGAAAGAGACGCGAGGAACGTGGAAGACCTCCACTCAGCGTGTACTTGCAACGTCGCCAAGGCAAGGAGCTGCGAGGAAATATCAAGGATGACTGGGAAGATGAAGTGCCAGAATGGCAAGAAGAGGACCAAATCTCGGATTATCATACTTTTGTATGTGTTTTTGTCCTTCCCTGTCGCTGTATTTTTTATTCTAATTGATTGATAGACCATCCCCTACGGCCGCAGATTTAATGCACGCAAGATCGAGAAGCTGCTTTATACAAAGGATCTTCTACTGAACGCGCAGTGGAATCAGAAGAAGGATCGTGCAGTCTATCTTCATCGTCACCCTGCTTTTTTCGGGGATATTGAACACGTTATTGGCGACTGCTGCGGATTCTGCCCTAAACCTGTCACTGATGAAGAACGAAAAATTGCAGAAGAAGAAAGAGAGATCTATATCTCCGGAGATGTCAGTTTTATCAGAGACAACCCTGGCCGACAGGAGATTGGCAGTTTCAATCCAATCACCGAGACCAATTGGACAGGTATGGTGCGGGCATTCCGGGTTAATTCAGTATTCAATACTAACACTAGAATATAGAAATGGCATACGTTAGTCGTACTGAACTGCTTTGTCAGGCAATTGTCTCGCATGATTTGGCAAGCGTCCGGGATTTCCTGGGGCAAGAGGACTCGGATCCTGATCGACGAGATTACACTGGACGTACTCCTTTGCAATTGGCCTGCATGACTTCTACTCCAGAGATTGTTCAATGTCTTGTTGATCATGGTGCGAGACTGATTGCTCGAATGGCAGATGGACAGACGGCCTTGCATCTTGCTGCTGCGAGGGGTGCCACTGAGATCGTTCGTATTCTCTTGACCAAAAGCAACGAGAATGAAGAGAAAGAGAATGGCAAGAATGACTCGACTAAAGCAAAACCAGTGGACGTGGGAAACCATCATCATGTTGACGACGATGCCGAGAAAGATGATCATTCTCACACGTCTGCCTCCTACGTGAAGATAGATCAAAACGACACGGATGAAGTTGGACCGACCTTCGACACTATTGAAGAGAATGAGCTAGACCCAGACATTTACGATATTAATGTAACTGCCTGGGACAATTTGGCATCACCGCTGCACCTCGCAATCCTCCATGGCCATGTGGAAACTGTGAAAGAGCTCGTTACATCCTTCGGAGCTGACGTGTTGATGCCAATCAAGATAACTTCTGACTACAACAAGCAACCAAGAGGAGCAATCATGACTCTGATATTGATGCTGGCTCTTCCCCTTGAAAAAGCAAGAGAGATGGCAAAGACCCTTTTGAAGCTGGGTGCTTCTTCTACACAAGCCGATATGTCTCATAACACGCCACTTCATTATATTGCTCAGTCCGACTACAACGAACTTCTCGATATCTTTCAGGAACATGATGGACCGGCCATGCAACGAGCAATCAACCACCTTGTCGTTCAAGGTGATTGGTACTCGTCTGGCTATACCTTCGTCTCGGCCTTCGTGAGTGCCGTACTTGCGAAGAACCAAGTTGGGGCAACGAAACTCCTTGAGATGGGGGCGAACTACAAGTTTGAAATTTCGGAATGCTTGAAAACTCTCAAAATCCAAATGCCAGATGCTGTGCGCTACGGCAGAGAAGAAAAATTCGTCGAAAGACAGCCAAAGCAGCCAATATTCTTTGCGATTCAAAACGATCTGCCATCAGTCGCCATTGACCTCCTACAACGCGGCATTGATCCAAACACATTTTATACTCGCAAGAATGATTTGAAAGAAACAGTGCTTGATTGCACCAATCGACATCTGAAAGAATTACAAGATTCGCTAAAGAAGGAACCCCCAACGTGGTACAAGCCATACGGAATTCCAGACCCTGTTGTCTTTGAAGAAGCGGACGATTCGTACTTGAACGTGTTCCAAGAGGGAACTTATCAAAGATTCGCTGCGAAGAGCCAATTAGAAAGAGCTAAGAGAAACAATGAAAGGGCCGCGGAAAACAATGAGCAACAAAAGGCGAAAGAGTCTGAAGAGAGACCCGGGGAAGCCGAGGCGAGAAAGGCCGTCACAGAACTGATAGCTGACTATGAGAGTCTCAAAGCTGAATTGATATCACGAGAGGCCAAGACATGGGAGGAACTTCACCCAGGAGAACAACAGGAGCAGCCCAGGGACCATCAAATCCGAAGAAACCAACAGAAGCAAAAGCCCGCGAAGCCTTTCAAAGTCGAATTCTTCAGGTCCTCGTCAGGTCTGTCTGATGTTATACAAGAGGGATATGTACAACTGTATGTGAAAGCCCCCGATGATTCTAAAATTACCAGCTAACAAACACAAAACAGCTTCGAGGCTGCGTGGAAAGGCGATCTCGACACCATCAAATCTCTGACTCTCAACATGTGGGGACCGGCTAAAGATCAATTGCCTCTGCATATCTCGACAACAGATTCCTTAGGACTGAATTGTCTTCAAATTTGCATATTAGCAGGCCACTTGCGTGTTGCCAAAGTCATCCTGCAGATACTTCGAGCCCAGTATAAGGTGAAAGAGACTGACAACCATCAACACTTCGAGATGAATATTGATTCGGAAAACGAATCTTCTGATGATGAGGGTCTTGATATCGTCGGGCACACTGTGGATGACAGATTCACGTACGAAAATGTTGGCGAGGTTATGAGTCAGGTCGAGAGTGAAGTGTCACCACTCCAAGCCCTTGAGCAAATATGCCCTGTCAAGCTATTTCTGGACGAGAGTCTTCCCTCGAAGGAGAAGTTTCTCCTTATTAATATGAGCAATACTAGTAGCTGGTGCTATTTGAGGCCCAATACTCTTTTCACATATGCCATTTTCAAAAATGATGTTCGTTTGTTGGAATGGCTCGTGAATGCTGGACACGAGTGTGTGAAGAGTGATTCTTCCCACAAAGAGCCATTTACCCTTGACCAAAAGGAATTCCAATTGGCAATTACCCTAGGCCACACTGAATGTCTCGGAGTTCTGATGAGAAGTACTGGTGTGGGGCTTCCTCTCATGAAGCTGAGCAATGAATCTGGTATTGCTGCCCGCGAGGAGCCTCAATATTACCAAGGATTATCCATTCGAGGCCAGAAGCATAAAGACTGGGCAGATGCTGGCCGACAAAAAAGCCGCAACCACAGTGACGGTCCAAGTCGTCCTCCTCTTCTTATTTCTGCGCTTCAAGGAAGCTTGGCTAGTACAGAATGGTTTCTCAGTACAGCGCCTAGTCGTTACTATCTGGACTATGTCAATGCGCATTTGGAGGATGAGAATATCAAGAGGGTCGCCAAGTCTGCCTTGGGCCTGGACGCAACCGTTTTAAAGTGGCTTCAAAGTCGAAGTAAGTTCATTTCGTGATTCTTCACCCTTGCCTTTCGAGATTTTCCTGCTAACCTTTAATCAGGCGACCTGGTCCTTCACTGCGCAGTGATGGCTCGTCCCTCTGAAGAATCAGAGCGACTGGTCCGGTATCTGGTTGACCATCACCCGGAATGTCTCGAAGTACGATCATCAGAGGGTCACACGCCCCTCGCGTTATCTATTTCCCTGCATAGGATCAAGTTTGCGCAAATTCTCATCAAAGCTGGGGCCAATCAGACTGTTCGTGACACTCAAGGATGCAATCTGTTACATTTAGTGACTTGCTCAATTGCCGGTGGTGCCAGTAAAGAGCCGGGGAACATCAAACAACTGGTTGACTTGATCGATAAAGAGCAAGTATCCGTCATGCTCACCCAGCGTGCTGGTGAAAGCTCGCAAACTCCGTTTGCACGCTGGCTCTCTCGATATCCTTTTGACCTTTCGAACAGAACGCATCGGAGGCAGCATGATGTTACCTCTGAGATGAATATCATGTCCTCCATCACGCGTCTGTTTTTAGCCATAGGAAACCCCAGCAACCAAAAGTTTCTGGAGTTACTCGACGGTACAGGTAATACACCTATCCATGATTGTGTCAAACGTGGGTTGCTCCACGTCATGGAAGCAGTTCTTGACCAAAGACTCGATCTTCTATACCGGGAAAATGCGACGGGGAATACACCACTTGATATGGCCGTGGACTCTTGGGTGAACGAGACAACACGCGCCATTCCTAAGGTCTCTAGCGCATCAGATCCACACAGAAGATTCTACAGCTCTAATAATCGACGACCGGAGCAATTCCTCAAGGACAAAAAGTTGAAGTCTCAGGCGCAGATGGTAGTGGAAGAGTGTCAAAGGTGGACGGCACAAGGCTTGCAGAAAAGAAGACTTGTGACTCTTTTCGAGGCTAATGAAGTTGCTAAGCGACTGGCCATCAAGGGTGTCGGGCATGAGCAAAGATATAGTCGGCGTGAAATAAGAAGATTACGCCGAGGAAGTCTAGATTCAGACTCAGATGAGAATCTCGATGAAGTTGCTCTATGGACTGGACTGGCCTCTCGGTGGAGTTGAGTGGATTACCGCACGTCGTTCTCATATAGTTATGAGATAGGGTCATATTGATCATTTTGATCTCAAGAGAGAATCATTTTAGTGAAATTCAATTGATATTATTATATTGATATTCGATTCCAAGTTCACTGGCGATGGAGGTTATCGGGATGATGATGGATACTATTGGATTCGAGGGCGGGTGGACGATATGATCAACGTATCTGGTCATCGCCTCTCAACATCCGAAATTGAAAGTGCTTTGATTGAACACGGTAGGTCACCCAATGTAGGATTTTATAGAACTATATTAACTGTTTCTTAGGGAGTGTGGCCGAAGCAGCCATTATCGGCATGCCCGACGATTTGACAGGGCAAGCAATTAATGCGGTTGTCTCGCTTCAGTCAAAGGAAGTTCCAGAGAATATCGAGAAGGAGCTTACATTACACATTCGCGAAGTGATCGGGCCATTTGCTGCTCCGAAAAGGGTCATGCCGAAAACACGAAGTGGAAAGACTGTACGCCGTATCTTGAGAAAGGCGCTTTCTTGGGAAACCGATTTTGGGGATACCTCTACGGTAAGTGCCTATAATCCGACTAGTCGGGGTGGTTTAAGATGCTAAAAAGGACCAGCTGGTTGACCCCATTGCTATCGAAGAACTCATGAACGTCGTCATCAAAGCGAATCCCTAAGGACATGATACCAGAACGGCACGATTCTCTCCTTAGATTGTGAATGATTAGGAATTCTGTTAGTAGATCTTCTAGTCAGAAAATGGAAATTTTACAACTTCGTATTCGAGGATTTCTTTTCTCTGAGTCTCAAGAGAATATAGGAATATGACCCGCAAAGTCTACTGGTAGGAGTGATTCAAAATAGTTTCATGGCATCTTCACAAAGACAATGGTGATCAGGGTCGTGCTGGGAGTAACATGGCCGTTCGATCAATTTTCATCATCTTTTGTATAGATAATTGCGATTCTCGTGGCCAAAGAATGACCCAAGCCATTCAAATTGGATCCTCGTACGATACGCCTTAAGCTAATGTACAAACGTGGACAATTGACATTCAACAGCTAATAATTGAAAATTACAGCCTCGGCTGACACTTCAGCCCGCATCCCTGGAACAACAATCTCTTTCACAACAACTGTTGTCCATATAGGTGTTTGGCCTGGAAATCTTCGTTTGAAAACCTCCTGCATAACAGATTCACAGTCCGAGCTTGCTGGATAGCTGACAAGCTCATACGCCTGCCCAAGGCCCTTGGAAATACCGGCATGCTTGAGTGCCGCATCCAGACAATTGAATATAGCATCGAATTCAGCAGCTGGTGAATCTTTGACGAGTTCCCCAGTCTCCAAGTTGAGGCCAATATGACCCATGACGAAAACAAGTGAAGTCGTTGTCGAAACGGGAACTATTGCTGTAGTTGCACGTGATGCAGGTTTGAGGCATTCTCCCACCGGGCCAGGGAGATTCTTATAGATGATAGACATGATTTTTCTTGAATCTCCGGAAATGAATGGGGTACGCTATTGTCGATACAACAGTATACCACATAGTCACAAATGAAGAAGATAAGAAGTATTCCTAAGACACCTATGACACAAGTCAACCATACCAAGATGACGAGCCAAACCTTACAACATCATTGGTCATCTTTGGGATGGTGATAACAATGCCAAGTCTGTTCCTTTTCCATTATAGGCTCGCGTAGAAAGACCCGATTCCACAGGCAATTCAATTTACGGGATCAGGCGAGGGGCAAGCTGATCTACGGTTGCTACAAAGGGCAAATATTTGGTTATTTGATGGAAAAACCGAGCTTGAAGTGGGCGAGAGTCTTATATTGGCTAGGGGAGAGAAATGTGGACCATTAAGAAAGGAGAAGAAAAGACAGTAGTGGAGCAAAGGCAACTGGCACTTCTGATGTCTTCAATCTCAATCCTTGAATCATGAAAAATAATAACAATAAGAATAATAATAACTCAAAGTACAAATATGGACAGTTTCTGTCTAGTTGACCTCGCTAGTAATGATTTTGACTGGCAGCAGGATAAGGATAATATTGAAACCTTTGGATGATAGCAACCGATTGGAGACAAACATCTTGATCGAAATCCACCCTAGCCCTAAGTGATGTAGGATGTGATTGTCAGTGTGCACTTTTCCAAAGATAAATTCGATCCCTGCGGAGCAAAGTTAAGACTTTGAGCTCCGTTTGGGTGATATTCCCCTTAAAGTTATTCTATTGTATACTTCTGGTTCTTGAAATAAAAATAATGATTCCGTAACGCCGAAATTTTTAATATCGACTTTCTGCACAGGTAGAAGCTCATTTTCTTCATGATCTGCATTTTGGGTGAGGGTTACACATTTTCCAAAATTGTTCACCCCATGACACCCCATGAGGAAAAATTCATACACAAAGACGATGATTATATATTACTAGATTAGGAAGGGGGATTTATATTGCTCCACATCGCGCGATCAAATCTAAACGTGAACCTGTTCGGAAGGTGACTATACATAGGCCACGATCTTGTGAGGAGTGCCAGAAGATGATCGAAAATATATTTAATTGATCATTGGAAGAGATTGGAGGCCGTTCTCCATCAGAGTCCCCTGTTTATTCTCACCTATTTACAAGTGTCATCTCATTTCAATTATTCTATACATTTCACCAAATTTCACCAAATCGACCATGCAAGAGCATTTCGTCGCCTACAACAAACGCCGGGAAATTTTGGCTTCTAGCGCCAATCCTTTCGCTAAGGGTGTCGCCCGAGTGGAGGGAGAACTGGTGCCTTCAAGTCACGCATCTCGATTCTCGACCAAGGGTTTATGCACAGTGATTTGACATACGATGTTCCCTCCGTGTGGGATGGACGATTCTTTCGTCTGGATGAGCATATAGGCCGATTAGGGACCAGCTGTGAGAACCTACGCTTGAAATTGCCTCTCTCCCGTGAGATTGTGAAACGTACTCTTGTCAAGATGGCTGCTAAGTGTGGCATTCGTGATGCCTTTGTCGAGATTATCGTAACTCGAGGCCTGAAGGGTGTTCGAGGTACTGATGCTAAGGATATCCTCAATTCTATCTATATGTTTATCCAACCATATGTCTGGGTCATGGAACCTGAGGTACAACCTGTCGGTGGAAGTGCTATAATTGCACGCACAGTACGACGTGTGCCACCAGAATCCCTGGATCCGACGCTCAAAAACTTGCAATGGAGAGAACTTACGCGGGACCTCTTCGAGGCCGCCGACAGCGGCGCCACATATCCCATTTCTGACTGATGGTGATACGAATTTGACAGAAGGGTCTGGTTTCAATATTGTGTTCGTAAAGGACGGCGTTCTGCATACGCCCGCCAGAGGAGTCCTTGAAGGAATCACTCGAAAGAGTGTGATCGACGTTGCGAAAAGTCTCGGATTGGACATCCGAGTCGACCTTGTCCCTGTCTAAATGGCCTACGATGCGGATGAAATCTTCATGTGTACCACCGCCGGAGGTATCATGCCCATTACTACGCTTGACGACAAGCCCGTAAATGGCGGTAACGTTGGACCGATCACTAAGAAAATTTGGGATGGGTACTGGGCAATTCATTACGATGATATCTATAGCTTTGAGATTGACTATCAGGATGGCCAGAAGAACACTATTGGTGGTCCACGCAATTAGCTATCTCATCGAAGTGCAAGTAGAAGACTATTGAATTGGCAGTCCTACCTAGGACTAGGTACACTCAATGGCAAGTGTTAACCAAATCCCTTTCCTTGACCATCCCTCTTTTACACCTAAATCCAAACGTCAGTACTTTTCACTCCTTCCTCCTATCGATATACCTAATATAGGTACATATCTATTACTGCATAGCATGCAGTATACACCGCCACCACAATCCAAATTGTCTACATGGCATGATAAAATATATTGAGAGCATTGTTGATATGAAATCATGATTCCTAATCGTCATATAATAGTAGACAACTTTCATGTATATAGGAGATGACCGTATTGTATTCTGAACTAAGGCTAGAAGATATTAAAGTAGAGACAAGCTTCGTTAAAAATAAAACCATGAAGAGCCATCCGACAGGTATGTTTTCACTTATTCTATCATTGTTTGCAGAGTACTGAAAATTGTCAATATTCGGGTTCAGGTGCGCATACCAGGAGGCTGGAGTTCATGATGGCTCAGGGGCAAAGAGCGTCAAATTGATCTCCTGGTAGGCCATTCTCGATACGTTTGAGCGCCTTGTGGACTTCTTCATCCCATCTTGTTGAAAACACAATTATCCATTGGAGAATACCGGCAGCCCAAAGCGCAATACATTGACCAATCCAAAGTCCCTTGAGACCCCAGCCACACCGAAAGGCAAGGGATATCCCCAGAGGCAGAGCAAAGAAATAATAGCTGACAATATTCACAACTGCGCCCAGATGTTGTCGCCCCATCCCTCGAAGAACACCGCCGCAGCAGCCATTCATAGCATCAGAAACCTGGAAAAGAGCAACAAATGGCAGGACGTCGGATGTCAGCCGAATAACCCGATCATCGTCATTGAATAATTCTCCGAAGACGTTTCGTGTCAACATTAAGATGGCCAGGATGATTCCTCCAATAAAGCACGCCATTATAGTACCCATATGGGCAATTCTCATGGCTTGAAGCGCATTTCTTCCACCTAGGCATTTTCCCACTCGAGACGAGACTGCTATACCAATACCAAAAGGTATTGTGTTCAATATTTGATCGGCAGTCATAATGGTACTCTGTGCTGCTAGAGGTATGGGGCCCATTCGACCGGCAGCTAGGGCGACAATTTCAAATGCCCACCATTCGGTGCCAACGTGAAGGACGCCAAGTATCGCAAGTCGAGAAAATACCCAAAGGTTTTTGAAAGCATATCGAGACAATCCCCCCCAACATTCCGTCCCCTCGATAAACTTCGCATATAAGGCCAATAAAGTAAAAGACAGCCAATATGTGATATTATTGGCGATGGCCGCTCCAAGAATGCCGGTATCTAGCTCATAGCATAACACGTAACATAAGATCGCGTTCAGAGGAGATGTGATGAGGAGAACATAGGTACTCGCTCTCATGATTCCTTATGTTTGAGATTAGTTTCAAGATAATCAACCCTTTTGTAGTAGATAACTAGCTGTACCCATGTAAATGGTTTGCAAATACGAACCTTGAGCTTGCATGTATTTCTTCATTGCTTCGAAGAAGATATATCCTAAACCTCCAGGGATGAGACAAGTCAAAAATTTCGAGCAATGATATGACAGCTCGGTGTCTTGTCCAAGAATCAAAAATACGTGTTCCGAAAAGGCCCATAGAGTTGCGACTGGGATGTAGAACAGAGTCAGGACAAGCAGAGCACGCTGAAGTAAGATGCCCAAGTCACTTTTATTCTGGCTTGCCGCGAACGTGGACGAAGCCAGGGTGTCCAACGCAGTAGTCCCACCAAGTGCTATCATCCAGCCAGTCACTAAGGCGAACATAAGAGAGAAGGCGGCCACTGAAAGATCGAAAGGTGATCGATGGCCAGAAATAATAACTGTGACAGCCTGAAGACTCATTTGTAGCATGTATCCT
>Ga0055528_1002191_pt1 | contig 10669 bp, 13 predicted proteins | sample AraplaCol_mMS_r2_2_FD_55006 | JGI IMG/M metagenome (GOLD analysis project Ga0055528, IMG submission 55006) | Arabidopsis root microbial communities from North Carolina, USA - plate scrape MF_Col_mMS_r2 | ecosystem: Host-associated > Plants > Roots > Endosphere | place: USA: North Carolina...
GTGTCTCGACCGTTACGTTTCGCCGACCGTCGCTTATGAGGTTATGGGCATAACCAACGCGGATGAGCTTTCGCCCGACGATCTCGACGCGCTAATCGCCAGCAGTGGCGATGGTCTCGATACATGGTTGGATCAGGCCGTGCAGCCGTTGCGACAGACTATCGATTTCCTCGAGCTTGCCTTCGATCCGCAGACAATTGTGCTCGGCGGCAGCATCTCGACCATCATGATGCGCCGGCTAGCCGAGCGGCTGGAGCCGTTGCACGTACCGATCGACCCCGCTGAAGAGAGAACCATTCCGCGTGTCATGATCGGCATGACCGGCAAGGATACCGCGATCCTCGGAGCGGCCGCCCTGCCGATCTTCTCGGAGACCAATCCGCGCTTCGACGTGTTGCAGAAGCCGGTCGGCTGATCTCCTCCTCGACCGAGAGGTGAGATCAGCCGTCTCCGTTTCATCAATCGATCAGGACTGCTGCAGCCCGTAGAGCAGTGGCATCAGCCCTGCGAGTGCCTTGAAACGTTCCCAGGATTTCGCAGACGGCTTCGTCCAGCCCGTTTCGGCAAGTGCCGAAAGACGCGGGAAGACGAGCCGGTCAAAGACGGCACGATCCGTCATCGGCTCGGACCAGATGCAGGCCTGGATACCGCGAAGCTTCTGCTTCTGAGTTTCAGTCCAGCCGCCCACCGGATCGAACGTATAGATCTTTTCGGCATCCGAGGTGCCGGCCCAGCTCGCACCCGGCTCGTCCCAATCCGGCCGCAGCGCCATGTCCAGATAATAGACCTGCCCAGGGCAGACGACGATCTCATAACCGCGATTGGCAAGCTCGGCGGCGACTTCAACATTGCGCCAGCTGCAAAGATAGCTCTTCGATTTGTCAATGACATCGCCATGCGCCGCTTCTTCCCAACCGCCGGTGATGCATCCCTTGGAGGCAAGGAAGCGCTGAACCCGCTCAAGAAACTCGGCCTGCAGGTAGGCAGCACCAGAACCATGGATATCGTCGGCACCATGAGTATTGGTAATGACATTCAGGCGCTTCGCATGCGCATCGGCAACCTCGTCACCGGCGAGCGAACGCAGATTTGTGAGCGCTTCCGGTGAGCCTGACCAAGCGCCGAGCGGCACTTCGTCGGCACCGATGTGGATAGTCTTGAAGGGGAACAGCTCGATGAGTTCCGAGAAGATCGTTTCGATTACCTCATAGGTCTTTTCACGAGCGGGGTTGATGCAATTATCGGGGAAGCCCTGAACGGAATAGTAGCTACCGGCCTCCTGCGGATCTCGCAGCTCCGGTATGGCCTGCAGCATTGCGTAGCAGTGGCCGGGTATATCGATCTCCGGTACGATTTCGATGCCGAACCCCTGGGCGTAAGCGACGATCTCGCGGATGGCGTCCTTGGTGTAATAGCCGCCTGTACGGGCCGGGCTGGAGCCGAGCAGCGGCGGCAGGGCAAGACCGTGGCCACGCCACGCACCGATCTCGGTCAATGCCGGGTATGCGTCGATCTCCACGCGCCAGGCCTCGTCATCGGAGAGGTGCCAGTGGAAGCGGTTGAGTTTGTTCCAGGCGAGTACGGCCATCAGCTTCTTGATTTCCGCCTCGCCGTAGAACTGACGAGCAACATCCAGATGCAGACCCCGCCAGGCCATCGATGGTTCATCGACAATTTCGCCTGAAGCCGGGAACTGGAAAGTCTGTGGATGCAGGCGCGCACCCCGCCAGATCTGGCCGAGGGTCACGAGGCCGTAGAGAAAGCCGGTCTGGCCATTTGCCTCGACGGTGATCGCCTCCTCTTCGAATGTCAGCCGGTATGCCTCGGGACTGAGACCGGCAGACTTCTTCAAGCTGACAGTTGCAGCCCCTTCCGCAGGCGAGCGGACGATACCTTCGACGGCAAAGAGATGGGAGACCAGTGTCTTGAAGCTATCAGCTGCAGCTATCGCATCCGCATCTTCAGCCTGCAGTGCGAAGCCTGCCGGCAAGGGTCGCCGTGAAGCGACAGCCACATGATTCGGCCAGGGAATGATCGAAACCTGCACCGGCGCCATCGCCGGCACGGGGAAAATCTCCGCGCCACGCTTCAGGGGCGCATTGCTGGCAGATGACCGCGTAGGTTCGATCCCGAGCGAAACGGTGCTACCGTCGGCAAAAGCGAGATAGGCGCTGGTCGCACCATCCGTCCAATGGCGAAACTGCCAGCTCAGCGCGTGGACTGATATCGTCCAGGTCTCGCCCTTGCCGAGAACGAAACCTTCCGGCGGCTGGAATTCGGTGAAGTTCGACAGCCTTTTTAAAACGGTTGCCCCCTCCACACGTCCAGCGGGATCGACCCGNCCNGGGCCACTGACGCAGAGCGAGAAGCCCGAGAGNGGCTCGGCGGCCAGATTCTTGAGCTGCAGGACATAGGAGAAATCCTTGCCGNCGGCTGGNGGATTCCAGAGAGTTTCGAGCCGCANGGCCGGATGTCGCGGTTTGGACATGATTGCTTCTTTCTGTTCGGATTGTCGTGATCAGCTCTTGAGCATGCCGGCATAGATGCCGGGAGCGGAATCGGGGATGGGAGTGGCGCCGACGGCTTTCTCGTAAAAGGCGGATGGGCCGACATCGCCGATGATCGCGTAACCATAGCCCATGGTCTTCAGGTCGTTGAGGCTGGCAAAGAGCAGCGCCCTGCCGACGCCGAGCCCCCGCATGCTTTCATCGACACCGGTCGGCCCGAAGAAATCGGGAGCGGTCGCCTCGTGGCAGGCAAAGCCGACGAGCTTGCCTTCGCGGGTAGCGATGAAGCAGGTCGGCGGCTGGCGCGTCATCGCAACCGTTGCCTCGCTTGCCCACGCGTCGCCGAAATGCTCGCCGATCCAGCGGACAATCAGCTTCAGTTCAGGCGGCAGTGCCCGGCGGATAGTGACGCCCGCTTTTGCCATCGCGTCGGGTGATTTTGTGTCCTGCGGAAGAGTGGACAGGTTCACGAGATAATCCATTGGCGTATGTCCTGTTAGCTTTGGGCGCCGAGTGCGCGCATGAAATGATTGGAGCCGATCTGTTCGATCACCGTGGATTCCGGACGGCTGAGCGAACGTACGCGCTCTGCCTGCTCGAGGAAGCGTGCACTGCCGCCGGTCACGAAAGGGCGTCCGCCATCGGGCACCGCCGATAGCAGGAGCTGGGTATAGGGATGGCGGGGGTTGGAGAGCACTGTTTCTGTATCACCCCATTCGACCATTTGACCGGCAAACATCACGACGATCTCTTCGGCCACATGCGCCGCCGTTGCGATGTCATGGGTTATATAGAGCATCGCCAGTTCGTTCTCCCTCTTCACCCGGGCAAGCAGATCGAGAATGTCCTTGCGGATGGAAACATCGAGCATCGACGTCGGCTCGTCTGCAACCAGCACGCTCGGCGCGACCGCAAGAGCCCGGGCAATGTTGACGCGTTGCCGCTGGCCGCCGGAAAGCTCATGCGGNAATTTCTGCTTCGACACGGCCGGGTCCANACCGACGCTNGTCAGCANTTCCGNAATGCCATCCTCAAGAGCTATCCGCGACGTGTCCTGGCTATGAAGTTGCAGTGGCCGGGAAAGGTGATGACTGACCGTGAAGGCGGGGTTGAGTGACGAGAACGGATCCTGGAAGACCATCTGAACGTCCTTGCGATAGAGACGTTCATCCCTCGCCGTCCCCTGCGCGGTCAGATCCTGCTCGCGAAAGAATAGCTTGCCGCCGGTCGGCCGGTCGAGACGCGCGATGATACGGGCACAGGTCGTCTTGCCGCAGCCGGACTCGCCGACAAGCGCCAGTGCGCGGCCGGGATGGAGCGAGAAGGAAACGCCTTTCAGTGCATGCACCGGCCCGAATTGTCGCCTGATCTCTTCGATCCGTATGACGGGTGCGGCCGCGGACGGATGTGTCTCGGGCTTCATGCCAGTGCTCCTGAAAGATGGGGCGTGCTCGGAAGCTTGGGAATGGCGTTCCAGAGCTTGCGCGTATAATCATGCAACGGCGCCTGACTGACCTGGCTGACATCTCCGACCTCAACGAGCTCGCCCTTCAGCATGACGCCAATGCGCTGGCAGAGTTGCGCCATCAGATGCAGGTCATGGGTGATGAACAGCACCGAAAACCCGTAAGCTCGCTGCAGGTCGACGACCTGTTCGAGGATTTCGCGCTGCACGACGACATCGAGCGCCGTTGTCGGCTCGTCCATGATGATGAGCTCGGGCCTCAGCGCCAGGCAAATGGCGATGACAATGCGCTGTCGCATACCGCCCGAAAACTGATGCGGATAGTCGCTGATGCGCTGCGACGGTATGCCCACGAGCCGGAACATCTCCTCTCCGCGCGCCCGCGACTCCTGACGCGAGCAGCCGGTGTGCCTGTGAAGCACATCATGAAACTGCGCTTCGACCCGCATTAGCGGATTGAGTGAGTTCATCGCGCTCTGAAAGACCATACCGATGCGCTTCCAGCGGATCTTCTGCAGATCGCGCTCGGGCATCTTCAGAAGATCCTGCCCATCCATGCGGATGCTACCGCCGCTGATCCAGGCCGGGGCCTTGGACAGTCGCGTGATGGCATAGGCGATTGTGCTCTTGCCGCAGCCGGATTCGCCGGCAAGCCCGAAGATCTCGCCCTTGCCGATATTGAAGGAGACATCCTTGACGGCGCGGAACTCTCCCTTGTCGAGCAGGTAGTCGACATTGAGCTTTTCGATTTCCAGGAGATTGCCGCTCATCGGCGTGCCTCCAGTTCACGGTTGCGGGCACGGGTGAGCCGGAACCAGCGCGTCAGTGCCGGACCGGAGCGAAGCTGCGGATTGGCGATCTCGTCGAAGGTAAAGTTAAGCAGCGCAAGGCCGAGGCCGGTCAGCGCGATGCCGATGGCCGGCACGCCGACGTCCCACCACGCGCCGACCATGATCGCCGATGCATTCTGGGCATTATAGAGCATCGTGCCCCAGGAAACTTTCAGTGGATCGCCGAAACCGAGATATTCGAGCGTCGTCTGTGCGACGATCGCGTAGATGATGCTGCCGACGAGGTTAATGCCGATCAGCGGCGTCAAGTTCGGCAGGATCTCGACGAAGATGATGCGCCATGCCGGTTCGCCGATCATTTTCGATGCGGTGACGAAATCGCGGTTGCGCAGCGCCATGGTCTGAGAGCGCGTCATGCGCGCGCCCCATGGCCAGGAGGTCAGCGCGATGATGGTCATGATCGTCATCGGCCCGACCGTGCCGGCAAAAGAGGCAAGCAGGATCAGAAGCGGCATGTTTGGTACGACCAGAACTGCGTTTGTCGCAAGATCCAGCGCCGCGTCCGTCTTGCCTCCGGCGTAACCGGCGACGAGGCCGATCGCGGTGCCGATGACGGTGATGGCAATGCCCGTTGCAAAACCGACCGACAGCGAACTGCGGGCACCCCAGACGAACTGGCGATAGACGTCGCGGCCCATTTTCGTCGTACCAAGCACATGCTCGATGGAAGGTGGCTGGTGCGAACGGCCGACACGTGCGCCCGGCTCGCCAGGGGCGATGACGGGGGCAAGCAATGCCATCAGCCAGAGGCCGACGACGATGATCAGGCCGGCGACGGCCTTCTTCTGACGAAGAATGGATCTGAGCGTGGCCCCATTACACGGCATCCCGCAGCCTGGGGTCGATGAACCCGTAGATGATATCGACGAGGAAATTCGCGCCGAGCGTTGCGAGCGTCATCAGCAGGAGCTGGCCCTGGATGACCGGATAGTCGCGGGCGATGCTTGCGGTATAGAGCGTCAAGCCGAGCCCCGGATAGTTGAAGACGATTTCGGTGACGATCGAGCCACCGAAGACGGCGCCGAGCATCAGCGCGAGGTTCGTCAGGACCGGAAGCATGGCATTGCGCGCGCCATAGCCGAACATCACGGTCAGATGGCTGAGGCCCTTTGCCCGGCCCATTGTGACGTAATCTTCCCCAAGCACCGAGATCATCGACGAGCGCATTGTCGTCTGAAACTCCCCGATCAGGAACGGCGACAGCGTCAGCACCGGCATGATGGCGTGGATGAAGACGCTGCCGGCGAAAGTGAAGTTGAACCCGGGATCGAGGTTCGGATCATAGGCGTAGCCGACGGGCAAGCCACCGCAGCGACACACCGAACACGAAGAGCGTCGTCAGACCTACGATGACAGGCGGCACCGAAATCATCACGACCGCGAGCGGAGAGATGATCGTGTCGAAACGTCCGCCTCGCCGCCAGGCGGAAATTGCACCCAGAACCACGCCGACGCTGAGCGAAAAAATGATGGCGGTGACGACAAGGAAAATCGTCCAGATTGTCGAGCGGCTGAGGACCTGGACAACCGTCTGAGGGTAATATTTGACCGAGACGCCGAGATCGAAGGTTGCAAGTCCCTTCAAATAGTCGACGAATTGCAGGAGCACCGGCTGATCGACTGCGCCGAAGCGTGCCTTGATCGCCTCGACGGCTGCAGGTGTCGCCCGCGGGCCGAGCTGCGCGACCATGGCATCGACGGGCGTCCCCGGCATAAGCCGGGGAAGTATGAAGTTCATCACGATGGCGAACGCCAGGGCGACTGCATAGACGCCAAGGCGCCGTCCGGAAACACGCATGTCCCTTGCCTCGCCGGTCTTATTGGACCGGCTTCAGGCGGAGCAGATGCATGAGGCGCATCCGGTTGTTATCGTGATCTTCCGGGTTCATGACCGGGTCCTTGTCGGTTACCCAGCCGGTAAAGCGCTTGCTGGAGAACTGATACCAGGTCGGGCCATTGAAGACAGGCACGACGGGGAAATCTTCGGCCACCAGCAGCTGAATGTCGTTGAAGATCTTCTTGTGATCATCATCGGACGTCGCCTTCAGATATTGATCGAAGAGCGCGTCGAGTTTCGGGTTGGAATAGCGCGAGGGAGCACCTGTGACGCGGCCGGCATAAGCCGTCGACAGGCTTTGGTAATAGCCGCGGAATGGAGTCGCCCCATCGGCACGCGAGTTCATAACGACCTCGAAACTACCGTCGAGAATCTGCTTGCGCCACTGTTCGTATTCCGGTGTCGTGACCGAAGCATTGATGCCGGCTGCGCGCAGGCCTTCGACGGCGATCTGCACGGCATCGATCCAGTCTGTCCAGCCATTGGGAACGATGATCGGGAAATTGATCGGCTTGCCGCTCGGCGTCGTACGAAAGCCGTCCGAACCCTTCTTGTAGCCTGCGTCGTCGAGGATCTTGCTGGCCTTCTCGGTATCAAAACCCATGAAGGCATCCTTGTCGCCTTCGGCAGCCTTGTTGCGCCAGCCTTCAAAGCGGGGCGGCAGGCCGGAGGCATGTTCGTTGACGCGGGATAGCCGAAGCCGGCAATGTCGACCATCGACTTGCGGTCCATGGCGAGGCTGAAGGCGTGACGGAAGTTCAGATCCTTGTAGGCTTCCAGATTGCCCTCGTCCTTGCTCTTGAAGTTCATCTGGAAGGCGACGGTTTCAGCCGGTGGCTGCCAGTAGCCGTTGTGATCGGCGTCGAGCGCCACGAAGGTCTTGTCGATCTCGGGGATGAAAGAGCCGATCCAATCCATATTGCCTTCCGGCAGGATCGCGAGCATCTGGTCGTTGCCGGAAATCTGCGGCAGTCGCAGGCAATCGACATGCAACGAAGCGGCATCCCAGTAGTTCGGGTTACGGCACTGTTCATAAACCTGCGGCGTGAACCGGCGCACTTCCGTCATCGGACCGGAACCGATCGGCTTCTCATTCTTGAAAGCAACCGGATCTGAAACATCCTTCCAGACATGTTGGGGAACGACGGCAAGATCGGCAAGCGATTCCGGGAAGTCGGAATTGACGGCCTTGAGCTTGATCGTCACCTCCGTCGGCGACGGCGCCTCGACGGATGCAACGGTCTCGCCGACACCAACCGTGTCGAGCGCGGCATTCTTCAGCATCAGATCGATTGTGTACTTGACGTCAGCTGAGGTCAGCGGCTGTCCATCAGACCATTTCGCGCCGGGCCGCAATTCATAGGTGATCGACATCATATCGTCGGAAAACTTGTAGCTTGTCGCCAAGCGCCAGACCGGCTTGCCGCCATCCTGCGCGTTGAAGATGACCAGCGGCTCATAGATGAAATCCATGGTGCTCTGCCGACGACCGGCAAGATCGAACGGATTGAAGTTTTGCACCCAGCTCGACTGCTCTTCGATATGCATCGTCAGCACGGATTCGGCAGCCGAAGCAGCCGATATACCAAAGGTCATCACCACCACCGTCAGGGCGGTGGCCGCGGCCCAGGCGGCGCGCGCAGAAACACTGCGGATTACGCTCTTATCCAGTCCCATTTTTTCGTTCCCTTAGTTGTTATTTTTTGATTCAATCAAATTGATTTAATCAAGCTAACGCAAGGTTTCCGATCCGGTCAATCGGGTGGAAACTAAAAATTTCGGCTTCCTGGAAACTGAATTCTTCTGTGCTGATACACATCGCGGCAAACGGCTCAACGACTGTGGCACGGCCTGACAAATCAAATTGTCATACTTATTGTGCGTCGCGAAAAGTCTCGCGCAAGCGTCACCGATCATTCTGGATCTGTTGAAATGTGATTATTTGATCCAGCTATATTGAAGCCATGACGGCCCGCTTTTCAGTACCCTCTAGCCGTCCAGCACCCGCTGGACGGCTATTTCCACCGATCATCAGTTCGGATCAGCTTCTTAAAATCCTACCGGAAAACCTTCGAACGGTTTGATTTCCTTGAGAACAAACGTGGTCTGCATTTCCTTGATGCGCGGCAGGCGGCGCACGACCGACATGGCGAAATCGGCATAGGAATCGAGATCAGCCGAGACGACCTGCAATAGAAAATCCGAATCTCCGGCAATGCTATAACAAGCGACGACTTCCTGTAGCCGTGCAACCTCGGCGGCAAAGGCGTCCGCCTCTGCCTCGTTGTGACCATCTATCTTCACTCGGATGAAGGCAAGGACGCCGAGCCCGAGTTTGCGCCGGTTGAGATCGGCCTTGTAACCCCGGATCACACCTGTCTCTTCAAGCTGCCGCACCTTTCGCCAGCAAGGGGATGTGGACATGCCGACACGCTCGGACAATTCCTGATTTGTCAGNCGTCCCTCGGCCTGCAGGCTCGAAAGGATTTTCAGTTCAACCGGCTCAAATGTCGTCATGGGAAGCATCTACCTNCAAATTGCANAAAGCAGGTCGATCCTACCAAGTTTCGGCCNAGGACNGCAATATCAGACAGGATTGTTCTGCTGCGATCACTTAGGCTGTCGCCATCGTAATCTCAGGTCTTTCAGATGCTCTCCGATATCCGCATTGCCATTGTCGTCGACCCCAAACTCCCGTCCGCTCTCATTGCAAATACAGTCAGCGCCATCGGCATTGGCGTAGGCGCCAAAATGCCGCTCCTTGGCGCCGAGAGGCTCAGCGACCGTGCTGGCAGGGCCACCGATATCGTCTCCAATCGACCGGTGCCGATCCTGCAGGCCGATGGCGAGACGATCCGACAGATCCTGTTGAAGGCGCTGAACCAGCCGGAAGAACACGCCATCGTACCGTTTCCTGGTTTTGCGCGCTCACTGCACGACTATACTGACTACCAGCGTCAGTTCCCGGACAGGGACTTGAGCGATGAGGAGATCGACGGACTGGGCCTTGCTGGACCGGCTAAATGGGTAAGGTCGCTGACCGGATCCCTGAAATTGCTGCGGTAAATTGCCGGGCATACACAAGGGCAGGCTTTGTTGTCGCCGCGACATGTTTGGTGGTGCAAAGCAAGATCTCATTCGATAACCAAGGCCCACTGGTTAGGAGTGAATCATGGGCGCCCTTCGAGTTCTTGGCAGGCAATCATCCATCAATGTTCGCAAGGTGCTGTGGACCTGCGAAGAGATCGGCATCGACTATGTGCAGGAAGATTGGGGAACGGGATTTGCCTCGACCAGCACACCGGAATTCCTTGCGCTTAATCCGAATGGTCTCGTGCCGGTCATCGACAGCGATGACGGCATCCTGTGGGAGTCCAATACGATCTGCCGTTATCTTGCGTCCAGGTATGGCCGCGACGATCTCCTGCCACCCTCCCCATGGAGACGGGCGCTCGTCGAACGATGGATGGATTGGCAAGCGACGGAGCTCAACAGTGCCTGGCGCGGTGCATTCCAGGGCCTTGTGCGCAAGGACCTCGCCTATTCCGACCCCTCCGTCATTGCCGACAGCGCCAGGAACTGGAATCGCAAGATGGAAATCCTGGAGAACACCGTCGCGACGACAGCTCCTTTCGTAGCGGGAGACGAATTCACGCTGGCCGACATCCTGATCGGCCTTTCGGTCAACAGATGGTTTCACACGCCCATCGAACGACCCAGGTTACCGGCGGTTACAGCCTATTTCGAGCGCCTCAAGGAACGGCCGTCCTTCCGGCGAGGCGGTTACGACATGTTCCCGTAGATATCGGGCATCCGACAACGCCGAGTGGCGCTTTCTCGCCTATTGTTGTTTGGGTGCAGGTGCCTGTTGGGGAGTATCGCCTGGTCGAATGACCGGCATGTTCCCAGTTGGAGGGGCCGGTTCAACCATCCCGCGATCGCCCGTCGGCGGAGGCGTCAATACGCCTTTGCAGCGAGATATCTTGCTTTCCGATCCCCCATTCTCCGT
>Ga0055528_1002192_pt1 | contig 10663 bp, 10 predicted proteins | sample AraplaCol_mMS_r2_2_FD_55006 | JGI IMG/M metagenome (GOLD analysis project Ga0055528, IMG submission 55006) | Arabidopsis root microbial communities from North Carolina, USA - plate scrape MF_Col_mMS_r2 | ecosystem: Host-associated > Plants > Roots > Endosphere | place: USA: North Carolina...
GAAGTTGGCCCGAGCGTGTACCAGCAGATCATGAACCAGATCAACACCTACAAGGCCGAGATCACCGCGTACGCCTCCAAGGCGCAGGACGCGGCCGAGTATGTCGAACAGCGCACCCGCTGGATCCGCACGCTGGAGCAGTATGCGCAGGCGTTGGTCCAGGTGCAGGCGGTACTCAACAACTTTGGCATGCCGCAGGGTATCGCGCTCACGCCAGTGGCGGACAACTATCTGGTTGCGCAAAGCTGTGGCGGTACTACCGACCTGAGCGTGACCGGCCTGTTCAAGACCTTCGTCTTCAACCCGAAGGCTGATTTCAAGCAGCAGCAGACACAAATCTGCGTGAACATCCGCATGATGCAGAACCGGAAGTACAACGAGGCGGTCAAGTTCATGACCGAATCTGTGCCGCTCATGCAGTCGTCGCTCACCCGGATTTTCAACATGCGTATTTTCAGCAACAGCCAAGGCAACGTGCAGGGCACGGACAGTGAAGCCCTTCGCATGGCCAACGACCTGGCGGTTCAGGCGCAGATTTGGCAATCGCGGATGCACTCGTACGACGCCTACATCGAGGTGATGGAAGCCAACCAGAAGGTGGTTGCCGAGAACGCCCTCAAAGGCGATACAACCAACCAGATCATCGGGACACTGGTGAAGACCGCCGCCCTCAAGGGCGCGCTCAGCGTCAAGTAACTCGCCCAAGAAGGTTCAGCGGGTCTGCAAAGTAATGCCGGACCCAAAGCAGTAGCAGCATCACCAAGGGATTGTGGAAATGTCGATCAGGTCGATTGCCAACGTTTTTGATTTCTCGGGCGGATTGCAGGATCTGCTGGGCTACGCAGTGCGTGTCCAGTCGATTGGCGACTTCGTTTTCTTCAAGCTGATCCTGGATTACCTGCGCGCGCGCATCAACGATTTCGGTATCGACATGATGGGCCGCATGATGGCCTGGGTCGGTGGTATCGCCTTGATCCTGATGACTCTGTGGGTGCTGATCCAGGGCTACCGCATCGTCACCGGCCAGAGCCGCGATTCAATGATGGTGTTGGTCACCAACATGGCGCGCGCGGCACTGATCATCAGCGTAGCCACCTCAATGGCGATGTTCGGCAGCAGCGTCAGCGACTTCCTGACCAAGGACGTAGGCGGCCTGATCACCCGCGTTGTAACCGGCGAGGGCGGCACCGCTGAAGACCAGATCGACAAGAGCCTGGCATGGATGCAGGTGGCGTTGTCCAGCATCGATGCGATCAAGGTGCTGGACGATGGCGGATTGCGCGAGGAGAAGACGCGCGCCATGTGGTTCATCGGCATTGGCACGGGCGGCCCGGCCGTGACGGCTGGCGCCATGCTGCTGCTTTACCAGGTTGCAATCGCGCTGTTCATCGGGTTCGGGCCGCTCTTCATTCTGTGTCTACTGTTCGACCAGACCAAGCAGTTCTTCCAGAAGTGGTTGTTCTATGGCATAGGCACCATGTTCTCCATGGCGGTGCTGTCGGCCATGGTCTCCATCGCGTTGGACATGGTCATTCGTGTTTCGGCGGCATTCTGGACATCGTCGCTGATCAACAGCTTCTTCCTCGATGATGCGATGAGCGACGGCATGACCAGCCAGGCCATGCAGCAAGGTGGCATGGGCCTCATCCTCACGACACTGATTCTGACTGCGCCCCCAATGGCCGCGATGTTCTTCCAGGGTACGTTGGGTAGCTTCATGGCATATTCCCAGATAGGTGGCTCGGCAGCCGCCGGTCCCCAGGGCCAGCCGCCGGGTTCGTATACTCCAGCGCAGACAAAGAACTCTGATGCCGGTGGTGAGGGCACTCCCCAAGTGCACTCCGGCCGGACTGTTTCCCAAGTCTCGCAGGACTCCGCATCCGGTAACGTTTCCACCGGCAGGATGGGTAATGCCGATACCCGCTAGGTTGCCAGAGTGCATTCTGAACATGGATCAGGAGTAGCCTGTGATTCGAGTAATGATCGTCGCAATGAGTCTTTTGTTCCTTCCGTTCACTGCCTTGGCGGAAGGACGCTGTCCTCCCGGGCAATATCCGATCGGCGGTCAAGGGGCGGGTGGCTGCGCTCCTATTCCTTCCTCGGGTGGCGCGGATTCGCGAGGGCCCGTTCCTACGGGCAAGTGGGAAACACGTTGGGGCGCGATTTCGGAAGATCCGACTACGCTGGCTACTGGAGCATCTGTTTCCATGAAGTCCAAGAGGCAGGCAATTGCAGCCGCAACTGCTGAGTGCCAGCGATTGGGTGGGAAAGCCTGTAAGACGCGATTGACCTACTACAATCAGTGCGCCGCAATTGCGGATGCAACTGCGGAGAGCTTGAAGGGTGGTACGGGAACTTCTATTGCTGCGCACGCAGAGACGGAGGATCAAGCCAAGAGCCTAGCTCTCGCCCAGTGCAGTAGCGCCCAGAATGGTCAGAAATGCAGCATCGTCTACGCTGCCTGCAGCATGTCCGAGTTCAAGTCATTCCGGTGAGGAGTAAGGGGGCGGAGCAAGTGGTCCGAGTCCATGGTCGCGCGGTAGTTTTCTTGTTGTTGGCGTCCGTGTTATCCGCAGGGATCGCTACGCAAGCACTTGCCGAAGGCCGCTGCCCCTCCGGCCAGTACCCGATCGGAGGACAAGGCGTTCAAGGTTGCGCCCCTATTCCGGGCGGCGGAACGGTCGCGAATGGTGTTTCTCCTCGACCAACCGGGAAGTGGGAAACGCGCTGGGGTGCGATTGCTGAAGACAAGTCTCCCAGTCCGGGTGCACCTCTCGCTACAGGGGCGGCAGTTTCCCAAAAGTCAAAGCGCGCTGCGTCGTCACTTGCGATGGATGAGTGTAGAAAACAAGGCGGGAACAAGTGTGAAGTTCGTCTCGCCTATTACAACCAATGCGCTGCAATAGCGGATCCTGGCACTTCGTCTGGCGTCATAGCTGGTGGCACTTCCATTGCAGCGCATGCGGAAACGCTTGAGCAGGCAAAGGGTCTGGCAGTTCGTGACTGTAAGCAAGCGAATGGCGGTGGCGACTGCACCGTCTCTTATTCTGCTTGTAGCATGTCCGAGTTCAAATCTTTCTGAACGGGTTATGCGCTTGAACGGAATCAGGAGCGGCCTGTGGTTGGAGTACTGATTGTCCTTGTAGGTCTGGTATTGCTTCCTGTGACCGCGTTCGCGGAGGTACGCTGCCCTCCAGGGCAGTACCCGGTGGGCGGCCAAGGTGCTGGCGGTTGCGCTCCGATTCCTGGGTCGGGCGGAGGGAGCTCAGAGAGCAGTTCTCCTTTTTCCCACCGGGAAGTGGGAAGATCGTTGGGGCGCGATTGCGGAAGAGTCGTCTCCTCGCGCCCCAGGCGTTCCGTTGGCTACGGGTGTTTCTGAATCCCGAAAGTCCAAGCGAGAGGCGAACGCAGTTGCATTGGAAGAGTGTAAGAAAGTCGGTGGAAAGAAGTGCACGGTCACCATGACCTATTTCAATCAGTGCGTCGCGCTGGCGGACCCCACAATGGACCAACTGATAGCTCGGGGTGGCAAGTCCATTGGCTATAGAGCCAAGACCGCTGAGGATGCCAAGGCTCTAGCCCTCAAAGAGTGTGAAGGTCTCGACGGTGGTCAACAGTGCAGAATCATCTACTCGGCATGCAGCTTGTCTGAGTTCAAGTCATTCTGATAATGAGGAGTGGTGGTGGTAATAGCTATTGCGGCAGTCCGAAGCGGGTTTACGGGCGCTCTGTTTACAGCACTCCTGCTAGTGACAGGGGTCGTGCCACCCGTAGGCGCCGAAGGAAGGTGTCCGCCTGGCCAGTATCCCATCGGCGATAGCCGCGCCCCTGGGTGTGCGCCGATCCCTTCTGGTGGGAGCGCGGACACCTCTCCTCGTCCTACTGGACGCTGGCACAAGACTTGGGGAGCGTTCGCGATCTCCCCGGGAGGATCGGCAGGCGCATCCGTTGGTAAGCGCAGCAAGTCGGAAGCATCTGCTGCAGCGGAAGCTGCATGCGCGAATGGCGGCGGCCGTGGATGCAAGGTGGTTTTCAGCTTCAAGAATCAGTGCGGTGCAGCGGTGGTCCCGACGTCGGGCGAAGGTGGCACGAGCTTTGGCCGTGCCGCAACCTCCGACAGAGCAAATGAGATCGCCATGCAGTCTTGCAGCGCGGGCGGCGGCGTTGGCTGCAAGAGTATCTACGCCGCCTGCAGTGAGCCTGAGTTTGAGGCGTTCTAGCCCGATACTGAAGGTCTCGTGCATCGCTCCGGGTTGCATGCTGCATGCCTCTCAATGGGCTTATTGGAAATGCCGACACACGTTGATCATGCAGTTGGAGCTTTTGAACATGAATAAGGGAAATCCGTGATTCGGGTTCTAATCGTTCTGTTGATCTTCGCTAGCGTTCCCCTTGTGGCTTCCGCCGAGGGGCGCTGTCCTACCGGGCAGTATCCGATTGGCGGACAAGGGGTAGGGGGCTGTGCACCAACCGGTGCCATTTCCGGCGGGAGTGGCGATCCGGTCCCGACAGGACGATGGCACAAGACCTGGGGAGCGGTGGCCTTTTCCAAGTCGGATGATGCTGGCGCAGTGGTCGGAAAGATGTCAAAGGCAACCTGACTGCTTGTGACGGAATTCGCGTAATTGAAAGGCGCGGAGCGCGAACATGGTGGTATGCCGCAACGTCGAATCGTTGCGGTGCAGGCATGACCCTTACAGTTCATTTATTAGTTCAAGGACGACATGATGCGTAAGAATTCGGTTATCTCCCGTAGCTTGGAAATTGGCTGTTCGGCATCGCTTCTGCTGCTGTTGCCGCTTACCACATTCACTGTGCAAGCTCAGGCGACGCCAGAGGTTGCGACTCCCGCATCGACGGTTAACGAGGCAGCAGCTGTCGCCAGTTCGTCAAATGCGCCCGCAACGACCGCATCGATGAGCGAAAAGGAAGCGACGACTGTCTCTGGGCCTGCCCTCGTCAATCTGCCTGCGACTGTGACCCCGGGTATTGAGCCGCGGCCGGTTGAACCGGTGAGTCGAGAGCCTTCCGCCACAATTGAAAAGGTTGATGATGTGGCACCGACCGCCGGCGTCGAAGGCGGAATCGAGGCGCCGGCGGCGGCGCCTGCAGCGACAGTCGATCCCACGGCCACCATTTCGGTACCTGTGTCGCCTGCGGCGGCGCAACGTCCTGTGATCACTTCTGCTTCCGTGGACGCGGCGGCAGCTGCAGCTGCATCGGTGGAAACACCGTCAACGCCCAGTCCGCCAGCCGAACTAGAAGCTTCTTCCGAACCGGCGCCCGTCGCTCCGCGCCCGCTGCCTATCCCCACACTCGCCAATGACAATAACCAGATCGAGCGTCAGCTCGGTGCGCGTTGTCCGAACGACCTGGCAGCACGTCTGGCCACCCAGGCAGACCTCCTGATCGGTGCCTGCCAAGGCACGCTGCCGCCGCACCTTTCAGCGTTGCTGGTGTCCATTCCGGAGCAGCAACTGCTGCTGCCGCGCGCGTGGCGCGAGCGCCAGGCTGGGCAGAAGGGTTGGTACAAGGCCGTCCCGGGCTACGGGCTGCGCCCGGACTTCCTGGCGGTGCAGGGCGATGTCTGGGTGCGTTCGTTAGAAGGCGCTGACCCGTCCACCACGGTGTACCTGGTGTCCGGCCCGTTCGCGTGTGCCGACAACCGCGGCCCCGACGCCGAGCCGGTCAAGACGGTGCGTCTGCCGGCCGGCAGCTGCCGCGAGGGGCTGGTGCAGCAGCGCGTCTACCGCGTGAGTGCTGGCGGGGCCCCGGTGGACATCACCCAGCAGGCGCTGCCGGCAGAGCCGCTGCTGTCGGATGCTGACCGGAAGCGTTACGGCGCCGACGGCGCACGCGTGCAGCTGGATGCGGGCAAACTGCAGTTTGGACCGGCGGTGCGCTGGTATGTGGACGTTGGCACCACTGAGAAACCCGAGCCGCGCAGCTACGGCGAATGGGGCCGGTTGCACCTGGGCTTCGCGGTCTGGAATGGCGAGCGCTTCGAGCCGCGCGATACTGTGCCGCGCGCGGTGTGGCCGTGCGATCCGGTGGCACCGGGCGACGCCAGCTGCGGTGCCTACGCCGATGCCGGGCGCGACCCTTTCATCGTGGTTGGCGCCTCGGCCCAGGGTGTGACCGCGACACCTTGAGTCCATGGCTTTGACCCCGTAGCAAAAAAGCGCCCCTCGGGGCGCTTTCTTTTTGTGTGCACAGCAGCGACTGCGTAAGCTCAGCTCTGGTCCACCAACGCGAACCGTGGCCGCAGCACACCGTCCAACTCGACCTGCGCGGTGAACATCTCATACGGCCGCACCCACAGTCCCAGGTCCTCGTCGAGCGGGCGATACAGCACCATTGGCAGCAAGGTCTCGCTGTGGCGCACCACGTCGATCACCTGATAGTTGCCGCCCTTGAAATGGCGGTAGTGGCCCGGGGCAAGGAAGGGCAGGGGCGCAAGGTCGGACATGGGGGAAATGCAGGCGTTGGAAAGGTCGCATTATGGCAGCGACGGGGTGGATGCCGGAGGTCAGGCGGTCATGCTGCGCGTGGCAGCCTGGCTCTCGGTCAGCTGGCGGTTCTGCTTCTCCAGCTGTTGGCTGGCGGCGGTAGCCTCCATCTGGCGGCTGCTCTGCTCCAGCGGCGTGTTCATGGCAACCACCGTGTCGACGCTGACGCGCAGGTGGGCTGGATCATCTACCTTGCCCTGTACGGCAAACGTGCGGGCGGCATCGCCGCTCATCAGCACGGCATCGATACGCGTACCACCGGCGGCATGCATTTCCGTGGCCAGGCTGCCGGCGAGCTGGTCGCTGGCGTGATCGGGTACGCGTCCTACGCGCGCATCCTGGGAATGGACGCCACGCCGGGCATCCTGGAACAGCGCGTACCCCGGATGGCCAGCCTCATCCATGCGTGAACTGCTCTGGTCGTTGCGGTGTTGTTCCGTATCGCGGCGACCGGGTTCGCCCGGTTCTAGCGGCCCGCGCATCTTGTCGTAGGCATCCATCACGCCGCCCGGGACACCTCGGGAGATGACGGTTGCTCCCGTGCGCAGTCCCTCGATGTCACTGCGGTACTCGCCGATCATCCGCGCATTGTCGTCGGCCAGCATGCGCGCTCGGCCGGTGGCCAACACCGATTGGTCGCCAAGGAACTGACCCATCTTGTGGGAGTCCAGCGATGCGGTCGCCGCGACGAGCGGGTAGTCGGGTATCAGCAGGTTGAGGGCGCTGTTGCTGTATTGCGCCTTGGACAGGGTGTCGATCTCCTGCTGCCGGGCATACACCCGCACCTCGCCAAAGTGCGGCGAGGCCGCGCTGACGGCATCGGCGGCCATGACGTGGTTGATCACGCTGTGGCCACCTTCCGGGATGCGGTACCCGCTCAGGCTGACCGCACCGTAGGCGTTGAAGGTCTCACCCTTGAGCCCATGGTGGTGAGCGGTGATCTGGGCAAGCGAGCCGCCAAGGGAGTGGCCGGTGACAGTCACCAGGATGTCTCGCCCGGCGTTGTCGCTCAGTCGCCTGGCTTCGTCAACAGCGCGCTGGGTAAGGGTGATCGCCTGGACCGCTTGAGGGTTGCTCCGTGCAAGCACCATGGGTGCGTCGGTGAGTACGCCATCCTTGATCAACTCCGCCGTCCCGCGATGGGCAACGACGATTTCCTTCGAATCCACCCGCTGGTAAATCGTTCCCTGATATCCAGTTCGCGGATCATTTACGTGCTCGCGAATCTTGTACTGATTGCCATTGAGATAGACTTTCTCTTCCTGTCCAGCATCCCGCCGTCCGACCTTTCTGTCGGCGTAGGCATCATCAGCAAGGGCGGCGTAGTCCTGGCTGGTGATGGTCACCGAGCTGCCTCAACCGCCGTGATCGATATCGAGAAGAGCGAGTCGCGTAGTCCTTCCCGATACTCCGATGGGTCTTCTTCACCGCTGGATGCGTAGTCGTCAATGGCAGGAACATCCGACGAGCCTTCGACCTGGCCTGCGCGGGGGTAGTCACGGAGCGGGTAAAAGCGCGTATACGCCTTCCCGCCCACCAGATCCGGTGCATCCACGAACGTCAGGAACCGCGTCTCCTCCTGCGCGCCAGTGGCCTTCAGCAATGCCCCGGCGCCAGTGAACTCCCAGCGGCAGATCCCACGCCCGTAGTAATCCTGGTCCTTCATGCGGTCCAGATACACAGTGCCTTGGTATTCCTCGTCGGAGATGCGGGTCAGCTCCAGTGGTTCCTGGCTGGTGATGCGCGATGCTGTGCCCGTGGCCGTTTCGATGTTGCCGCACTGGTCTTCATTGATGACGTCGTACTGGGCCGTCCCGCGGACATGCTGGAACGCGCCGGGTGCGCCATGGAGGCGCAGCGTGATCTGGTATGCCTTGACCGGTGCTGGGTTGAGGGTGGCAAGCCCACGCCCACCGGCAGCGACATCGGCTTCGGCGTTGGACAGGTCATGGCTCATGGCAGGCTCCGAACGGTTACAGGCCGTCATCAATACGGCGGTCAGGCAGAACAGGGTCAGTCGCTTCAAGGTGGCACTCCAGCCGGGCGTTCGCGTACAGGGCCGCGCAGCGAATCATCGGGGCGAACGAGACAGATCGCCGGTACCACGATGCTAGCAGGACAGGCCGATCTGCCTGTGTGTACTGGTCACGGTTCCAACCGAAGACTAGTCGTTCTCGATATCGCTCGGCGGCCCGGCGCGACAGGCCAGTACCAACTGCGTGACGGCATCGGCGCTCATCGGCCGGGCCAGGTAATACCCCTGCGCCTCGTTGCAGTCCCACAGCCGCAGCAGCGACAGCTCGGACTCATGCTCCACACCCTCGGCCACGGTGCGGTAGCCCAGCTGCTGGGCGAGCCGGATGATGGCCTCCACCTTCAGCCGCGCGGTGCGCGAGCGCGCCAGGCCGGTGACGAGGCTCTGGTCGACCTTGATGTGGCTGATCGGGACTTCGCTCAGGTACCCGAAGTTGCTGTAACCACTGCCGAAGTCGTCGATGGCGATGCGCACGCCGGCNGCGGCCATCGCGCGCAGCTGGGGCAGNGCGGCGGGGTGGCTGTGCAGCCACTGGCCNTCGGTGATCTCTACTTCAATCTGTGAGGGNACCAGCCCGTTCGCCTGCAGGCGCTCGGCCATGCCGGTCCACAGGTTGGCGTTATCGAAATCGCGGGGGGACAGGTTGATCGACANCGTGAATCCCGGCAGCAGCTGCTGCCAGCGCGCCGCCTGCGCGAACGCGTGCTCGATCACCCANTGGCTGAGCGCCGGCATCAGCGCCGTGCACTCCAGCACCGGAATGAACTCACCCGGGGTGATGGGTCCCAGCATCGGGTGGGTCCAGCGCAGCAACGCTTCGGCCGACACCGGCTGGCCATCGCGAAGGTCATAGCGCGGCTGGTAGACCAGGCTGAACTGGTCCTGGGCCAGCCCGCGCGCGGCATCGGAGGCGAGCCGGTAGCGGCGGCGCAGGTGCGCATCGCGGTCGGCCGAGTACCAGCACAGGCACGCGTCGGTCTGGAGTGCGTGGTTCAAGGCCACCATGCATTTGCGCACCAGGTCGCCGGCTTCATCCGGATCGGCACGGAAATCGCACAGCCCGGCGTGGAACTGCGGCGACATTGGAATGCTGCCGACCATCAACGGCCGCCGCATGCGCTCGCGCAGCCGCTGCATCAACGCCTCGACCTGCGCGTGGTCGTGATTGCGCACCACAAAGGCGAACCGGGTGGAGGCCACGTGGTAGACCTGCACGTCGTCGGTCAGCACTTCCTGCACGCGCAGCGACGCCTGCCGGAGCAGGGATTCCACCGGTTTGAGGCCCAACGCCTGGCCGGCGTCATTGGCGCTCTGCAGGTCGAACACATCCAGCAGCACGCCGGTGAACTGGTTGCCGCCGTCCTGGCGGCCGAGCACGCTCAGGTCGGCCTGGAACTGCTGGCGGTTGGGCAGCCCGCTGATCGGCTCGCGCCGGCCCAGCGACATCTTCAGTTCCATCTGGTTGACCACGATCCGCGCCAGGGTCTGCAGCTGGCGCTGCTCATCGGCGGTCAGCACGCGCGGGGTGCGGTCCATCAGGCACAGCGTGCCCAGCGCGATGCCGTTGCGGGTGACCAAAGGCGCGCCGGCATAGAAACGCATCTGCTCGGGGCCGGCCACGATCGGGTTGTCGTGGAAGCGGGGGTCCTGGCGCAGGTCTTCGATCTGCAGGATGCCGCTGGACTGCAGCGCACACGAGCAGATCGAGTGGTGGCGGTCGGTGCGTTCCAGTGCCAGACCGACCCGCGAGATGAAGCGCTGCGAGTCGGCGTCGACGATGGAGATCAGCGCGATGGCGGTGCCGAAGGTAAACGCCGCCAGTTCGGTGACCGGGTCCAGCGAGCGCCCCAAGGCGGGATCCATCACGTTGAGCGCTTCGATCAGCGCAATGCGTTCCAGATCCTGGCTGCGGTCGAGCATTCCGTGCGTCCTGTCAAACGGAGTACGCAGGTACTATCCCGCCGCGTTTGCAGTGCCGATGTGAAGTGCGCCGTTCAGGTATGAAGCATTCACCTCGGCGCGCATCAGGTCGCCGGCGACGATTCCTTCAACAGCGTCATCAATTGCTTGAGCCGGTAGGGTTTCGGCAGGAATTCAACATTATCCGGAAGCGGCGGCA
>Ga0055528_1002198_pt1 | contig 10650 bp, 10 predicted proteins | sample AraplaCol_mMS_r2_2_FD_55006 | JGI IMG/M metagenome (GOLD analysis project Ga0055528, IMG submission 55006) | Arabidopsis root microbial communities from North Carolina, USA - plate scrape MF_Col_mMS_r2 | ecosystem: Host-associated > Plants > Roots > Endosphere | place: USA: North Carolina...
GCGCTCTTCGATCCCATCCGCAGGGCGCGCGAGGAAAAGAGCGGCAGACAGTCAGGCGATCCTCGCAAAGCGGCGGCCGCTGTGCTGGCGCTGGTCGAGGCTGAAGATCCGCCGGTCCATCTGCTGCTCGGCGCCGATGCGCTGACGCTGGTCCGCGACAAGCTCAAGAGCATGAGTTCGGAAATTGATGCCTGGGAAGATCTGACGCTCTCGACAAACTTTGCCGGAGCATGAGAAAGGCGCCCGCAAGGGCGCCTTTTTCGATCAGGGAACGATCAGCGTGCCGACGCCGTGCTCGGTGAAGATTTCGAGCAGCACCGAATGGGCCGTCTTGCCGTTGAGGATAACGACGCCCTGCACGCCGGCCTTGATGGCATCGATGCAGGTCTCGACCTTCGGAATCATGCCACCGGAAATCGTGCCGTCGGCAATCAGCGCATGCGCTTCGGCGACGGAAAGCTCCTTGATGAGCTTGCCCTGCTTGTCGAGAACGCCCGGCACATCCGTCAGGAAAAGCAGCCGGGTGGCGTTCAGCGCTCCGGCAATCGCACCGGCAAACGTGTCGGCGTTGATGTTGTAGGTCGCGCCATCGCGGCCCGGGGCAACCGGCGCGATGACCGGGATCATCTCGGAGCGGGCGAGAAGGTCGAGCAGCGTGCGGTCGACTTCGACGACTTCGCCGACGAAACCGAGATCGAGCACACGCTCGATGTTGGAATCCGGATCCTTGACGGTCTTGCGGGCCTTTTCGGCGAAGACCATGTTGCCGTCCTTGCCGCAGAGGCCGATCGCCCATTCGCCGGTCTGGTTGATCAGCGCGACGATTTCCTTGTTGATCGAGCCGGCGAGAACCATCTCGACGATCTCGACCGTCTTCTGGTCGGTGACGCGCAACCCGCCTTCGAACTTCGATTCGATGCCCATCTTCGTCAGCATGGCGCCGATCTGCGGGCCGCCGCCGTGAACGACGATCGGGTTGACGCCGGACTGCTTCAGAAGCGCGATATCGCTGGCGAAAGCCTTGCCGAGCTCGGGATTGCCCATGGCATGGCCGCCGTATTTCACGACGATCGTCTTGTTTTCATAGCGCTGCATGAAGGGCAGCGCCTGTGCGAGAAGACGTGCCTGGATTTCGCTTTCGGACTCGTTCATGGGGGACCCCGCGGAATTGATCGCGGCCTTTTATCTCAAGTTTTTGACAGAGGGAATAATCCGGCACGCAATAGTTTTTCGTATCTAAGGCCGACCTGGAAGCCGGCCAGCTCATATTGAAACTATTGAACCGGAAATCGTTCATTCGAGGGCGACATGACTGGGGATTTTGCAGATTTAATCGGCCGTGTCGCGTTGGGTGACCGCAGGGCCTTCGCCGCGCTCTATAACCAGACCAGCCCGAAACTTCTGGCGATCTGCCTTCGTATTCTTGGAAACAGGAACGAGGCCGAAGAGGTGTTGCAGGAGGTCTATATCAAGATATGGCAGCGCGCCGGCGCCTTTACGGCCGGCTCCGCGACGTCGGCCGCGTGGCTTGCGGCAATTGCCCGCAATCAGTCGATCGATGCCTTGCGTGCGCGCAAGCCTGTAGCCGACGAAATCGACAAAGCGCTTGATCTTGCCGATGCCGGTCCCGATCCCGAAGCGCAAGTCGTGATTAAGGATGAAGGAAGGCGGATTGACACCTGCATGGAAGAGTTGGAAGCTGGTCGTGCGGTCGCAGTGAAACGGGCTTATGTCGAAGGGCTGAGCTATCAGGAACTGGCCGATCAGTTTGGTGTCCCGCTGAATACGGTGCGGACATGGCTTAGACGCAGCCTGCTGAAACTGAGAGAGTGCATGGAACGATGACATCGCCCGACAAAAGCAAGGGAGACCGCTCCCGGGATGAGGTTCTCGCCGGCGAATATGTGCTGGGCGTACTCTCTCTTCAGGATCGCAAGATCGTTGAGGAACGCATGCGCCGCGACCGGCAGTTTGCCGCGATCGTCAGCCGCTGGGAGGTCAACCTCTCCGGCTTCAACGACGAATATGGCACGGCTTCTCCGAGCCACGAGACCTTCAAGCAGATCGAGGCGCGTCTCTTCGCCGATACGGAGTGCGCCGCGCTTTTCGCACGGCCTCTGGAATTCCGCCGGTTTCTGGCGCTCGCTGACATTTGCCTCCCTTGCGGTCACCCTGGGCGTCATCGCCTTTACCTCCGGTCTCGTGCCTCAGCCCCCTGTATCGCCGCCGCTGGTGGCCGATCTCTCCGGGCAGAACAATCAGGTCAATCTGACCGCCTCTTACGAGATCCAGACGGGCCGGTTGAAGATCGTGCCGGTCGCTGCCGGCAAGCCGGAGGAGAAATCTCTGGAGCTCTGGTTGGTGCCGGGCAGCGGCACGCCCCGTTCTCTCGGCGTCTTCCAGCGCGGTATGAACGGCGAATTGCTGATACCGACGGATATGCGCGGCCAGATTTCCGATGGCGCGACGCTGGCCGTCAGCCTGGAGCCATTCGGCGGCTCGCCCACACATCAGCCGTCAGGCCCCGTCATCGCCAGCGGTTCGATCCACAGACCGTGAAAATCGGATCATTTTCCTGAAACTCTTCTGCAGCGCCTTCCGTAGTTCCTGATATCCGGGCGGCGCAGGGCATAAAGCCGGCGGCTGCGACCGGATGCAGAGGAGAAAAATCATGATCAAGTCCGCATTGCGCGCTGCAGCTCTCGCCGCCGCCTTTTCCGCTATCGCTTTCGCTGCTCAGGCAAAGAACCCGATCGTCGGCGGTGCCGCGATGTATGCGAACAAGAACATCGTCGAGAATGCCGTCAACTCCAAGGATCATACGACCCTTGTTGCTGCCGTGAAGGCCGCCGGCCTCGTCGGCACGCTGGAAGGCAAAGGGCCCTTCACCGTTTTCGCGCCGACCAACGAAGCCTTTGCTGCCCTGCCGGAAGGCACTGTCGATACGCTGCTGAAGCCGGAAAACAAGGCTAAGCTCGTCAAGATCCTGACGTGCCATGTCGTTGCCGCAGACGCGATGTCGAAGACCGTCGCAAAGATGATCAAGGACGATGGCGGCGAGCACGATATCAAGACGGTCGGCGGCTGCGTGCTCAAGGCAAAGGAAAGCATGGGCAAGATCACGCTGACGGATGAAAATGGCGATGTCGCCCACGTCACCATCGCTGACGTCAAGCAGTCGAACGGCGTCATTCACGTCGTCGACGAGGTACTGCTGCCGAAGATGTAATTCCAGGTATCGGCTGTCAGAGGCGCCTTTCGGGGCGCCTCTTTATTTCCAGTTGTTGATGCCGACTGTTTCGGCAATCGCCTGGCGCAGTTCGTCCAGTCCTTCGTTCTTTTCCGAAGACGTTGAAAGCACGGCCGGATAGGCGGCCGGCCGCTTGCGGATCTTTTCCGATGTTTCGGCAAGCAGCTTCGGCACGGCCGGCGCCTTGATCTTGTCCGTCTTGGTCAGAACGATCTGATAGGAAACGGCCGCCTTGTCGAGCAGCGTCAGCACGTCTTCGTCGTTCTTCTTGATGCCGTGGCGGCTGTCGATCAGCACATAGACGCGCTTCAGCGTCGCGCGGCCGCGCAGGTAGTCGAAGACGAGCTTCGTCCAGTTATCCACCTGCTCCTTCGGCGCCTGCGCATAGCCATAGCCAGGCATGTCGACAAGCGCCATCGGCGGCAGGTCGCTGCCCTCGCCGGAATAGCCATCCGGAACGAAGTAGTTGAGCTCCTGCGTACGTCCCGGCGTATTGGAGGTGCGCGCCAGACCCTTCTGACCGACCAGCGCATTGATCAGCGACGATTTGCCGACATTCGATCGACCGGCGAAGGCGACTTCCAGGGGACCTTCCGGCGGAAGGAATTTCAGGGAAGGCACGCCGCGGATGAAGATCCAGGGGTGGCCGAAGAGCGGCTTTGCGATTTCAGTCATATGAATTCTGCAATCTCCGGGTTCGGTAATGAAACCGGCTTCATGTTTTTAAGGCGTGTTGTCAAGCTTCGCGCGGTTGAGCGCTTCGGCGGCCCGAAACAAAAAGCCCTGCCGAAGCAGGGCTTTTCGACTATTTCGATGGTGCCGGTTTTCGTTTGAACAGGCCCTTCAGATTGTCGAAGAGCTCGATCTTCACGCCGTGGCGCTTCATGATGACCGACTGCTGGATGACCGAGAGCGTGTTGTTCCAGGCCCAGTAGATCACCAGACCTGCCGGGAAGCTCGCCAGCATGAACATGAACACCAGCGGCATCCAGTTGAAGATCATGGCCTGCGTCGGATCCGGCGGGGTCGGGTTCATGCGCATCTGGAAGAACATGGTGATACCCATGATCAGCGGCCAGACGCCGAGATGCAGCAGGGTCGGAGCCTCGAATGGCAGCAGGCCGAACAGGTTGACGATCGACGTCGGATCGGGTGCCGAAAGGTCCTTGATCCAGCCGAAGAACGGCGCATGGCGCATTTCGATGGTGATGTAGATCACCTTGTAGAGCGAGAAGAAGATCGGAATCTGCAGCGCCACCGGCCAGCAGCCGGCGATCGGGTTGATCTTTTCTTCCTTGTAGAGCTGCATCGTCGCCTGCTGCAGGCCCATACGGTCGTCGCCGAACTTGGCCTTCAGCTCTTCCATCTTCGGCTGCATGCGCTTCATGTTCGCCATCGAAGCATACTGCTTGCTGGCGAGCGGGAAGAACAGCGCCTTGACGACGATGGTCGTGCAGAGGATCGCCACGCCGAAATTGCCGAAGTAGCGGAAGAAGAAATCCATCAGCTTGAACATCGGCTTGGTGATGAAATAGAACCAGCCCCAGTCGATCAGGCGGTCGAAGCGCGGGATGTTGTAGCTCTGTTCGTAGCCGTCGATGACGGGAACTTCCTTCGCACCGGCAAAGACAAGATTCTTGAGTTCGACCGACTGACCCGGCGCAATTGTAAAGGCGTCTTCCTTATAGTCCGCCTGGTAGCGCGGCTGCCCGTCGGTGAAGTGCGAGAAACGCGCGTCATAGGGTGCCTGCTGCGGCGGGATGATTGTCGCGGCCCAATACTTGTCAGTAATCCCGAGCCAGCCGCCGGTGGATTTTGGCGGGGTAACGGCTTCCTTCTCGACCGCCGTATATTTGCTCTCGATGAGACCGTCGTCGCCGATGACGCCGATGAAGCCTTCATGCAGAACGTAGACGGACGGCGTCGTCGGCTTGTTGTAGCGCGTCACGCGGCCGTAAGAGGAAAGCGAGACAGGTGCCTGGCCGGCGTTCTGGATCTTGTCCGTGACCGTGAACATGTAATGCTCGTCGACGGAGATCGTGCGGGCGAAGGTGATGCCCTTGTCATTTGTGTAGGTAAGAGTGACCGGCGTCTTTTCGGTGAGCTTTGCGCCCTCCGGTGCGGTCCACACGGTGGATGGGCCTGGAACGGTGCCTGTCGTGTCACTGCCGACATAACCGAGTTCGGTGAAGTAACCATCCTTGGTTTCAGCTGGNGAGAACAGCGTGATGATCGGNCTCGAGTCATCGACCGTCTCGTGATAGGCCTTGAGCTTNAGGTCATCGAGGCGAGCGCCGACGAGGTTGATGGAGCCGGAGAGCGCGGCGGTGTCGATGGCAACACGCGGCGTCTTTGCAAGCGCTTCTTCGCGGGTAGCGGTCGCAACTGCCTGGCCTGTCGGGGCGGCGCCATTCGTCTGGGCGCTCGGGCTGCTGCTTGCGGCAGGCTGCTGCGTCTGCTCGGTCTGCTGCTGTGCCTTCTGCGCTTCCTGAGCCTTGCGCTGAGCTTCGATGCGCGGGTTCATGTAGAGGAACTGCCAGCCAAGGACGATCAGCACCGAGAGAGCGATCGCAATGAAGTAATTGCGGTTGTTTTGCATCATACGTTCCTGGGGCGCTCGTCTTTCGGGCGCCGGTGTTTCGGCCTGGTTTCCACGCGGGCTTTCAGTTCCGCGGCCAGTTCATCGAAGGACGCCNTCAAAACGTCCCTGCGGGCGACAACCACATAGTCGTGTCCGGGCTGCATTGCAAACCCTGCATGAAGCCGCACCGCCTCTTTAAGGCGCCGCCGCATGCGGTTTCTTTCGACNGCGTTGCCATGTTTTTTGGTGACTGTGAAGCCGACGCGGGCTTCGCTTTCTTCTTCCTTGCGGTTCAGGACCTCGAGAAGGAAGAGAGGGCCGCGGCGCTTTTCGCCTTCGCGGACTGCAAGAAATTGCGGGCGGCTCAAGAGCCGCCCGACAATCTGTTTGTCTTCTTNGGTCTTCAATTCGCCCGTCATTTTCTATCGGGCAATTCCGGCCTTAGGCCGAAAGACGCTTGCGGCCGCGTGCGCGGCGAGCAACGATGACCTTGCGGCCGCCCTTAGTGGCCATACGCGCACGGAAACCGTGGCGGCGCTTGCGAACAAGCTTCGAGGGCTGATAGGTACGCTTCATTTATTTAAACACCGCGGAGTGCGGCCCTTCTTGAATTTGCATAATGCAAGGAGCGTGGTTTTTCGAACGGACGAGGTCGCAAAAGACCTGAAACGACCGGACGTGCGGCGGCTTATACGGATGAAGCCTCTCAAAGTCAATTATGGCAGGCAGATTCCTGAATACACACGGCGGATGGCAAGATTTCGCACGTCGGTGTTAACGAATGCGGCGGTTCACTATATGGTTGTATATTTCGTCTGGAGGCTTCGGAAAGCTTTCAGCCGGAGTTTTTCTTTCTTGAAGATGCTCGGTTCTAGACGAAACATAACGCGGCTAACAGTAAATATGGGTAATTTCCTGTAGTCGATATTGTTAATATTCGAAATACAACATTAACGAATTTACCCGATCTTCCAATGCATCGGCTGGGAATGTGTTTTCCAGGCATTGTGAGGCGAGGAGCGTTCGTTGAAAATTCGCGGCAAAATCAATCTTCTTGTGTCTGTCATGGGCGGCGTTGCGCTTTTGATTGGTGCCACCGCGCTGTCGGCGATGGCCAAGTATAACGCGAACCTGACGGCGTATGAACACGCCGCGGCCCGTGCCTATGCAGGCGAACGCTTGAACCGCTTTGTCACCGCCGTCGTCATGGAATCGCGCGGCATCTATGCTGCAAAGAGCCTCGACCAGACGCCGGCTTTCGCCAAGGGGCTGATGGCCGATCTGGATGAGATCGACAAGGTCATCGCCGGTTGGGCGACGCTTGTGCCTGACAGCCAGAAAGATTCCTTCACCAAGCTCGTCGACCGCGCCAAGGAATTCCGCACCTTCCGCAGCGAGACGGCTCGTCTCGGTACGCAGGTCAGCCCGCAGGCGGCCAACGAGCAGGGCAACAACGACGCCAACCGCGCCAACCGCAAGGCCTTCCAGGCCGAGATCGACGCGATCGTCACCACCGACAAGGCCGAGTTGACGGCAGTCAATGACGAGATCGAAGACTTCCGCAGCTGGATCCTGATGCTGGTGCTCAGCATTACCGGCATCGGCATCGCGGCAGGCGTCGGCATGGGCTTTTACATCGGTACCAGCCACCTGAGCCGGCCGATCAAGAAGGTGACGGATGCGATCAAGGAGGTCGCAGACGGCAATTTCCAGGTCGAAGTGCCCTTTGCCGGCCGCAAGGACGAAATCGGCGAAATGGCCGCAGCCGTCGCCGTTTTCAAGGAAAACGGCCTCGTTATCCAGCGCATGAATGCCCAGGAAGCGGCGATGCGCGCAAAGAGCGACGACCTGCAGTCCAGCATGTCGGTCGTCGTCGCTGCCGCAGCCGCCGGCGATTTCAGCCATCGCATTGACAAGGACTATGAGGACGAAAGCCTCAACCAGTTCGCCGGCAACATCAATTTGCTCCTGTCGAGCGTCGATGCCGGCGTCGATGAAACCCGCCGGGTCATTGCAAGCCTTGCCGAAGGCGACCTGACGCAGACCATGCGCGGCCAATTCCAGGGCGCCTTTGCCGAACTGCAGAATAACGTCAACAGCACATTCGTGACGCTGCAGACGACCATGCGCGAAGTGCGCGAAACGACTGAAGCGATCAACGGCAATACCAACGAACTTCGGAACGCCAGCGACGATCTCTCCAAGCGTACGGAACAGCAGGCTGCCGCACTGGAGGAAACCTCCGCTGCTCTCGACGAGATCACGGCCGTTGTTATGAATTCGACCGAACGTGCGCAGGAAGCGACCGTCATGGTCTCCGAGGCAAAGGAAAATGCCGGCCGCTCCGGCGTCGTGGTTCGCAACGCCGTCGATGCGATGGGCCGCATCGAACAGGCGTCTCGCGAAATCAGCCAGATCATCAACGTCATCGATGAGATCGCCTTCCAGACAAACCTGCTGGCGCTGAACGCCGGCGTCGAGGCCGCCCGTGCCGGTGAAGCCGGTAAGGGATTTGCTGTCGTCGCGCAGGAAGTGCGCGAACTCGCCCAACGCTCGGCAACCGCAGCGAAGGATATCAAGGCGCTCATCACCAAGTCGGGCGATGAGGTGCAGGTCGGCGTCAAGCTGGTTCAGGCGACGGGTGAGGCCTTGTCCGAGATCGAAACGCGGGTCATCGCCATCAACGATCATATCCATTCGATCGCGACAGCGGCAAAGGAACAGTCGACCGGCCTCAAGGAAGTCAACACCGCCGTCAACCAGATGGATCAGGTCACTCAGCAGAACGCCGCGATGGTGGAAGAGACCTCGGCTGCGACCCACAAGCTCTCGGCCGAAGCCGATGGCCTCGTGCGCCTCATCTCCCGCTTCAAGCTTTCCAGTGAGGCGTCTGTTGCCGTTGCCCGCCAGCAGCATCACCAGCCAGTCGCCTCTCCGGCGCGCCGCGCTATCAGCCGCGTCGCACGGGCCTTCGGCGGCAATGCAGCCGCTGCGGAGCAGAGCTGGGAAGAGTTCTGACAGCCTCTGTAATCAGGATCGGAACGCCGCCTGCGGGCGGCGTTTTTGTTTGTGACGACTTGCCGCTCCTCGCAAAGATTTGAAAGCGGAGCATTCTGCTCTAATATAGAAGCTCATTCTGATGGCGGCCTTTCGCCGCACGGACAAGACGAGATGCCGGTTCAAGATCAGGGCGAGACTTCCAAGGCGGAAAACATCGCGGCCGGCGAGGCTGCAAAGGGCTCCTATCCGCGTGCCGGCATGTTCAGCCGTCTGTCCGGCAAGCTGCTCTGGCTCACCGTCTTCTTCATCATGCTGGCGGAAATCCTGATCTTCTTTCCCTCGATCGCAAGCATGCGTGTCCGCTGGCTCGAGGATCGCCTGAATACGGCCGCCGCTGCCGCAATCGTCATCGACGGGCTGCAGCCGGTGGAGCTGCCGCGGGCGCTGCAGAAAGAGACGCTGGAGGCGACCGGCACCAAGGCGATCGTGCTGCGCAAGGACGGCACCTCCCGCCTGCTTGCCATGAGCGAGATGCCAACCTCGGTCGACGAATCATACGACCTCACGGATATCCCGCCATTGACCGCCATGCGCGATGCGCTGGACACTCTGATCTTCGGCGGCAACCGCATGATCCGCGTCTACGGACCGGTGGGGAGACGAATACCGGCGTCGAAGTGGTGATGAAGGACAGGCCGCTACGCAAGGCAATGTTCGTCTATGCCCGCAACGTTCTGCTGCTGTCGATCCTGATTTCGCTCTTTACCGCGACACTGATTTTCTTCTCCATCAATCGCATTCTCATCCGCCCTATCCGCAAGCTGACGGGCAGCATGCAGCAATTTGCCTCCGACCCCGAAAATCCGCTCCATGTCTATGTCGGAGACGGCGGCCGCGACGAACTGGCTGTTGCCGGCCGCAACCTGACGTCCATGCAGCTCGAACTGCAGAAGACATTGAAGCAGCAGAGAAATCTCGCGGCGCTCGGTCTCGCGGTGTCGAAGATCAACCACGATATGCGCAATATCCTGGCATCCGCCCAGCTCATGTCCGACCGCCTCGTCGATGTCGATGATCCCATGGTGAAGAGCTTCGCGCCGAAGCTGTTGCGCACCATCGACCGCGCCGTGGGCTACACGACCGAAGTGCTCTCCTATGGCAAGGCGACCGAATCGGCGCCCCGCCGCCGCCGCCTCCGCCTCTATGAGCTGATACAGGAGGTGAAGGACATCCTTGCCATCGACCCTCAGACCGGCGTCGAATTCGTCGAGCAGATGGGTCTGGATCTGGAAGTGGATGCCGATAGTGAGCAATTGTTCCGGATCATCCACAATCTCTGCCGCAATGCCCTGCAGGCGCTGACCTCTCCGGGAGAAGAGGGGGCAGGGATCGTCAGGCGCATCACCGTTGCCGCCCAGCGCGTCGGGAGCGTCGTCAGCATCACCGTGGATGATACCGGCCCAGGCATGCCGCTTAAGGCGCGGCAGAACCTCTTTGCCGCCTTCCGCGGCTCGGCCCGCTCCGGCGGCACCGGTCTCGGCCTCACCATTGCCCGTGAGCTGGTGCTGGCCCATGGCGGCACCATCGCACTTGTGGAAAAGCCCTCGGTCGGCACTCAGTTCCGTATCGAGATTCCGGATCGCCCGGTTTCACTGGAAGATTATCGCAGCCGGTCGCACGCCGAAAAGTGATGCAATTTCCGCAATGGAGCCTTGCTCAACCAAAGTCGCGATTTTTTTCGAATTGCTCTTGCATTGCCCGAAAAGACCCTTTAGAGAACCGCCCACGCAAGCGGCACGGCCGCCACTGCAGACGCACC
>Ga0055528_1002200_pt1 | contig 10646 bp, 7 predicted proteins | sample AraplaCol_mMS_r2_2_FD_55006 | JGI IMG/M metagenome (GOLD analysis project Ga0055528, IMG submission 55006) | Arabidopsis root microbial communities from North Carolina, USA - plate scrape MF_Col_mMS_r2 | ecosystem: Host-associated > Plants > Roots > Endosphere | place: USA: North Carolina...
CGTCGTAATCTACTGCACCTCTTCGGTGAGCGACCACTCTTCTGGGCCCTTCCAATCTGCAATACGACCGGTGACGGGTGGCGTTGGGAGCCAAGCCAGCGTTTCCTCGAGTCACGCGACCGATTGCGTATGGATCGCGAACAGGCCGTATCTGAAGAGCAGCAGTATTACCGCGATCTCTATCAACGCAATATGGACAACAGCCGCAGCTGGGTTGGAAGTGCCAGTCCCCCTCAATCGAACTGGAACCCCAATCGCGGACGACAAGATATCCCCGAGCGCCCACCAACCAGCGTTTCAATGCAAACCCTAGCCCCTGCGTCACCACGACCAAGACCTGGGGATAGTGACTTTGAAGACGATGTGGAGGGCAATGGGCTTTTGGATCCTGGAGATGCGGGACGTCGAACTCGCAATCGAGAAACGGATGAATGGCGCGATTGGGAATGAATTTTTTCTTCTTCTTGGTTTTATCTACACGTACAATATGTTATTTTGCATTGGATGGCGTTCAGATTTCAGCGGTCTGTTAAAAAGGCCATGTTGGCATTTTCGATGTATGACTAGCGTTTGCGTGTACATTGTGGATCTCGGGATTTCGAGCTAAATATTACATTCATATCCGTTTATATTTAATATTCTTTGAATCTCTGCATATTTTACTCATGCTTGTACTTCTTAAATACTTCGAGTCTTATTCTGTGTCAATATTAGGTCGTCTCAGGTTGGACTTTGCACATTCAAAATATCTCGAAGTGACCGTCATCCATCTGATTACTCCGCATTCCTCGATCTAATCTTCTCCACCCTCAACTCCCTCCAACTCTCCTCCAACCTCCAACCTCCTTCGAAAGGAAATCTGATCAACGTCTCAGGGTATCCAACAACCCCCACTTAAATAAGACGAAATGACCTCCCCCTCAACCCGCCGCCTCCTCAAAGAATCAGCAGACCTTCATAAAAACCCAAGTCCATATTTCACCGCCTCACCAACCAGCGACTCCAATCTACACGACTGGCACTTCACTCTCGTCGGTCCACCAAGTCCATCACCATACGCCAAGGGCCTCTATCATGGCCGGATCACATTCCCAGCCGCTTACCCACTGCGTCCACCATCCTTCCGATTCCTGACACCCTCGGCGCGTTTCGAGGTAAATCGCGAAATATGTCTCAGTATCTCCGGTCACCATGAAGAAACGTGGCAACCGGCTTGGGGGGTGCGCACTGCTTTGCTGGCTATTCGTAGTGAGATATTTAGTGGGGAGAGTAAAGGACAGGTTGGTGGGATGGAAGGGAGTGAGGTGCTTAGACGGGAGTATGCGGGTTTATCGAGGGGTTGGGTTTGTCATGAGTGTGGTGGGTCGAATGAAGAGCGGATGAGGGAAGTTTGGGAGAATTGTCGGATGAAGGGCGTTGAAGTCGATGTTGAGGGTGAGGATGAGGGTGGTGGTGACGATGGCGATACAAATAAGAGTGACAATAAGACCAGGGAAGAGAGTGAGGCAAGGGAGAAGAGACAGGATCACGATATACAGGACTCGCCGGCGATTCCTACAATTCCGAATCCTGAACTTCATTCCGAGTCTCGACTTGAGGCTGAGATCTCTTCAAATTCCCAGTCTAATACGTCTGATGCATCGCAGCCTTCAGAGTCTGCCCAACGATCTACGACTACAACTATATCAACACCTCCATCCTCGTCAATGCCGTCGACTTCGGTTCTCCCAAATTCCTCGCCTGCTGTGCAGGCTAATATTCGCCCTCGATTAACGACTACATCTCCAGCAAATAGTCCATGGCTTGATCGAGCTATTATCTGTGTTACCTTCGCTCTGGTAATCATGATCCTTCGACGGACCATTGATCCCGATGATCTATAGTGATAAAGTGATTCGTTGTTGTTTTGTTTCTTCGTCTACAGTGTATTTTCTGCACGATGGACATCGTGGAGCACGGCTGTAGACAGCCACCTCCACCATGCAGGCTCCTGATATGGAAATCGGAAGTACTGGTTATAGCCGTGCCTTGATTTTATTTGGATCGATACCCGCCTGGCGTTTGGTATAGATTATGGGTTTGATATTGACATTGATGTGTTTGTTCTCTAAGTTAGCTTGGTAGGGATATTAGCGAATAGATATCATTGAATCTTTCAACTTTTCATAACTACATGCTTCCGTCTATAAATACTCGTACACTAATACACAGCACTAAGCACCAAGTAGTTAGCATCGTCAGGGAAGTACCATCCACCACCATTCCTTAACTTTCCATCTTTTCTCTGAACCACTTTCCACTCCCTCAGCAACACCTACATCGGCCAACCAACAAAGCATCGCCTCGATCTCCCACGCAGCCATCGCAGGCTTAATCATACTACTAATACCCTGAGAAGACAGTCCCTCACGCACAGCCACACATCCCAAGACGGAGGCAATACCCATTTCCCACAATGGTTCCACAAGGTGACCATTCAAATCCATCCATAATGGAATTTTCTGCGGTACACCCTCCTCGGACGGGGAAAGGGACGGGGGCGGAATACTAGCGATGAGATCCTTGACGGGATTACCGCTAACATAAGACCCCGTTGGCCTGACATCAATTGAGAAGCGGAGTTTCGTCTTATCCATTTGCCGGGTGAGGTATCCATCGTCCACGAGACCGAATTTGTCGCGAGGAGCTCCACGCGGGAATATCTGGACGCGGCCATTGGCGAAGAGATTAAGTATGGCTAGGATATGACCATCTTCGGCATTATATTGCACCTCGGCCGTGGTATTGTTCTTTAATTGGAAGTCAAGAGTCGATACCTTGAATTGGGCCGCGTCTCTGAGAATACCGCATTCAATGAGACGTCTGCGATTTAGTTGTTGAAGGAGATGATCAGTGATATCGTAATTGCGACCTGGTGCCACTCGGCCACGGTTGCTTTGTCCGATGATACGATCTCTTACTAATGTCTCGACCGCCGAGTGAATACGATGGTCACCGAATCTCTCAAGGATGGTCTTGGATTTAACCGGGTCATATGTATCCTCTGGTGTGACGATGTTCGCCCGAACATATGACTTGGTTACTTCCTCCCACATCAGCTGTTTCTGTCGCTGGTTTGGCTCTGTCTCTCGGTCGCTGTCTAGTCTCACAGCGAATGGAGTCCGGGCCATCACATCACGTCTGTAGTTGACAGTCATTCCCACTGTAGTGGTAAAAATCTCATCAGCGGTAGGAATAGGCTCTTCTCGCAATTCGAAAATTCTATCGAACTGCTCCCGTGTCGCGGGAAGAGAAGGTGCCCGCTCAGATGTTGAGAATTCAAGCTGGAAGTTTGCCCATTCGATCAACCTTGGCCAAGGGTAATTTTCTAAGTCCTCATAGTTGATTGGAGGCACTTGATCATTTTCATAGGCTTCCAGAAAACTTTCTTGAAAATCATCCTGCATCTTGATAATCGGCAGACGGCTTCGACGGAGAATGCTTCGCGCCCTGTCAATCAAAGAGCTTGCATCATGACCTGGGAAACAGGCAGCCACGAGGTCCCAGTCGACATGTCTTGCATCCGCGCCGCCTGTTAGGACTCGCACCGCAACAATAGCAAGCATGATCTTCCGGTGCAACGATTCCGGAATCGGTTGGAATGTCCTTCGCTTGTGTTGTCGAGGAGCGGCTGGAAATACTGGCTGGAGTCTGGCTCGCGCTGGATTATTGGTATCCACCGTTTCAAGACGCCTTTCTTGCTGACGTTCCAGTCGCCTCCTATCCCCACGCCTTCTGGTTCTCATACGCCTTGGCACTAACTCAGGTGCGAATTGGGGTTCATCGACGTCAAAACGAATCTCGCCATCAATGGGAGCACCTTGAAAACTGTTCCTAACAGTTTGAGAAATGTATCTTTCACGCTGGTCGGGATTGGCCAGACCGAGTAAGTCCTCATAATCAATCTCCAATTTGGAAATTTTATCACTTGTATGGTGAAAGTCCTGGTAGTCTGGATTTACAGCTGCCAGTCGAGAAAGCTCATGAATAGGGTCCGCAATATCGGCAAGTTTCTTCGACGGAGGCTTTCGAATCCGGCCCAAGATACTCTGAGTACCAAAAGTACCTGTCTCGGGATGGAACACCTGTTCTGCGTTCATTAAAAGATTGTAAGACCCGAATCTGGAGATCTTTTTCATAATTCGCTTGGGTACAGAGCCCTTCTGTTTCCGACTTAAGCCATGAGCCTTCGTGGGTCGGAGAATGATTGTTTGTTTGGTATGAGATCCTGGCGCGAATTCTTCAGCTCTTGGTGGTCTTTGAATCCGCATGAGTCGCGAGGCACCCGGAATACCCAGGTCCTCAACTTCGAATTCATCGCCTTGTTCTTCCTCCTCGTCAGGATCAGTTTGCCCGACAAGACGCTTGAGCAGCGCCTTTTCAACTTGTCTATCTCTTCTCCTTTCAGAAGCAAGAACAAAGGCCGGTTTTGATTGCAACCTGACTGTAGCCTTTGATTCAACTCGCAGGCCTTGCTTTTGTCCAGTGAGGCGTGAGCTTTGTCTTGAGATACTGGGATTCAGTATGATGTGTGGAGAGTATGATACCCTGGGATGAGCACGATCAGTAGCCAAAACTTTGCTTTGCATTTCCTTGATCAAGGGATCGTCAGCTGGCATTTCAGGTTTGGCTATTATCGTCTTCGTGACCATCACACCTGAGCTATCTCTCCCGCTAAAAGTGAATTGTCGAATCTTGCCAGCGTCAACTAGATACTTGATTGCCGTCTTGACGGTTCGCAGATCGGGTTTCTCTTTGAATTTCAGATTCATCCATTCGGTCACAAATGGATACCAAATTTCATGACCAGAGGGGTATGCACCACCGGCTTTTTCAACAATGTCCATGATGATTTTCCTTCGAAGCAGATTGATAGAGCCACCACCTTTCTCCGAGACCTTCTTTGGTTGCGCTTTCTTTTCCCTCGAAGCTCCAGGGACTGGGGAATTTATCATCGCGGGCGTGGCACTCTTTGAAGGTGGTCTCATTAGTCGCCCCTCGAGTTCCCCGGGTATTGCGGGTGTAGATGGGACGGAAGCATTTTGAGAAATGACTCGCTCAGGCGATGAGACTCGCTGCCGTTTATTCGGGATTTCCTGGCGATCTCCATCGCTTGCTGGACCTTCAGCTTCAATATCAGCTTGGGACGAATTGCCATTGACTTCGACAGTCGGTGTCTCTGAGACGGCAACATCCTCCGAAGTTGGTACGGCTGGACTCTCGATATCTCCACTTTCTGCGGGCTGAGGTTGCTTCCCAGGTCCGCCTTTCCGCCTTTTGGACGGCGTCGAGTCTTGGAGCGAGGTAGGGGAACCAACTTCGTCGAGGGTAGACTGAGGTCGTTTCCTAGAGGATTGGGGTCGGGAAATTGAGCCACTCGCAATGTCTATGACAGGCTGCTCATCGCTGAGTCTTCCAACGGCTCCGGGTACCTCTGTGGTCAGGGTTTCATCTTCGTCATCCGAAGATTTATCCTTGGTGAACCACGGTAGGTCGCGCAGCTTGGAGGATTTGAAGACGGCGATCCGGCTGGTTCGTGGACGGCCTTGTCGTTTACCTGCCGGTCTTCTTTTGCCTTGTGGAGTGATGTAAACGCCAGGCGAAGGCTTGTTCATCATTAGGGCATTGTATTCGGTCCAAGTCTCGTCCATACCCAACGCCTCAAACCTCTCCTTCTTCGAGAGACCTCTGAGTTTATCGTGTTTGGCTTTTGAGGATCTTGACATATGTGGAAGGAGCTTCGGCGTGTTTTCCATGGGTCTAACATCTGTTCCCGGGCCAGGGCTATCCTGCAATGTCGACCTGAGAGCAGAAAGTTGCTTGGAAAGGCTTTTTGGACGACCCCGAGGTATCCCTGCGATTGTCGCGGCCGACAGGCCAGGGAGAGACTTGACATGTCCGGCCTGGATAGCTGTTCGTGACTGTCAGTGTCCAAATTCGTCTCAATTGTGTCTTTAGGGTAGGTTCTGTAGCTAGAACCAACATACAGTATTCTCCGTTTGCAAATATCACCGTGGGATCATGGCTGGTGATACCGTAACCGGACGGGTTACAGGATACTAATCCCTCATATAGAGTTGCGTTACCGTGTTTAAGCAGCCCTTTTGGCGACGGAGTTAGAGGAAAGCCGTATTGATCAAGATCAACCGTTGCTTCAGGACCCGGGATCTCCGATTTGCCCTTTTTGTTGTTTCCCAAAGAAGTTTCCACGGCTTCCCATGACGCTTCACCCTCTTCAACACGCTTCGCAAAGTTTCGCCGAGAAAAGTTCCTGTAGAAGATGATCGTTTTCTGGATGTCTGAGTCCCTGACGATGGCAAAATGGCGAAGGTGTAACGGTTGTGAGAGTTGCCAACAATCTGTCAGACGATGTAGCAAGTTTTCAGATGGTCTTCGGTAGAAGTTTCCGAAGCACAGCCGGTTCACATCCTGAAGACAATTTTAGCGCAATAATACTGACGTGGTGTCTTGACAGACTTACAAGATTGGTGATTCCGCTCATATCAGATTGATCAACTATGTCAAATAGCTGATTTGTGATATGGCGGTCCGGTGTCCAGGAAGGCAGGGCTGGTCCGGAGTTCACGACATGTTTCTTCGTGTTTGCACCTACGTCGCCCTTTTCAGCGCCAGCCTTTCGCTGCGCTGTGCCGACTTCCATATCCTCCTCATCGGAGACTTGGTCATCGACAGCACCGCTCAGGTCACCCCCATTGAATTCGAAAAAGTTCGCAAAATCTTTTGCGGTAGGTTCGCGTCGGAGGATAACGCAAGGGTGTAGCTTCTCGTATTGAGACTCCGCTTTCACACGCTCAACGACGCCCAGTCTTTCAAACTTCCGGATTGCTCGAGACAATATTTTCCAACGCCACCTGTCATTGAATCCCAGGAGTCGTTTAAGGTCATCACGAGAGATGATTTGTTCTTTCTTGAGAATTTCGAAAAGCTGGGTGTTGAATGCCTCGAAGTCAATGATAGATCTGGACTGTGTGGCGATTTGAGATGTCTGATTGTTAGGATCATCGGAGCCAGTATTTAAGAACCGCGTGTGGGTGCATAGACTGGTTCGTGCTGCTTTGAGTTGAATTGCGCGTTTTTCAATATAACCTTTCTTCTGCAGGCTGTCTGTTCGCTTTGGAACGGAGCGTTTATCCTGTCCACTCAATTTCACCAGCTCGGTTTGGGCAATACCCGCTGATCTGTGAGCAGCGATGATGGAAAGCAATACGAATTCCGAGTGGGGAACCTTGGTCTCGTCGGGTCCATGGCCGGCAATCGCATGCCATGTACGTTCTGGAGAGACAAAGATTCGAATCTGAGTGGCCGATGATGCAGACGATGGGTCTTCATTAGGTGCTGTTTCCGCTTCCTCGGCATTAGAATTCCCCAGACCTTTAGTGCCCTCGCGGCCGAGTTTCTCGATGTTCTCAAGAGTCAGTCCCTGCCACTCATTTTCCTGACCAACCGAGATTTCAGGGTGGTGTGTCAGCCAGGTCCAAACTTTTGCTTTGAAACGACGGTCAACAGTTTGACGTCGTCCATTTGCATCCTGTGAAGCTTTCTGATAAAAGGTTTCAACGGCTTTGAGAACCTTTGAAATGGTTGCGCCTAAGAATTTGTGAGCATGAGTATCCTTTTGACTATGTTCAAGTCTGGCAATGAATATAGTGGCGCGAGGGATGGGTGTTGGCCGATGTATGCATGAAGTATACAAAGTTGCTGAGCAAAGTGGGTCTAGGAAGTTCTAACTGTTATCGACGCACCCTGGTTGCCGCAAAGCGCGACTTCGTTAAGGAGGAAGTCGATCAACTCCTGCAAACTAGGAGCCATGATTTAATACATGACCGCGTGGTCGATATATTTATGATAATGGAGAAATGGGATGGTTGGCAAGATGGAGCGATTGGTACGTCAAAATGAAGTGAAAAAAAAGTCGGGTGGATTCGAACGGCGGGCGTCGAAAATGCATCACCGCGTTTGGATAGGTCACGTGGGTTGAGTTTCTAGTTTATGCCTTAGGTTTCAGGCGAGATACATTAATAGCCAACTAAGCTAGTTAACTAACTAACTATATCTAGTTAGTTATAGTTAACGGTGTTAGTTATTCTGTGTACAGGATTAGTATGATAGAAGAGCTTGTAATCAATGGATTCGGGCTGGCTACGGGATTTATATTGAATGAGGAGGCCTGCATAAATCTTCTGCCCATACGATCTGGTATGCTTTACTGTTGTAATCAAGGCATTTAAGCTATGTGGGGACCTAAACATGGCATACATACTGTACAAGGTACTTCGTTCTATCCACACGATAGCATAACCAAGTATACAGTGCATTACTGAAAGTTCTATAAAACGAAGTTCAAATTAGAGCTTCGGGTAACTATAAAGTAAATGTACTAACATTGCACTATTTTGTGCAGAAAGGAAGTGCTGATCTCTTCCTGCAGATCCAATATGATAACCTGTATTCAACCTCCGCTGATTTAATCATTGCATAACTTGGCGTTATGCAGCAAACTGAACTTCTACATTGATATACTTTAATATTCCTACATAAATATCTCAGATATAGAGAACAAGATATACTGCTGGTACTGTACTATCCAAGTTCATTGACCGCAATCAGTAGTTACTTAATAGCTAACTACTGTACATAGTACTGTATGTACTTCGTGTTAACAATGGCTGCGGGACAACCGGATCGGTGTTTTGTCAGTGATCGCCCCGAGATAAGTCGGGGGTCCACTACCCGAACCCCGTTTCCTGTTTCTGCAATGTTATGCTCTTCTGGCTCTACAGAGATGTTACTGCAAGAATTTAATCAAATACTGGATCAAATAAATTCCAAGAAGCGTTATTCTATTAAATATTACTGAGCATATAATTAATTTTTGCCATGAGTATGACACTTTTGGCCTCCAACTAGCGTGTGGCAACAAGGCAGTGCAAAGGCCCAAAACCGGCTTGTTGTATGCATCGTCAGCCGAGAAACCATGAAAGCCATTCCACCATTGAGAAAGCGATAGATTCAAGCTGTATTATATGTATTATGTTGAGGGAGACAATTAATTTAATTAACACGCGTATTTACATAGATAACATTCTACATACAATGTAAATAATAGAGTAACCATTGAATCCAGACGAATGACATCAGAGCCTTACGTCAGGCGCCGCCTTACTTTTTGTCCGTTCGTTTCCGGAAATTCCCCCAAAAAAAATAAAATCGATTAAAACAACATCTTTTTGCCCCCCTCGACAAAACCGCCTCCTTTTCTTTTTCTCCTCTTGAATCATGCAATCTTGTGTGTTACCCGACATGTCCTGAATTAAACTCGATTCCCCCTCGCCTTTACAATTCTTATCGACGAGTTCCATCTCCGTTACATCCTCCTCCCCTGAATACAGCTTCCCCGTACGCCGCCGCGCATTCGATCTTCACACCTCCCCAGTTGCGGCGTCACGACGTCTGCTTATCGCCGCGCTGATGGAAGAAGGAAACCCTCCTCCACTTCATACCGAGCCCCCTCCACTTCCATACTCCCTACATACTCGCAAGAAGGCGATCGCAATTTTCTGGACTTTGTTCGTTATCGATACATTGGGCCAGCCGTTGATCCTATACTTCGCACTATGGTACTGCACGGATTTGTCGCATAATCTCGGTACGTGAAGAGATGCTATCCTGGTCATTCGCCAATTCAATCGCTAATCATACCAGTCTTCTCGATTGTCACGGCGTGTTTGGGTGGCATATCGGTCTTTGAATATATGTATCGTCTCTACAATCTCTTTCGCAAGAATTCTCGGGCTCGTCCACTCAACGCTCGCAAATCATGGGTAGGAGGATGATCTTTACACTCCAGATATAGGAAGGACATTGCTGACATTAGGAATAGCTCGACTTCTTTCATATCAACTTTACCATCGTGTGGCTCATCTTGGCCGTTGAGCTCATTGTGTATGTCTATCTATCCTTGATTCTTGGGAGAAGGAAGAGAGCATCTGCTAACAAACGAATAGAGGAACGGTCCCACAAGAACCATATGGTCAGCTCCGTGTCTCGCTCAACATGTCACATCAATCCTAGGCTAACTATTCAAACAGTGCGTCTCGTCGCTATGGTACTGCCAACCGTCATGTTCTACTTTGGGCTTGTCCATCTCACTCTCGATGTCCTCCGTATGATGGGTTTCAAAGCTCCCTTCCGCATTTCATCCACTCCCAAGGGATCCGCCATGCCAACCGCCTTGTACGCCCTTATTGAAGACGTGGTGGCCGTCGATGGAGGAGGCGGTCAGATTTACAGATACGCGCTCCGAACCCGCTATCTATCCAGTCCATACTTCCGCCGGATGCTCTTTGAAATGAATTGTTTCTGGAGCGGCGGGTCAATCGTCTTCGCTGCAGCCATCACTGCCATCATCTTTACGGTATCCGAACCTGTTGCTTTCACGGTAAGTGCCTTGACACCATGGACGTTTCGGATGCGAATTATCAGACTGACGTCGATATGTACAGCTTGGCTGGACTCTCCCCTTCGCATGGGCCGGAGTCTGGACCTTAATCACTATCCCCTGGGTCCAAAGTGACTTGCGTCGTGAA
>Ga0055528_1002202_pt1 | contig 10643 bp, 10 predicted proteins | sample AraplaCol_mMS_r2_2_FD_55006 | JGI IMG/M metagenome (GOLD analysis project Ga0055528, IMG submission 55006) | Arabidopsis root microbial communities from North Carolina, USA - plate scrape MF_Col_mMS_r2 | ecosystem: Host-associated > Plants > Roots > Endosphere | place: USA: North Carolina...
GTCGTGTAGGAAATGTCGCCCTGGTCGGAGACAGCCTGGCGAACCGTCGTCGTCACGCCACCCGAGTTGTAGTTACCGGAGCCCGACGGCAGGACCAGCGATGAAAACGCGGTCGAAACTGCCTTGTAGCCGCTGGTGTTCACGTTCGCGATGTTATCGGAGACGGTGCTGAGGCGGTTTGCCTGAGCGTTCATCCCCGATACTGCCGTCTTCATGCTGCCGAAAATGCTCATCTGAAAACCTCGTTTTACCTGTTAAGTGCAACAGTATTTGGCGGGCCTTGCGTGAAGCTGTCTGTTGTGCCGGGTCGCCGACCGAAATATTCCGGCTTTCCCGCGCGGCACGACCCGCGCCGAAAAATCAATTCCAATCAATGCAGTAGCCAAGGAAGCGCTTGGAATCGACCGGGTCGACGCCGAGCTTCTTGCGCAGCTTCTTGCGCAGCTTGGAGATGTGGCTTTCGACGACGTTTTCTTCGACTTCCTCATCGAAAATGCCGTAGATCGCATTGAAGATCTGGGTCTTGGTGACGCGACGGCCGCGATTGGCAATCAAGTATTCGAGGATGCGGCGCTCGCGGCGCGGCAAGGCGAAGGTTTCGCCGTTGATTTCCGGATCGCGCCCGTCGGAGAAGACGCGGATGGCGCCGATGTCGGTGTGGTTTGCGATCGCCTTCAGGCGACGACGGATTGCAGCGGCACGCGCGAGAATCTCACGCGGATGCACCGGCTTGCGTACAACGTCGTCCACGCCGCAGTCAAAAAGGGCCAGCGTGTTTTCGAGTGACGGTTGATCGCTGACCGCAATCACCGGCGCCATCGAGCGATCCCTGATCGCACGCGGCAATTCCATGGCCCGCTGCCCCTGGCCGATCAGAAATGCCTCGACCGCGGCGATGTCAGAATCAGCCGCCGTTTGCACCCATTCGCCGAATTCACCGGGATCAAAGCCGGTTGAGGGAATGCCCTCACGACCAAAGAGAGAAGTGTAACCATCCTTCACGAGCTCACGCTCATCAACCACTACGATCATTCGTCCGCCTCCGAATCAGTGTGGCACATCGATGATCTATGGGTACGAATCGCGCGAATCTGCAGCAACTCGTGAAAGTTAATGGCGGAAATTAATAATTGATTAAGATTTGGGTACCGATTTGATCTACATATAGTAGGTCGACGAGGTTATGCACACAAAAATTTCGTGGAAAAGTTAACGTCCGCTTAATTACGCCTTGCAAGCGGGTTTTGTGCCGAATTCTTGCCACACTGTGACACAGTTCGGTCATAATTGGTGAATTCAATTATTAATTGAATTAATTTCCGCAGAAATTGCTCGCATTGGGAGTCCACTTGCCATAGCCGGTGGCAACCAGATTTGCGATGACGCGGCAGACATATTGCTTCTGCGCCGGATTGTTGTTCGGCCCTGCGTGGTATCTGGCTACCGCCATCGTCCAAGTCTCATGACGATCGTGAAGATTGCGCAGGAACTTCGCTGCATACTCCACGTTGCGGTGGGGATCGAACATATCCTCCACGGAGCTGAAGTTTTCACCGTGGAAATAGTGATTGATTTGCATACATCCGATATCGATGAGCTTCGCGCCGTCCCTGCTGGCAGTGTCGAATTGACGCAACGCGGCTTGCTCGGAGGCAGGAAACAGCGCCTTGCCTTCGACGTTCATCGCATAGGGATAGAGCGAACCCTTGCGCCCAGTTTCCGTCAAGCCGACCGAATAGAGAATCCCCTCGGGGATCCCGTATTTGGCTGCCGCAGACTGGATCTCGCGCTCGCAGGCGCCTGTGGAGGCGGATGCGCTAGAGGTAAACGCTACCAGGGCGGCTGCCGCCAGCGTCGATAGCAGAAGCGTTCTCAACACCGTTGCCGCCCGCACCATTGAAGCCTCCATCCGTCTGCCGCGCTGTCTGGTTCTGGCGCTCGCGCGCCTCGCCGCCCTGGCCTTGCTGGGCGAGCGACTGTTGCTGCTGCTGGGAAGTCTGTCCCTGGCTGTTTGCCTGGTTGCCGGCATCGGACCGATCCACTGGCGCCATGCTGATGGTCACGTTATCGACCGCATAGCCCTGGCTGCGCAGCGCCTCGAGAATCTTGCCGTGGTCTTCCTTGAGCTGGCGATAGGCCGCGCCGGTCTCGACCTTGAGGTCGACATTCAGCGTATCGCCTGACAGCCGCATCGTCGCCGTGACGAGGCCAAGATCGATCGGGCTCATCTGGATCTTGAGGGTGTTCACCACCTTGCCGGTGCTTGTCCATTCAGCGGCGTTCGACAGAGCAGAGCTCGGCTGCATAGCCTGTGCCCATTCCTTGTCACCTGAAAGTGCCGCTGTCACGTTTGCGGAATTCGGGTTCTGAACCAGGCCGAGATAACGACGCGATTCCAGGACGGAAACATTTTCGACGCTCGACTTTCCCGACTTCTCGCCGGGTTGCTCGGTACCGATATGCATGTCCATCGACTGGCCACGGCCATCGGCACGGCTGATCCTGAACGTCTTGCCTTCGGTACGCCTTCGGCATTCTCCGTTCCCGGCACACGCGCGTCATTGCCATGCGGGGCGACGGCTGCCAATGCATCCGACACGTGCGCACCAGCCTTCGCACCGTTTACGCCTTCGGCGTTGGCGTCCTTCTTGCCGGCCATTGCGTCGTCCGCCTTCGCGGCCGCATGATGAGCCGAAGCCTGCAGGACAGCCGCGGCGTCCCCGGGCTCCTTCTTCAGCAGGCCGAGAACGTCGGTGATATCGCCATCGCCGGGCTCTACGTCAGCGCCTGTATCGACAGCGGTATCGCCGCCGAGCGCACCGATCTTGACCTGTTTGGCAGGCTTGCCCCCCGCCTGAGCAACGGTCTCGGCTGCCTCATCCTTGGCGCCCGGCTTGCCCAGTCCAAAGACAGCTGCGTCCTTCTCCCTTACAGACTTCGCAGGCATCTTGCCGGCGTTTGCGATGGTTTCGGACTGCACGTCCACCTGTCCCTGGAGCGAGGCGTCATTCAGATCGATCAGCGGCTTCGGATTGCGTCCGCGCAAGTTCCGCGCCGCGGCCTCGGCGCTATCGCTGGCGTCCTGCTGGCCGGACTTATCGACGCCATCCGCATCCTGATCGCTGTTGCCGGCCTTGGAGAGGACATCGGAGAAGCCGCCGTTCTGATCCGCGGCGTCGCCTCTGCCGGCCCCCCGACCGGATNTTACGGACGCAGACGCATCCGTGCCGGGCGCTCCGCCCGAGACGCTGATATCCATCATCATCTTACTTGCCTTCTTGGGCCAGGAGACCGTCGATTTCGTCGAGCTTGGATCGATTGGTCGTCACGAAAGAGGTAAATGAAGGGTCGACATCCTGGCCCCCCGTGCCAGCAGAAGCCTCGCCTTCGACAACAGGTTCCGGGGAGACGCTATGCGCTCCTTCCGGTTGCGCAGCCGTGGCGGCTGCAGCCTGTTCAGAAGTAATTTCTTGATTAGTATTATTAGGGGTGGAGCCTTGCGTCAGGCTTGCCGGATCCGGAGCCCTCAATATCTGCTCGGCAACGGAGCGAGCAGCTGCCTGCAGTGCCTGATCCTGCGGCGAGAGAGATGCGCCAGAGATATTGGCGATATATTTGGCCGCCTGGTCAATATCGTCGGTCGGGACGTTTGCCATGCCGTTGTAGAAATCGGCGAGCGGTCCGAATGGATTGTCGGTCCCCTCACCCAGCGACTGAACGCGCTGAGCGGCCATACGGGCGAGATCAGGCTTTCCAGCAATCGCGGCAGCGCGCGCGACGCGCAGATAGACCTCGCGCTGGCGTGGGGCATCCATGAAGGAGAGGATATCGACAACCGTCTGTGGCTTCACATCGTGATCGTGGCTGACAATCAGCTTCACGAAGAGATCGGCGAACTGGCTGGCATAGGGCGAATGGAGGAAGCGGCGGATATAGCGCTGCGAATAGGCAAGCCCCCTGTCGACCTGCCCGGTTTCGACGCAGATGGCGACCGAGCGGCGCANNGCCGCCTCTTCCACGATCGTGCCGGGTGCGTTGAGGCGCGCCTTGTCATATAATGCAAGGGCATCCGTCGGCNTCGTGGCGATCATCACATTGCCGCCGATCAACGCCAGATAGGGGCCAATCTTCTTGCCTTCATATTCCTTGGCTGTTTCTTCCAGCGTCTTGGAGACAAGAAGGCCCTTGCCGCTCAGATATTTCCGCAACACATCGGTAACGCGATTGTCGAAGTAACCGTTGACGTCATGGGCAACGAGATATTCNAGCGTCTGAGGATTGCCGCCNCTCATTACATAGATCAGCGCGGCATCGACGTTGCGATCGTCATCATAGACGGACGGATCGACATTGCGCAGGCGCTGATCGATCTTGCCAAGCATGAAGCGCTGCATTTCGCCGGCGGAATGATCGCCCGTTACAACCGAGTCCTGAACGAACTGCAGCGAGCGCAGCATCTTGTACGGCGCGAGATCGTCCGCATCTGCGGCATGGCCGATGGCTGGCGACATCATCGCCAGGCCGAAGACCGCATATCTGAAATAGCGATGCTGCCTGCGCGTCATGCGACTATCCTTGATCTGCCTGAACGAGAATCTCGATCCGGCGGTTTGACGCGTTGTAGGGGTCATCAGGCAGCTTCAGGCGGCGGTCGGCGAAGCCGGAAACCTGGGAAATACGCTTCTCGTCGAGGCCGCCGCGAACGAGCATGTAATAAGCGCTCTGGGCACGGTCCATCGAAAGGCGCCAGTTCTCGTTGAGATCGCCCTTGAACGGCCGCCCGTCCGTATGGCCGCGGATGGCAACCGCTCCGCCCCTCTGCTTCAGGATCGCACCGATCTTCTGCATGGCGAGGACCATCTCCTGGCGCGGCACAGCAGAGCCGATATTGAACATGGAATCGTCGTTCTGGTCGGAAATGCTCACCAGCANGCCGCCCTCGGACGCCGTCACCGTCAGGCCCTCGGCGAGCTTGCCGGCGACACCGGCGATCTGCTGGGCAATCTCCTGCTGCAGTTCCTCGGCCTGCTGCTTTTCTTCGGCTTGCTTAGCCTCTTCCTTCTTGTCGGCGTCCTTGGTCTTGTCCGCCTGCTTGTCCTTGGTCTTATCCGCCTTCTTGTCGGCCTGCTTCTCTGTCGAAGCGGCGACGGCAGCGCTGTTGGGGTCCTTGCTCAGCAGGGTGGAAGGCTGGGCATTTTCGGCCTTGGCGAGCTCATTCGGTTCGGCCTTAGAATCGAGCGGCGAAGGCTGCTGTGGTTTGCCGGCAGTCGTAACTTCGACCTGCTTGGTCCAGAAATCCGGATCGAAGGGGTCGCGGTAGGCCTCGCCGCCATCGGCGCCGGTCGCCGGACCCGAATCCGCCGCACCGCCATCGCCCTTGGCGCTGACGTTTGCCTGCTGGCCAACTTCCTGGGCAATCTCGGCAAGAACCGAATATGGGTTCTCGAAGAAATCGGCTTCCGAGTAATTGGTCTTGTCGCCGGAGGTCGAGGTCTGATCGTCGCCGTCGGCGGCAGACTTGCCCTGGTTCGGATTCTCTTCCTTTTCCTTCGACTTTTCCTGGTTCTGCTCGCCTTCAGCCTGGTCGACCGGCTTCTTCAGACCCTTTTCCGTCGGCTTTTCATCCGAAAGTTTGATCGGATTGAAATAGGTCGCGATCGAGGCCTTGGTTTCCTCGTTGGCGGCGTTGACGAGCCACATCACCAGGAAGAAGGCCATCATTGCGGTCATGAAGTCGGCATAGGCGATTTTCCACGCACCGCCGTGAGCGCCGTCATGATCTCCACCGCCATGTTTCTTGACGATGATGATCTCGTTCTTTCCGTGGTGATGGTTTTCGCCGTCGCTCATTCGGAAACTTTCTTCAAGCTGGCCGCCCAGGCGGAAATACGGGTCACGAGTACGGTCTCGCCGATCTCGGCAGCAAGGTCGATGTCATCAGCCTCATGATGGCGGACCAAGGCGGCATGTTCTCCGAGTTCATCCTTGAGGATATCGAAAAGCTTGGCCGGACCGCGCACGACGACCGGCACCGCCGCACCGTCGAGGATCGCCTCGCGCAGCAGAACGGCAAGATTTTCGGCAGCTTTCTTCGCGAGCGCCTCGGTCATCACAGGTGCGATTGCCGCCGCGGTCACTTCGCTGACGAGCGTAGCAATCTCTTCGGCCATGTCGCGGATGCGGGAAGCGATCACCGCAGCCGCTTCGATTTCGTAGCGAAGCCTCAGTTCCTCGATCTCACCGGCATGCGCCTCGGCGGCGGCCCGGGCCTCGCTTTCGTATTTTTCGGTCAGGTCCGCAGTGGCTGCCGCGAAGCCCTCGGAAAAGGCCTCGCGCCGCTCTGCCTCGACGTCGACCTCGGGCTCCTGCGGCAATTCCGCAAACGCGGAGGCGGTTTCGGTCGCGAAATCATCTACATCGATGATCGGTGCCGAGGGACTCGGCTCACCGAAATCCTTCAAATACCGGGAAAGCATAATGCTCATAAAAAACCGTCCAGTATTCGGGATGCACGCGGCATGCCCCCGCTTGAAAAATGACCATGTCCTTGCCGGCATGCCGTTCCGGTTCGGAAGAGGCCTGGGGCCTGTTGCCGGCATGGATTCGGACGCTGCCTTCATGCCGGAAACTAGAAACCCAAACTTGCGCGAGGATGAATGGTACCGCCCTCGCGCCGATCGTTATTCGAGCAGGATCAGAATTTTGCTGGCGGACGTATTGAGGATGGAGATCGCTTCAACTGCCATCTGCTTCTGAGTTTCAATCGCCTTCTGGCGGGTCGAAGCCTCGTCCATATCGGTGTCGACGAGGGCACCGACACTCTTGTCGATAGCGTCGGACAGGTCGGCNGTGTAGTCGATCTGGTCGTCGATGCGNGCCTTCATGATACCAATCCCTGCCGCCGAATTCGTGAGCTGCTTGAGCATGGAGTCCGTAGCCGTCAGCATATCCATGAGCTGCGAGTCGGTNGTCGACTTGCTGATCGAGATTGCCGTGCCCGTCGCCGGCGTCCCGGAGTTCGCATTCAGGAGATAGTAGTTGCGCACCGGCGTGCCATCGACATTGCCGTTGACATCCTTGGTAAACAGGCCGCCACTGGCATTAGTCTTGTCGATCAGGATGGTCTGGGATGACGGAAAGTCGACGGTCTGGGCCTGATACTCGCCGGTCGGGGCGCGTACGAAGCTGCCGATGATCTTCCATTGCGGGGGCGCCGCAGGCTCGCCGTTCAANAGCCAGTTTTCGCCGGCGAAGGCCGTTCCCTCCACCATCGTCTGAAGCTGGTTCTTGTATTCCGTGATTTCCGCATTGATCTTGTCCTTGTCGGCGCCTGGCTCACGCGCGGCAACCAGCTTGGCTCTGAGATCGCCGAGAAGATCGATGGCGGAGTTCATCGCCGTNTAGGTCGAATCGACCTTCGCCGCGCCGAGGCCGAGCGCATCGCCGATGGTNCCGAGATTGGTGCTGTCGCCGCGCATGACGCTCGCGATCGACCAATAGGTCGCATCGTCGGACGCGGTCGCGACCCGTTTTGCCGTGGAAATCTGCTGCTGTACGTCGCTTGATTCTTTATTGATGCTGCGCAGCACTGCAAGCGCACTCACCGCGGCCGCGTTGGTAATCTTGACGGTCATCGACATGGTCTCGGAAAGGTGAAGGGATCAGGCCGGTTTGCCGGCAGCGACTGAAATGGCATCATGCCGCCGGCGGGTCCCCCACGCCGGTGTGTCGCAAAACAAATCAACTCCCGGCAACGTTAACCTGATATCAACCACTTCCGCAAGAGCGGAAACGGGAATAAAGCAGCGTCGCCGAAGATCCCACAAGCCATTGAAATAAAACGAAAACCGCGCCGTTTTGGCGCGGTTTCCAGGCTGCCGCGAAATGGCGGCACAAGGTTTGGTCCAGCTTCAGCCGCCGCCTTAGCTGCGGAAGAGCGTGAGGACGTTCTGAGCGCTGGAATTTGCGATCGAAAGTGACTGGATCGCCAGCTGTTGTTGCGTCTGCAGCGCCGTCAGCCTGCTCGATTCCTCTTCCATGTCGGCGTCGACGAGGCGGCCGACACCCGAGTCGATCGAGTCGCCGAGGGCCGCGACGAAGTTCTCCTGCAGCTCGATACGGTTGGAGATGGAGCCAAGCTGAGAGGCTGCCTTCGTCATTGCCTCCAGGCCTGCTTCGATTGCCGTCAGCGCCATGGCGATTTCCGGCTGACCGAAGGAGGTGATGTTCATGGTGTAGATCGAGCCGATCGTACCGTTGGAGGTACCGATAATGCCGGTGCTCGAGTCGATTGTGCCCGTCGTGGTCATGCCGAACAGGACGTTGCCGTTGGAAGACGAGTCCAGGACATAATCGGTCGTCTTGACCGAGACATTGCCGTTGCCGTCGCGGACGAAGGTGGAAACGACGCTCTTTGGTCGTGTTGCCGGCAACCCAGTTTTCACCGGAGAAGGAAGCCGACTGGGAGATGCTCATGAGCTGAGCCTGGAGCTGGCTGATTTCTTCCTGGATCTTGGTCTTGTCGACGCCTTTTTCAGTTGCCGCGACGATCTTGGACTTGATTTCGCTGACGACGTCGATGGCGTTGTCCATTGCCGTGTAGGCCGTGTCGACCTTTGCAGCGCCGAGACCGAGAGCGTCGGAGACTGCGGAAAGAGCCTTGTTGTCCGAACGCATGGTCGTTGCGATGGACCAATAAGCTGCGTTGTCTGCTGCCTTTTCAACGCGATAGCCGGAAGATACGCGATTTTGAGTATCCTGAAGATTATTGCTGATGCCGCGGAGTGTCTGGAGAGCGGCCATGGCCGCGACGTTGGTCAAAATGCTGGTCATGAAATGATTGCCCCTTGTTGGCAGACATTAATAAAAGGGACATTCGGGAATAGCGCCCGGGAACGACGATCAGCCTTCATGCCTGTTAACCCGTTCTTAAATTTGGTTAACTCGTCGTCTCGTTGAGACGCAGAAAATAGCAATATGGTTAATCAATCGTTAACAGAAATTAAAAAAAGCCGCGCTCCATCGAAGCGCGGCTCGATTTCGATAGGACCCGCCGGTTACCCGGCGGGTTATATTTCGCGATCCTATTAGCCGCGGAAGAGCGACAGGATGTTCTGCGAAGAAGAGTTGGCGATCGAGAGAGACTGGATCGCGAGCTGCTGCTGCGTCTGGAGAGCAGAGAGCTTGGAGGACTCTTCTTCCATGTTGGCGTCGACGAGGCGGCCAACACCGGAGTCGATCGAGTCGGAGAGCGAGTTGACGAAATCGTCCTGCATGGTGATGCGGGTGGAGATCGAACCGAGCTTTGCACCGGCAGAGGTCATGGCCTTCAGAGCGTTTTCAACGGTCGTCAGAGCCGTGCCGAGGTCGCCGAGGGTCATGCTGGTGATGTCGAGGCCGTAGACCGAGCCGGTCGGGCCGTAGGAGGTGCCGAGGATACCCGTGGAGGTTTCGACCTGACCGTTGGTCATGCCGAACATGACGTTGCCGACCGAGCTGTTGTCCAGGACGTAATCGGTCATCTTGACGGAAACGCCGTTCGAGCCATCGCGAACGAAGGAAGAAACAACGCTCTTCGTGCCGCTGGCGCCAGCAACCCAGTTTTCACCGGAGAAGGAAGCCGACTGAGCGATGCTTACCAGCTGGTCCTGCAGCTGGTCGATTTCTTCCTGAACCTTCTTCTTGTCGACGCCGTTTTCGGTAGCGGCAACGATCTTGGCCTTGATTTCGCCGACGACGTCGATAGCGCTGTCCATGGCGGTGTAGGCAGTGTCAACCTTTGCAGCGCCGAGGCCGAGTGCGTCGGAAACAGCCGAGAGAGCCTTGTTGTCCGAACGCATGGTCGTTGCGATCGACCAGTAAGCAGCGTTGTCGGAAGCCTTGGCGATACGGTAACCAGAGGAAACGTGGTTCTGCGTCGTGTTGAGGCCCTGGTTGATGCCGCGNAGCGTCTGGAGAGCAGCCATTGCTGCGTTATTGGTGTTGATGCTGGTCATAGTTTTCTTGCCCCTTTTGGCAGATTTGAAGAAGGGACATTCCGGATTTGGGCCGGCCCACAGCGATCAGCTTCATGCCTGTTAACCATTCTCGTCAGGGTTAACTCGCCGTTTCGATGGGCTTAGAAAACACCAAGATGGTTAAAGAAAACTAAATTCAAAAATGGAATTTCGTAAAAATATCTGATACTTAGAAAGGTTTTCATTAACTGAAAATTAAAACATTCGAGGCCGGGGTTACCCGGCCTCGACGTTTTTGGCGATGTTGCTGGACCGCTCTTAGCGGAAGAGCGACAGGATGTTCTGCGAAGAAGAGTTGGCGATCGAGAGAGACTGGATCGCGAGCTGCTGCTGCGTCTGGAGAGCAGAGAGCCTGGAGGACTCTTCTTCCATGTTGGCGTCGACGAGGCGACCGATACCGGAGTCGAGCGACTTGCTGAGCGAGTTGACGAAATCGTCCTGCATGTTGATGCGGGTGGAGATCGAACCGAGCTTTGCACCGGCAGAGGTCATGGCCTTCAGAGCGTTTTCAACGGTCGTCAGAGCGTTGCCGAGGTCGCCGAGGGTCATGCTGGTGATGTCGAGGCCGTAGACCGAGCCGGTCGGGCCGTAGGAGGTGCCGAGGATACCCGTGGAGGTTTCGACCTG
>Ga0055528_1002218_pt1 | contig 10597 bp, 10 predicted proteins | sample AraplaCol_mMS_r2_2_FD_55006 | JGI IMG/M metagenome (GOLD analysis project Ga0055528, IMG submission 55006) | Arabidopsis root microbial communities from North Carolina, USA - plate scrape MF_Col_mMS_r2 | ecosystem: Host-associated > Plants > Roots > Endosphere | place: USA: North Carolina...
TAACATACATCTGGTATCCTGAAAATGGATTACCTGTTGCAGCAGCTCTAGCAGTAATTACCGGATTGGCAATGGCAACTGCTGTTGCAGTTGTAACCATAAGAGGAACGAGACTGAGTAAAGACCGCATCATGGTAATGTAAGTTGGCAAAATGGCGAAATTCAAGAAATTCACCTCAACTGTGACTTGACTCTTTGAGGGCTGTATCTAGGTAATTAGGGAAAAGAAAAAGGCAAGCTCAGATTCTGCTACAGAAACGAGTGGGCATTATCTCGAGTTATATAGTAGAAGTTTCTGGTAAATATCCTACTGTTCTTTCGGCAGTCGTACCGGTTCTCCGAAGTAAATGACTCCCGATTCCAAGGATTCAGATACAACGCCAAGGACTTTCTGCAGACTGATAGTATTACTCAGGGACATGCAATTCACCTGCATGGTCCTGAAATTTGGCTAAAAGAACTGAATGTATACTATGCGGGGAGACCCTTAATATCCAAACCCAATCAAGAATCGGTAATGGAACAATAAGGAGGCCAAGCTTGTTTCATGCGGGCTTGTTCTCTCCGTCCCCAAATTGGATATCATTCGCCGATCTCTATTTATCTCAATTTCTCATCATTGATGGAATCAATTGTTTTTTGTATAGAACACGGGTTAAGGGCCGTATGTTGGACTCTTTCGGCACGGAATGGCCAGGGGTTTTCATTTAGAGTTAAGGGTTGTGCATGTCATGGCATGGTGTGACTCTGCAGACAGCCTTTGCTACATTGGCATTGGATGGGGAATTTTGGGGTTATTCTGCTCAGAAAATTGATTGTAGGGCTGAGTGTCGAAGCAGGTGTATCCACCATATCATATGGAGGAAATTTACGCAGGCTTCGAATTTTGAACGCTACGAGTAGCTATTGTATCTAGCAAGTTCAGTAGCATGCTATTACTACAGACAGGAGCCTGGAAGGAAATGATGGAGAGAAAAATGAAATGATTTGAGTGAGTGTAGTGGTATCGCGCTATAAGTATGTAGATCTGGTGTGAACCAGAAATTTCCATGAATATCCAAAAACCAGGGCCAAAAAACCAAGAATAAAATAACGAAAAAACTGTCAAATCAATCGAGTTACTCAGCGCCGCGCGCTATCACATTCAGCCAGGAACTTGTAAATTCCTTCCGCACCGTCATAGACTGATGAGGTGCGACCATTGCTAGGGCTGTCTGGGAAATAAGCACGATCTCCAAGCTCACTAATATTGATACTCGAATAACCAGACGTTGATGATTTCCAAGGATTGTCACCAAAGAGTTCACCATCTTCGAAGCTGATTGCATTTCCAGAGTCCAGGCCAGAGTCTGGGCTCAGTGGACTAGGCAGTTCTGCTGAAAGCATCCCATGCCAATCAAGATCGTTCGAATAATGAGATCTCTTCGAGGGTTTCTCGAAGAAATACTCGACGTCGGAAGAATCAGCCACACTGGGAGCGAAGGGAAAAAGCAACGCCATATCAGATCCATTACGAGCACCAAAATCCTCATCTTGGGTGATACGTCCTCGCTGGACACCAATTTCATCACATAGGCGATCGACAGTTTCCGCGTCACACCCCGGGAATCGAACACGGATGGTGGATCGATCGTGAAGCATTATTGGAAGATCTCCCAATGCAGAAAGACGTTTGAGATCATTCAAGACGATAGAGAACTCCTTCAGAGAGCGGGCAAAGTCACCAGACAGAAGATCGGTGAGACCGTTTGAATTCAGGTTAGCGTCCCCAGAACCACCAGACTCCTGGTTCAGAGCGGACAGAACACCGAAGGCAGTGATGGTTGGAGAAAGTTGGAAATCGATGTACGATCCGGGGGCGTTCTGAGGGATCGCAGTCATCTTGCGCTCGGCTTGGTCCTGAAGAACGGTGACAGCCTTGTACCGCTTTTCACCGGTACGAGGATCGATACCGTCGAATCGAACCTTCTGTCCGGACAAGAAAAATGCACGTACACCCTGAGATACATTCTGAATAACCTGAGCGGGGGCTGCAGGGCCATGGGAGAAGTAACGAGCCCCGCCGAATCGACCAGCCCCGATAGCATATCCGCCAGCAGTACGTCCAAGAGTACCGCCAGTCAGGTTAGGGCGAAGGGTTGACGCAAATGGAGCACGGCTGGTGAATCGGCTAATGTTCGAAGCTACGCGAGAGGTCTTATAGGCACTGGCTTCGGCCTGAGCTCCAGTACGAAGAGCCGAGACGAATGCACCGGCAGCGCGGGTCGAGAAATGACGGCTTCGGGCCTGGCGGATCGCAGCTACTCGATTGATGGGCTGTTTTGGGTTGATTCGGGCGTAAGCCGGTTGGTAACGAAGTAGAGCTTGTTGGGGTTCTGGTAGTTTGGCTCTTATGGCCTTTGAGGCCTTCTCATAGGCAAACCTGGGGTAACGTCAGCGGGGAAACCAGATGTCAAGATAAATGATCATGTTCACACGTACCTTGCTGCTCTCCATACTTTGGGGAGCAGCAGGTGCCCATTGGCAGGCGCCATGCTGATAGTCAGATAATAAAATACTCACTTAATGTGAGAGTTGTTGATGGATGGAGAGTCTGGGGGTGCCTGATGACGCGGGAGATGACGGCTTATCAGTTACTGGCCTCAGGCATAGATGTGGCGGTGCATTGCCACGCAGGTGACTGGCGAACAATGATTGGAGGAAAAGCAGCGTGTACTGCTGAGTGCATTGTAGACCTCATCATTCATGCAGATATTTTCTAAAGAGCATTCCGACTTCAATTTGAAGGTTGAAATTTCATTGATGAATGTAGGGGGCTACTGGAGTAGTTGTGCTATGTAGAAAGTCTCAAGCCATTTACGCAGAAACTAGTAAGGAGCTTAGAGCAGTCGGCTATGAATAGTCTCGGTAGAATTGGACCTTCCGAGGGAGAACACCTTCGAGATTGAATTTGGACAGTATCAGAACGCCGTGTGACATGAGTAGGCCCAGCTTGAGCTTGACATATATTGTGGGGATCTACCAGGGCCGATCTAGTAGATCAGAGACCTTAGTTTCTCTGACACCCAAACAATACTATTGCATGGTACTACCTAGACAGTCTGGACCAGTGAAGTAATTGTTCATTGCGACCTAGCATTAAACTATTACTTTAGGTACTGGCAAGTGTCTGGTAGGTGCTCTTGAAACATCTCCGCAATTTAAAATGTAAAGCCTAAAAGACCTTATACAGTGGGCCTGTCACTTCGCGATATGCTTCCATTTTGGTTACTAGTCCAACACTAGTGGAGTATACTCGAATCTCCGGCCCTGCATTGCATCTGTTAACCATTCGGCGTGCGACTGACTCACACCCAAATCTCCTCATGCGACTAAAGCCGCGGCTGCTCCGAAGAATTCTGTTGTGGTTGCCGATCTTCTCGTATTCCTCAGGTTCTAGGGTGGACCCCACCGTATCACAAACCCCTTGTTAACACTCTTTCACGGGATGGACCCCTTCATGCCAAGCACTTAGCGAAGAGGATCGAAAAAACAATTGGATATTTGGGCGAAGCCCTTCCCGTTTTGAAACCTTGGCACATGCGGCTGATCTGATCAGAGCCAATCTTGCCGTTATGAACACGAGGTTTCATTAAGGGGAAAGTATCTGTAGGTTAAAATAGACATAAGATCGGAGGACCCCGCAGAGTTCGCATTTCACTCTTAATATCTCCTTTATGTTGACTTGTTGAACCAAATTTCTTTGCTTCAAGGAGCGTACAATCCACAGCCATGAAGGCCATCTACTTAATATCATTGCTACAATGCCTCGCCTATCTGCCTTCTGCGTCGGCATGGATCTATACCTGGCACGATCCAAATGACAAAATGCTTTCCTTCGAAGACGATAAACCACTATCTTGCAAAGCGATGGATAATCCGAAGGGAAATGTTTACAACTGGGAGCCTCAAGATGGGCATTGGTGCATGTTCCTGTACTCAAATTCAAATTGCGAAAATCCCATCGTTGGTCGTACATGCAAGGACTATGAGTGGGCAGACCACCCTTCAGGTCAGCATATCAAATCATTCAAAGTGACCAATAATACCGCTGCATTCATTTCGACGGCGACAACAGCAGAATCGACCACCGCGGCCACATCTTCACCCTCCTCAACAGCTGATGCCACCACCTCTCCAACACCATCGGCAAGTGCCACAGTTACCGAAACCCCAGCGAATTCAAGCAGTGATTCTTCCATATCAGGCGGTGCGATTGCGGGGATTGTAGTTGGCGTTCTATCTGCCGTGGCTATTGCTGCTATCTTGATCTTCTTTCTATGCTGGCGACGACGAAAGAACGGAACGGAACCCAACCCCACGATCCGTACAGAATCTACATCTGGAATGGTGGAACTTTCTCAACCCGACGAAGAACAATCGCCCGTTTCCGAAAAGCCTATGGATAAATCACAGGGTCTGCGCGAGCTCACAGGATCTACCGGTGTATCTGAAATAGGGTCGGAGACAGAACGATATGAAATAGGGACAGAGAAGCATAAGTCCATTTCGGAGAGATACGAGTTGGATGGCGGGCAGTACAACTTGGATCGGAAGGCTTGAACATATAAAAATTCTCCATGATGAATACGTATCATCAAGGTTGGAGGTGATAAGGACTGGAGTACTTTGACGCTATTTATACTATGATCAATGTTAATAATGGAGCCATGGAGCAGAATTTACCCAATCACATTTACTGATATCGAGACTCGACAGCCTTTTTGACCGGTCCATATCTTGTTTCGAATTCTTTCTCAGACAATTATCCTCACCGAAGCACCTCGCTGACCGATATCGTCTTCTAATTATGTTGCCTGTAGATTCAAGGTGGCTTATATTTAGTTTTTATCTGCCAAGATGCCGCCAAGAGTCTCCGCGAAGGCGCCATGGCTGATTTTGTCATCAAGTCGGAGATCTAACGGCTTAAATCCGAGGCTAAAACCATAGCCACTTTAAATCTAGCCTTTCATATCTCAAAGACCCGCAAAAAGGATTACATGCTGACATCCATGCGATCTGTCGATCGCTCCACAATCGGTTATGGACTATCTGCGTCAATGTATCTCGGCATTTCATCGATTTGAAAGCCATCTGCAAACCATGGTACTTAGTGTAATGCCCGGATCTTTTAATAATCTATATAAGGATATCATGCCTCGCTAATATCTGATTTGAGTTATTGTTGAGTATCAGCCTTTTCCCCACGGTGCCAGATTCCATCAATTTCACCGGGAGCAATTTTCAAATTGAAAATGTTACTCAATGGGTCATTTTCTCTCCTACTTGCCTGCACAAGTATAATTCCAATGGCCATCGCGGCACCATCGTCCTCGGCCTATACGCCTGGCAACATTCCAGAACAATTGTCTACAGGAAAGACCACACAGGCTACATCCTCTATTCCAGCTTCCGATAGAGGTATCGACAACTACGCGAATACAGATCTATCAGGGAAAGATTTACCACTGGAGATTACCTTAAACGGAAGAAACGATCCCGAAGAGGAAAGAATCGCATTATGTGAAGCTGGATCTGTGGGTGCTTGTTATGCTGCGGTTCAGGCAGGAAAGTCAGATACCAGTCGGTTCACGACTGATAATCTCGACACAGAAAAATCCTCTATTTTCCCTTCTACCGGCTTGCTTGTTGCTACTTTCGGTGCCTTTTGTATTTTTGCTATGATACGAGGCTCTCGGAGACGAGAAGCTGCTCCACAACGAGAAGAGAAAAAGCAGACGGGCATATAAAATGTGCTGAAACTTTGGTGGAATTGATGCGATTTGGATGGAAACGAAGGTACTTGGAAATTGGGATTCTTGTTTCAATGACTGGAAAAAGAAATGTATCATGACTTACGCATTCACGATTTGGATTTTGTTCAACAAATATACGGATTTAGCAAAATGCATGGACGGTGGATAGAAAATTCACGGAGGCCTCTAGGATCTGCGAGTCTTTCGTCTTTTCTAAATTTAGAATCAAACAAAATCACTAGATGGTAAATACAGTATTCCTGTTAGCATCGTCCATTCGGCGTTCGCTGGTGGATCCCCAAAAAGGAATTCTTGTTCTTTAAGACGCAGTCTAGTACAGCTCCAGTTTACTGGTCTGGTACTTTAAAAGCAAAGCAAAAAGTTTGATCCTCGAACTAATTCTAGGAAAATGCATGATCTGCAGCCCGAAGTAGTACCAGGCGTACTAGGCTAACCGGACCTGCTTTTGCCAAGAAAACCACTAAAGCATATCAACTCGACATTACAGAAAGACACAGCCGAACATGGCAGCTCAACAATGGAAAATCACATTTGAGGTAAATGGTAACTGATGTGTGCCATACTTGATGGGAGCTTTGGATATGCAGCCCAAGTACTAACTCTAGCCAACGCAGCCATGTCTGACAGCACAAAGAAAGAGTTTGGATTGTGAGCTACAACGATTACCTACTTGACGGAAAGAAAAGTCGAGAGAAAGAAATCAATTTTGGTATCTAAATCCTATAATACTCATAAAGCCATCATGAAGTGCCAAATTCAATCAGCACATATTTACTCGTCATCACCGAAGAAGACCTTAATAGGCAACCAGGCGTCACCGCAGACCTTGAAGCGGTCCTTCAGGCCATCAAGTTGAGCAATCTCATCGTCAGACAGGGTCAAGCCATCAATCTCATAGTTGCCATCAATGCGGGCCTTGTTGACGGACTTGGGGATGACACTCCAACCCTTCTGGATACCCCAGACCAGCAGAACCTGCTGAGGAGTCTTACCCTTCTTCTCAGCGAGCTTCAGAAGTGTAGGGTCCTTGTACAGAGGAGAGTCGGTAGAGCCAAGGCAGGAGTAGCCAGTGGAGTGGATGCCCTTGGAGGTGTTATAGGCAACCAGCTTGGGAGAGGGGTTGTTGGGGTGCAGCTCGATCTGGTTAACGGCGGGAACGATCTTGGTGCTGGGGTCGTTCAGGAGGATCTCGAGGTTCTTGATACCGAAGTTGGAGACACCAATGTTGCGGACCTTGCCGGTAGCAGGAAGCTTCTGCATCTCTTGCCTATAGCAATTGATAATTAGAATGATTTCAATCCCGTCTGATAATATATCGCGAACGAGTGTAACTTACCAGGTCTTGATGAAGTTCCAGTCGGGCAGGTGCTTCTTCAGGTCATTGGGGTCGGTAGAGCTGGGCCAGTGAACCAGGTAAAGATCGACGTAGTCAACACCCAGGTCCTTGAGGGAGGAGTCAATGCCCTCCTGAACACGGTGGTGCCAGGGGTTGTCAAGCTTGGTAGTGAGCCAGATCTGCTCGCGGGGGACGCCAGAGTCACGAATACCAGCGCCAACCTCGGCCTCGTTTCCGTAGGCCAGGGCAGTGTCAATGTGACGGTAGCCCTTCAGCAGGGCGTTCTTAACAGCCTCGCGGACCTCGTTGGGCTTAGATTGCCAGGTACCAAGACCGATGGCGGGAATCTTATCGCCGGTGTTAAGAGTGTAGGTCTTCTGAGTGTGGTTCGACATTGTGGCGGTTCGTCGAGGAGAATGAAAAAGGAAGAGTAATAGGGAATTGAGGAGAAGTAAGATCAATGGAAAAGAAAACAGCGAGAGGGTCAGGGGGGCTCAGGTCATTTATAAGTTAGGTCAGGAACGTACATTAAACTGGGCAGGTCCAAGCATTCAATGATGTCGCAACCATTCAATGATGCCCCGCTTCCAATGTGGGGGGTCTTCCCTCTACATACTTCGTAGTAAGTAGTATTATGCCACGTTGCTAGGCTGGCGATTATGCGTCTTTTTTTTAATTTCCTTACGATGTATAATCGGTGAGCCGAATGCAATTCAGCCGAGTGGATAGACACGGTCCAATTCGGTCTACGGAAATGCGGCTGGGCAATCCTCCAAACATCGCGGGGCTCCAGAGCTTCCAGCAATGATGCCATGGCGAATTGGATTCCGGCTAAATTCAAGTCAGAAGCCACCAATGAGAAGTTGGGAAAATTGAACTAAGACTCCACTATATATCAACCCCTGTTAAATTCCCACAATCTTTGGGTTCTGGAAAGTTCGTTTGATGTAAGTGAACAAGTAAAGAATGGTTCATTCATTCCATGGAATAATTCAATATACAAAATACTATGACTGAGTCTAGTAAGTCCAGTAATATACATCCAGACGAACCTGTGGCTGTGAGGATAAAGTCAGGCGATTACCAATAGGGTACTGTAACTATTGTTGTATCTTATCGGGTCGCGTGGCTAGGAAGATAAGCTTAACCGGAAGAACCAATTCCTTCCACGAGGCCAGCATGTGCTAAACAGTCTCGATGGAAATACGTATGCAACATCCTTGCACTAATGCGCCATAATAGTATTATCCAAATGTAGATCTTGTTTCACAGTCTCCATCGCGCTTAATTTACATCAAAGACATTGAATGTCCATCAAGACAGTGGAAGTACTGTCTTCCCTCCGAAACTCCCGCATTTACCCTTCACGTCCGGGTAAATTCCACACTCTCCCTCAATTCTACCGAAGGCCTTCTCCAATCTTCTCTCCACTCAGAGTCACTCGGGCAATTAATCCATGGATACTATGTATTACCAGTGATCACTCCTCCGTGCTGCTGTTTTAATTTCCCGGCCACTGTCTCTCCAAGCTGTCGCAACGAAACAGATTCCATGATCTCGAGGACACTGATCTGCAATCCTAGTGCTTTTCGGACCCAACGCCTGAGCTCAATTGCAGTCAGAGAATCAAGTCCCATTTGAATCAAGCTCAGTTCAAAATCAATTTCCATATCGGCCGGCTTCAGCAAGAAGTCATAAATCTTCCGACCTGTTTCATGTGTGATCAAATCAACCGTCGAAGTCTCTTCCAGGAGCAATGTTGCGGCCGTAGCGTCCATCCCAGCAAGCTCGTCCTGAAATCGCTTGAGACGGCTATCCTCTGAACCTTTCTGTGAGATCTCTCTCATCGGCAGATTATGATACATACCCATTCGCCGGTCACGACGCCAGTTAGTCGTGTTCTTGGGATCATTAAGATGAAGCTCTGACTTGAGCCCCATGACGAACTGAGCATTGTGCACCCAAGGCTTCAGTCCTTTCAAAACAGCTGGATCCATCGCATTCTCTGTCTCTTCTTCGCTCTTAGTATCTATCGGCAAAGAGTTCAGTAGTGATGCCTCCACACTGTCAAGAAACTCCTGCTCTCCGAGCATATACAGCCCTTGCATCTTCAGATTTCTCAGAGCCCACGGGTTTTCCGCAACATAACCAACATCGTGAATTGGACTGATACAAATTACGGACGCTGGTAGGCCCAAGGAGTGCCTATACTGAGTGAATGCCTCAGTGAACATGCAACCCGCCTTGTAGTTACCCTGTCCAGGCTGATCAACTACAGTGACCGTCGAACTCGCCAGCCAGAAGTAGTCCAGGTCATGATGTAGAAAGGCTTGATGGAGGTTCCACGTCCCCTTCACTTTCGTATCGTTTGCATCAACCCAGTCAGTCCATTTCATGTCAAGAAAAGGTGAATCCTATTTCTCCAAGTTAGCACCACCAGATCATATCGAATCGCAAAATTGAGGCTTAGCTTACTCTTTGCGTCATTGCAAGGTGGAATATTCCTGATATCCGCACCGGACAAAGTTTGATGGCCTCTTCAACATCACTTAGCTCATTAACGCTTCCAGGGACAAGAGTCACAGAGCTTCCCATTGCTTCCAGCTCCCTGGATAAATTCGTGCTCTGAGTACTGGTGCCAGCACCTCGAGAAAGGAAAACTAGATTTCGAGCACCTCTTTCCACCAGCCAAGTGGCCAAAGATTTTCCAAGACCTCCCATGCCACCCACGAGTAGGTATGCAGAGTCTTGCTTGAATTGCAGGGGCTGGGCTTTCAAAGATGCTGTCAGAGTACTCGCATCTTCAGGCATGTTGAGGATAGTCTTGCCAATCTGATTGCCGGACTGCAGATTGTGGAAGGCATCCTTTACATCTACCGCGTCGAAAGAGTTTATGGATGACAGTGGGCGCAAAAGTCCTTGCATACAATTTTCCATAATTTGTTTGAGCAGACTGCCATGTCACCAGTTAGTAAAGAATAATGCTTATACAGGTACCCAATGAGGAATCTGACTTACTCTCGGACCACCTGTGGACGGTTCTGAATGAGGTTTCCCACATCGATTTTGGAATACGATCTGTTCTCTAAGAGTCGACTGAGATCAAGACCTCCATTATTCGTAATATTGCCGTCGTCAATCTCAAGCAGTGCACCGTTCATCGCCACACACTTCCATGTTGCATCGAGCAAATCCCCCGAAAGATTGTTCAAGACAAGTTCGACGCCTCTTCCTTGACTTTCTTCCATTACACCGTCGGAGAAGGATCGATCTTTCGAAGAGAAGATGCGGGTCTGCGGGATGTCATAGTTGGCGACCAGATACTCTCTCTGCGCTTGGCCACTGACAGTAACATATAGATCTCCGCCGATCATCTTGACAACTTGGATAGCAGCTAGCCCCACACCAGTACAGGCAGAGTGTATCAACACACTCATGCCATTTT
>Ga0055528_1002221_pt1 | contig 10587 bp, 10 predicted proteins | sample AraplaCol_mMS_r2_2_FD_55006 | JGI IMG/M metagenome (GOLD analysis project Ga0055528, IMG submission 55006) | Arabidopsis root microbial communities from North Carolina, USA - plate scrape MF_Col_mMS_r2 | ecosystem: Host-associated > Plants > Roots > Endosphere | place: USA: North Carolina...
TTCTGGACATACCTCGCCTTGAACGTTTTTGCGAGGTTCTCGATGACATCGTCACGAGCCCCATCAACGAGCATTACAGGGCAATTCGCACGTAACGCACCCAGGTAGGCGACTACGGTTGGGATGTCGTTGCGGCAGCCGAGGATCAGAAGGCCGCGCGCGTCGCGCAAGCCTGAGGCATAGGCGGAGACGAGGGCATCTACCTCACTATAGGAAAACGACTCACCGTCCGAACCGACCAGACAAGGTGAATCCCCATACAAAGACAGGTCAATCACATATATCTCCAAAGAAAATTAGCCAATTTAAGGTAAGCTTTCTCAAAAGCAGGATCCGATTTAGCAATCCAACGAACCCGTCATTGATTCAGAGTTTTTTGATTAAGCTCTCTCTGTCAGAGAGCCAATTGCGAAAATAAAAATTGTTGAGACAACCCATGCTCCCTCAATTGCTTCGACATCATTTGCATAGTCGAATTTAAATATAAACGAGATTACCGCCGTCAAAATAATAGACGCGATGATTCTCACAAACGCTAAAAATAACCCCATTCCTCTGTGCCTATTTCTCCAACCGTGGCAGTTTTGTTCTATAGAGAGATATTTCCGACATGAAAAGGCAATCTCTGTTAGTAGCGTTAATATCGTAAGTTTTGCGGCATTGATGCAATTCTGCAACATCTATCATGGATATGTACAGTTAATTTACGCACTGACTTGCGTATAGATCTACTCGGAATCGATTTAATTAGATGTGGAGCGTAATAGCTGGATCCAGGCCGTGGCCGTGGCCGTGGCCGAGACGACTGAAGGTTACTATCTTTAGACTGCCGTGCGGGCCATGCAATTGTGCATGTGGAACCGGCTGGACAAGTGAGCGTTTCGATGCCCTGTGAGAGGGATCGAGTCCCGGACCGTACACCGCAGGATCGGCTCTACCGGCAAGGTCCGGATGCAACAGGCAGGCCCGCCCGAGAGCGTGGTACGGGCGAGTGTTCGAGGCGATATGCTCGCCCATGAGCCGTTGCCTGCGACGATGGACGATGCGCTCGCACAAAGCGTAATCCGTCTGGCGGCCGGTGGATCGGACGAACGATCCATTGCTGCCGCTTGATGCGTCCGGCTTTCCGAAAATCGATTCGGATTTTCGGCTGACGCTGTCGGCTGGAGCAATGACTTCCGGCTGCTAGAATCCAGGCCTCGCTGAGCGCTCAAGCGGTATAACGTGCGGCTTTCACGGGAGGCCTCTCACCCGTCGGTCAAAACCGACATGACCCCATTGCGTGCAGGAGCAAGACGGGGCAAGCACCTTCACGCCAAGGCTCCCCTCGGCAGGTGAAACGCCCAAACCTCCATGGCCGGCCTGCGCTGCGATGCCATGGCCGCCTCCTTCGTCGTCGAGGGCGCCATGGACGGCTACGAGTGCGACAGTCACCTGCGCGCACAGCCCGCCCCCACCATCAAACCATGCGACATTTGTCATCTGGGACAAGGTCAACGCCGCAAAAGCCTAAGAGCGGCCGCCGCCATCGCTGTAAAGAAGGCGCGGATCTTGTTTCTGTAGCGATACTCGCCAGACCTCTTGCATTGAGTTGTCCTTACAAACTCAAGTCACTCCTGCGAAGGCAAAATGGCAAGAACCTGCGACCGGCAAAGCCGTGAGAAAATGTTCTCACGGCAGGAGTGCTGCAAAGACCTCAAGGGAGCCGGATGGGGCAAATCGATCGCCAGACCGCTTCAGATCGCCAGGTTTTGCCGTTCTTTGAGGACGGAAATTGCCTCATCGAGCGACTGAGCGAAGTAACGATTTTCACTAAACGTTCCCCACGCTTTGGCAAAGCCGCTGATTTTGCCATAGCTGTTGTCGATGACAACGTGCGGAATATCCAGAAGGGTGCAAAGAATATGCCCGTGAAGGCGGTCTGTGATAACAGTACGCCCCTTAGACAGCAGTTCAGTGCCAGTTTTCAAGCGGGTACGGGCGACCATCTCCAGCAGATTGCCTCTGCGATGATGCTTGTTACCGGGGAGCAGCAGCCACGGTTCATGCGCATTGGCCGAGAGATATGATCTGATCTTATTAAGTTTCGAATTGTCGGAAACCTCTTCCGGCCAGTCAACGACAAGAACACGATCCTTCGGATATTGATGCTTCGATGTGTCGACACCGCGCGTCTCTTTGTCCTGCCGCAAAAGCATCAATAGCTCATGCGTAGGCGCGAGCCGGTCTCGTTTCTCGATCATGAAAGCGCTGTCGGGGCACAGCCTGATATCCGCTTTGAAATTTTCTTTCGCAAAATCAAAGCTACGCTGATCGCGTACCAGCAATACGAAATTCTTATGCGCTTCGCACAACGCGGCCATGCTGGCAGCCTTCGCGGGGTCCTGGTAAAAGATGGTTTGAGGAAGCTGGATCACTCTTCTGTTCGGGTAGCGCCTCAGAATTTCTTCGTGAAAATCATTGAATTCCGGCCATAGGTCGCCAAAATTTCCTCCGCCGTGAATGAAAATGGGACCGTCACCAATGGCGTTTTCCATGTCCGTCCAATTGGTGTGATGGACTGACGAAATATAGGCAGGCCGCAACGAAAACCGCTTAAATAGATCGGACTCACCCACGTAAATAGCACTATCACCTACGTTATTGTGGTCCGGAAAGTCCACCAAAGCAAATTTCCCGTCCTTCGGGATAAGATCACTCATATTCGAGAGTATCGTTTTTTGCAAATGAGGCACGATGCTCATGTTATATTCTCCGTGGACAGGAATTATAATTCCGATTTTAGTTTGTCAGGGCGGTGGATTGCTTGCGTTTCAAGAGGATATTCTTTGTATTGCTTGCGGCGGCTCGTGCGATGTTTTCCAGTGACGGTTGCAGCGCAAAGGCTTCGGAGAGCTTGCCAAGCTTCAATAAGCGCAAAGCTGTTTTGCCTTTCAGTCGGCTTATTTCCCGCTTGTTCTGTGCGGACAAGGTTACTTGGCGGAGAGCTTCACCGATGAAGGTGCAATCCTGATGATCGGGAACATAAGGTCTATACTCCATCAATGAGAGGAGTTTTGCAGAACTGGCAGCCTTTAGGTAGCTGCGTTCATCCGCTGACAGAGATTGTCCAGCAATTTCCAGTATGTTGCTGAGTGTCTTCGCGCGCTCATAGTCCGCACGCAGCCCGGGCGAGAAATCGATATCCGGCAGCCCTTGGAGACGACGCTTATAGGAAATTGCCGCCATTTGCGAAGCAACTGCGGCCACGCGGCCGTTGACGATAGACGCGCTGGAAATGCTGCCACTATGGATGCGGTACTCCCCGTGAATATCACGCAAATTATGCAGGCGGCCGAAGTCCAACAGGCGCCAATAGAGATCCGTATCCTCCGCATGGACAACGTAGCGGTAACCTCCGGCCTTCCTTATCGCATCCAGGCGGACCATCAGAAAAGGGTGCATAAGGTAAGGCTCTTTTGACGGCAACCAATCGGGGTCCGGCCGAACATCACCGTAAAGCCTCGACTGTGTGCCGATTAAATTCCCGGATTGATCGATATGTCGAATGTTTGAACCTACCGCTACGTAGTCTTTCTCGCCCTGCAGAAACCTCAGTTGCGCTTCAAAACGATCGGGGTAGGCCAGATCGTCGGCATCATGCCGAGCAATGAACTCAGCGTTGCAAACCGCCAGTCCCGCATTCAGTGCCGATACGATACCTCCGTTGACGGTCGTCAAAACCTGAATGCGCTCATCGCTCTCCGCGATCTTGTTTAGAATTTCCCGCGTTCGGTCGGTCGAACCGTCGTTGACGATAATGATCCTGACATCGCGGATCGTCTGGGACTGGATGCTGGCAACAGCGGACTCGATTGTTGTCTCTGCGTTATACGCCGGAATGAGAACGTCTATCTGAGCCCTATGGAGCGATGTGCCATCCATCCTCGATCTCCTCTTGTTGCTTGAGCCGGTTGAACTACCGAATGCAGATTGCTGTTTACCTATCTGCGAACGGCGCTGCGAAGAAACAGTACGTTTTCGCGGCCAATATCAAAGGCGAGAAGTGCAACGGATGCCGCGTATGCGGCTGTGAAAATTGCACCAAACAGCAATAGGCTGAGTACAATATTCAATTCGCCCAGGCCCGCCCATGTGCGGGTGGCTTCGACGGCAAAAAAGGCCATCCCGCAGGCCAGCATAGGCACGCCTACAGGCCGGACCATGGCCTTCCAATTGAGCGAAAGCGCTCTGAGCGTCGCACCAAAGGAGAACGGTGTCAGACAAACAAGGCTAATGCAGTAGAGCATTGCCGTACCAGCCACGCTATCCATACGTATAAAATAAAGAGGAGGCAGCACCAATGCAGCTTTCAGAATGACTAGCCACAACAGAGCTTGAGGACGGCCGAGCGCGGTCAGGTAGGACGCATTGATAAACTGTACGCAATGAATCCCGCCCATCAGCAGCAAAGGAACCATGACGTGCTCCGCACCAGCCCACTTTTGGCCAAACATGATATGATTGACCTCTGGAGCAAGGGCAGCGAGAGCGCAGAACACGGGCGTACCGAAAAATGCTCCGATTGAAGAGCTACGAAGGTACAGACGCTGCAAGCGTGCTTTATCGTCGGAGACCTTGGACAGCATGGTCAATCCAACATTTGAAATACTGGATTGAAGAAGCTGCAACAGCAATTGGTATAGGCGCGAAGACACCGTGAAGAGCGCGAGCGACGTTGGACCGTAAACAAGCAAAATAACGAAATCGATGCTCCTCAACGTGAAGAAATCGATAAGGCGCTGTCCGACGACGTTGGCACCGAACTTGCTGAGCCCTGTCAACGTGCCCCAGCCCAGATCGCCGCTCGGCTTCCACACGGGCTTCGCCCAAAGCCAAACGACACTCGTCAGTGTCTGGGCGCCGAACTGACCGATCAATGCCCATGTTCCTAAGCCCATGAGGGCCATGGCGACACCGACAACACCACCGATGATGATCCCGGCAAGAGTGCGCATAGCCAGCGCGCGGAATTGGACATGACGCCGGTACATCGCATCCTGAAAGCTTGCGAGCGTGAGGAATGGGCAGATTGCAGCCGTCCCGATCAGATAAGGCGCCAATCCTTCAACCTTCATCAGACGCGCAATGTCCTCGGACATGAAGGCGGCAATGCCTGCAAGTGCCGTAGAAAGGATCATGGATGCATAGAACGGTATGTTTACGTCGCTGTCCTTCAGGCCCTGCTTTTGGATGAGCGCGTCGCCGTATCCAAATTCGGCAACAAGAGAGAGCATTGTCATCACGAGGAATGCAGAAGAGGCAATACCGAACTGCGCAGGTGCAAGCAGACGAGCGAGAAGGACAAATACGACCATACTGAGCGCGCGACCGCCCCAGTTCTGGAAGAGTGACCAGAAGAGAGCGCTAACCGCACGACGACGAAAGTTGCTCATATCATTCATGGCGGTCACTCTTGTCGGAACACTCCTGGTAAAGTTTTGGCGGAGAGATGCTTTTGAGGTACGATCGGACGACCAACTGGTTTTCCCGCATCAATCTTCGGCCTCTTTCCATCATAGCCCGATGTGAAAAAAGTTCGAGCGGAGGAACATCTTTCCGCGCCAACTATCGAACAACCTGTCAAACTTAGGGATCAGGCACAAACTCTTTTGCAGAGCAGCATATTTTCCGCAAAGCAATATATGGCCGTTCTCACGAGGTCAATCCGCCAGCATTCATCAATTCCACCGTGGGAAGGAGGAGTTCTCGACTATGCTACTCCTTAATCCGGCCGCCACCAAATTGTCGCCATTGGCGTTCGCGATCACCTGCTAGGTTCGGATTAATCTGCGTAAGAAGCCGTCTCACCCTCTCACCAATTACGGGTGAAATGATGCAAACGAGGCGATAAAGGGTCCAGCGGCTCAGGAAGGCTTCTTTGTAGTGCCTTGAAAAGATTATCCGGATCGCACTGCGTCGGCGACCCGCGCGCGCGGCGTCAAGCACGGCGGCCACGGCAATGCGTTCCAGAAACCCGGTCCTGGCTCTCTCGTCGTCGCGGGGAATTTTCAGACCCTCGATATACTCATACAGCGCATCCTCCCGGCGATTAAGCGTCAACGATTGGGAAATCGAGTCGGGATTGAGCCTGTATTCCGAAACAAAACGATCAACGTAAACGAAAGAGTGTTTGTTGGCGGCGAGCGCGATACGAATACCGAAGTCCGCATCGACTGCATGGCCAATCTCCTTTTCGGATCGATAGCGTGTCGTCCGGGCAAGCTCGCTTGTCACGAGGAAACCGTTGTTGGGAATCTGCTGCGAGAGAGCGGCCGAGAGGTTCGATGTCTGCCGGCCAGTAAACTCACGCGTACGAAAGTAGCGATGGTTCCAGCTGTCTGTACGATCTGGTAATATATTGCCGATATAATCGGTCAGATATTGCTTTCCGTAGAAGCATTGCGCACCAGGGTACTTTAACCACGCTTCGTAAAGGGTTTTGGTAGCGTCTGCGCAAAGCCGGTCGTCATCATGCAGGAATATCAGGTATTGCGAGTTTGCGTTGTCGATCAGCCAGTTCAGATTGGCCGCCTGGCCAATCGTTTCGGAATGTTTCCAATATTTTATCTCGACATGAGGTTGCCGTGAAAACCGGTTCACAATCGCCGCGCTTTTTTGATCCTGCGAATCATCGCCAACCAAAATCTCTGCGGGAAGCAACGGTTGTCTAAGACAGCTAGCCAGCGCCGCCTCGAGCATTTTCGGGCGATTGCAAGTTGGAATGCATACGGAAACGATGAAATCGGCCACGTGGCAATCCCAATTCTGTTGGCGGTAGTGTCCGTCCTTTTGATATTCGAACGATCGAAGATTCAACTTGGTGGTTTTGGGTGTCGTATCCAAATAACTGTGTATCCGTCAGGATTAATCCTTACGGATTTAGTAAATAACATTGAAAATACATGGCCAGGAAGATTCAATACAAGGATGGCGAAATAAAGATGAAATTATTCGTTGAATTTTCCCTCGAGCAGCAACCGTTATGATTGTTGCATCGCGTCAGACCACAACCCTTGGAGCATGGTCAGCGCGATTTGATCGCGACCATCGCCTGCAGATCTACCCAGGCCAATAAACCTTAATAAGCTAGTGACCATGAACAAAGCATCGAAAGCCGAAAGAAAGCGGACGCATAGCATTCCAAGAACCGGCGCCTATGGCTTGCTGCAAAAGCTGATGGGAAAGGAGGCCTCGCCGGCAGACAGCGTGGTCCAGCCTATGCGTTCGAGACCAAACGTTGAACCGGGCGAATTCCCTGTGATTTATGCAATCGGTGACGTGCATGGGTGCTATGACCAACTGCTCGACGCAGAACGACGCATCCGGGAAGATAGTGCGATCCATGCTGAGAAGACGCTCGTTGTGTTGCTGGGCGACTATTTGGACCGCGGACGCCGCTCGCGAGATGTGATTGAGCATTTGTGCCGCCCACCAGCCGCTGGAGATAAGCGGATTACGCTCTGCGGCAATCACGAAGAAGCATTTCGGCGGTTCCTTCAAAAGCCGGACGCTTTCCCAGAGTGGTCGCGCTTTGCAGGTCCGGAAACCTTGTCCTCCTATGGTGTCGATGGCACTTATCTGATGCGGCACGGCGGAACGCCCGCACTGGATCGCGCGTTGCGGGATGCTGTTCCGGCCCATCATCGCAACTTCATCGAGGAACTACCCTCCATGTTGACAGTTGGCGATATTGTCTTCGTCCATGCCGGCCTGAGGCCAGGAGTACCTTTGTCTCAGCAGCGAGATTCGGACTTGCTCTGGATGCGCGAGCCGTTTCTTAGTCGAGGACCGGAACTACCGATGCTGGTTGTCCATGGGCACACACCGGTTCACCGGCCGTTCTTTGGAAACGGTCGCATCGGCATAGATACTGGCGCTTTCGCGACGGGTAGGCTTACTGTGCTGAGGATTATGAACCGCCAGGCCGTCATCATTAACTAGACCCAGCATCGTAGATCGGCAAATAGCCCATATTCCTGGGCCGCCGCGAGGCTCATATCGGTCAGTGCGGTTTGTTGACCGCGCCGGACCACCGTATGAAGTCGAAGGCGCCGCATGCCCCCACAGGCGTAGCTTGATCCTCAATGTGCCCAAAAAAGGCAGATCAAACCAGTCCCTAGAAAAATTACAATCAGCGCTAGGTAGGGGGACGTCATCGACTTTCGTTCCAAAGGCCTATCGCCCCGAAACCCGAACTCGCGACGTTCTTCCACGAATCCTGCAAAGACTTCATCATATTCGATGTACACAGCCCAAATCCTCCCGACCAATACAGAGAGCAGAAGCGTTGCGGGACACTTCGCCACGCGGTCGTCAAAATCCTAAGCTGTTGACTGGCGATAGCAATTAGCTCAATGGTCGTAACCCCACTACCCTGCGATCCCGTCTCGGTCGGGTGGCTTGCGGAACTCGAAAGCGCTCGCGGCAAATCCGCTGTCGCAAGACAGAAATCGACGCAGCCTGGCAACGCTTCGAGCCAAACGAAAATAATTCGGTATTTGTTGACCCTGCTCCTGCCTCGTTGATTCATGACAGAAGCCTAACGAGCCCGACCGATGCATCCCAAAGCTGCCAGTGGGACGAACGTCACCTACGTGAGCGGCCTGTCAATCATGACCAACTCGAACGTCGGTGATCTTGTCCATCCAAACGACCTGGGCGGGGGCGAGATTGCGGCGAGTCTGGCCGCTATCGTGGCCTCACGACTTGGCTGGACTTCGGCAGCCAAACCGATGCATCGGCAATACGTGCCATCGCGTCCAGCGGATGTGCAGAAGGCATTCGGTGAAACGGGCAGGGGTCATAGCGGGCTCCAGTTCACATTGCTCGATACAACACACGCCTCGCGTACGCGTCAATCAGACAGACGCTAGCTTTGTCGCATATCACCTGTTCGCCAACTGGCCAGGGCTCAAGTCAATCTCTACCGCTCCCTCATTGCCTCGGACTGCACCTCGGCGATAGGCGAGAACAGATATTCCAGTATCCGCAGGCTTCCCGTCTTGACCTCGACCGACACGGCCATGCCGGGAGACAGCGGTTCGGAGATGCCATCGACATTGATCGCGCCAACATCAGGAACGACTGTGATCGGAAACACCACGTTCTGAACCCTCTGTGCGTTGCCGATCGGCATTGAGCTCTGCAGCTGCTTGTCCGGCTGCCCCTCTAGCTGCTGCGCATCGGGTTCCGGAATAGCATCCGTCGCGACCCGTGTGACCTTTCCTTCGATCACTCCGTAACGCGTGAACGGGAAGGCCTGAACCTTGATCACGGCCAGCTGACCGGGCGCGACGAAGCCGATGTCCTGGTTGGGTAAGTAGGCCTCGATCTCCAGCGCTGCATTTTCCGGAACGACCCGCATCAGTTCCGATCCGGCCATGACCCCCTGGCCGACGGTCGTAATGGCGGATGTCTGCACCGTCCCGTTAATCGGGCTTTTGATCGTCATGGCGTCCAGCTTCTTCTCAGCCCGGATAAGCTGCTGCTCCTGCTCGTCGATCTGCCGCTGCGCCTCAGTCTGCTTTTCGACATTCTCCGCAATGAACGCCTTAATCGCTTTCTCGCCCTCTGTAGCGGCAACCGCTAGGGCGGCTGGTGCTTCATCGGCCTAAGAATTTTATGATACGTTGCTACTTTAGGACTGGCTACTTTGCTGAGCGCCAATGCGAATACGGTGGATGATACTAGCTACCCTAACAAGCCTGTTGATGTGGGCCGGTCTAATCGAGGTCGCCTCCGTGCTCCTCCCAAGCCAAGGTGCGTCAGAACCTGGAAAATGCACCAACGGAGTGCAGGTTTTACGAAACTTCACCTAACGCCGGATCATCAACTGCCCGCACAACGGCAACATTCGCCATTGCGCTGGCCGAAACATAACATTAGGGGATTGATCGCTCTCTACCCCGAGGGCAAAAAGGGGAGTGCGGTCATCTGCGCACACTTTTGACGGCGCTCCCCACCTCCAGCTTCCGGGCCGTCGCTATTTCCGAGTTACGCCGGCCCGAGGCCGAAGCCTACGCGTGGTAACGACCCATTCTCGACGCATCGACAAAGTGCGGTGACTGGTTTTAAAAGATGGCCACGATTTGACGTGGCTTCGTCAGCCTCAACCTGCGTCATACCTCTTGCGGAAGCATGGGTTTCGAACTTGCTCACTTGCAGAGATCCGAATTTTCTGAGCATCCTTGCAGAATGAGTATTTCTGCCATCAATGCCGATGCCTTCGTCAAAGAAGTGCTGAGAGGCGCACAGGTTTGGGGCATCAGAGACAGTGACGGGTTCCCGACCTCCACCAACGCGTCCGGCGAAACCGCAATGCCGTTTTGGTCTTCTGAAAAGAGGGCATTATCGATCATCAAAAACGTTCCAGCGTACAGCGACTTCAAGCCGGAGCCTATTCCCTTGTCTGTATTCATCGACCGGTGGCTGGCGGGCTTGCAAACGGATGGCCTCTACTGCGGTCTTAACTGGTCAGGTGAGAGAGCAACGGGATACGATCTAGCTCCCATGAATTTGATGGCTCGATTGGCGGCTGCCGATCAT
>Ga0055528_1002231_pt1 | contig 10561 bp, 10 predicted proteins | sample AraplaCol_mMS_r2_2_FD_55006 | JGI IMG/M metagenome (GOLD analysis project Ga0055528, IMG submission 55006) | Arabidopsis root microbial communities from North Carolina, USA - plate scrape MF_Col_mMS_r2 | ecosystem: Host-associated > Plants > Roots > Endosphere | place: USA: North Carolina...
TGAACCCGGGCAGCCAGGCTCACAAGCGCCTGACGCGCTGATCGGTTCTTCACCGCTTTCAAAAGCCCCGGCTGTTCCGGGGCTTTTTTGATGTCTCGCGGTCTTCCCTTTTGTTGGCGCGATCAGCACAGGCAAGTTCGCAATTCGGTGAAATGCCGCTTGCCTCAGCTACCCAAATCACATAAAGATATCTTTATATCTTGATTGGGTAGAATATGAGCGAACCCCTGAGGCTTGGACTGGATGCGCTGGTGGACGTCTTGAAGGCGGCCGGCGAACCGACGCGCCTGCGGCTGCTGGCGCTGCTGGCGGCAGGTGATCTCACCGTTACCGATCTTACGGAAATCCTGGGCCAATCCCAACCCCGCATCTCGCGGCACCTGAAGCTGCTCGGCGAGGCAGAGCTCATCGATCGCTATCAGGAGGGCGCCTGGGCCTATTTCCGGCTGGCGCATGAGGGCAAGGCCGCAGCGCTGGTGCGTAACCTCCTGAAGCATGTCTCCGAAAACGATCCGGTCGTACAGCGGGACGGCGAGCGTCTTGCCTCCGTCAAACGCCACCGCGCCGAGCGTGCGCAGGCCTATTTCAGCCGTAACGCTGCCGAATGGGACGAGCTTCGCCGCCTGCATGCGGCTGATGAAGAGGTGGATGCCGCCGTCATCAAGCTGCTCGGCAGCAATCCGATCGATTCCCTGCTCGATCTCGGCACCGGCACCGGCCGCATGCTGGAGCTTCTCTCCGGCCGCTACCGCCGGGCAATTGGCGTCGATGCCAGCCGCGACATGCTGAGTGTGGCACGCGCCAATCTCGACAAGTCCCGCATCACCACGGCTTCGGTACGCCACGCCGATATCCTCAACCTGCCTTTCGAAGGGCAGGACTTCGATCTGGTGACGATCCACCAGGTGCTGCATTTTTTCGACCAGCCCGAGATCGCGATCACCGAAGCTGCGCGCATGCTGCGGCCGGGCGGTCGCCTTGTCATCATCGACCTGGCGCCGCACGGCCTTGAATATCTTCGCGACGAGCATGCCCATGTCCGTCTCGGCTTCTCGCATCAGGCCATGTCGGAATGGGTGCGCAAGGCGGGNCTGGATGTCGAGCAGGTCGTCGATCTTCATCCGGGTCAGCAGGGCGAGAAGGGCCTCACGGTCACGATCTGGCTCGCGCGNGACCCGAGGCGCCTGATGGCCTCGCTGGAGAGCGAAGGNGCCATACCTACATTTGCCGGGAGAGAATAAATGACCCAGAACAACGACGCTCGCCGCCGCGATATCGCGATCTCCTTCGAGTTCTTCCCGCCGAAGTCCGAGGAGATGGAGGGCCAGCTCTGGAACACGGTCCGCGAGCTGCAGGACTGGAACCCGGAATTCGTATCCGTGACCTATGGTGCCGGCGGCACCACCAAGGCGCCGACGCTTTCCACGGTCACGCGCTTCCTGACCGACACACCGCTTGCAACNGCCTCGCACCTGACCTGCGTCAGCGCCACCAAGGAAGAGACGCATCAGGTGGTCGACAGCTTCCGCAAGGCAGGCGTTACGCANTTCGTGGCACTGCGCGGTGATGCGCCTGGCGGCGTTGGTGCGCCGTACCAGCCGCATCCGGGTGGTTACGCCAACGCAGCCGAACTGGTGGCCGGCCTCAAGCAGATCGGCGATTTCGAGATCTCCGTCTCGGCCTATCCGGAAAAGCACCCTGAAAGCCGCGACCAGGCGGCCGATATCGAGATGCTGAAGCGGAAGGCCGACAATGGCGCCGATCGCGCTCTGACGCAGTTCTTCTTCGACAATGACAATTTCGAGCGCTACCTTGAAAAGGTGCGTGCGGCCGGCGTCAAGATCCCTGTCGTACCTGGTATCATGCCGATCCAGAACCTGACGCAGCTGAAGCGCTTTGCCGGCGCCTGCGGCACGATCATTCCGGCCTTCCTCGACGAGCGCTTTGACGGATATGAGGAGAAGCCGGAGGAGCGGGCCAAGGTTGCCGCCGATGTCGCAGCCGAACAGATCGAAGATCTCATGCGTCGCGGTCTGCACGAATTCCATCTTTATACGATGAACCGCGCTCCGCTGGTCTCTGCCGTTCTCGACAATCTCGGCCTCTCGCGCCAGACGGCCAGAAGCGCCGGCGCGGCGGCCTGATCCGACAGTCGCCCGTGGGCAAAGGAAAAGCGCATGCCGGGCGGGGCATGCGCTTTTCAATATCTGGGGCTGATTGTTTCAGGAGTTCGGTATTTCAGTCTTTACGCCTCGCACCCGCTCAAATGAAGAGCATGGATACGACGAATGCGAACGCTGCACTGACCAACAGGACATTCAAGGATTGCGTAAGTCCCATGTCTGCCTCCTCGCGTTAACCAGCTAATAATATGTCGGAAATGTGTTAGTTGGGAAGCGCTTCTTGTGCTGCACTGCCGAAGAGGGCAGTGGATAAGTCTAGAGACGATCCGGTAAGTATTGAAATTTAATCGGAAAATCGCGCTCTTAAAATTTAACACTTTGTTACATACCGCGCATCGGGATTCATGTTTTTGGCGGAAGAATGGCGCGCTGCAGCATAGTCCTTTCAGGCGAGGGCGCGTGAGCGGCTATAGATGCGCCCATCGAGTATGATTAGCCCGAGGCCGATCAGCGCCATGCCGGCGATCTCGGTTGTCTCCAGCCGTTCCCCAAGGAACAGGAAGCCGAGGAGGATCGCGCTCGGGGGTACGAGCAGTGTCACCAGCGACGTATTGGTCGCGCCCGCTACTGCCATGATGCGGAAATAGAGAATATAGCCCAGGGCGGTCGACAGGAGGGCGATTGCCAGGATCGCGGCGATCGCGTTGCCCGATGGGATGGCGAGCGTCCAGGGGTGATCCATGACGAGCGATAGCGGCAACGCGACCAGCGAGGAGGCCGTCATCTGCCCGGCGGCAATAACCGGCGGTGCGATGCCCCGGAACCGCTTGCCGTAGGTTGCAGCAAATCCGTAGGAGATTGCGGCGATCACCGGCAGAAGCAGTGCCCATACCGGCAGATCGCCACGAGCCGCGACACTGGGGCCGATCAGCACGGCCGTGCCGAGCAGGCCGGTCAGGCAGCCGATGATCTTGGCCGAAGAGAGCTTCTCATCCGATGTCAGGTAATTGGCGATCAACACCGTCCAGATCGGCGTGGTGGCGTTGAGAATGGAAGGCGAGGCCGGCGCCGATGCGCGTCTGGCCGAAGAATATCAGCGCATGAGGCAGGGCGTTGTTGAGGATGCCGAGAATGAGGAATTCGCGCCAGCGGCTCCTCAAGAGCGGGTAGATGCCGAAACGGCCGGCGATATAGATATGCAGCGCAAGCGCTGCAATCGAAAGGCGCAGGAAGACGAGCGTGAGCGGCGGCACCTCGATGACGGCAATGCGCGCGAAGAAGAAGGAGCCGCCCCAGATGAGACCGAGCAGGGCAAGCAGGCCCCAGGTCAATGCGGTCATTCTCTGTTCCATGCCGATGCCTCCCGTTGTTGGAGTACTGATATCCGATCGGCAGGAGACCGCCACCCGATTCATGCGGCCGGGTGGCGGGAGGTCGTCTCGTTACTCAGAGCGCGTTGAGCAGGGTGGGNGTGGCCCAGCCNTCTGCCGGCATGCCTAGGCGCTGCTGTTCCTTCTGGATCGCGACACGGGTGCCGGAGCCGAGGATGCCGTCGATTTCGCCGACGTCATGGCCGAGCGAGTCGAGCTTGGTCTGCAGCTGTTTCATCTCTTCGTTGGACAGGCCCTGTTCCGGCGTACCCTTCTGATAGGTCGGGGCGCCGGAGAGGCGGGTCGCGAAATAGGCGGCCGACGTCGTGTAGATGAACGACTTGTTCCATTCCAGATAGATCTTGAAATTGGGATAGGCGATGAAGGCCGGCCCGAGGCGGCCCTGCGGCAGCACGAGATCGCCTTCGAGATTGGCAAAGGCAGTGTTGCCGTCGCGCGGCTTGACGCCGAGGNTGAACCATTCGCCTGCCGTCATCGTGCCGCCGAGGCCCGATTTTTCCCAGGGAAGATTATCCGGCACGGTGACTTCCTGCAGCCAGGGCTGGCCGCGCTCGAAACCAAGATGCTGGATGAACTTGGCAGCCGTCAGGATCGCGTCCGGGCTGCTCTGCTTGAGGCGAACATGGCCGTCGCCGTCGCCGTCCATGCCATAGGCGATAATATCGCGCGGCAGCATCTGCACCTGGCCGATTTCGCCGGCCCAGGCGCCAGTATTGGTCTGCGGGTCGAGGTCGCCGTGCTGCACCATCTCGATGAGGGAGATCAGCTGCGGGCGGAAGAGCTCCGGCCGGCGGCAGTCATGCGAGAGCGTCACCAGCGCGTTGCGGGTGTTGAAATCGCCCTGCACGGCGCCGAAATCCGTTTCCATCGCCCAGAAGGCGGTGATGATGCCGGCGGGAACGCCGAATTCCTGCTCTGCGCGGGCAAAGACATCGGCGTATTGCTTCATCTTCTGGCGGCCGATGTCGAGGCGTGCCTGACTGACGGTGCGCTGCGAGAATTCCAGGAAGGTCTGGCGGAAGACGCCCTGGGCGCGGTCGCGGCTCAGAACCTTGGGGTCGATCTGAGCACCGGCGAGCGCCTGGTCTGCAGCTTCGGCGCTGGCGCCGGCTGCAATCGCGTCCTTCTTGACGCCCTCGAGGAAGGCAGAGAGATCGCCGCCGCAGGGTGCCGCAGGGGCCGAAGCTGCCGCATTCGGAGCCTGCTGGGCGGCAGCGCCTGTTGCAATGGCGCAGGCAAACAGAAGGGCAAGTGCAGAGCGGCCTTTAAGCGAGCGGTGCATGAAACGATCCTCGTAAAAACACATGGAATTCCGTCGCTTTCCCAGAGGAATGTGACGGAAGCAAGAAAGATTAGGGTACGTTACTAAGAATTTCTATCCTTGGAAACGTCAGCCACCCAGTTGTTCCAGTTTTTCGCAGAACCGGCGAAGACATTGATATCCGTCGGACCCCGGATGCCGGGGATGACGCCCGTCGACGTATATTGCCAGAAGGCCCAGCGGCGGTCGGCATAGGTCACGTCTGGATGTTTGGCGGTGGAGCGGACCCAGAAATGATAGTCCTGGAAATAGCCGGCGAGGTTCTCGCGGTGAAAATCGACAGAGGTATAGATGATCGGCCGCTTGCCGTAATAGGCTTCCAGGCGATTCATGAAGCGCTGCATTTCGGATCGCACCGTGGCCGGATCGGGGCGGAAGCGGCAGGTCTTCGATTCTGCATTCCACTCGACATCCAGCACCGGCGGCAGGCGCATCGATTCCTTCGGGACGTTACGGATGAACCAGTCGGCCTGGTCGTCGGCGGAGGAGCAGAAATAATAGAAGTGGTAGGGCGCATGCGGAATGCCTGAGGCCGCTGCCTCGCGCCAGTATTCGTCGAAGCGCGGGTCGATCCTGTCCTTGCCTTCGGTCGCCTTGATGAAGGCAAAGGCAACGCCTGATTTGCGCACCGTCTGCCAGTCGATATCGCCCTGCCATTTGGAGATGTCGATGCCGTGGACTGCGTTTTGCTGCGGACGCTTGGGGCCGAAATCCTGCGGATCGGTATCCTTGAAGTGGGTCTTCGGCTTTATGGAAGCGGTCTCGAGATAATCGTAACCCGTGGAGCTGCAACCGGCGAGCAGCAGGGCAAGCGGCACGACGCAAAACAGAAGCCGACGCATGAATGTCCCGTCGTGATGATGGATCTGCCCCACAGCCTGACCTTCGAATACACGCGCCCAGCAGAGGGTATAACCCTCTTTTCTAATATCAACGTAAAAAATTGGTTATTTACAAGCGAATTATGAGCGCTTGCTGATAATAGNGGCTCGCCACGCATAACCGCCGCCGATCCTNTCGAACGACAATGTCGCGCTGTTTTCAGCTGCTTGCGCTTCCAGAACCTCGCGCAGATTGGAGCGCGGTGTGACGTGGAACTTGGCGAGCCATGCCTGCAGCAGGCGNCGGAACCAGGCNGGCAGGCCTTCCTGCTGGCCNAAATCGACGATGTGCAACTGGCCGCCGGGATTGAGCGCGGCGATCGACGCATCCACCGCGCGTTCCCAATCCGGGATCATCGACAGCGCGTAGGAAATCAGAATGCGATCGAAACCGGCAGCGCCGAATTCGCGCGGCGTATAGGCCGTGGCATCCGCGACCCGGAAATCCGGTATCGTCGCCTTGGTGGCGAACGTCTTGCGGGCGGAGATCAGCATTTCCTGGGAAATATCGAGACCGTAGAGCTTGGCCGTCGGAAAATGCTTGTGGGCGAGCGCCATGTTGCGACCGGTTCCGCAGCCGACTTCAAGCAGCGTGCCGCCCTGGGGAACGTCGAGGTTGCGGATCGTACGGTCGCGGCCGAGAAGATAGTATTTGCGGGTGAGATCGTAGAAATGGCGCTGGTAGCGGTACATGCCGTCCATCAGGTCGGCATGTTCCTCGCTCTTGACGGTCATCTCGCTGACTTTGCTCACGCCTTCTTCCCGTAGATATGGAAGCCGCCGTAGATTGCCGAGCGGTCCTGGCTGGTCATTTCACGCGACTGCTCTTCGAAATAGTGCCACTGGTCGCGGATTACAGGGGCGAGGCGGCCTTCGATGATGCTCTTTTCGGCCGCCGTGCGGAAGATCACGCGGGCGCCGTCACGGGCGGTGCGGGTAATCTCGCGCCAGACATCGTTGAGCTGCTGGTCGGTCATCCAGTCCTGTGCATCGAGCAGGATGTAACGGTCGCGCGAGGCAGCCGGCTCGCCGGCCAGAAGCTCGGTGAAGCTTGCATGATGGACGTTGACGCGGTCGACATTGGCGCGGATCACGTCGTAATGCTCGGGCTTCAGATAGGTCGGGAGCGGGCCTTCCTCGCCATCCGCATAGCGGCGTGCGAAAGCCTGCCAGGCGAAGTAGTTGTCGCGCATGGGGAAATGGCAGGCGAGTTTTTCAAGGCGGTGCTTCAGAACAGGAGCGATGGAATTGTCGGCGGCAAGACTTGCCAGCTCGTCATATTGCTGCGGCGGAATGCCGAGGCCGAAAAGCGAGCTCTTGCGGTTGGTGATCCAGCGAACGATGGGTTTTTCGAAGAGGGGAGCGATCTGGTCGTCGAAGAACTGGCGCTGCTCGCGGATCGTACGGGCCTTGGTCATTTCCTGCAGCTTTACGCCATGCAGGCGGGCAAGAAGGTGAGCGGCGCCGATGAAGCGGCCGAGCAGGCCGGTTTCATAGATGTTGCGGTCGAAGACCGTGACACGGCGGCGGCCGAACTTGCGGGTGTTCCAGTAGGCGCGCGTCGTATCGTCGAGATTGGATGACAGATAGCGGTCGAAAACCCGGCTGTTCGACTTCTCGTTCGGCATGGCCAGGAAACGGACGAGATCAGAATGGCCTGGCAGGTTCTTGAAGGCGGCAAGCTTCAGCCTGTTCAGCGCGATGTGGTGCGGATTGAGATCGACGACGTCGATCGAAGCCGGCGCCTTGGAGAGGTAGGCCAGCATGTTGCAGCCGCCGGAACCGATCGTGACGATGCGGTGATTGGGCTTCAGGTCCATTGCCTGCATGTCGAGGTCCGGGTCTTCCCAGATCTGCGGATAGACGAGGCCCGAGAAGAGCATGCCGAAGAGACGCTCCGAGAAGCCGTCCTTGGAAAAAGCCTTGTGGCGGAGAAGCGCTGCCTTGAGTTTCCGGTTCTTGCGGAAGCCGGTATCCGGTGCAAATTCCGACATGAGTCTGTCACCTTTTTAGCGTTCAGGGCGTGTAACCCGCCTCTGCTACAGTTTGATGACGCGCCCTGTGGGCCAGGGTTTCAACGGCGCTCCGCGAAGACCTCAGCGAAAATTGAAGGCGATTGAAACACTTCTTTTCGCTTCGCCCTTTTCGCGGGGAGCGTTTCCTGCTTCTCTCCCTTCCGTGGAGGATTGCATGCGAGTTGTTCCGCGTATCTTCAAGGGCTTGGCCCTGCTCGTCATTCTCGTCGCCGTAGGCGCAGTCGCGTGGCTCTCCATAGCTCCGCCGGAACTCCTGAAGGTGGGTAATGGCTATGCCGCCAAGATCGTCTGCTCCAATGTCTTCATCGCGGGGCGCGATCCCGACACAGTTCTCCACGATGATGTCCAGGCACCAGGAAATCCGTTGCTCAGGCTGATGCGCGTCGAGATCGACCGCGACGGCGGGCGGGTGACTTCGCGATTCATGGGCCTGTTTGCGCCAAGCTACGCGCTTTATCGCGGCGCACTCGGCTGCACGAGCGTACCCGACGGCAATTTCGATGCCGCCGCCAGAGCCGTGCCACTGGCGCCGGCGCTGCGGGCGGGGGCGAACGATGCATCATGGCCGGACGGTGAGGGTGTCGATCCTGCGACCGGCAATGCNAAGGTCGCNGCCCTTCTGGCCGATGCCGCGCTTGCCGGGCCTGCCATGCGGGCGATGGTCGTCATACAGGATGGNCGCGTNATTGCCGAGAATTATGGGCCGGGTTTCGGCGNCGATACNCCGCTCATCGGCTGGTCGATGACGAAGACCGTGAATGCGGCGCTGATCGGCCGGCTGATGCTGTCNGGCAAGATCTCCTTCGATGACACNCATCTCCTGCCGCAATGGGCCGGTGATTCGCGCGGAGACATCAAACTCTCCGACCTGCTCGGCATGGAAAGCGGGCTCGCCTTCAACGAAGANTATGGCGCCGTCGCCGATGTGACGCGCATGCTCTATCTCGACCCCGATATGGTTTCCCTGCCGGCGGGCGCACCTCTGGTGGCCGCGCCGGGNACGGATTTCCATTATTCCAGNGGNACGGCGGTGCTTCTGTCCCGTATCTGGATGGATAAGGTCGGTGATCCGCGGGCAGCCTTCGATTATCCCCGCGATGCGCTGTTTTCTCCGCTCGGCATGACGAGCGCGGTCTTCGAAGCCGATGAGCGCGGGACGTTTACCGGCAGTTCCTATATTTATGCCACGGCGCATGACTGGGCACGCTTCGGCCAGTTCCTGCTGCAGGACGGTGTGTGGAACGGACAGAGGCTTCTGCCGGAAGGCTTTGTTGCGACGATGCGGACACCGACAGCAAGTTCGGGGGGCAAATATACGCAAGGCCAGGCCTGGCTTGCCGGACCTGGCGGCGGCACGAGCGCGGAGTTCGGCCTGCCGCAGGATACGTTCTGGCTGCAGGGGCATGACGGCCAGACGATGGCAATCGTTCCCTCGGCAAATCTCGTCTTCGTCCGCATGGGACTGACCCCGAGCTGGCTGCGCTACAGGCCGCAGATCGTGCTGAAGGAAATCCTCAATACGCTTCAGGCGGCGAAAGCCGGCTGAGGCCCGTCACAGACAGTCTGTATCAATTATTGGACGATCAGTAATTGCCCTGGGCGATGTCGGTCATGCCCTTGCGCTTGGCGTCATAATAGTAACCGCGGGCGTAAAGACGAACGGCGTCGTCTTCCTTCCTGTCGGCAACCTGCCAGGCGCCCTGCAGGTACTTGCCTGCATATTTGATATTGGTTTCGGCATCGAAAAGGCCGGCGGGATTACCGTCGTAACCCATCGACTTTGCGGTGTTGTACTTGATCTGCATGAGACCGAAGTAGCCGCGCTTGTTATAGGCCTTGGAATTGTAGCGGCTCTCGCGATGGACGACGCGGTGGAGCAGCGATTCCGGAATTGCGTAAAGCTTGGAATATTTGCTGATGAGCTTGCTGACGAGGCTCTTTTCGACGGTCGGAGCATCGTCGCCGTCGTCATCGCTGAACATCGGCGGAGCGGCCGGCGGATCGATCGGGCCGGATTCGTCGAAGCCGTAGTCCATGGCGAAGCGCGGCGTTGTATCGACGGCGGCAAGCGCTGCGAGCGCGCCGTTCTGCGGTGTCGTTGCAGCGAAGGCAAGTTGTGTGGAGGGGCTTGCGGGCGAGCCCGGACGCGGCGTCGGAATGACGGACTGGATTGCCGTCATCTCGGGTGTCAGCGGGATCGGAGCATAGCCATTGACGGCAACCTGCTGTACGCCGCCCTGCATGGCGAAATCGCCGGCCTGCTGCTGAACNGGGGAGACCACATTCGGCATGGCTGNTGCGGTNAGAACAGGTGNGGCNGTTGCTGCCTGCGGATTGAGCGTGGCGACGGCCGGAGCAGTCGCGCCTTCGGCNGTCGGGATAGCAGCCAGCGTTGCGTCTTCACCCGGCTTCGGCATGGGAATCACGGTCTGTGCGGCGGTCAGTTCCGCCTGAGAGGTATATTCAACGCTCGCGCATCCGGAAATGACGCCGCAGAGCATGGTCGAGACCACGAGACTGCGTTTCAGGCCGGAAAATCCGATCGCCACCATTCTCTCACTTTCGTGAATCGCGCCGCCCCGGCAGCGTCTTAAAAGTTATCAAATACCTTAAGCCCGGGGATAGCCATTAACCTATTCGTGGCTTTCCAGCAACCACGGAAAATTATTAGAGCCTTTCCCGGTCCGATTGCAGCATTCTGTTGGCTCAAACGGAGTTGGATGGTCGACCGGCAGGCGCGCGTCGTAGCCCAGATCTACGGCCAAGCCGGCCGGTCGATCAGGCGGCCCGATTCAGCCAACCCGAAGGG
>Ga0055528_1002232_pt1 | contig 10558 bp, 10 predicted proteins | sample AraplaCol_mMS_r2_2_FD_55006 | JGI IMG/M metagenome (GOLD analysis project Ga0055528, IMG submission 55006) | Arabidopsis root microbial communities from North Carolina, USA - plate scrape MF_Col_mMS_r2 | ecosystem: Host-associated > Plants > Roots > Endosphere | place: USA: North Carolina...
GGCAAGCTGGACGGGATATTCCTGGCGGATATCGTTGGAGTCTACGATGTCTACAAGGGAAGTCCGGCACCCGTCATCGAGGCTGGCGCGCAGATACCGGTCAACGACCCGCTGATGCCGATCTCGGCAATGGCCTATGTCACCAAGCATCTCGGCTTCGGGGTGACGGTCAACACGACCTACGAGCCGCCGTACCTGTTGGCGCGGCGCATGTCGACGCTTGACCACCTGACAAAGGGTCGCATCGGATGGAACATCGTCACCGGTTATCTCGACAGTGCTGCGCACGCGATGGGTTTCGACAAACTGCCGGAACACGACGCGCGCTACGACGCGGCCGAGGAATATCTCGAAATCCTCTACAAGCTCTGGGAGGGCAGCTGGGACGACGATGCGGTACTTGGCGACAAGGCGCGAGCCATGTTCGCCGACCCGTCCAAAGTCCGAGCCGTGAAGCACGACGGCCAATACTACAAGATGGAGGGCATTCATCTCTCGCAGCCTTCACCGCAGCGCACGCCGCTGCTCTTCCAGGCAGGCGCTTCGGCGCGCGGGCTGGATTTCGCGGCCCGACACGCCGAATGCGTCTTCATCGCGACGCCGACCCCGCAGGCGGCAAGGCCGACCGTGACGGCCCTCAAGCACAAGGCGGCGGCATCAGGGCGCGGGGCGGATGCCTTGCGCGTTCTCGGCCTTGTGACGGTTGTCGTTGGTCGCACCGAAAAGGAGGCATTCGACAAGCTCGAAGACTACCGCCGCCATGCGAGTGTCGAAGCTTCCCTGGCGCACTACTCGGCCTCGACAGGCGTTGATTTCTCCAAATACGGCCTCGACGATCCGATCGAGCAGCAATCCACCAATGCCAATCAGTCTGCGCTCGCCGCAATCACCAGGGAAGCGCCAAAGCCGGTGACGCTGCGCCAGATCATTGATCAAATGGTACTCGGCAGCCGTATGAAACCGATTGTCGGCTCGGCCGAGAAAGTGGCCGATCGCCTGGCGGCATGGGTTTCCGATGGCGGTGTGGACGGCTTCAACCTGGCGCGCACGGTGGCGCCGGAAAGCCCGGGCGACTTCGTCGATCTCGTCGTTCCCGTGCTGCAGGAGCGCGGCCTGTTCAAGGCGGACTACACCGAGGGACCTCTCAGGCAGAAGCTGTTTGGCGGCAGCGGCAGGCTGCCATCCTCGCACCCTGCCGCTGCGTTTCGCCGCTGACTACCTGTGGTCAAGCCTTTCGACCAGTCGATCGCCGAGCCACTGTATGCCGCAGACAAGCACGATCAGGACGGCAACGACTGCCACCATGACGGTTGTCTCGAAGCGCTGGTAGCCATAGCGGATGGCAAGGTCGCCGAGACCGCCAGCGCCGATCGCACCGGCCATTGCCGAGGCCCCGATCAGGGTCACCAACGTGACCGTGAAGCCGGCGACGATGCCGGGTAAAGCTTCCGGTACCAACACTTCGCGAATGATCGTCCAGCGATTGCCGCCCATGGCGCGCACCGCATCGATCAGTCCGCGATCGACCTCGCGCAGCGACACTTCCGCGATACGTGCATAATAGGGCGTTGCGGCAATGGCGAGCGGGACGATGGCCGCCCAGGTGCCAAGCGCAGTGCCGACGATCAGGCGCGTCACCGGGATCAGGGCCACCAGCAGGATGATGAACGGCACGGAACGGAACCCGTTGATGATGGCCCCAAGGATGCCGTTTATCCAGGCGTTCTCGGCTATGCCGCCTTTGTTCGTGAGAACGAGCGCGAGTCCGAGCGGCAGGCCGAAGACCAGCGAAATCAGTCCGGATGCACCCGTCATCAGGATCGTTTCCCAGAGGGAACGAAGCAGAAGATTAAACATGATCGGTGTCATAGCCAAGGACCTCCACCCGCGCAGAGCGAGCCTTCAGAAACTGCAGAACCTTGTCCTTGAGCGCAGGGTCGCGCATCGGGACAGCAATGAAGAACCGCGCCACCGGCTGGTTCTGGATATGGTCGATACCGCCGTGGACGAGCCGGAAAGATTGCGGCAGCACCGCAGACAGGTCGGCAAAGACCGCGCCCTGTGCGGCGAGGCCCGCCATGTCGATGCTTATGATCGCTTCCTCCCCTGATGTCGGCGAAAGGCGGGCGGCGATATGCTCCGGCAATTGCGGGCGGCTGCCGGACAGCAGACTCCGGGTGATCGGCGCTTTTGGGTCAGCGAACACCGACCATACCTGTCCTTCTTCCACGATCCGGCCGGCATCGATGACGGCGACGCGATCGGCAATGCTGCGGACGACTTCCATCTCATGCGTGATGAGGATGATGGTGAGGCCGAGCTTGCGGTTGATGTCCTTCAGAAGGGCCAGGATCGACCGTGTGGTCTCGGGATCGAGCGCCGATGTCGCCTCGTCGGACAAGAGCAAGGCAGGGCGTGCGGCAAGCGCGCGCGCAATGCCCACCCGCTGCTTCTGGCCACCGGACAGGGACGATGGATAAGCCTTCGCCTTACCCGCGAGACCGACAAGCTCCAGCAATTCATGTGCGCGCCTCAGGCGCTCGGTCTTTGCCACGCCGGCGATCTTCAGCGGCAGTGCGACATTCTCCTCGACCGTCCTGGAGGCCAGCAGGTTGAAATGCTGGAAGATCATTCCGACGCGGCGGCGAAGCGGCTGCAACTCCTTTTCGTCGAGACCAACGATGCTGCGCCCCTCGATTTCGATTAAGCCGCGATCCGGACGCTCCAGGCCGTTGAGGCAGCGGATCAATGTGGATTTGCCGGCTCCACTGCGCCCGATTACACCCAGGATTTCTCCCTTGTGGACGGTGAGCGCTACGCCATCGAGGGCCGGGGTGGTGCCGAAATGCCGATGTACGTCGACCAGGCGGACCACCGCCTCAGCAGTTGCTTGCGGCGTCTCGATTACAGAGGCCGTTACGATTGNATTCATAGTCTTTNCCTTCGGAAACGCCCAAGGCGGCCCGGGCAAGGAACGCCCGGGCCGCCTTGTTCAACGCGCCTAACCCCTCGGCGCGAATGTCGATCAGTAAGCGCTGAGGCCGGTTCCCTTATACACCTTGTCGAACTCCGCCTTGACCGCATCGTTCTGGTAGGACGAAACCAGCGTCTTCACCCAGTCTTCGTTCTCGCTGCCCTGCTTGACAGCGATGAAGTTGCGGTACGGATTGTCAGCGATAGGTTCCTGCGCAATGCGGTCGGCCGCCGAGAGCCCGGCCTTCAGGGCCCAGTCGGTGTTCACCACTGCCGCGTCCAGATCATCGATGGCGCGGCCGACCACACCGGCATCAAGCTCCTTGATCTCGACGTTCTTCGGGTTCTCGGTGATGTCGGTAACGGTCGCGAGGATGCCGGTNCCGTCCTTGAGCTTGATGATGCCTTCATTTTGAAGAACGCGTAGCGCACGACCNTCGTTTGACGGATCGTTCGGCACGCCGATCGCCGCACCTTNGGCGAACTCGGCGATGGTCTTGTGCTNCTTCGAATAAAGGCCGATCGGCCAGACGCCGGTGTATCCGACCGGGACGATATGATAGCCATGCTGCTTTATCTGATTGTCGAGATAGGGCTTGTGCTGGAAGGCGTTGGCGTCGATTTCGCCGCGCTCCAGCGCCTCGTTCGGCTGCGTATAATCGTTGAAGACGATCGCTTCGATCGTCAGGCCCTTCTTGGCGGCTTCGGCGGCCACAACGCGCCAGACGTCTTCGTCCTCGCCACTCATGATGCCAACCTTGATCGACTTGTCTTCGGCGAAGGAAGCGACAGGCGATGCAAATGCGATCAGAGCGATCGTGGAGGCGGCGATCGCGGCAAGGCTTGCGCGACGCGTCAGGCTGGATTTGGACGTCTTCTTGTTCATTGTGGTGTTTCCCGTCTTGAATTGATGAGGCAAGCCTCGAACGGCCAGATAATTTCAAAATCGCCGAGGATAAACCAAGCAAGCCCATCTCTATTGCGCTGCAGCACGGAAAAACTCTTCGGTGCTTTGGCGGGATAGCGGGATAAAAATTCTACTAATTTTGTAGAATATTGAAGTTGCTGTCCTGGCTGTGAGCCTTTAAATTGAACCATCGGGGCGCGAAGGACAAAAACGCGCCTGACAAGAAAGGCGATCTGGGTCGCGATCAAGTGAAGCAGGGCAGCGTGACATCTCGACAGGACACCCGTGGCAAGACGTGTCGCCCCGTCGTGGCGATTATCGGCGGAGGCGTTTCTGGTGCGGGCGTTGCGTACCATCTGGCATCCTCCACATGCAGCCCGCCACCAACAATCGTGGTTTTCGAGCCGCGAGAAGAGCTTGGCAGAGGGCTCGCCTACGATACCACCGATCCAACGCATCGGATCAATGTTCCCGCCGCCCGCATGAGCCTGTTGCCGGATCGGCCGGAGGACTTCGTCGAATGGATGGCCCGCAACGATGCTGTCGCGGACGACCCGGACGCGTCTCGGCCGGATGGCAACCTCTTCCCCCGACGCCATGTCTTCGGCACCTATATTGCTTCGGCGCTCGCTCCCCTGGTGCAAAGCGGGAGCGTGCATCATCGCCGTGCGGCCGTTGTCGAGGTACGTCGGGACGACAGGCGCTGGGAGATCTTCGATGACGAGGGCGGACGAACGGTTGCCGATTTCCTGGTGATCGCCACCAGCCATCCCGCACCGTCAGCGCCTCGTGCTCTCAGAGTTCTCGAAGGACACCCCCGCTTTGTCGCCAACTCCACCGTTGCCAGCGCGCTTGACGTCGTCCGCCCGGCGGACCGGGTGCTGGTCGTCGGCAACGGCCTGACCGCAGCCGACATCGTCGCTTCGCTGACCCGTACCGGCCATCGCGGGCAGATCACATCGATTTCGCGCCGCGGATTGAGATCGAGAGGGCATGCTCCGTATCCACAGGAGCCGTTCGGCGAGTTTAAGACCGCCCCGGCTCATAGCGCGACGGCGCTGCTGCGGGGGATCCGGCGGACCATTGCAGAAGCCACAGCCGCGGGATTGACGTGGCACGCCGTGATCGACCAGGTTCGCGGTCACGGCCACGCGATCTGGCAGAGCCTGCCGATTGCCGAACGCTGCAGGATCGTACGCCATATCAGGCCTTATTGGGACGCTCACCGGTTCCGCATCGCTCCGCAGGTGGAAGAGGTGCTGGAGCGAGCGATTGCCGAAGGAAGGATGGAGGTGCTGGCGGCCTCCGTCGCTCGGGTGCAACGTGACGGCGAGGCAATCCATGTGGAACTGAGACTGCGGCACGGCGCACCACTACAGAAGACCTTTGATGCCGTCGTCGTCACAACCGGTCCCGCGCATGGAAGCATTTTGGAAAGCCAGGCGTGGCTCGCTCGCCTTCGCGATCAATCACGCTTGCAGCTCGATCCGACCGGCCTCGGCATTGCATGTACGGAACGATCGGAGGCGATCAGTGCCGATGGCCGTCCTGATCCGACCTTGCTGATTTCCGGCCCCTTGGCGCGTGGGACATTTGGGGAGTTGATGGGACTGCCACAGATTACAGAACATGCCGCCCTTGTGGCCCGTGAGTTGGCCACAAAGGTGACGGCAGCCGGCGAATACGCTTAGGCCCGCCTGACCTCGACAGGATGCGGTCCTTCAGGACGCCGATCGGCCGGTTTCGGCGAAGGGCTCGAGCTCTGGATCGAAGTCAACCTCCACGACATTGTTGAAGACCGCTGTTGCTAGCATGATGCCGGCAAAGGCCACGAGATCGACCAGCGTCTTGGCATCGTAGCGCCCTTTCAGCTGCGTCCAGATCTCGGCGGGAACCGCGTTGGAATTGGCAACAATCGCCGTGCCGAAGGCATCGAGCAGCGCCTCTTCCTCGGAGAGCACCAAGGCCTGCGGGTCGAAACCTGCATTGATCAGTGCCCGGCGAAAGAAAGTGATGGCGATCCTTGAGTTCGCAGCTTTTGAAATGGAATGCGAGAAGATCCAGATCGGTCGATCCGCGATCGAAGAAAGCTCTGCGCGCAGCGTGAACCATTCGGCATAGATGCGGTGGGCGGCGGGCGAATGCAGCAAGGTACGCTTCATGTTCGTCATGCGCCCCCGCACCCGCATCTCCTCGTCATGAGCGGCCCGAATCTCTTCAGAGGCTGTGGTGTAGTCGATCTGCGGAATATGGCTCATGGCAGTGCTCGTTCGGTGGGTAAATCTGAATGACGCTTGAAAATCGGAAAGGCCAGCGCTGCCCCAGCTGCTTCAAGCACGGTGCAAATCCGCCGGACGAGACGAATCTCTCCGTTCGCGCTGGATATAGCAGGAAATCTCCAGGGCGTTCTTGACAATGTTCCGCCATCGAGACATGATGAAACCGGTTTCACTCGTGCTCATGGAGAGATCGTGCGGCTCGACCTGTCGATTCTCTTGCCCCATCTTGGCTTTCTCGCACAAGGCGCGCTGCTGACAGCAGAAGCGTGTGTTCTCGCGCTCGTCGGCAGCGTCATCATGGGCGCGTTCGTGGCAATCGCCCGCACATCCTCGTCAGCGGCGCTGCGGCGAATTGCGTTCGTCTACGTCGATATCTTCCGCAATGTGCCATTCATCGTGCAGCTGTTTTTCTTCTACTACGGCCTGCCCGAGATCGGTCTTTACATCGATGCGTTCACAACAGGCGTGATTGCGCTGTCGATCGCAGGCGGCGCATACGCGTCCGATATAATCCGCGCCGGTATCCTGGCGATCGATCAGGGCATCATCGAAGCTGCGGAGGTGAGCGGCTTGTCACGCAGGGTGATCTTCACCCGCATTGTCCTGCCGATCGCACTCAGGACATCCGTGCGCCCGCTCGGCTCAGTTCTGATCAACATGATCCTCACCTCTTCGATCCTGTCCACGATCACGCTCAACGAACTGACCGGCTCGGCGCAGATCGTGGTGTCGCAGACCTACCGGCCGTTCGAAGTCTATGTTGTGCTTCTCGTCGTCTATGCGGCCTTGACCTATCTCGTATCGCTCGCGATTGCGATCCTCCATCGCCGTCTCAACCGTGACATGATGGAGGCGGTTGCCTGATGCGCTTTGCCGATTTTACAGCCTTTGATCTGGTTCTTCTCGCACAAGGGCTCGGGGTCAATATCGCGCTCTTTCTCGCGACCTCGCTGATCGGCCTGGTGATCGGCATTGCCTGGGCAATTGTGCGCTACTACCGTGTGCCAGTCCTCAGCGAAGTGATCACCTTCGTTTCTGAACTCCTGAAGAATTCGCCGGTGCTGGTGCAGCTGTTTCTGGTGTTCTTTGGTCTGCCAGGGCTATTCCATATCCGCGTCACGCCGGTTACCGCGGCGACGATCACGCTGTCGGCCAATACAGCCGCCTTCATCTATGTCATCGCGGTTTCGGCAATCGAGTCCATCGGCCGTGATCAGATCGAGGCGGCACGAGTCTTCGGCCTTACACGGTGGCAGGTCCTTCGACATGTGCTCGCCCCGCAGGCTGCCGCCTTCGCGGTCGGGCCACTGATTGCACTTCTCGTCAACCAGTTGCAGGTCACATCGCTGATCTCGGTGATCGGCGTGGTCGACCTTACCAAGATCGGCAACATCCTCAACATGCGAACGCTGAAGCCGTTTGTTGTATGGACGGCCGTTGGCTTGCTCTATTACGCCGCCGCCAAGCTGGTTGCCTTGCTTGGGACGCGCTTCGAAAATCGCCTTCGCGCCCACAGCGCCTGGAGGGGGCTCTAACATGATCAAAGTTGAAAACGTAAAGAAGGCCTTCGGCCAGACCACCGTGCTCGATGGTATCGATCTGACGATCGAGCCGGGCGAGGTCGTCTCGATCCTCGGCTCCTCCGGCTCGGGAAAGTCGACGCTGATCCGGTGTATCAATGGCCTGGAGAAGCTGAACGGCGGCCAGATCACGGTCGATGAGTTCGATGTTGGCAAACCCCGGGAACTGGCGGAGGCCCGCAAGCGGTCAGGTACGGTCTTCCAGCTCTTCAACCTCTATCCGCATATGACGGTGCTCGGCAACATCACGCTGGCGCCGATCGAGGTATTGAAGAAACCGCGCGCTGAGGCGGAGGCGACGGCGCTCGCACTGCTCGAGTCGGTTGGTCTCGGGAGCCGGGCTGATGCCTATCCGGCGCAGCTTTCGGGCGGTCAGCGCCAGCGTGTCGGAATATGCCGGGCGCTTGCCATGCAGCCGCGCTATCTGCTGCTCGACGAAGTGACCAGCGCGCTTGATCCGGAGATGACGGCAGAAGTGCTGGCGATCCTTGCAAAGCTCGCCCAGGAAGGCACGACGATGCTGTTCGTGACGCACGAGGTCGAGTTCGCCAGGCAGATTTCGGATCGTATCGTGTTCCTCGACAAGGGCCGTCTGCTGGTCGACCTGCCGACCAAAGAGTTTTTCGCCGCCGACGGCGGCATGGCACAGCCGCGCGTCGCCCAGTTCCTTTCCAAGATGCGCAAAGATTAGAGGTTCAAGATGCTGCTTTTGGCCAATAAAGAAGCGTGGCCGGGTTTCCCGACCTCCGTGGAGATGCTGCGGGACGGTGCAATCAGCCTTGATGCAATGGTCGCCGGGATCAGCAAGGTGGAGAGCGAAGTCAAGGTCCGCAGCGTCGGCTACGGCGGCTGGCCCAACATGCTCGGCAACATGGAGCTGGACGCTGCGGTGATGGACGGCAACACACGTGATGTCGGGACAGTCGGTGCCGTGCCGAACACGCTGCCGGTGGCGCGTCTTGCCTATGAGGTGATGAAACGCCTTCCGCACGTCATGCTGACCGGCGACGGCGCTCGGCGCTTTGCAACTGAAATCGGTTTCGCCGAGGACGACGTATTGTTCGAGGACAGCAGGCGGGTCTGGTGGGAACGATTGGAAAAGGAACTTTCGCCGGAGGATCTGGCGAAGTTTCCCAATATTCCGCTCGCGCCGTTGAGCCGCGCCATCACTGATCCGGAGCGTGTGCGCGATACGACCGTCTTCCTGTCGGCTGATTCAGCGCGCGGCATTCACGCAGCAACGTCCACCTCCGGCTGGGCGTGGAAATATCCAGGCCGCCTTGGCGATAGTCCGATCCCCGGCGCCGGCTTTTATGCCGACAGTCGCTATGGAGCGGCTGCCTGCACCCACACCGGCGAGATGACGATGCGCTGCTCGACAGCACGCACCGTTGTTCTTGCAATGAAGCTTGGCTATTCGCTCTCCGACGCGGTGAAGCTTGCCGTCGATGAGCTCGATGAACTCTCCNCCGGATTTCTCGCCGGCGTCGTGATCCATGCAGTCGACGCCAAGGGAAACCATGAGGTCGTGAATTTCAGATGCGAGGGCGAAATTCGCTACTGGCTCTGGGAGGAATCGATGCCCGAACCGGAACTGCGGGCAGCGAAACTGGCATAATCAAAAGAGGGAATGAAACCATGAANCGTATTCTGACTACCCTTGCCGCCCTCGCCATCGCGGCCGGCTCGGCATTTCCGTCCTTTGCGGGAATGATCGATGACATCCGCTCGCGCGGCACCGTTCGGATCGGCGTATCGCTCGGCGGCGAGCCGATCGGCTTCCGTGACGCGCAGAACAATCCTGTTGGTTACGATGTCGACGTTGCGACGCTGCTTTCCCAGAAGCTCGGCGTACCCGTCGAATTCGTCGACGTCTCGGGTGACGCCCGGATCTCGATGCTCGTTTCGGGCCAGATCGACGTCGCCGTCGCCAATACCTCGGCAACGCTCGAGCGCGCCAAGACGGTGAATTTCACTATTCCCTACAATCGTGCTGGCTTGCGCGTCATCGTTCAGAAGGACGCAGCTATCAAGGAGTTGAAGGACCTGGCCGGCAAGAAGGTTGTCGTCGGACGCGGCACGACGGGCGAGAGCTTCCTGAAGACCGCCGTTCCCGATGCCCAACTCGTCTACGTCGATCAGTTTGCTCCGGATGGCGTTCTGCAGCTGCAGCAGAAGCGCGTCGATGCGGCCATCGAAGATTCATCGCTGCTCGATTATCTGGCTACCAAGAATCCGTCGCTCGTGACGCTGCCGGGCCTCTATTCCAACGATCCGATCGGCATTGCCGTTGCCAAGGGTGACCCGGAATTCGTGCGCTGGCTCGACATGTTCGTTTCCGACTACATCCAGTCGGGTTCTTATGCGGCGAACTACAAGAAGTGGTGGGGTCCTGAATCCAATCCCCCTGCCCTGACCCCTCTGTGGTAACTTGAACTTCGGGCTGCCTCCTGGCAGCCCGTTTTCGTTTAAGCGGTGAGGCGGGGCACAAAACGTGTGGGCACCGTGATCGGCGGTTGACCCGGCGTGAAATTGCCAGGGTTGGCAACGGATTCAACGATATGGCGAACATAGAGCAGCTTGTCGTAGCCAATGGACGAGATCGGATAGGCATCGAAATCGGTCAGCGACAGATTGTCGAAACCGTAGAGCCGGAACCGCGACGGCCGACCAGCAGGAAAATCGCTCCGACAGACGTCAAGGATGCCCATCGCCATGGCATCGGATGTACAGAAAACCGCATCAGGACAATCGGCGCCGGCCAATGCGTTGGCCGCGGCATGCCCGCTCTCATAGGAATAGTCGCCCTGGACCGTCCG
>Ga0055528_1002235_pt1 | contig 10541 bp, 6 predicted proteins | sample AraplaCol_mMS_r2_2_FD_55006 | JGI IMG/M metagenome (GOLD analysis project Ga0055528, IMG submission 55006) | Arabidopsis root microbial communities from North Carolina, USA - plate scrape MF_Col_mMS_r2 | ecosystem: Host-associated > Plants > Roots > Endosphere | place: USA: North Carolina...
GAACGATGGACGAGCAAGACCGCTGGCGTCACATGGCAAGCGCGCCGAAAGACGGCAGTCGGATCCTCGTCACGATCCGCCAGTCCGAACAGGGGCCGGCAGAAGTCGACCTCGCCTATTGGTCGAATGGCGATCAGTTCGGTGCGGAAGGCTGGCGTGCCTCTGATTCCTCGCCAGGCCGAATCATTGAATATGCCGAGCCCGAAATGAAGTGCTGGATGCCGATGCCCTCGGCCAATCTCAATCGTGCGTCGATGCCCTCACCCTGGGAAGGCGACGACGCACAGGAGCTCGACGGGTCAGGGATTTGAGAGCTCGCGCCAGGATCGCTAACGCTTCTGTTGTGGCGCTGGCATCAATTGTATGGGGGCAGCCAGACTCCGCGTCCGCATGACTTTCAGGATGGTCACGACATCCTCGCGCTATCTGGTAGCGTTTGGCCGCTTCGGCAAAAAACGCGACGCGTGGGAACCGACCCGTCGCCCGATTTCGTTGGCGATAGCCTTTAGATCGTAAGGCTTGGGAAAGAAGCTCGCGTCCCAATCCAGGTCAGTAAGATCGATTTCACGACCAGACGTCACCAAGACGTGGATGAACGGCTTTGTCGCCTTGATNAGCCTCGCGAGATCCAGGCCGTTGAGTGCCCCAGGCATCTCCACGTCGGTCACGATCGCATCAACNTCATCGTTCACTCCAAGTGCCGCGATCGCCTCAAGCACGTTCCCGCATTCGATGACGCTGTAACCTTCCTCAAGCAGTTGGTCTGCCAGCACGAAGCGAATGAGGGGTTCATCTTCCACGATAAGGATCTTTGCCACTACTCGCATACTCCGTTTCGGATGCCGGTCTAACGCGCCAGGAGAGCAAATCGGTCCTCANGGAAGAATGCGATTTGGTTACATGTTTAATAAAATGCAAATCAGTTTCGCGAGNTGATTTCGCAGTCTATCCAGGATGATCGACACACNGTGTTCAACGCCAGACGGAGAACACCGCGAGGATCGGAATCCGTCGACGACGTTGCCGGACAGCTGCACCGAGTGCCATTCCCTTCCCAGATCAACACTCGCTGTCGCACATTAACTATGGGTTAACCATAATCGTCGTTTACCATAGGTAGCGGCCTCAAGGGTCGTTGATTCGGAAGTCCAATGCGTAATCTCGCATGGACGTGAGGAAAGACGATTGCGGCGACCCGAAACGTCCAGTGTACTGAAGGCGTCATGCTTGGCACTGCTTGCCGGGCTTGTGGTCGGATGTCAGTCGTCAGGAAATGTCAGGCGCCCAAACGTCTCCGAGACGGTGCCCGCCGAAAGGGCGCTGGCCTTGCCCCCGCCTGGTGGTCCCTCGATCGTCAGTGTCGTCGAGCGCAAGCGTGGCAATGGCACAGAGCAGACGATTTCGCTCTACACGTCGTCTTCCGTGTCCGGTCAGAATTTTCTCGGGGTGCAGTTTTTTGGGGCATCAGGAGCCAATCCTGGCATCGGAAACGCCTCNTTTAGGATGGTCAGCGAGGACGGGATAATCCGCGAAGCCTTTGCGGCCGTTCCCGGCGTGCAGATGACGCGCTCGGCGACTTATCTGCAAAACAGCTATGGACCGTTCGGCTATGCCTCGGGCCAGAGCGGTTCGGGCGATACCTGTATTTATGGCTGGCAGCAGATCCGCTCAAGCAGATCCGCGCAGACGCAAGTGCGCAACTTCGGAATGATCCAGGTGCGGTTGCGCCTCTGTGATGCCCGGGCAACCGAAAGACAGTTGCTCGGAATCATGTANGGCTACACGATCGTTGGGATGCTGGATGGAGAAATCTGGAATCCGTTCGGGCATCCGCAGGGCACTGATCCGACGCTCGGGCGCCCCGGCAATCCGATCTATCCAGACGAGGGCGGCTATAGAAACACGCCGATGGCTTTTGGCTATGAACCAGCCCGTCCGGAAATCCAATCTCGTGTCGTTCGCGTACGCAGCGTTCAGCCGAGAGTCGAGGAGGCGCCCGTGCAATTGCCGCCGCCGACCGGCCCTCGCGTTCCGTTGCCTGATGGCTCGAGCAGTCTGCCGCAGCCAGACATGTCAGCCGCGCCTTCGGCCGAACAGACGCAACCGAGAACCGCGGTGGCGAGCGGCCTGACGGTGCCGTCACCGGAGTGCATAGGGGATTCGGCCATGACGGCCGCGTGCCAGAAGAAGTAGACGTGAGACGGCTGCGGTGTTCCTAAGCGCCCGGCCCGCATTGTCAAAGGGATGTTGATGCATAAAGCCCGAAGCATCATTACGTGGGCCTTCGTTTCTCTGTGCGTGATCGTTCTGATCACATTGCCTGTGAACCTGCAGACACAGCTGATCGCGAGCTTTGTTGTCGTCGCCGTGATGGCGATCATCAAGGGGCTGAAGGCTGAAGGCACCTGGAGACTGATTGCGCTTGCCTTTGGCACCTCCATCGTTCTTCGCTATGTCTATTGGCGAACGACCAATACGCTGCCGCCGATCAACCAGCCGGANAATTTCATCCCTGGCCTGCTGCTCTATCTCGCGGAAATGTATAGCGTGGCGATGTTGGCNCTCAGCCTGTTCATNGTCGCCACGCCCTTGCCTCCGCGTCCATCGCGCGCGAGCAAGGAAGAGCGGTTTCCGCATGTCGACGTGTTCGTCCCCTCCTACAACGAGGACTCCCACCTTCTCGCCAACACGCTGGCCGCGGCAAAGGCCATGGATTATCCGGCCGAAAGACTGCACGTCTGGCTGCTGGATGACGGTGGTACACTGCAGAAGCGCAATTCCAACAAGCTTCTCGAAGCCCAGGCCGCGGTGGCGCGCCATGACGAACTCAAGAAGCTTTGCGAGGATCTCGACGTCCGCTACCTCACGCGTGACCGCAATGAGCATGCCAAAGCGGGCAACCTCAACAACGGAATGAAGCAATCAAGCGGCGAGCTGATCGCCGTGTTCGATGCGGACCACGCGCCGGCACGCGACTTCCTGCTCGAAACCGTCGGCTATTTCGACGACGATCCGAAGCTGTTTCTTGTCCAGACCCCGCATTTCTTCATCAATCCGGATCCGCTCGAACGAAATCTTNGAACCTTCGAGAGGATGCCGAGCGAGAACGAGATGTTTTACGGCATCATCCAGCGCGGTCTCGACAAATGGAATGCCGCCTTCTTCTGCGGTTCAGCCGCCGTCCTTAGCCGGAGGGCGCTCGAATCCCAGGGAGGCTTCAGCGGCATCAGCATCACCGAGGATTGCGAAACCGCGCTTGCGCTTCATGGCAGCGGATGGAACAGCATCTATGTGGACAAGCCGCTGATCGCCGGGCTGCAGCCCGCGACATTTGCGAGCTTCATCGGCCAGCGCAGCCGCTGGGCGCAGGGAATGATGCAGATCTTGCGTTTCCGTTTCCCGCTGCTGAAGCGTGGCCTGACACTGCCGCAACGCCTTTGCTATATGTCGTCGACGCTCTTCTGGCTCTTCCCCTTCCCGCGTACGATTTTCCTGTTCGCGCCGCTTTTCTATCTCTTCTTCGATCTTGAGATCTTCACGGCATCGGGCGGCGAGTTCNTGGCCTATACGCTTGCCTATATGCTCGTGAACCTGATGATGCAGAACTANCTCTACGGGTCCTTCCGCTGGCCGTGGATCTCGGAGCTCTACGAGTATGTCCAGACGGTCCACCTGCTCCCGGCGGTGGTTTCGGTCATGCTCAATCCGCGCAAGCCAACCTTCAAGGTGACGGCGAAGGACGAGTCGATTGCCGTCAGCCGCTTATCGGAAATCAGCCGGCCGTTCTTCGTGATCTTTGCTGTCCAGCTGATTGCTCTGGCGGTGACCATCTATCGCATCTATGCCGAGCCATATAAGGCCGATGTGACCTTGGTGGTCGGTGGCTGGAACGTCATCAACCTCATTATGGCCGGCTGTGCCCTCGGGGTCGTGTCCGAACGTGGCGAGCGGGCTGCGTCCCGACGCGTGCGTGTGAACCGGCGTTGTGAATTCGGGGTCGGTGGCAAGTGGTACACGGCATCGATCGAAGACGTGTCGGTGCACGGCGCGCGACTGCATGTTTTCAACAAGCAGCTGGATCCCATGGTGATCGGGACCGAGGGGGAAATTCGCTTTCAGCCTCATAGCGGCGCAAGCATGGAAACACTCCCCCTAATCGTCCGCAATATCCAGCCGTCCGGCGAGATCCTGGCCGTTGGCTGCCAATACATTCCGAAGCGCGCGCTCGACCACCGCCTGATCGCCGACCTGATCTTTGCGAATTCCGATCAGTGGACACAGTTCCAGCAGGCGCGACGCCATAACCCAGGCCTCATTCGAGGAACAATCTGGTTTCTCGGCCTTTCGCTCTATCAGACAAGCCGTGGCCTCGTGTACCTCTTCCGGAGCACGAGATCTGAGAGCGAGCGCCCGCATCAGGTCGCGAAGGCAGGAAACTGATGAGGAAGATCACATCAATCCTGGCGTTTCTCCTTTCCGCCTCCGCGGTTGCCTATGCACAGACCGCGCCCTTCGACATGTCGGGCGAGCGTGAGCAAGGGAGCGCCCCGATGGTGCCGCGCCTGACATTACCGGCCACGCCTGCGCCGGCGACCGGCCCGCAAACACCCTCCACGCCGCCTGCACCCGCTGCTAACCCGACGCCACCATTCGCCATCGCACCCGCCTCACCGCCAGCCGCGGCTCAACCGCCGCCCGCGCAGGTGGAAGCGCCTCGCCCACAAACTGCCACGCCACCCCCTCTGCCTGCCGTCCAATCAAGCCTAAGCGCCGCGCTTCGAAGATATGTTGTTCCGTTCGCCAAGCTCGGCCTGGATGGCGAGTATGATCGCAAGTCGTGGTCGGTCTACATCACGCCGGAGCAGGCCGCCGCGCCTGCAAAGTTCAACTTCGCCTATCAGAATGCGGTTGTTGTCGCCCCGGAGGCGTCACAACTGACCGTTCTTCTGAACAATCGGATCGTCGGCCAACAGGCGATCGCCTCACCGGATGCACCNTCGAATGTCTCCTTTGATGTCCCAGCGGGACTGCTGCAACCGGGCGCAAATCTTCTGACATTCGAAGCCACACAACGCCACCGCACCGANTGTACCATTGAATCGACCTACGAGCTTTGGACGGATATCGACCCGGCNAAGACCTATCTGAGCTTCAGCGGTCAAGAGGCAGCGAAGTTTTCCAGCACGGACGCCATTCGCGCGATCGGCGTCGATGAAACCGGCAGGACGCAGTTCAATTTTGTCGTACCGGCACTCGAGCAGCCAGGCACGACAAAACCTCTTCTGCGCCTTGCCCAGGGACTCTCGGTTCTGAGCGGCATGCCGAACGAGACATTCTCCTTCAGCGCGGATGCACTGCCCCAGTCTGGTCCCGGGCGCATGACTGTGGTTGTCGGAACGCCGGCAGAGCTCCAACCATTCTTCGCCCCCCCGCCGGCCGCGCAAGCGGCGCCGCTGGCCTCCTTTGTGACCGACCCGAAGTCGGGGGCACCCGTTCTTTTGATCAGCGGCCCGTCCTGGCCCGCAATTTCGGCCGCGATTGAAACCATTGTGTCGACGGTGGATCGGCCCGCGACCGCCATTCGCGATACGTTGGTAACCCAGCGTTGGAGCGCACCGGATGCACCGCTTGTTCTCTCGGCCACAAACCTGACATTTGCGCAGTTGGGCGTGAAGACAACGGAATTTTCGGGACGACGCTTCCGGACCAGTTTCAACATCGCCGTGCCGTCTGATTTCTACGCGAACGCCTATGGCGATGCGACGGTACTGCTGGACGCCGCCTTCACGCAGAATGTCCTGCCCGGCAGCCATATCGACATCTACGTCAACGGCAACATCGCTTCAACGGTGCCGATTTCATCAACGGGTGGGGGCATCTTCCGGCACTTGCCCATTCGCGTGACGATGCGGCATTTCAAGCCGGGCTTAAACACACTGTCTCTCGAAGCCATCCTGATGACGAAAGAGGACGACATATGCGTGCCGGGCACGACGGCCGGTACCACGCCGCGCTTTGCGCTCTTCGACACCAGCGAGATTCACATTCCGGACTTTGCCCGCATCGGGCAGCGACCAAACCTCGCCGGACTGTCAGGGACTGGCTATCCCTACAATCGCGCGACACAGCCCATTCCGCTGTTCATCGACCGGATTGATAGCGACACGCTGTCGGCGACGGCCACGCTACTCGGGCAAATGGCAGTGGTTGCCGGCCGCCCGCTCGACATTGAACCGGCCGCGACACCGGGCGCCATCGGCGAACGGGATGCGATTTTCATCGGCTCGATCTCGCAGATGCCGCCGGCCGTGTTGACGCAGTTGAATGTAGCAACGACCAGTCAGGCGTCCTGGCGACCGCCCGCCGCCGTCCAATCGAACCAGACCGAGCCTTCTGTGACCTTTGACGATTGGCGCTCCAAGGTCAGCGGCGGGGTATGGCGCGGGCAGATCACATCATTTCAGGAGTGGCTGCGCCGCAACTTCGACATTTCGCTGAGTTCACTGCAGTTCGTACCAGGGTCCGAGGAAGTCTTCACGCCCTCGAACGACGACAGCTTCTTGATCGCTCAGGGCAAAAGCGCTGCCGGGGGATCCTCCTGGACGATTGTAACGGCTCCTTCCGCCAAGGACCTGCGCGAGGGCGCCGAAGCCGTTACCACACAGGTCAACTGGCCGCAGATCGCAGGTCATATCACCACCTATTCCAGCAAGACCGGCAAGGTCGAAAGCGTCCCGGTCGGTCGCTTCGATTTCGTGGCCTCTCAGCCCTGGTCCCTCTCAAATTATCGCCTGATTGCTGCGAACTGGCTATCAACGAACATACTGTCCTACGCCTTCCTTCTGGTCGTCCTTTCGCTGCTGATCGGTGTTACCACGGCAAGCATGCTTTCCCGGCTGGGCAGGCGCGAATGAAGAGGTTGCTGAAACTGCTCTGCGCCGCAAGCTTCGCGGTTGTTGCTGTCTGCCAGCCCGCGCAGGCGCAAGGTCCCGGAATTAGCCCGCAGGCATGGGGCGCCTACAAGGCGAAGTTCCTGGATGCCAGCGGCCGCATCGTCGATGATGGCAACGGCAATATCAGCCACAGCGAAGGCCAGGGTTACGGCCTGCTGCTTGCCTACCTTGCCAACAACCCAGCTGACTTCGAACAGATATGGTACTTCACGCGCACCGAACTGTTGCTGCGCGATGACGGCCTGGCCGCCTGGAGATGGGATCCTGCCGTCACGCCGCATGTCACCGATAGCAACAATGCATCGGATGGCGATCTGCTGATCGCCTATGCGTTGGCCCTTGCGGGGTCTGCGTGGAACAAGACCGACTATATGGAGGCGGCTGCGAAGATGGCTCAGGCCCTTCTTTCGCATGTCGTCATCAGTTCAAACGGACACACCCTGTTGCTCCCTGGCGTCAGCGGTTTCAATTCCCCTGATCGCAAGGACGGCCCCGTCATCAATCCCTCCTACTGGGTGTATGAGGCGATCCCGGTCATGGCGCTCCTGGCCCCGTCCAACGCCTGGCAGAAGCTGTCGGACGACGGTCTGCAGCTGCTGCAGGCCATGCAGTTCGGACCACGAAAACTGCCCGCCGATTGGGTGAGCCTCAATCGCATGCCGGAGCCCGCAGCCGGCTTCGACGCGGAATTCGGATACAACAGCCTGCGCATCCCGCTCTATCTCGTGCGCGCGGGAGTTTCGGACAAGGCTCTGCTGTCAAGATTGCGAAAGGGAATGACCGCCGAGGAGGGCACTCCGGCGACAATCGACCTCTCGTCCGGCAAGCCGAAGGCGCTGCTGTCGGACCCGGGTTATCGAATTGTTAACGATGTCGTGGCCTGTGTGACGGAAGGAACCAAGCTGCCTGAGTCGTCGCAGCATTTTGAGCCGTCGCTCTACTATCCATCGACCCTTCATCTTCTTGGGTTGGCATTTGTCGGGGAGAAGCATCCGGAGTGTCTGTGAAATCCTCATCCGTTGCAATTGTCGTTGCGGTGGCGGTGGCTGGTCTGGTGACCGCCCTGAGGGACCGCGTGGCACTTCAGGAGATGCTGGGCTTCGGGCAGTCGGGTCACGCAGCTGCGCCACAATTTATGCTCATGGGACGTGTCACGGGACCGGAAACCAGTCCCAAGCCGCAGATCGACGTCCAGGCCATTGCCGATCGGCTACACGCAGCAACACTGGTTCCGCCGCTTCCTCAACAGGGTGAGACCGCCGGTGACGAGGCCGAAAAGTCGTTGATGGTCGCGCAGGCGCCTCAACAGCAGCCTACGGCGGCTCAGCCAGCCAAGTCAGCCCAGCCGAAAGTCGATGAGAGTGCCTTGCGCTATTTCGCCAGCCGCGGCGACAAGGCGCGCCTGCAGGCCGAGATCGCGCGGCTTCAGGCGCTGTACCCGAACTGGGTGCCGCCCGCCGATCCTCTGGCCGTTCCGCAGAGTGGCGACAGGCAGCTGGAGCAGATGTGGCAACTGTATTCGGAGGGACGCTACGCGGAACTCCGCAAGGCGATTGCCGACCGGCAGGCGTCCGAATCGGGATGGCAGCCGCCGCCTGACCTGCTTGACCGGCTGGATGTCGCCGAGGCCCGCGCGCGCCTCGTCAATGCGTCGGACCTGAAGCAATATGCAACCGTCGTCCAGATCGGCGCCAATACACCGAGCCTCCTGACATGCAGCGACATCGACGTGCTATGGCGGGTTGCCGAAGCTTTCGCGAAGACCGATCGCGCACCGCGCGCCCGGGATGCCTATGTCTATATCCTGAAGAATTGCACAAATCCGCAAGAGCGTGTGGCGACCATTCAGAAGGCGGCCGCCTTGCTTTCCTACGCAGTGATGCAGGATCTCCTGGCGCTTGAACGCCCCGATGGCAACGGCGGCCGCGAATTCGATGGCATTCGCAATGAGCTTGCCCGCCGCTTTGTCGCCGCCGGCAACGNTGACCCCGATCTGGCTGTGGCGCCGGCTTATCTTTCAATCGTGCAACGACTTGCTGAAACGGAGCGGCTGGCATCCGACAGCCTTCTTCTCGGCTGGTACCAGCTTCGCCGGGAAAACTATCCCGATGCGGAAAGATGGTTTCGGGCAGCGCGGGAGAAGGAAGACTCGGCAATCGCTTCCCAGGGTCTGGCGCTGGCGCTGATTGCCGAGAAGAAACCGCAAGAGGCGGAGGACGTCATGTACAAGTGGCGTGGTGCCTCCAAGGATGCGACCGCGACATATCTTGCTGCGACGGCGAACCTGATGGCCCTGCAGCCGCCTGCCAACCTCAGCGAAGAGGTACTTTCGCGCATCGCCAGCGAAATCATTGCCCAGAAATATGTGCCGACGGCACAGCAATTCGGCTGGTTTGCCCGCACTCTCAATCAACCGCAAACAGCGGCGCGCTGGTTCGAGACGGCGCTACGCTGGAAGCCGGATGACGAACCGTCCGCTTACGGATTGGCCATCACGCGCCAGCAGTTGCGGGACCGGGCGGGCGTAGCTGAGATCCAGCGCCTGTGGGGTGGCAGGTCCGAGCGCATCGCACAGTTGGGTGAGGCCACGAACCATCGGACCACAACACCTTCCCTGCCCGCTCCTCCCGGGCAGATGGTGCCGCAAGGTCCAACGGCAGCGTCACCGGAGATTGTCCGGGCACCGCCGGAGCGCATCGAAAGTGCAAACCCGCCAGCCGTCACCGAGGTCGTACGCCAGCCTGCGATGCAAACGGTCACGGTTCGCCGCGGTGCACGGCAACTGCGCGGATGCACGACCACGGTCAATGCGCAACTGCTCGATCCGGAAACCGCACTGTCACGGGGCTGGTGCCTGATGGACATCAATCGTCCGATGGAGGCAGCCAAGGCTTTCGACGCAGCGCTCGCCAGTTCAAACCGCAAGACGCGCGAGGACGCAGCCTACGGCCAGAGCCTCGCCTTCCTGCGCGCCGGCCTATCCAACAATGCTGCCGTAGCCGCGACGAAGGCACCGCAGACGCAACAGCGCGCGGCCGAATTGCAGATTGCGATCCTGGCCGACCGAGCTCTCGCCGCCTTCGATGCAAAGCGCTATCGCGAGGCCTTGATATATCTCGATCAGCGCGCCCAGCTTCGCCAGGAACCGATCGATCTGATGGTGCTGCGCGGATATGCCTACCTGAACATGAAGATGTACGGCGATGCCGAGCGGATATTCACTGCCGCGGCCTCGACCGGCAACAAGGATGCAAACCGCGGTCTGGCCGATCTGAAGGCATCGACGCATCCTGATACCGTCGATTAGCGATAACGAGGATTGCTCTGCTGGCGCATGCATGTTGGCGTGAGCGGTGCCATTCAGCGTGCAGCTCACGCGGTCGCCGCGAGCATGGTCGCCGGGCGCACTTCACGCGCTGGATCCGACTCGTTACCAAGACGGGCTCCGCCGCCGGAGTTAGAGAAAACCACAACAAGGCAGCTAATTGGGGAAAATGGCGGAGAGGGTGGGATTTGAACCCACGATACCCTTGCAGGTATGCCGCATTTCGAGTGCGGTGCATTCGACCACTCTGCCACCTCTCCGCG
>Ga0055528_1002247_pt1 | contig 10511 bp, 9 predicted proteins | sample AraplaCol_mMS_r2_2_FD_55006 | JGI IMG/M metagenome (GOLD analysis project Ga0055528, IMG submission 55006) | Arabidopsis root microbial communities from North Carolina, USA - plate scrape MF_Col_mMS_r2 | ecosystem: Host-associated > Plants > Roots > Endosphere | place: USA: North Carolina...
GTCATGATCGCCTTGGCGGCCTCGAACCAGAAATCGCCCGTCGCATCGGCGTGCATCTTGTCGAGCACACCGGCAAATTTGCTGGCGTCGAGCGGTTCGCCGATGACGCCGGTCGACGCGAGAAAGATTTCATTTTCGCCGCAGCCGACGGCGGCAGCGGCGGACTTTGCCGTGAGCTCGGTCGCGGCGCGGCCCTTCAGGCCGGTAAAGGCGTTGGCATTGCCGGAATTGACGACGACGGCGCGTGCCGTCCCGTGCGGCAGGTTGGTCCGGCAGAAATCAACCGGAGCGGAAGGGCACTTCGACTTGGTGAAAACGCCGGCAACGGCAGCCGGCGCATCAAAGACCATCATCAGCACATCCGTCCGGTTCTTGTACTTGATGCCGGCGGAAGCGGTCGCCATGCGCACGCCGCGAAGCGCGGGCAGCGAGGCAAAGGTTTTCGGGGCAAGCGGAGAAACGGTAGCGGACATAGAATGAGACCTGCCAATATGCATTTCCAGGCGAAGTGGAAACCGGTCCGCCATCCGGAAATGCGACGATGATAGTGAAGGGCCCGGAAGAACCGGGCCCAAATGCTGATGATTACTGCTGCGGCGCCGGTGCCGGCACGGGCTCGGCGCCCGGCTCTGGCTGCTTGTTCGCGTTTTCGTAACCCTTGCGAAGCGTTTCGTCCGTGATCTCGACCTTGGCCTTGGCTTTCGCATCGTTCAGAAGCGCAAGATACTTGTCACGCATGACGAGTTGACGAACCTGGTCCTGTACCTGTTCGAACGGCGGCGGCGGAGCGTCGCGCTTATCCTCGACCTTGATCACATGATAACCGAAGTCGGTCTTCACAGGTGTCTTGGAATAGGTGCCCTTTTCGAGAGAGAAAGCAGCATCCTCGAATTCCTTGACCATGCGGCCGCGGGTGAAGTAACCGAGGTCGCCGCCGTCATCCTTGTTCGGATCGGTGGACTTTTCCTTGGCGAGCTCGGCAAAATCCTTGCCGGCGTCGAGCTGCTTGATGACGTCCTTGGCCTCGTCCTCGGTCTTGACGAGGATGTGGCGGGCGTGAACCTCTTCCTGCTTCGGCAGNGCGGCGACTTCCTTGTCATAGCGCGCCTTGACGTCGGCATCGGTCACGGTATCGACGACATGTTTCTTGAAGTAGGCGTTGTGAAGCTCGCGGTCGGTCAGGTACTGCATGCGCTTCTTGAAGTCGTCGGTCTGGTCGAGCTTCTCGGCGGTCGCGTCGGAAGCCAGAAGCTTCACGTCGATGGCGGCCGAAAGTGCGGCGACCTTCTTCTGGTCATCGGGAAGCTGCGCGAGCTGTGGGTCGAGATTGGCGACAGCCAGATCGAGTTCCGACTGATGGATTTCCAGATTGCCGACCTTGGCGACGACAGCGTCATCGGCAAAGGCGGGAGCCTGAAACGCCACGAGGGCGGTAAACGCCAGCGCGGCAAGTTTTTTACTGCTCAACATCAAATAACCCTTCACAATTATAGCCGCCGGCTTCAGCTTTCGTGAATCCAGCCCGAAAACAGCCTTCAACACCGGAATGTGGCCTTTCTATATCAGCCAAATCCGTTGACATCATTTGCCCCCCCTCTTATCTGTCACGCAACCTCGCGTCCAGAACAGTTTCCGGGCGTTTTCAAGCGTGCGCCTGTTTTTCGGCTGGGTGGCGAATAAGAAACGTCGGGGAAGAATATTCAGAAAGGACCAGTCATATGGTCAGCTTTGGCGGTATTGCCCGCAAGTTATTTGGCTCAGCCAACGATCGCCGCGTGCGGTCCTTCCAGCCGAACGTCGCCGCAATCAACTCTATTGAAGAGAAGACCAAGGCGCTGACGGACGAGCAGCTTGCCGCAAAGACGGTGGAGTTCCGCGCGCTCCTCGCAGAAGGCAAGACACTGGACGATATCCTGATCCCGGCCTTCGCGGTCGTTCGCGAAGCCTCGCGCCGCGTTCTCGGCATGCGACCTTTTGACGTACAGCTCGTCGGCGGCATGATCCTGCATTCCAATGCCATCGCCGAAATGAAGACCGGCGAAGGTAAAACGCTGGTCGCGACCTTGCCGGTCTATCTGAACGCACTNGCCGGCAAGGGCGTGCATGTCGTCACCGTCAACGACTACCTCGCTCAGCGCGACGCCGCGACCATGGGCCGTCTCTACGGCTTCCTCGGCCTGACNACGGGNGTCATCGTCCACGGCCTTTCCGACGAGGAGCGCCGTGACGCCTANAATTGCGACATCACCTACGCGACCAACAANGANCTCGGCTTCGATTATCTGCGCGATAANATGAAGTACGAGACGAACCAGATGGTCCAGCGCGGCCATAACTTCGCGATCGTCGACGAAGTGGACTCGATCCTGGTCGATGAAGCGCGCACGCCGCTCATCATNTCCGGCCCGCTCGACGACCGCTCCGACCTTTACAACACCATCGACACNTACATTCCGCTACTGACGCCGGAAGACTATGAGATCGATGAAAAGCAGCGTTCGGCNAACTTCTCCGAAGTCGGCACCGAGAAGCTGGAAAACCTGCTGAAGCAGGCCGGCCTCCTGAAGGGCGCCTCGCTCTACGACATCGANAACGTCGCGATCGTTCACCACATCAACAATGCGCTGAAGGCTCACAAGCTCTTCCAGCGCGACAAGGACTACATCGTCCGCAACGGCGAGATCGTCATCATCGACGAATTCACCGGCCGCATGATGCCGGGCCGCCGCTATTCGGAAGGCCAGCATCAGGCGCTGGAAGCCAAGGAAAAGGTGCAGATCCAGCCGGAAAACCAGACGCTGGCTTCGATCACCTTCCAGAACTACTTCCGCATGTATGCCAAGCTTGCCGGCATGACCGGTACGGCTCAGACGGAAGCGGAAGAATTCGGCAACATCTACAATCTCGACGTTCTCGAGGTGCCGACCAATCTGCCGATCAAGCGTATCGACGAAGACGACGAGGTCTACCGGACTGTCGAGGAGAAGTACAAGGCGATCATCACCGAGATCCTGGACGCCCACAAGCGCGGCCAGCCGGTGCTTGTCGGTACGACCTCGATCGAAAAGTCGGAATTCCTGGCCGAGCTGATGCGCAAACAGGGCTTCACGAACTTCCAGGTCCTGAACGCCCGCTATCATGAACAGGAAGCCTATATCGTCGCCCAGGCCGGCGTGCCGGGTGCGGTGACGATCGCCACCAACATGGCCGGCCGCGGTACCGACATCCAGCTCGGCGGCAACCTCGACATGCGTCTCGAGCATGAGCTCGCCGAAATCGAGCCGGGCGCCGAGCGCGACGCGAAAGTCGAGGCGATCCGCGAGGAAATCAAGGCGCTCAAGGAAAAGGCGCTTGCCGCCGGCGGTCTCTACGTTATCGCCACCGAGCGCCATGAAAGCCGCCGCATCGACAATCAGTTGCGCGGCCGTTCCGGCCGTCAGGGCGACCCCGGCCGCTCCAAGTTCTATCTTTCGCTTCAGGACGACCTGATGCGCATCTTCGGCTCCGACCGCATGGACAGCATGCTGCAGAAGCTGGGCCTCAAGGATGGCGAGGCGATCGTCCATCCCTGGATCAACAAGGCTCTGGAACGCGCGCAGAAGAAGGTCGAAGCCCGCAACTTCGACATCCGCAAGAATCTCCTGAAATATGACGACGTTCTGAACGACCAGCGCAAGGTCATCTTCGAACAGCGCGTCGAGATGATGGAAGCGCCGAACATTTCCGAGACTGTGTCCGACATGCGTCGCGAAGTTGTCGACGATCTCGTGACCACCCATATCCCCGAGCGCGCCTATGCCGAACAGTGGGATGCCGCAGGCCTGAAGACACAGGTCACCAACATCCTCAATCTCGATCTGCCGGTCGAGGACTGGGTGAAGGAGGAAGGGATCGGCGAAGACGATATCCGCGAACGCCTGACGGAAGCCACCAACGCCGCCTTCAACGAGAAGGTCGAGCGTTTTGGCCCCGACATCATGCATTATGTCGAGCGTCAGGTCGTCATGCAGACGCTGATCATCTGTGGCGCGAGCACATCGTCAATCTCGATCACCTGCGTTCGGTCATCGGCTTCCGTGGTTACGCCCAGCGCGACCCGCTGCAGGAATACAAGTCTGAAGCCTTCGAGCTCTTCCAATCGCTGCTCAACAATCTGCGCCAGGCTGTGACCGCGCAGTTGATGCGCGTCGAGCTGGTGCAGCAGGCTCCGCCGCAGCCGGAACCGCCGCTCATGCAGGCGCATCACCTCGACCCGACGACGGGCGAGGACGAGTTCGCCAACACGACTTACCAGGCAGAGGAAGTGATCGTGGCGCCGGAAAATCGCAATCCTGACGATCCCCAGACCTGGGGTAAGGTCGGCCGCAACGAAGCCTGCCCCTGCGGCTCGGGCAAGAAATACAAGCACTGCCACGGTGCTTTCGAACAGGTTTGAGAATGGCGCCCTCGGGCGCCATTTTTCTTGGGTAATTCCGCCCAATTATGGATCACCGCGACAGGCAAGACCTCCTCGCCGGGCATACCGTTTCTTAACCCTGGTCTGGCAAGACTTGGCCGTGCGAATGCCCTGCCCTTAGAGTTTTGCGTGTTCAGAATGGCGGTCATAGAAACAGCGGAAAAGATGCTGCCCGCGGGGCTGCGGCCGATCGCCGGCCGGGCGCGGCGCATGCTTGCCGCGGTCCTGACCGAACGGGGCGACAAGGCCGCCGCCCAGCGTATGGCGCTGATCGCCTTTTCGATCCGCATTCTGAGTGCGGCCCTCGCCTTCCTGTCGCAGATCATACTTGCCCGGCTGATGGGCGAATATGAATACGGCATCTTCGTTTTCGTCTGGGTGCTGGTCGTTCTATGCGGGGATCTTTCCTGCCTCGGTTTCCACACCGCGATTGTCCGCTTCCTGCCGCAATATCGCGCTGCCGGCGCCTTCGCCGAAATCCGCGGCCTGACGGGTATTGCGCGCATCTTTGCAATGGTCTCGGGCACGACCGTTCTCATCGCCGGCATGCTTGGCCTGCATTTCTTCGGCGACAGGATCGAGAGCTACTATCTGGTTCCGATCTTCCTCGGCCTCATGGCGATGCCGATGATCGCGCTCGGCGACATCCTCGAGGGCACGTCGCGGGCCAATCATTGGCCTGTCATGGCGCTGAGCCCGGTCTATATTGTCAGGCCGATCCTCATCATCCTCTTCATGCTGGCTGCGATTTTCTTCGACGCGCCGCATACGGCAGTCACCGCCATGCAGGCAGCGCTCGCGGCGACCTTCGTCACGGCACTCGGCCAATATGCCGCAACCCTCTATCGGATGCGCAAGCACTACGATGCCGGCCCGCGCAAGGTCGATTTCGTGGAATGGCTCGGTGTCGCATTTCCGATCTTCCTCATCGAAGGCGTGAGCTTCCTGCTGACCAATTCCGATGTCGTCGTCGTCGGCATCTTTCTGGAGCCGCACGACGTTGCGATCTATTTCGCAGCGGCCAAGACCATGGCGCTGGTACATTTCATCAATTTCTCGGTGAAGGCCGCCGCCGGCCCGCGCTTCTCCTCGATCATCGCCGAGGGCAACCGAGCCGATCTCGCAGTTGCGGCTATCGATGCCGCGCGCTGGACTTTCTGGCCGGCGCTTGTTGCCGGTCTCGCGGTGCTGGCCGCCGGTCATATGCTGTTGTCGCTCTTCGGAGGCGCCTTTACTGCCGGTTATGTGCTGATGGCGATCCTGCTGGCCGGTATACTTGCCAAGGCGCTGATCGGCCCGCCGAGACGCTGCTGATGATGGCGGGCAAGCAGAACCTCTGTGTCGCCCTTTACGCCGGAGCACTCGCCGCCAATGTCGGCCTCAATCTCCTGCTGATCCCTCACTACGGCATTGTCGGCACGGCAATCGCCACGGCCTCCGCCATGGCCGTGGAAGCGATCCTGCTGCATGTCTTTGTCCGTCGTGCGCTCGGCTTCGCCCTTTTCGCCTTCGCAACCCCTTCCATCGCAACGCCAGAAATGAGAGCCCGATAGATGGTACGTGTACCACCCATCACCGAGAGCACCGACAGCAACGCGAACCGCATGGTTCACGATCTCGCCGCGCTCAAGTTCGAGGCGCCGCAGGCCGAAGCACGGATCGAAATCGGCCGGCTGGGGCGCGAGCTCTGCCTTTACCCCGGCAGGCTGGGTTACGATCTGCAGGAAGAATTGGACTTCCTCTCCAACCGCGCGATGGAACCGAACGTCTTTTTCAGCGGCCGTTTCCTGGCGCCTGCCATGCCGCGTCTGGAAGACCGGCAGGTGAATTTCGCCATCATCCGCGACGAGAACGAACATCGCAGCCGCATGCGCCTGCTCATGCCCTTCTCGGTCGACAAGCCCGGCTTTGCCGTCGGCCCGTCGATCATCCGCGGCTGGGCAAACAGTTTCGGTCCGCTCGGCACCCCCTTGGTTGATGCAGAGGAAGCGGCGGAGACGCTCGACAACCTCTTCGAAGGCCTTGTCACGCCGGACCTCGGCCTGCCGGGCACACTGGTGCTGCCGGATGTACGGCTGAACGGCATCTTCGTGCGGATGGCAAAGGCGGTGGCCCTCAGCCGCAACCTGCCGCTGACAGTTGCCAATCCCTATGAGCGGCCGATGCTGCAAAGCGATGACGACGCCATGGTCTATCTCGGCCGCACCATATCCTCCTCTCACCAGCGCGAGATGCGCCGCCAGTGGCGGCTTCTCGAAGAGCTCGGTAATGTCGTCCACACCGTTGCCCGCCAGCCACGCGAAATCCACCTGCGCTTCGAGGAGTTCCTCGCGTTGGAGGCCGGCGGCTGGAAGGGCAAGCGCCGCAGTGCGCTGGTGACCGACCGCTATCACACCGCGTTCGCCCGCGAGGCCGTCTCCAATCTGGCGGAAGTCGATGCCGTCCGCATCCACACGATCGACATCAACGGCAAGGCGATTGCTGCCGTGGTCGTACTGATGATGGGTGGCGAGGCCTATACCTGGAAGACTGCCTACGACGAGAGCTACTCCCGCTATTCGCCAGGCAAGCTGCTAATGAGCGAACTGACCGAATGGCATCTCGACGACGCCAATGTCGTACGCTCGGATTCCTGCGCGGTCTCGGATCATCCGATCATGAGCCGCTTCTGGCAGGAACGCGAGGAAATGGGCACACTGGTGATCGGCCTCACCCAGAACGGTGACCGCGACATGCGACAGGTCGCGGCTCAGCTTCACATGTACCGCAGCACCCGCAACATGGCGAAGATGCTACGCGAGAAGATCATGTCGCTCGCCGGCCGCGGTTAGCTTTTAGCTTCCGCCGCAGCCTTTTCCCGCAGCAGGCGCCGGATGACCTTGCCCGTCGTCGTCAGCGGCAGTGCATCGACGAATTCGACCTCGCGCGGATATTCGTGCATCGAAAGCCGGGTTTTCACCCAGTCCCGGATCTCCACTGCCAGTTCCGCGCTCGAGCTGTAGCCCGGCGAAAGCACGATATAGGCCTTGACGATCTCCGTGCGCAGCGCATCGGGCTTTCCAACGGCGGCAGCAAGCTGTACGGCCGGATGGCCGATGAGACAGTCCTCGATCTCTGCAGGCCCGATACGGTAGCCAGATGAGGTGATGACGTCGTCGTCGCGGCCCGCAAAGGTGACATAACCCTCCGCGTCCTGCCGACCGATATCGCCGGTCAGCAGCCAACCCTTGGCATATTTCCTGTCTGTCGCATCGGGATCGTTCCAGTAACCGAGAAACATTACCGGATCAGGGCTGGCGATTGCGATCTGCCCCTGCTCTCCGACCGGCAGTTCGTCACCTTCGTCGCTGACAACAGCAACCCTGTGACCAGGTGAGGCGCGCCCGATCGCGCCAGCTTTGGTCACCCCGAAGGCAGAGCTCGAAGACAGCACAAAATTGCACTCCGTCTGTCCGTAAAATTCATTGACGGTGATGCCAAGCGTACGGCGCGCCCACTCGTAGGTTTCGCGCCCCAGCGATTCACCTGCCGAACCGATGGTGCGCAGCACGAGATCGTATTTCGAGCGCGGCTCCTCGACGGATTTCAGGAGCCGGAGCGCCGTCGGCGGAATGAAAGCATTACGCACCCTCATCTCGGCCATGATGCGATAGGCCATGTCGGCATCAAATTTCTGGGCCGGCGAGGAGACGACAGGCACGCCGAGCAACAGGCTCGGCAGCAGCGCATTGAGCAGCCCGCCCGCCCAGGCCCAGTCTGATGGCGTCCAGACCTTGTCTCCGGCCTGCGGAAAGCCCTCATGGGCAAACTGCATGCCGGGAATATGGCCGGCGAGAACCCGGTGACCATGCAATGCGCCCTTCGGCGGCCCCGTCGTGCCCGACGTGAAGATCATCAGCGCTGGCTCGTCCGGGCCTGACGACACAATTTCGAAAGCGGAAGAATAGGCAGAGACCAGCTCGGCAAAACCGAGCGTACCAGCCGATTCTCCCTCGATCGAGACGACGTGCTTGACGTCAGGCAGCCGGTCGCGAATCTGATTGATGCGTGCAAGCCCGAAGCCGTTGGTGACGACGGCTGTCGCGCCCGCAGCCTTCAGCCGGTATTCCAGGGCCTCGACCCCGAAGAGCAGCGCCAGCGGCAGCGCGATTGCGCCCATCTTGTAGATCGCGACATGCGAAACGACCGTCTCGAAACATTGCGGCAGGAGCAGCGCAACCCGATCCCCCCTGCCGATGCCAAGTGCTGACAGCGCATTGGCGAAGGATGAGGAGCGGGCGGCAAGCTCGCCATATGTCAAAGACAGATGGTGGCCGTCGGGACTAAAATGTTCGAGACAGACGCGATCGGGATCACGCGCGGCCCAATCGTCGCTGACGGCACGGCCGATATTGAAATCCTTTGATATCTGCCAGGAAAAATCGCGGTAGAGCGTGTCATATCGATCGCCGGGCGGCAGTTTCATAGGCATGATCCAGTAAAATGCTGCACCAGCTAACACCTCACCGGTCGAATGTGCAAGCATTGTAATCCGCAAGGATAAGACGACATCCCGCCNGCCCATCACGTATTATTGCGCTAACTGCAGAAGACATTCTCCGCNTACTCACTGAGACTTCGGCAATTTCTGCACTACATCATGCGCATGCGCCTGGGGAGCCGCTGAAATTCATCACGGAGCATTTTTATGGAATATGTAAAACTCGGGAAAACCGGTCTCGAAGTCTCGAAGATCTGCCTAGGCTGCATGACCTATGGCGATCCGGACCGTGGAAACCACGCCTGGAGCCTGCCTGAAGAAGGAAGCCGCGCATTGCTCCGGCAAGCGATTGAACTCGGGATCAATTTCCTCGACACGGCCAATACCTATTCCAACGGGTCCTCCGAGGAGATCGTCGGCCGCGCCATCAAGGATTTCGCCAAGCGTGAGGATATTGTTCTCGCCACCAAGGTCTTCAATCGCATGCGCCCCGGCCCGAACGGCGCCGGCCTGTCGCGCAAGGCGATCTTCGACGAGATCGACAACAGCCTGCGCCGCCTCGGCACCGATTATGTCGACCTCTACCAGATTCACCGGTGGGACTACACGACACCGATCGAGGAAACGCTCGAAGCTCTCCATGATGTCGTGAAAGCCGGCAAGGCGCGTTATATCGGCGCCTCCTCCATGTATTCCTGGCAGTTCGCCAAGGCGCTCTATACCTCCCGCCTCAACGGATGGACGGAATTCGTCAGCATGCAGGACCATCTGAACCTGCTCTACCGCGAGGAAGAACGGGAAATGCTGCCCTTCTGCGAAGACCAGAAGATCGGCGTCATTCCCTGGAGCCCGCTTGCCCGCGGCCGGTTGACCCGTGACTGGGACGATAAGACCAACCGCAGCGAGACCGATGAATTCGGCAAGACGCTCTACAAGCAGGCTGAAGATGCCGATCGCAAGATCGTCGAGAAAGTTGCCGAAATTGCCAGGGCCCATGGCATCTCCCGCGCGCAGGTCGCCACCGCCTGGATCCTGCAGAAAAGTGCCGTCACCGCGCCGATCATCGGCGCATCCAAGGCGCAACACCTCACGGATGCCGTCGGCTCGCTGACCGTGAAACTCAGCGCCGAAGACATTGCCGCACTCGAAGCCCCCTACATCCCGCACAATGTTGCGGGCTTTAAATGACAAGTCCCGGCAATCTCCCTCTGCTGGTGCGGAGGGAGACCGTTTCAATTTCCAAAGTCGGGACTTTCAGCGAGCGCCGCGTATGGAATATCAGTGCTCAGCTGGGTCACGACCATTGAGGAAGATCATCACGAGCCGGTCACACTTAGGCCTTAGCCGTTTCGGGCAAACAGAGGGCCCGCCGCATGACCATCTTTCGCTACGAAGCTCGCCGCTTCCGCACCACCGCTACTTACTATAGCCGCTTCCGCGTCCCCTATCCGGACAGGTTGATCGAACGTGTTACCGAACGAACCGGCCTGAAACCCGGTGATCGTCTGCTTGATCTCGGCTGCGGCCCGGCACCGCTCGGCATCGCCTTTGCACGCCTCGCCGGCGCCGATGTCA
>Ga0055528_1002254_pt1 | contig 10495 bp, 8 predicted proteins | sample AraplaCol_mMS_r2_2_FD_55006 | JGI IMG/M metagenome (GOLD analysis project Ga0055528, IMG submission 55006) | Arabidopsis root microbial communities from North Carolina, USA - plate scrape MF_Col_mMS_r2 | ecosystem: Host-associated > Plants > Roots > Endosphere | place: USA: North Carolina...
TCGAAGGAGGTGCTGGAGGCGATCGCGGCCGATCCGGTTCCCGTCGTCACCAGCGAGGATATCGCATCGCTGGAGAAAATCATCGCCCTCGATGAACGGCGCAAAACAAATCGGAACTAGAGCAGGATGCCAACGCCATCATGCTCCCTATTTGATTGAGAAGAGGAGATCCGAAATGGCCGATATCACCTATCAGGTCGTCCCGCATGACAATGGCTGGGCCTATAAGCTCGGCGACACGCTTTCGGAAACCTATGCGACGGCTGATGAAGCGATCTTCCATGCCAAGGACGCCGCGTCGCGCCAGAAGATCGGCGATGGCGATGCGCTGCTCGCCTATCCCGCGCCTGACGGCCGCGGCTGGGCATTTCAGGAACTCGAAACCGACAAGAGCGGCAGCCGGCTCTGATTTGCGACGGAGGATGGAATGGCCGCTCGGGCAAGCTGGAAGGGTCATCTGAAGGTGGGCGACCTTGCCTGCGCCGTCGGGCTCTACACCGCCGTTTCCTCCTCCGACCGCGTCTCCTTCAACATCATCAACCGCAGGACCGGCCATCGGGTGGAACGGCAATTCGTCGACAGCGAGACCGGCAAACCGGTCGAGCGGGACGACCAGGTCAAGGGCTACCAGATTGAGAGCGGCGACTACATCGTCATCGAGGGCGACGAGATTGCCGAGATCATGCCGGAGAGCGACAAGGTGCTGAATATCAAGGCTTTCATCGCCCTCGACGGGATCGACAAGCTTTATTTCGACCGCCCTTACTATCTCGCCCCCGTGGACGAGCATGACGAGGAGGCGTTGTCGCTGATCGCCAGGGGCATGCGCGACGGCAAGGTCGCAGCACTCGCCGAAGCCGTGCTTTTCCGGCGCAACCGGACGCTGCTGATCCGCCCTCATGACGACTACATCGTCGCGACGATGCTGAACTTCGATTACGAGGTGCGCTCGGCCGATACGGTCTTCAAAGACATTCCCGACATCAAATTCGACAAGGAGATGATCGAGCTTGCCGGCCATATCATCGGCACCAAGCAGGGCAGCTTCGAACCAAGCGAATATGAGGATCGTTACGAGGCTGCCCTCGTCGAACTGGTGAAGGCGAAGATCGAGGGCCGGGCACCGCCGAAGAAGAAGAAGCAGCCGGAGCGCAAGGTCGTCGACCTGATGGAGGCGCTGCGCCAGAGCGCGAAGATGAGCGGCAAGGCCCCANCAACGAAGGATCCGGCAAAGAAGAAGGCGCCGGCNCGCAGCGACAGCCACAGCAAGAAGGCAAGCTGAGATGGCTCTCGAAACCTATCAGGCGAAACGCAATTTCAAGCTCACCCCCGAGCCACGCGGACAAAAGGGCCGCAGCAGCGGCAACAGCTTCGTCATTCAGAAGCACGATGCGACCCGGCTGCACTATGATTTCCGGCTGGAGATGGATGGGGTGCTGAAGAGCTGGGCGGTGACGAAAGGACCAAGCCTCAACCCGGAGGATAAGCGGCTCGCCGTGCATGTCGAAGATCACCCGCTCTCCTATGGCGATTTCGAGGGCATTATCCCGAAGGGGCAATATGGCGGCGGCACCGTCATCGTCTGGGATCGCGGCACCTGGACGCCGCATNGCGATGCGCACAAGGCCTACCGCAAAGGCCATATGGAATTCGAACTCGACGGCGAGAAGCTGAAAGGCCGCTGGCATCTCGTGCGCATGCACGGCCGGCCCGGTGAAAAGCGTGANAACTGGCTCTTGATCAAGGGCGACGACGCCGAGGCGCGCCATGACGGCGACATCCTCGACGAACGGCCGGAATCNGCCAAAACGGGCCGGCAGCTCGAAGAGGTGGCGGATAATCCCGAAGCGACCTGGAATTCCAAAGCGAAGAACGGCAAAGGNATTGCCGTCAAAAGACCGGCTCCGAAGGCAAAAGCNGCCGCACCCCGGGAACGCGACTGGCCGAAGGGCGCGCGCNAGNCCGCGATGCCGGATTTCATCGANCCGGCNCTCGCCAAGCTGAAGCCGAAGCCGCCGGCGGACGATCGCTGGATCCATGAGATCAAGTTCGACGGCTATCGCCTGCAGGTCAGGATCCGGGACGGCGAGGTCAGGATGCTGACCCGCAGCGGGCTCGACTGGACACCAAAATTCGGCAAGGACGTGCTCGATGCCTTCGCCGCCCTGCCGGTGCGATCGGCGGTGATCGACGGCGAGATCGTCGTCGAGCGCGATACCGGCGCCTCGGATTTCTCGGCGCTGCAGCAGGATTTGAGCCAAGGCCGCGATGATCGCTTCGTCTTCTATGCCTTCGATCTTCTGTACCTCGACGGCCACAGCCTGCTCAACGCGACGCTCCTCGATCGCAAACATCTGCTCGAAACCCTGATACCCGGCGACGACGACAAGCTGCGCTACAGCGCGCATTTCAACGAAAGCGGCGGACTGGTACTCGACCATGCCTGCCGGCTCAGCCTCGAAGGCGTGATCTCCAAGCTGCGCGACAGCAAATATACGTCGGGGCGGAAGGGCGAGTGGATCAAGTCGAAATGCTCGCATCGCCAGGAATTCGTCATCGGCGGCTACGTTCCGTCGACATCGATGAAGAATGCGATCGGCTCGCTGGCGATGGGGTATTACCAAAACGGCGAACTCAGACATGTCGGCCGTGTCGGCACCGGCTATACGGTGGCAACGGCGCAGATGCTCCATGAGAAGCTGTCGCGGCTGACGCAGAGCGAGAATTCCTTCGACGACAAACTGACATCGGAGGAACGGCGCGGGCTGATCTATGTGAAACCGCAACTGGTCGGCGAAGTGGAATTCCGCGCCTGGTCGGCCGACGGCAATCTGCGCCATGCCGCCTTCCGCGGCCTGCGCGAGGACAAGCCGGCAAAGGACGTGACGCGCGAAACGGAAAAGACCACAGCCCGCGCTTTGCCGAAATCGGCGGTGGCGCTCACCCATCCCGACCGCATCTACTGGCCGGACGAGGGCGTTACCAAGGAGGGCCTGGCGAATTACTACGCCCAGGTGTGGCGCTTCATGGCGCCCTATGTCGTCAACCGGCCCCTGGCGCTGCTGCGTCTGCCCGACGGGATCGAGGGCCGGCAGCGGTTCTTCCAGAAACATGCCTGGAAGGGCATGAACCCGCATATCGGCGAGATAACCGATCCGAAGGACAAGCAGGGCGAGAAGCTGCTGCGCATTACCGATTTCGATGGCGTCGTGGCGCTGGTGCAATCGGCCGTGCTGGAAATCCACCCCTGGGGTGCGACGACCGACAATTGGGAAAAGCCTGACATGATCACCATGGACCTCGACCCCGGCGAGGAGGTGGCGTGGGAGAATGTGATCGCCGCGGCTTACGAATTGAAGGAACGGCTGGAGGCCGAGGGTCTCGCCGCTTTCGTCAAGACCACAGGCGGCAAGGGCTGCATGTGGTGACGCCGCTTGCACCGAAAGCCGGCTGGCTGGAGGTGAAGGGCTTTGCCAAATGGCTTGCCGACAGCATGTCGGCCGACGATCCCCAGCGCTATCTCGCGACGGCGACCAAAGCCAAGCGCCAGGGAAGGATCTTCATCGACTATCTCCGCAACGGCCGCGGCAATACGGCGGTCGCACCCTATTCGACGCGGGCAAGGCCGGGGGCTGCGGTGTCGATGCCACTGGAATGGGATGAGCTCACCGCCGACATCGGGCCGGCCTATTTCACGGTGGACAACACGCCGACGCGGCTGGACGCCTTGCCGAGAGATCCTTGGGACGGGTTTTTCGCNGCAGCGAAACCGCTGGAAAAGAANAAGCGATAGCGGATCGGCAATACCCTTTCGCCTAATGCGGTTTGCGCCCGCTCTCAGCAGCCAGGCTCTTTTTCAANGCATCCATGATGTTGATGACGTTNCCGGTCGANTTCACCGGGGCAGGCTTTTTCGCGGGCGCGGTCTTCTTCAGGCTCTTCTGCTTGCCGCGGATCATCGCCTTCAGGCGTTTCTGAATCGGATCCTGCACCATCGTGGGGCTCCAATCCTTGGTCTCTTCCTTCACCAGTTGCTTCATCAGCGTCAGCAGCTTGCTGTCGATCTCGGTGTTGCTATCGAGTTCGGCTATGGGATCACGCACCTCGTCGCCATAACGCAGGGTCCAGAGAACGATGCCTTTGCCTTGCGGCTCCAAGAGCACGGCACGCTCGCGACGATAGAGAACCAGACGGGCGATGCCGACGACATCATTCGCCTTCATCGCCTCGCGGATGACGCAGAAGGCTTCCACCCCGACCTTGTCCTCGGGCGCCAGAAAATGCGGCTTGTCGTACCAGATCCANTCGATCGAGCCGCGCGGCACGAAACTGTCGATGTCGATGGTGCGGGTGCTTTCGAGCCCGACCTCCTCGATTTCCTCGTCTTCGAGCAGAACATAATCGTCCTCGCCGCGCGGATAACCCTTCACCTGGTCCCGCTCGGCCACAGGTNTGTGNGTGACGCTGTCGACATAACGGCTTTCGACGCGGTTCTTCGTCTGGCGATTGAGGACATGGAAACGAACCTTGTTGCTTTCGGTCGTGGCCGGCGTCAGCGAGACGGCGGCNGTGACGAGCGAGAGCTTGAGATAGCCTTTCCAGAATGTCTGACGTGCCATGTCNGTCCTGCCTCCCGGACATGGTTGGGCATNGNTATCAACGGCCTGTTCGGTCTTTGGTTCCGGGAGCTGATGAGGTTTCGATTGACGACGACAGCCAGCGTCCCGGCGCGCGGCAGCGGGTGGCTCGAACCAGTTGNGCGCGACATATTGGAAGGTTTAGCAAACTGGATTCGAGGAATGATATGGCTTAAAGTGGCGCCACATGGCGGGTTAAAGCAGGAACTGCAGCAATAACTCGTTGGTCTGGCTCATGAATTTCGCGCCAACCATATACTGCAGGAAGAGCGACGTGTCGGCTGTTTTGGATTGTGGGAGTGGTCAACCGATCGAAATCTATCGATTTGTGATGGGTCGTAGACAGAAACCAGTGTCGATGATTTCAATGTCGCATACAGAGTCCAGCAGAGGTAAATTGTAATTTTGGCTCAGTCCTATTTCGAATAGGAACATCCCCGAACATGAGATAGAAGAGCTCTTAATGGCGATACAAGACGCGTCTATAGCACGAGACTATTATCAAGGCAGCCACCGTCGGCGGACTGCTTCCAGATGGCGCGTCAGACGGGACGTGCTGGCGAAGCTGGTGCTTACTGTCGCATTNTACGCCGCACTTTGGCGGGCGACCGGCATGTGGTACGGACTGCCGGCAAATTTCGATGACGGCGCGTCGGTAGACCCGCTTCCGATGAAGCTGATGCTTTACAGCCTTATCCCGTTGTCCGGTTTGTATTTTCTGTTGGAACAACGGCAATTCATACGGACCTTTTCAAGAATTTCGCCCCTCATCGGGGTCGTTGCCATTTCCTGTCTGACATCAATCGTGTTCTCGATTGACAGAGGGGCGTCTTTAAAGGGATTGGCCGCCGTCATTGTTCTTGCGCTCCCGCCGCTGCTTTATCGCGCGCGGTATGGCAACGTGGAAGCGTTTCGCATCCTGGGGCGTTTTGCGATCGCGGCCGCATTTATCAATGTTCTCTATACTGCCGCTTTCCCGCAATTTGCCATCATGCGTGGCAGCTATGCCGGCATGGTAAAGGGGGCGTTTTACCACAAGAATACGTTGGGACAATTTTGCTCGGTCAGCTTTGTGTGTCTGTTGTCNACGCAGAAGCTAGGCCGACTTCGTTACAGCACGCTTGTACGGTGGGCTGCGATGCTTTGCCTCCTCGCTTTGATTGTAGCGACAAAGTCGTCGACCGCGGTTGTATTGACGATGTTCGGCAGTGTCATGCTGTATGCGATCCGGATTATCCACGTCTATCCAAATCGCCTTTTTCGCTCATTTGTCGTCGCNCTGCTGTTTCTTCTGGTGGGTTTTGCCGCCAGTTTCATTTATTTGGGTGTGGCCTCTGCCGTTGCTGAAGCTTTCGGCAAAGACCTTACTTTCTCGGGGCGCACCAACATCTGGGAACAGCTGTTTCCGCTGATATGGGATAGGCCTTTAACCGGCTATGGCTTTGCGATGTTCCGTCAGCCTGATGTCATGGAGGAATACGTCAAGGTGACGTTCGACGCGCGGTCGACGCACAACACCTATCTCGAACTTGCCCTCAATATCGGCATTCCCGGTATAGGCGCATGGGTCTTGTTTTTGGTGACTCGTCTGTTCCGAAAGATGACAATCGTCGAAGCCGATCAAGAGCGATCGGGCGCCAGACGGAAGGAGATCGTGATTATCATCCTGATCATGCTTGGATCCATGACAGAGGCAGGGATGATGCTCGCACCTTTTATTCTCTGGCCACACACTGTGATTGCACTCTCCGAGCTGCGTCCGAGGCTGTTGGCAAACCGGAGACCGCGTGAGGCTTGANACACGGAGGCTTCACGGGGGCTCCGCTCCGCCTGGTCTCNGTGTGGCGATTAAAGNGAGAGATAGCGCTTCTGCCAAGGCAGCATGTTTTCTTGCCATGCACGCGGCGTGAAATCNTCATAGGCCGTCTCGGCAATCGCCAACATCCAATTCTGCCCCTTGCGGGCCAGCAAGACGCATGACAATTCCATGCCAGGCTCGATCGCAATGGAGGGCCGGTTGGCGCCTGATATATCGATCCCCTTGTCCCGCCACTGGATGCGGATTTCGTCGGGCTCGGATGTCCATTCGCCGGAGGAAACGGAAGCCTTTCCGTCCGGCTTGACGCGAAGCGGCGGCGGCGTGACGTTCAGAAAGCTGCCGTCGTTGAGATAGTTGCCTTCGACTTCCCCTGCAGTCGCTTTGCCGTTTCCTTTCAGAAAGATGTCCTGCTTGCACCGCAAGAATATGTTGCGTCGAAANCTTCCAGACCACGGCCGATTGGCGAAAAACCCGATCTCACATTCGCTGATCACGTTATCGTGGATATTCATGTCTTTGCGAAATGCCAGGCTCTGGTCCGAGTAACCGCTCAAACTCACGCCACGATTGCTGTTCTCGATCCTGTTGTCATAAACATGGTGGCCAGCATGGTCGACTTGATCGCCAACCCCATACCCGAAGGAATAATCATTCATCTTNCCGTCACGCATGACGTTACTGCGCACGACGGCATCGTCACCGATCGATGAAAAGGAGAAATTCTTCCCCCCGATGAAATTGTATTCAACATGGTATTGTCGCGTTCTGCCGCAAACCAGCGCCCCCTTGTTGGATGTGCTGGTCGGCGACTGAAGAAAAAGGTTGCCCCGAACCACCACATTGGAGCTCACATTGCGGTCGTCGTTTTCGTAGGCGAATTGGCAGCAATCCGCTCCCTGGCCGGGCGCCGGGCCGACGCGGTTGTTCTCCAGCAACACGTCCGACGTCATTGTAAGGTAAATCCCGTCGCCCTTCACATTCTCGGTCTCACAGCGCCGTATGACGAGATTCCTGCCATTGTGAAATTTGAAGCCGCGGGGAGAATTCTTGACGANAACGTCTTCGACCACCGTATCGGAAAACACCTGATAGGCGACGCCGATGTCCGGAGCGCCGTCGATGACCTGTCCCCGTGTGGATGCACCGTGAATTTTCTTTCGCAAGATGGCGGGCATCGGATCTCCATTCGATACGGTTACAGCTCGTAATAATGAGGGGTCGTGTGGCGGATGTTTGAATATCTGGAAATTATCTTGACCTGAACGACCGCTGAGAAATCCATGTAAATTGACCCCTGACGTCCCGGCCACATGGGCTGAAACTGTGTCTGGCCAGTTGCGTGCTCTGCGCTGGGATCGCCGTCCGGCACTCTGTTGGTCACACGTTCGCCCAATTTGGCCTGCAAGCCATCCTGGCAATGCCGCGCTGCGTTCCAGCAGTCAATGTTAAATCGCCCGTCAGTCTTATGGCCTGAGTTGTGGAACCGTTGAAAGGCAGCTGTAAAATGTGCCCTTTAGTTGAATCACCGTCGAAATGAGAAGCGGATGGACATCGCTCTCCTTCTCGCCGGCTTCATCGGACGAATGGTAAAATAAGCAACAACCCTAAAACACCCGATGAACCTTGCGGCCCCTCCGCTGCTCTTCAGGTCATCTCTCGCTGTGGACAGAAGCCCGTCTAAGGCGAGTAGTTTTCATTTCACCCTGATGCTGGTTGCATATTGACCGGTCTCACGGTACGAAATCCTGGGAGGCCAAATATCGAGGCCCAAATGATTACGCATCGTCAAGATATCGACGGCCTGCGTGCCGTAGCCGTAATTTTTGTGATTCTTTATCACTGTGGATTTGACCGCATTCTCCCCGGTGGATTTATCGGGGTGGACATTTTTTTCGTGATCTCGGGCTACCTGATTACCAAAATCATTCTTGCTGACGTTGGGGATGGCCGATTCTCGATTGGCAACTTTTATAGTCGCCGCGCAAAACGAATTCTTCCCGCTGTCGTGGTCATGTATGCCGTTGTGATGGCGGCTTCTTATTTTACGATGCTGCCCGACGAAAGCTTGCGGGTCTTTAAGTCNGTCACTTCCTCAGCGCTTTTTGCCTCAAATGCTTATTTCTATTTTACAACTGGATATTTCGATGATTCCTCGGAATTCAATCCAGTCCTGCACACATGGTCGTTGTCGGTCGAAGAGCAGTTCTACGTCTTTTTTCCCCTGATNGTCATGCTGGCAAGCCGATATGGGCGCAGGGCAACCGGGATGGCCATAGCCGGGCTTTTTGCGGTCAGTATCATTGCTTCCATTATCACTGTTCCAATCAACCGCTCCGCAGCCTTTTATCTTGTACAGTATCGCGCCTGGGAACTGCTCGTCGGCGCTCTCATCGCAGGACCGGCACTGCCGAAATTCGCTGATGCGCGGATCAACGATGTGCTTTCGGCAATCGGTGCTTTGCTCATCNGCCTCAGCGCATTGCTGCTGTCGAAGACGTCCGAGTTTCCCGGATTGACGGCGTTNCCCGCGACCGCAGGCACGGCGCTGATCATCTGGANCGGCCCAGGCACACTTGTCAGCAAGCTACTCTCATTGAGGGTCGCCACTGCCATAGGCTTGATCTCATACTCCCTCTATCTGTGGCATTGGCCGATTTGGGTGTTTTCGAACCAGTACGGGGCATGGGAGCATGGCTGGCAATTGGTGCCGATCGCTTTGAGTCTCGTCGTCGCATATGTTTCGTGGCGATTTGTCGAAACGCCGTTCCGAACAATGAGATANCGACCTGCCGTGTCCGTNGCCGCCGGGGCTGCTTCAATCGCATCGGTAGCAATGCTGGCATTTGTCGGGCAACTCGCGGCCGATCAAATGAAAGAGGACAACACGGCCGTTGAACGGGTGGCGGAATTTGCTGACTACGACCCTTCGAAGGCCTTTCGCAGTGGACAATGCTTCCTCACGTCAAACGACGGCATCGAAAAATATGATCGTGATGCCTGCCTGGCNCTATCAGACAATCAGCAAAACATAGCGCTTGTCGGTGATAGTCACGCCGCTCATCTATATCCCGGACTAAGGGCGCTTTCGGGGGCCAATGTCATTCAAGCGAACGCATCAGGATGTCGNCCCACTCTCGACGCCGAAGGCGAAGAACGCTGCATCGAACTCATGAACTACATGTTCAAGGATTTCTTGCCGAGCCATAAAGTCGATGTTCTCGTATTGGCTGGACGCTGGACAAAAGACGACGCGAAACTCATCAGGAAGACGGTGGATTACCTATCACCGTTTGCCAAAAAGATCGTCGTCTTCGGACCAGTGGCAGAGTATAAATCATCCCTGCCGCGGTTGCTCGCACACAGTCTCTACGACAAGCAACCATTTAAAGCCGCCGATCATCTGGTGCCTCGACAACACATCGGTCTGGACATTCAAGACGCGTTGGCCGGAAGCGGGGCAACATACATCTCTACCTATAAGACGATGTGCAACCCAGATTGTGTGGTGTGGACAAAAAGCGGAGACCCAGTCCAATTCGACTATGGGCACTTCACCGCCGACGGCTCCCGCATTCTGATTTCAAGAGTTAAGCAGGCCCTCGTCGTTCAGCGATAAGCGCATGCCCATCATCGCGCTTTTTGTTGAACTTATCCTTCGATAGCGGTGCAGCAGGGATTAAGGCGAGGGCATGTGCGGATGTTTGAATATTCGGACATTCAGATTGTAAAACGCCCATCTTTCAGAAACGACAGGGTTTGGCGCCACATCGTCCTGTTGACGGGTAGGAAAGTGTGGTTGGCGGGAATGACGATATGCGCCACGGCGCCGTCGAGACGTGTGCTCTCCACCGAAACCTTTCCATCATTCGGAACCCTGAGGCCGATGACAAGGGAAGAGACCGGGTCAATGGTCCGATTGCCGGCGATGATGCCAAGTTCGTAATCGACCGTGCCGAACAGCTTCGCCATTGCGGTCTGATCGGTAATCAGCTGCTGGCCTGCCGGTCCATAGACCTTCCTGTATAAGGACCAGCCCTTG
>Ga0055528_1002264_pt1 | contig 10445 bp, 8 predicted proteins | sample AraplaCol_mMS_r2_2_FD_55006 | JGI IMG/M metagenome (GOLD analysis project Ga0055528, IMG submission 55006) | Arabidopsis root microbial communities from North Carolina, USA - plate scrape MF_Col_mMS_r2 | ecosystem: Host-associated > Plants > Roots > Endosphere | place: USA: North Carolina...
TATCCCTCCGATACTCCCCTCAACTCCGCCTCTATCACTCCCAAGAAGGAATACGTGATTCTGGGTGGTGGTCAGGCCGCCATGGATGTCACAACTACCTCCGCTCGCCAGGGTAAATTCGAGGCCCGTTTCTACCACAAGGTTTTCGAAGACGAGATTGGCCGTGTCCGTGGTCACTTCGGTCCCCTCAACACCATCGATGTTCACCCCGCCGGTACCGCTTACGCGTCTGGTGGTGAGGACGGTTACGTGCGTATTCACCACTTCGACAAGTCCTACTTCGACTTCATGTACGAGGTTGAGCGGGAGCAGATGCGGAAGTGAAGGGAGATGAAGAGTGAATGAAAAAGACAGGCTATTTTGGGCCTTTGCGTTCTTGTGTATGTGTTTTTATGAATGCGAACAAGACTCGGGGCAATCCCGCCCACGAGTTCTGCATACCGGATGAGATGATGACCTTTCGAGGCACGGTTTCTCATTTCTGTTGATTACATGATCACCCGGAGTTGGTACCCCTTTGTTTATTGTTCTGGATTAATAAAAGATGGCATGCTTCTCATGATGGGTTTTCTCGAGGTATATGTCCTTTTGCTGCAAACATGGGGTTGGAGACTCTGGGCTACCAGCGGAGGATCGCATATCACGATAGACAATATGAAGCTTTCCAAAATTTATGATACTATCCTTGGATTTGACGAAAGAGCTATATACTATTTGACTCGTAGCTATATAGAAGTTTCTGCCATAAATATCATGGCATTCAATTTCAACTGGCAGGCCCTGGATAAAGGCAATCCTGAATGGCCAGGACCGGAGTAGTTCACCCGTTATTATACTAACACATTAGCTTCATAGGCTATCATACCAGACTATCATAGATTGAATTGCTGGATTCGTTCGTCATGATGTTACCGTGCATGTACCATTAGTAGGAGTACTGCTAGTATCTTCACCGGCTCACTGCTACAGTGTGGCCACACTTTATACGCCATATCAATATCAACCACCACTCTTCTACAAAATACAGAAGAAGATCACACGAAATAAGAAAGCCTTTGTAAAGAGGTATCATTCATACATTTTCATCAAATATTCTCTAAGCCCATTTCCATGCATTGACCAGCGCTCATCCAGCCAACAGAAAAAAGAACCCCAAAGGAAAAAAAAAAGATATCATGAGGGCTGTTCGTGGACATGACGATCATCAAGAAAACAGCAGACAAAAAAGACAGAAGTCAAGATGCAGAACTCATGTTTTGGGTTCCGATCTCAATCCCCCACCAAAAAAAAGAGAACAATAAACCGCGGGAAAAAGAAATCTATTTCTTCTTGGGGAACTTTTCTTTTCCGATGTCAGTACCACGGAGCTTGATGTTCAGTACACGCTCCATGGAACCCAGAACCTTTTGGTCTGGGGTGGCGGTGCCACGCTCAAAGTCCTGTACAACGGTGATAGTGGTGTTGCACTTTGTGGCGAGTTCCTTCTGGGTCATCTTGTAGCCCTCCTCAGTACGGCGGCGCTTAATAGCGTCTGCGACGGCATAACCGACGGTCTTGGGCTTGATGATGTCGTCGCTACGGTCGACCTTAGTGAGATGCTGACCGTCGGGGGCACCGGACTTGGCAGCCTAGGGTAGTCATTGTTAGTACAGTTTTCTTTTTCCTTCGCAGATTTCAAGTTCCTTCAGCCCTCTTGCGAGGAATTGCAGGAATCAGAGTTTTTTTTTGAACACTTACAATGTTACCGGTGGTGTATTTCTTCTCTGATCCGACGACCGCACCACTGCGCTGAGCGGCGTTCAAAGCGCTGCGGCCCTTGACGGTGGTCTCGCGCGGGGCAGCGCCGCCGCGGGTCTTGCTGCCGATCTTGGTGACGGTGTCCCAATCGCTCATTTTGATGGTTGTTTTGTGGGGTGTGGTGGGAGGTAAAAGGGTGTATAGTGAATGATCGTAGAAGAAGGTGGTGTGCGTGAAAAGGGGTGGGGTATGACGATGCTCGCGTGTTGAAGATGCAATTTATACTGCCACAGAAGCTTCGAGAGAGAGAGTCATGCGCTAGTCCGAATCTGGTTAGTGTGATATCGATTTATGGCGGTTTTTTTGTTCTTAACTCCGTTTCTTTTTTGAATAATGAGCTTTATTCTGGTGATTCTTTCGAGATCAAGATAACTAAGCATGAGAAATCTATTTTGAGATTATCTCCTAATAATGTGGTGGTTTAAGATGGTTTTCGCCATCGATTCACCCTTCACTTCGCCACCTTGTCTTCCAGCGGACAATAGATGCCACCTTTGGTAATAGTCTCGATTGACATTACGGAGAAAGCAACCATCAAGGCTTTGTATAAATCTACGATTTCAAAGGAATCACAGATAGAACTACAGACTGAATATATCCCACAAAGGGATGATATAATTGACCCACTTGATGTCATACCTGTCTCTTCTGGAGATATCGAGTGCACCACTTGCCCTTGTAACATTGTGACTGTCAACACTTAGAAAAATTCGGAGATCGCCCAGCATTTCTACAAAGCTATTGCAAATAGACCTATTCGGGACCCCTTGCTGGTTAGATTGAGTGACTCATATTCTATCATTTTCTCTCAATGCATAGTTGAAATGTCTATTGCGCATCGGTTATTCCTATTTGGGTTCCCGACGAACCCCACCATGAGGCTGAGGCTCGGCGAATCCAACCTCAGCACGAAGCAGGCCTACTACGTTCTATAAGTATTTCAAAGTAAGTCTCAGGGTGATATTGCTATTGAAATACAGACATTTGGATTTCTTTAATCAAAAGCGAACAATGATTGACGCGGACAAATATCGTAGCTGATTATGTACTATGCTATTAGCAATGATCAATAGGCTAATATTAAACAAAATCATGATTGTGACCCCTGATCATGAATCCTAAATTACTTGCCATCTCACACGAAAACAAGTTGCATGAAGACTTTCAGTAGAAGCTTTCTCCTGAGCAGAGAAAAAGTAATCTATGGCAGATCAATCTACAAGTTCCTTGGATGTTTGATCTAGCTCAACCCCAATGATATAGATATCTCCGCTAGAGCGAGGTTCATCTATGCGCATTCAAGATTAATACTCAAACACCTGGACATAATCCACTTGGAAGAAATATTGCTTGCGAAGAAGGTTCCCATCAGGTGCGATTCAGCCAGTCTGGTCACAATTCCGAAAGAGAGTCGTAAACCCTCTTGAATAACATCGACCGGACGACCTTTCTTGCTGTGGAGGGATTCGGAATTGTGCCTTTTGATTTCGCTACTCGTCCTTTAGACACTGACAAAATATGCGAGGCAGCTAATGATTCTTCTCCATATTGTATTGGAAGTAGAATAAGACGGCGTGGTATAAGTCGCGTCTTCTACGGGAAAACGAGTACTTACGGACTTAGGAACAGCCCTCTAATCAAAATACAATATACATAATTCTTATATCCGAGTATCTAAGCTGAGATGGCTCTGTAGGCGTAATCTGACGATACCTAAGTCAAGTCCGTGATAATCTCGGGGTTTTTACTCCGTGAGGAAGCCGAATTGTTCGGTCGACGGAGCTACCCCGGGCTTTCCACATCGGCTGATCGACAAGGTTATCGCCGAACCATCAACAGCAGGTATAAAAATCACATTCCTCCAGTTTGAAGGGAATTCATAAAGAAACAAAGAAACAAACAATCTGCTATTACTTCGACAAACCAAATCAAATCATCACTCAATTCGATCTCTGTCGCGATTCATCATGTCCAACCGCCCCCACGCTCCTCCCGCTACTAAGTGGTATCTTGTAAGTGTATACGTCGCAGGAAAAAACAATGGCATTGCCTATTAACATAAGACTAGGATGGTCGTGAGACTGATCTACTTCATTGGATCCACGCTCGAGCTGATATCAAGCAACTTCGCGGGGACCCGCAAAAAGTCATCGCTGCTATTGATGAGTATCATAATACGCATAACCAACTGATCAACGTCGGCAACAAAAAGGGTCCAACGATAATCGACCTCATCACCGAGAGAAAGCCATCTTTGATGATTGAACTTGGTGGCTATGTGGGATACTCGGCACTTCTTTTCGGCGATGCTCTTAAGGCCCATGGAGGAAAATTGCTTAGCATTGAACTCAACCCGGAAGTGGCTGCTGTTGCAGGTCATCTTGTCAATCTTGCTGGACTACGTGACCATGTTGAGATTATCGTCGGGGCTAGCACTGAGGGTTTACAAGATTTGGTTCGCGAGAAGGAAGTCTCAGAGGTTGAGATGATTTTCATCGATCATTGGCAAAAGTTGTATTGTCAGGATCTGTGGCTCCTTGAGGAATTGAAAGTTCTTGTTCCTGGGAAGACGATGCTCATTGCGGATAATGTGATTATGCCTGGGGCACCGGATTATCTGCAATGGGTTCAGGCAAGTCCAGCGGAGAAGAAGAAGTTGGTTGAGACTTTGGATGTTGGATCTCGTTGCCCTAATCCGGATTTGAAGTATGAGACGGTTGTTCGTGAGTTCGACACTGACTTTGGCAAGGTACGTTTTCAAGTTACTTTGAATCTTTGGTTTATCTGGCAGATGCTAACAGGTGAATAGGATGGACTTGCTATCACGAAGGTGGTTTAAAGGATTATATCAAATTGGACGTTAGTGTACGGATAATTCAAATGGAGTGATTCTGCAGTTCGATTTATGCTGGTGCCTTGTACTGTTCTGTTCATAAATATGAGAAGACAATCCATTGTTGAGTATAAGTTTCAGAACCACAATATTAAACAATATTGAATATCAGAAATATTCAAACAGTCTTTCATAATAAATATTCTGAGCCTTATTCTCATCATGATTAGCCCGGGCGTTTGAATCTCAAGTTGTTGTTGATTATCCGAAGTATGGCCTCTTAGTAGTATGACATGGCTATTTCCCACCCACTTTTTCTCTCATCTCCTATGATAAAGCAATAAATTACAAAGGACAAAATCATAAGAGCTGCCTAAAATACCGAGCCGAGCTCTTCCGGACTCGCCTATTAGTACATTTTAGCACTTGAGCTGGCCTCGAAATTGGAGACGAACTTGTGGAGATTATGGCTCGTCCACGTCTTGGCTGTCTCATCTGACTTTCAACTTCCACTCTTCAACTCTTCCACCTGTACCTTACCACACCTCACCTCCTATCCACCTAATCTCGTCCACTTATTACCACACATTATTTTCAAAAATGGCCAGCGACTTCTCTGCGGCCATGACCACTCGGTCGCTCCGCATGGTCCGCACCGTATGCTCATCCCCCCCCACACCGGACCTGAACGCTCTGCAAAGTAGTAAGGATCATGAACTGACACATTATGTAGGAGCTGGAATTCCTGGCTGACGCTGGCGTGATCAATCCTCGACAACTTTCCTCTATTCTCGCCGAGTTGCCCGATTCTCAAGCCCAGGCCCAGACTCGCGCTTACCAGCCATCCCCCGTCTCTGCCCGCGCGCATCAACCATCACCAGCACCGGCTCCAGCGCCAGTACCAGCACCGGCAATGGCACCGGTACCATCCCCTCTACCAGAGCCCGTCCAGGCACAACCAACCCCAGCCCCCTATTCGCCCCCAACAGCAGCCATGTCAAATACTTCTATGAACGAGAATGCTCCGCAAAACGGATATGTCTCGCCGCCTCCCCAGGCCCCGCCGGCCTATCCTCAAGTCCCGCCCATTATGTCACTTGCTTCCGCCCTATACGCATACACACCAACCGATCCAGGTGACCTGGCATTGCAGCCGAATGATCGAATTCAAGTTATTGAGCACATGAATGATGACTGTATGTTTCTACTGTCGAATGATAAGGGGGAATACAGCTAACAGTATATACAGGGTGGCGTGGTCGCAACGAACGTACTGGAATGGAGGGTATCTTCCCTCGAAGCTACGTCAATGTGATTAATGAAAAGGGAGGAAATGGATATGTGGCTCCTCCTCCCCCAAGCAACTATGGCAATATGCCCCTAGATGTGAGCCAGAGTGGATCGGGTGATCCCAACGACCCAGAGAAGAAGAATAAGTTCGAGCAAGGTGGAAAGAAGTTCGGCAAGAAGTTGGGTAATGCTGGTATGTTCATATATGACCTTCATCTTTGTTATACACCATATCTAATTCATGTCTCTTAGCGATCTTCGGTGCCGGTGCCACGGTCGGATCAAACATTGTCAACAGCATCTTCTAAGTTGGAGAAAACATGCCAAATACCTCATTGCTTGTCTCGATAACCATCGCTTCTGCTCGACCTTCGCAATTGATATCCATCATTCAACGGCGTTTATGACTTTTTTCCCTTTGTTTTGCTTCAAAGGTGATTTGGTAGAGTAGCCGACGTTCCTCTTGGTCTCTAATTGCTACTCTTTGGACTTGATGCTTAGCGCTGCTGGCTTTGCTCTGTGTTTCTATGTTAGTGAGAGCTTGGCCTTATGCTTAATTAAACTTTGGCGTTCCTTGATCAACGACATGATCTTCTACTTGAATCGTAGTATTGTCAGATATTGCAGGTCATCGTTGCCCAATCTATTGGAATGCCATGGGCAAGGGAGCAAAGTACTCCAAGCTTAGACGGAAAACAATTAGCCCTGAATGAGACGAAAGCCACACGTCTACTCAATTTCTGTTCTGTGAATCCGCAATTGAAACGCATTCCCAGATCAATACTATTTAATTGGGAATGATGTACAATACTAATGTATTATATCTACTACGATCATCGTATGATATACATAATAGAAGTCATACCATTCACTCAGGCCGGTATAGTAATATACTAGGATATCAATTCACAAGCTAATAGAAAGGAGACCTGCTCCACATGCTGGTATACATATCCTATCACAGTCATCAGGTGAATGCCAATAAACAATTGGAATTGTCAAACCATTCCACTCTCAGATAGGCTTCGTATAAGCCCAATATCACGTTCTCCCGAGAAGATCATTTAACCACTGGCGGTACTGATCTTCATCTGAGTCGCAAAGGCATTCACATTTCTCGTCTGCAGATAGACAGTTCCGGGACCAGTGAATCTGCAAGCAAGGCCTTCACCAGCACTGAAATTGGACATGATACCACCAGAAGCAACGCGTTCGATTTTGTACTTGCAGTTCCAAGCTACGAGATGACCATTATCGATGAAATAATCCTCTCCATCTTGAAGCTGAATTGATGTTTTCGTTAGTGATTTAGTGAAACTTTGAAAATTTGCAGCGAAGACAGCAAGGACTGCAGGGTAAAAGTGAAAACTCACATCTTTCTTAATGATGGCGCCAAAACTCTGAACCCATAGTAAACCATCACCTGTAATTTTGTAGATAAAAAGTCCTTCACCAGAGAAAACGCCCTTTGATAGACTTTGTGCTTGATATTTGTGGTCGACTGCATCTGTCGATGCGAGAAATGAATCTCTTCCGATCTTCCACTCTGAATTTGCATTCACGCGTAGGACGATGATATCTCCCAACACTGACGGGGCAAGTAATATCTCTCCAGGACCTTTATATTTTGACATTGTCATTTCACCACCGGCGAGAAGTTTCTTGAATGCGAAATGGAATGTTCCTCTCAATGTCATTGTTGTTGACATTCCGATCATAGCCCCTAGAAGAGTTTGTCAGAATTATTCCTCTTTCAACTTCTTACAGTGAGGTTCTTCTGTGGACAGGATAATTCGCATACCTGGTCTAGCGGTAAAAGGAGCTCCGATAGCAAGTTGGACGGTCAACAATGAATTAGTATCTCGATGACTGACCCGATAACTGCCTCCATTGAAAGTACCGGTTGAATCTTCATTGGCTGCAGTTGCTCCGACGAACTGCCCTGCTGGCGGTGCACCACCGGGGAGATGCTCTACATTGGATTGAAGCGGTGGAGATTGCGAAGTAGATGGGCGATGAACTGGAGTACTTTGTTGGGCATATTGTTGCATTCCAGGTGGAGGACTTTGTGAGGCCTGTGGTGGACCGGGAAATGCGCCATTAGGAGGGGATTGAGATGGTGGAGGGGGGTAGCTGAAATTCGGAGGTGCAAAGGAACTTGGTTGCTGTGGAGGAGGTGGGAAAGCTGGATTGAGTTAGATGTGTATTCCTATCTGTAGATATATTGCTTTCAAGCACATACACGTAACATGCGCTGGTGCTGTTCAAAGTCAGTTTGTTGTTCGTACATCGCCATTGAATGATTAACTTACCCGACATTGGCGGAGGAGGATATTGATTCTGCTGTGCTTGTGCCATGATTGATGGAGAGAGCAATTTAGTTGCGGATTTAGAATTGCTTGCAAGATGAGTTTTGAACCCTTTCAAGTCCTATTTAACCCCTCAAAATGAAGACGAAGTAATTCTAGACCTCGTATTCTCGCTATGGCCTCAATGCGGGGGGAGCTAATTGTTGCAAAAAGATACACCCAGTTAATGCAGGAAGTCTGACCTGCTAAACAGCCAAATTGAAATCAACTCAAGAAGCAATTCAAGGAGAAACACTCAAAAGAAAAGAAGGAATCCTTTTGTAAGGAAAAAAAAAAGAGCTGTCCTCCGCACGGGGGAGCTTCACGACTATTATTAGTCCCATGAGAGGAGTGATCAACCGTGCGGGATTCATTTACATTGGCAGTCAATCAGCTGTTAAGGTATCACACTCGACTACTGCAGCATCATCCCAGCCGGCGCGTAAATGTTGCACCTGAGCAACCTGATGGGCTACTTCAATCCCCACCGAAGTGGATCTGTTCGTGTGATTGGCAACGCTGTTTAGCGCCCAACACCAGCCAAGATCGCCCACTTGTTCCGTTTCATTGAAGTTTTGGGAGTGAGGAGGTGTTGAAGAAGTGTAAGAAAGATATTGAGCTTCAAGGTCCATGTGAATAGGTTATAATAGATATTGAAATCATTACAGTTACTTGATGGGAAGGGAGTTATGAATATCAAAACACTGCGAGGTAGTATAGTATACAAGTTATCTGGTACTTCAATGTGAATAGTTACGTCTTTCATTCCTCGGCCTCTTTATTGCTCTGTTAACTGATAAGCTAATATCCGATTCTGTTTTTCCTAGGGTACTCGAGCCATGAAGAGTTGAGTATCATAAAGTCCCACATATCTTCATACTCAAAAGACCTTCAACTCAACCAGCCTGGCTTTCTTTCCATCCTTAGGCGTGAAGTATAACCGAATGCTTTCAGAATTAACAGCATTCCAAGAAGCCTTGGTAATTCCATTCTCCACAATCTTATCAAATTTACCATTTGAAACATCCTCCCATTGACCAGATTGACTAGTCTGAATACGATAATCGCCTGGAATATCAATCTCCTGCGTCGAATTCGCAAAGAATGCAATCTCCGCACTCTGCATCTTAGTCGAATTCTCGAAATCAATTTGATACCAAATCTCACTCCTATTACCCGCAGGAGTGTCCCATCCATTCGCAATGTCACTCTCAGGGAAGAACCAAACTCGTCCGTCGATAGCAGCGTGAATTGCGTCTGTGTTTGTATCGTCCGTGACTGAGACCTTACCGACCGGGTAATTCCCATTGGGGCTTTGTTGTATGGATAAGGCAATTGGACGGTCAACTGAGGTTGGAGTTTGACGAGGAATATCGACCGTCAGACGAGAGAGGTCATCCGAGCTTGCTGCCTTCTTGCCATCGACTTCGACAATGAGGCCCTTTTCGCCGTAGCGATCTCCCGTTGCATCCCATTGCACGGCTACCTCGTGGCCATGGTAAGCGATCTTTTCTGCCCGGAAATAGGAAATGGAGCTCCCATCTGCTGCTGGGTTAATTTCTAGCGTGTCATCGGCACGCGGACGAATCCCAACAAAGCCAGATAGAACAAGGTCAATAAAGCCGGAATGAAAGTAATGCGGCGAGCGAGTGAGTCCAACAATGGGAAGACCAGTATCCGCATCGTAATCTTCTTCAAGATCAAGGATGCCTCCTCGGTTTGGGTTGTAGTGCAGCTGTGCGTATTGTTTGAGAAGATTGGTATAGTCGACTTTGCTTATGATGTTCGCTTCAGTGGTGTTGGGATAATGGTCAAGTAGGTTTGCTAGAGCTGCGAGGGTCTGCGTAGTCTGATAAGGCCATGCAGGTCCATTCCATTGACATTCCCGTTTATCTCCTTCATAGCGGTATTGACGCATGTAATATTCGTAGCTAGGCTCATTCGTGCGAAGACCATGCGATCCAGCAAGTTTTTCGGTATCGAGGAGATGTTTCCAGGCTTGGGCGAACTCTTCAGTATCGTCTGGTAGATCGTGTGTCCAAGGCACGTAGCCAACCAGTTCTCTGCCTCGAATAAAGTCCCAGTACGTGACGTTCTCGTTGTTCACGTGGAATCGATCGATGAAGTGTTCAAATGTACTACTCCAAAGTGATCCTTGAACGACCTTTTTGATAGCA
>Ga0055528_1002267_pt1 | contig 10429 bp, 9 predicted proteins | sample AraplaCol_mMS_r2_2_FD_55006 | JGI IMG/M metagenome (GOLD analysis project Ga0055528, IMG submission 55006) | Arabidopsis root microbial communities from North Carolina, USA - plate scrape MF_Col_mMS_r2 | ecosystem: Host-associated > Plants > Roots > Endosphere | place: USA: North Carolina...
CCTGCGCGATGCGCCCTGCCATCCCAGAAATGCAGCTGATGGCCGACGGCCTTTTCGGCGAGCAGGCGGCTGAGATAGCGGTTGTTGTCGAGGAAGGGATCCTCGTTGCCGATCGTCAGGACGATCTCGACCTGCCGCAGCTTTTCCAACCGCCAGTCGGAAGTGAGACCCGGCAGGAAATGCGTCGGCGTGTGGAAATAGACCGTCTCGTCGTAATAGCCGTCGAAAAGATCACCAAAGGACTCGACCTTCATCGTCAGGTCGTAGCGGCCGGAAAAGGCCACCAGCTTGCGAAAGAGATGCGGGTGGCGGAAGACGAGACTGGCGGCCTGGAAGGCGCCGAGGCTGCAGCCGTGNACGATGGTGCATTCGTGGCCGTTGCGGCTCTCCATCAACGGCAGNACCTCGTTCAGTACATATTCCTCGAACGCGATATGGCGACGGATACGATCGGCCGGGTGACGNCCGAAATCGTANAAGGTCTCGCCCGCCANGCCTTCGATGCAGAACAGTTGCAAATGGCCGGCCTCGAGCTTNTCAGCGAGGCTGGCGACGATGCCGAGATGTTCATATTCCCAAAAGCGCCCTTCCCGCGTTGGGAACATCAAAACTTTGGCGCCGGCATGCCCGAACACCAGAAGCTCCATGTCACGATGGAGCCGATCGCTGTACCAGCGCAGATATTCTCGGTTCATAGACCCCTGAAAAACCGCCCGACTCGCTCGTGCAGCGCAGTTTGCTGCACTGCACTATCAGCATAGTCGAAATGCCCGGCATCCAGGATGAAGATTTCGTTAAATTTTGATCTCGGCAGAGCGTTCGCGACCGCGAACTGACATGGCGGCGCGACGGCTGGATCGAAGAGGGCCACGGCGGCCAGCATCGGTATTCTGATGCGGGTCGCAGCCGTTGCGGCATCGAAAAGGCGCAGCTTTTCCAAAACACCCGGGTGGGTCTTTGCGTATTCCTGCACCGAGTGGGCGCTGCCGACCGTCGGCAATGTCAGCCAGAGCTTGCGGTTTCCGAAGGTCGGCACCGTCAGATGGCCGCGCTCGATCCTGCTGTCGAAGGGAATGGCGAGCGCGCCGATACCGCCGCCGAAGCTGATCCCGCTATAGCCGATGTGACCGTCGAGTGAAGGATAAAGGGAGAGCAGCGCCGACACCGCTACCCACAGATCCTCGACGCAGCCGCCGATCACGTAATGGTCGGGATCATCGATATCATGCAGCACATGCCCGGGGGCGTCGGGCGAAATCGGCGGATGGGCGCTGCGCGACATGCCGCGAAAACAGGGAAAGAGGATTGCGGTTTCCTCGACCGGAATATCGAATTCCGGCTGGTCGCGCCCGCCATAGCCGTGACCGACGACGAGGCCGCGCCTGACTTCGCCCTTGCGGGGCGTGAGCAGCCAGCCGCCGATGCTGATATCATCAGTGGAGGTGTAGACGATATCGCGCACCTGCCAATCCGGATGGGTATCCTTGCTCGGGCCCAGGCGTGGCCCGGGCTTGACCGCCAGCGCCTTCGCATAACGCTTCTGCCAGAAAGCATCGAATCCCTCAGGCGCCTGCGGCGGGCGGATGGCCTGCAGATCGGCAAGCGTCATCCCGTAGGTGGGATCGAAGTCGAACGGATAGTCTGTCGGAATGCTCATGCCCTGCTTGTTGCCGCGAAACCGCTCTCGAAGCAAGATACGCCCCCTGCCCGAAATTGCGTGACAGCCTTGTCCGGCTGGTCTTAACTGGAAACGCGCTATGTCTCCCGACTCAGGCGACAACGCGTTCTGGTTTGCGTTCACTTCATCGGTCGGAGGACCGTTTCAAATGAAAATCCTTGTGATCGGCGCAGAGTTTCGATGCCAGCCGCACTCTTTCGCCCGGTTTCACAGCCGGGACATCCTTTGATGACACCATCCGCGTCCATATCGAGGACGAATTGAACAATAGTCTACCGGAGCGCACCTGACATGCTGCTTGGAGCCATTGCCGACGATTTTACCGGCGCCAGCGATCTAGCCAACACCCTTGCCCGCGGCGGCATGTCGACGATGCAGTTCGTCGGCCCCGGCCGCGGCAAGGTCAATTGCGAAGCAGGTGTGGTGGCGCTGAAGACGCGCTCGATACCGGCCGAGGAAGCGGTGTGGCAATCGATGGATGCGGCACGCTGGTTGCTGGATCAGGGCTGTGAGCAGATTTTCTTCAAATATTGCTCGACCTTCGATTCCACGCCTGAAGGCAATATCGGCCCGGTGGCCGAAGCGTTGCAGCGACTGACCGGCGCCAATGTCACCGTCGTCTGCCCGGCCTTTCCGGCAACCGGCCGACGGGTCTTCATGGGTCACCTCTTCGTCAAGGACAAGCTGCTCAGCGAATCCGGCATGGAGAACCATCCGCTGACGCCGATGACCGATCCGGATATTCGCCGCTGGCTGCGGCTGCAGACGCGCGGCGGTGTCGGCGGCATCACGCTCGATACGGTGCGCCAGGGTTCGGAAGCCATCCGCCGCCGGCTGCGCGATGAGCTGACCGATGGCAATCGTCTCGTCGTCGTCGATGCGATCGAGGATGCCGATCTGCTGACAATCGGCGAAGCCGTCGCCGATCATGAACTCGTAACCGGCGGGTCGGCACTGGCCCAGGGGCTGGCGCGCAATTTCGCCAGGCGCGGCAAGCTCTCCGGTGCCCCGGCCGAAGTGCCTGTCGTCAGCGGGCCTGGTGTCATCCTCTGCGGCTCCTGTTCGCTCGCCTCTCAGAACCAGGTCGCCTGCCATCTCCAGAACCATCCAGGCCTTTCGATCGACCCGGCGGCGATCATGCGCGGCACCATGTCGGTGGAGCATGCCGCCCACTGGGTTGCCTCCAATGCGGCCGACAATCCGATCGTTTATTCCACCTCCTCGCCTGAAGTCGTGAGCTTCGTGCAGCAGCGCTTCGGCCGCGAGGAATCGGCGAAGATTCTTGAGGATTTCTTCGGCGGCCTTGCCAAACGGCTTGCCGATTCCGGCACCCAGCTGATCGTCGTCGGCGGCGGCGAAACCTCAGGCGCGGTGGTCGAGGCGCTCGGCCTCAGGCATATGATCATCGGCGCCGAGATCGATCCCGGCGTGCCGGTGCTGGTATCGGAACGCGGCAACCCGATGCAGCCGATCGGACTCGCGCTGAAGAGCGGCAATTTCGGCTCGCCCGACTTTTTCGCCAAGGCATTGGACAGGATTGCAGGCCATGAGTGAGACCCTACTGCGTGAAGCCATCGTCCGCTGGGGAAAATCGCTTTTCGACCGGGGGCTCACGGCCGGCTCTTCCGGCAATATTTCCGTGCGCACCGCAGAAGGCTATCTCGCGACCCCGACCAATTCCTGCCTCGGCTTCCTCGATCCCGAGCGGCTGTCGAAGCTTGATAGCGACGGCAGGCATCTGTCGGGCGATGCGCCGACCAAGGAACTGCCGCTGCATTTCTCCTTCTATGAAAAGCGGCCGCAAACAGGCGCCGTGGTGCACCTGCACTCCACCTATGCGACTGCCCTTTCCTGCCTTGCGGATACCGATCCAAAAGACGCCATCCCGCCGCTGACGCCCTATGTGGTCATGCGCGTCGGCAAAGTGCCGGTCGTGCCCTATACGCGGCCGGGCTCAACCGACGTGAAGCCGCTGATTGCCGAGATTGCGGGCGAACACAGCGCCGTGCTCCTGGAAAATCACGGGCCCATCGTTTCGGCCGCACGCTCGACTCTGCCGTCTTCGCCATCGAAGAGCTGGAAGAGGCGGCGAAGCTTTCGATCATCACGCGTGGCATGAAGGTGCGGCAGCTGAACGAGGAGCAGATCGCCGACCTCAACCGGCATTTCAAGCTGCGCTAATTCCTGCGCCATTCCGGACGCAAAACCGCTTCTCGCCTTCGGAATTGCTCAGGCAAGCTCGATCAGGAGCGCCCGGTGATCGGAAACTTCGGGCTGTTCGACGACCTCGAAGCGCTCCACCACGACCTCTGGCGTCACCAGCATATAATCGGCAAAGCGCCCTTCCTTCGGATAGAGCGAGGTGCGGGTATCGGTAAAACCCCTGCTGGTGACGAGATCGTTGAGGCCAAGGCGGCCGAGCTTTTCGAAACTTATGCTGTCAGGCAGCACATTGAAATCGCCGCAAACGACGAGGCGTTCGTCACCCGGCCAGACGCGTTCGATCAGCTCGACGAGTGCATCCGCCTGGGCATGACGTGCCGGGATGTCGCCCTTGCCGGCGGGATCGCGCAGGCCGTGAAGCTGGGCGATGGTGACGGAAAAGCCGCCGGCATGATCGAACAGGCGGATGCAATGGGCATTGCGCGAGCGCGGATGCTCGCCCCAGCCATCCGGCGAGAAACGGCCATGGATGAAATCCGCCGCCTGCCCGATGACAGGATAGGATCTGCGGACGAAGGTGGCGATCCCGAATTCGGACGGGAAAAGGATCTCGCCGTGAAAGAGGTCGCCGCGCGCAAACGGGCTGAAATAACCGTCGTGATCGGGAAGAACGGCAGCGATTTCGTCATAGAGACGGGCGCGCTGGGCCAACCGAGTGCCGCCGTCGCGATATTCCAGCCATTCCGGCGTATCGGGCGCTGACCGGATCACCTCCTGCAGGCAAAAGACGTCGGCCTCCGCATGCGCGAGATAGTCGATCAGCGGCGCGTGGATGCTGCCGCCCCAGGCATTCAGTGAAATGATACGCAAAGTCGTGCGAGCTCCCTTTCCGGGAGGAGACTAGCAGATTCGCCGGCCGATCAATGCCCGGGGCCGCAGTCCATCGGATCAGCGATAGCCAGCGTCATCTGCCGGCTTGCCAGGCTCCTGCACTTCGGCGAGATACCGCCAGCAATCCGGCCGGGTGCCATCGAGATCGGTGAAACCATAGGCATCGGCCAGCTGGAAGCTCGAGAGCGACTGACCGTTCCATCTGTTGCGATCGGGATCGGCAGCGAGTGCGGCGACCGCTCGGCCGGTGAAACGCGGCGTTTCCGATATGACGAAATGCGGCTGGACTTTCGTACCGTCACGCCAATTTTCTTCCTTAACCCCATAAATTTCCAGCATCATTTCCGAACGCATCCAACCGGGCGAAAGCGAGACGGCAGTGGCGCCATGGGCTGCCAGATCCTTGGCATGCGCCCAGGCCATGCGGTTCGTGCCTGTTTTCACCAGGTCGTAATAGGGGCAGAGGCGATAATGGGTGGCGTTGTAATCCGCCGTGCCATCCGTGACCTCTACCAGCAGGCCGCCCGGCTGCTCGATCATCAGCGCCAGCGCATAGTGGGCGGTGATGAAATGGGTGTCGATTGCAAGCCGCAGCATGCGCAGGCCCTTGTCGAGAGAATGTTCCCAGACCGGTTTGTTCCATTCCGTCAGATGTTCGCCACCCCAGATGTCGTTGACGAGAATATCGAGCCTGCCCTGCTCCGCTCGGATGCGGGCAACCAGCGCTTCGACCTGCTCGGGCACCAGATGGTCCACCTGCACCGGGATGCCGCGCCCACCCTCCGCACTCACCAATTCGGCTGTTTCCTCGATGGTCTCGGGCCGGCCATATTCGGATTGCTGCGCGCGTGTCGTGCGGCCGGTCACATAGACGGTCGCGCCTGCCGCGCCCAGTTCCACCGCAATGCCACGGCCGGCACCACGCGTTCCGCCGGCAACGAGTGCTACCTTTCCATTCAAGTTCACTGTCACTTCGCTGTCCTCCCCGCTAGAAAGAATTGGCCATATCGATCGGCTCACTTGTATATAAACGAATGTTCGTTCATAAATAAGGCGAGCGCAAGAGGGAATTTCATGCCGCGTCCGCGCACGCTTTCCGATGAACAGCTGCTTTCGATCGTTCTCGATGTGATCCAGTCGGAGGGACCGGATGCGGCGACCTTTGCGGCGGTCTCGAAGGCGAGCGGCCTTTCCGGTTCGACGCTGGTGCAGCGCTTCGCCACCAAGGCCGGCATGTTGCGCGCCGCCCTGCTCCACGCCTGGGACCGGCTGGATGCTGAAACCGCCCGACTTGCCGATACATTGCCGAAGACCTCGGATGGAGCGATCGCGCTTCTGGCCGCCCTTTCCCAGGACTATGGAGATAATCCCGCCTCCTATGCGGAAGGCCTGCTTCTGCTGCGCGAAGACTTCCGCGACCCGGTGTTGCGCGCCCGCGGCGGGGCGTGGGGGACCGCACTGATCTCGGCACTTGCCGAGCGTTTCGAAGGGCACAGTCAAGCACAGACCATTGCCAGGCTGATGCTCTCGCAATGGCAGGGATCGCTGCTCTGGTGGGGCTTCTCGTCCGATGGCGCGGTTGCCGATTACGTGGAGCGGGAACTGCGGCTCTTTCTTGCCGCTCTCAAGCCCAAATTAAACTAGGGCCTCCTGCGAGTTCTTATCGTTTGTGGAGGGGCAAACGGCCACGCTATCGACGGTGTGTCGGCCGTATCGCCGGCTGCGCAAAGAGGAACCGTCCGATGAACACAAGACATTGCCTTATCGCCCTCGCCTTGTCGGCGAGCCCGCTTCACGCGGCAGACATGACGGACAAGGCATTCCAGGTGATAGCAGATCGCGTTTTTCAGCCGGTGATCAGGGAATACGACATTCCGGGACTGGCCGTCGGCGTGACGATCAATGGCTCAAGTTCTATTATACCCGCGGGGAAGCCTCGCGCGAGACGAAAGCGCCGGTCACCAGCGACACGATCTTCGAACTCGGCTCCGTCAGCAAGATTTTTAATGTCACGCTTGCCGCCGTTGCCGAACAGCGCGGCCTGCTGTCGCTGGATCAGCCGGTTTCGACCTACCTGCCGGAGCTCAAGGGCAGCGCTTTCGACAAGATCTCCCTCGTCAATCTCGCCACCCATACATCAGGCGGCCTGCCGCTGCAGGTTCCAGACAGCGTGACTGATGATAGCGAGCTGATGACGTACCTGAAGAGCTGGAAGCCGGCCTACAAGGCCGGCACCATGCGCTCCTATTCCAATGTCAGCATCGGCCTGCTCGGGCGCATCTGCCGGAGAGCGTCTCGGCGGCACCTACCGGCAAGCCGCCGAAGGGCAGCTGTTTCCCGCCCTCGGTCTGAAAAGCACCTTCATCGCGGTTCCGCCTGATGCCATGGATCGCTACGCCTTCGGTTATGGCAAGGCGAACAAGCCGATCCGCGTCGGACCTGGCGTCCTCGACGACGAGGCCTACGGCATCAAGACCACCGCCCGCGACATGGTGCATCTGCTGGACGCCAATTTGAAGCCGGACGCTCTTGCACCTGAATTCCGGGCTGCGATCGAGAAAACGCATACGGGATATTTCGATACGGCCTATTACACGCAGGACATGGTCTGGGAGCAATATGCCTGGCCCGTCGCGCTAAAGCAGCTTCTCGACGGCAATTCCGCAAAGATGAGCCTGGAAAGCCAGCCCGTGAAAAAACGGACAAAGCCGCTTGCGCCGCAGACGGCAGTGCTGATGAACAAGACGGGATCGACGAACGGTTTCGGCGCCTATGTCGTGCTGGTGCCGAAGTTGCATATCGGCCTGACGGTGCTGGCGAACCGGAACTATCCGAACACGGTCCGCGCCGAAGCGGGGCTGAAGCTCGTCCAGGCGCTGGAAGCCTNCGCGGCGCAATAGCTGTCAAATGGCCGGCCGGGCAAGAATCCCGGCCGGCGTTGTCAGCGGTCACGACACCCTATCCATTCGTGTCAGAGGACAGGACTTCTTCTTCCGTGATATAGGGTCCAACCCCCAATCAGGATGTCCTGCATGTCATGGCAGACGCTCGAAGATCCGCTGTACCAGTTTATTGTCCTCGTTCTGGCNAGTGCCGCGGCGCGGTTCATTTTCGGACGGGAACCCGCCTTCCGGCTGATCGCCAACTTCATCTTCTTCGCGCTGCTGACCGTGCTGCTCGTGAAACACGAGATTGCCCCCTATACGTCCGACATGGGCAAGGCCGAAGATCTTTTCCGGCGCATTTTCGTCGGGGTCGCCAAGGCCGTCTGGTGGATCGGTGGCGCAATGGTACTGGCGAGTTCGGTGCGGCTCTTCCTGATCTTCGAGCGCAAGCCGCGCGAGGCACGGCTGCTGCAGGATCTCGTTGTCGGCATCATCTATCTCGGCGCCGGNCTGTCGGTCGTGGCTTACGTCTTCGGCGCNCCGATCGGCACACTGATTGCNACATCGGGTGTCTTCGCCATCGTGCTCGGCCTTGCGCTTCAGAGTACGCTGAATGACGTATTNTCGGGCGTCGCGCTCAATCTCGGCAGGCACTACAGCGTCGGCGACTGGATCGTTCTCGAAGACGGCGTGCAGGGCCGCGTGGTGGAGACGAACTGGCGCTCCACCCATCTCCTGAACGGCACAAACGACCTNGTCATCGTACCCAACAGCGCACTCGCCAAGGCGCGGCTGACGAACCTGACCAGCCCTGAAGAAGCCCATGGCGTCTCGCTGAAAATCCGGGTCGTGCCTTCAAGCCCGCCGGCGACCATCGAGGAGACGATGCGCACGGTACTCTTGAGCAGCAACGCCATCCTGAAGTCCCCCGTCCCGACTGTCAGCGTCACCGGGCTGGACAGCAGTGCCATCGAATTCGAGCTCTCCTTCCGTGTCTCCGGACTGGGCGAGGCGACCGCTGCCCGGAACGAAGTCTACGATCTCGTCTATCGTCACATCAAGGCGTCAGGCCTGCAGCTTGCGTCACCTGCAGGGTCGTCGCTTCCCCCGGCTGCGGATCCGCCGGAGGACGCCGGGAAACATCCGAACTCGGCCTGGCGCCTGCTCAACGCCATTCCGCTCTTCTCGACGCTGACGGAAGACGAAAAGGAATCGCTTGCGGCCGACATGAAGCGGCTGACCTTCAGGAAGGATGCGTTGATCGCCACGCAGGATACGTCGCTGACATCATTGATGGTCGTGCGGCGCGGCGTTGCCGTCGTCGAGCGGAAGGAAGGCAACGAGACGATCGAACTCGCCAGAATCGCGCCCGGTGATCTCTTCGGCGAACGCGGCGTGCTGATGGGTGCGCTGGAGCCGGCCAATATCCGTGCGCTGACATCCGTCGTGGTCTACGAAATCGCCAAGGATCACCTCGCGGCGATCATGCAGGAGCGGCCGGCACTTGCCGAAGAGCTTGGTCTGCTGCTGTCTCGCCGGATCGAATCCGAGAAGCATCATTTCAGTGCAGGCGTGTCGGCCGAAGCCAGCCATCCCACGACGCTGACGACGCGCATAAGGCATCTGTTCCAGATCCCTCACAGCACCTGGTCATGACGGTCAGCCGGCCTTTTCCTCGGGCTCTTTGGCATCATCTCCGACCGTCAGCGGCCAGTCGACGACGTAATCCTCGAAATCGTCGACAGCGACCTCGTTTTCGCTGATGGTGCGGCCGCGGGCGGAAATGCCGGCGGCATGGACAGTCTCGGGATCGCCTGAGACCAGCGGATGCCACCAATAGAGATCACGGCCCTCATTGACGAGCCGATAGCCGCAGGTCGGCGGCAGCCATGCGATTTCGGGAACGTTTTCCCTGGTCAGCTGAACGCAGTCGGGCACGAAATCCCAGCGGTTCGGGTAGCTGGAACAGCGGCAGCTTTCACTGTCGAGCAGCTTGCAGCGGATCGAGGTGAAATAGACATCGCCGCTATCCCATTCCTCGATCTTGTTCAGACAACAGAGGCCGCAGCCGTCGCAGAGGCTTTCCCATTCCTCGGCATTCATTTCGGCAAGTGCCTTGCGCTTCCAGAAGGGCAGATCGTTCATCGTTCGTTTCTTGCAACAGCCGCCCGCAAATTCGCGTGACGACCGTTCAACTCTCTTGTTCTTGTGCGCAAAATCAACCAATTATTCAACTTGCTCCGGCTATCCGGAGAGTTGCGGCCCCTTTCAGGCCCCGCTCCGGCGTCCGGATTTTACGGTCGCCGAGCGTGCTCAGGCGGGAATATAGGACGTGCAGGATCCGGACAACCCAAATAATGGGTCAGATGTTGGTTCAGAGGGCCCCGAAAACGGGCATGGCAAGCAGCAGTCGAAAAACCGTCACCTGCTGCTGCGCATCGATTCGTGGATCGACTCGACCGTCTGGAATGCCGGTTTTCGCGCCGCAGAAATCTGGGAAGACACGACTATCTTCTTCCGCCGCTTCCGCGTTCGCGGCTGGAAACGTGCGGTGTTCGAACTCGCCGGCGAAGGGCTGACGCTCGGCGCCGTCGGCATGGTGCTGATGCTGGCGCTCGCCCAGCCGGCTTTCGAGGCCACCAAGGAAGACTGGCGCAACCGCGGCGATTTTGCCGTCACCTTCCTCGACCGCTACGGCAATGTGATCGGCCATCGCGGCGTCATCCACCAGAATTCCGTGCCGATCGACGAGTTGCCGGATTCCCTGATCAAGTCCGTGATCGCCACAGAAGACCGGCGCTTCTTCGACCAT
>Ga0055528_1002290_pt1 | contig 10372 bp, 10 predicted proteins | sample AraplaCol_mMS_r2_2_FD_55006 | JGI IMG/M metagenome (GOLD analysis project Ga0055528, IMG submission 55006) | Arabidopsis root microbial communities from North Carolina, USA - plate scrape MF_Col_mMS_r2 | ecosystem: Host-associated > Plants > Roots > Endosphere | place: USA: North Carolina...
CAATTCAACCTGGAAATAAAACCCCTGCGTGAAATTAGCGCAATGGCCATCAGTAACGTTTCAGTCAACCAGAAGTACGTTTGGCGGGGATATGGGCTTCCAGTGTTTTTTTGCAATCCATCGAGAGTTGCATCAATAAAGCCCATTTCGTCCAATTTAAGACCTGCAACGATTTCGCCGCGTGCGTCTACAACCGCCGAAATTCCGCTATTCGCATCGCGAATCAGCGGCAGACCGGTCTCGACCGCCCGTACGCGTGCCTGCTGAAAATGCTGGTAAGGACCCGGCGTCGAGCCGAACCAGCTGTCATTCGTGATGTTGAGAATAGCGTTCGCTTGACCGATGTCGCCGGTCATTTCGTCCGGGAAGATGATCTCGTAGCAGACGAGCGGATAGAATTTCAGCCCGCTCGGAAGTTCGAGCAGATGACGGCTGGCGGCTGCCGAAAAGCCGCCCGGCATCTCCACCACATTCTGGATGCCGAGTTCGTTGAGCATCTCTTCGAAGGGAAGATATTCACCGAAAGGAACGAGATGCACCTTGTCGGAGGCGGCGACGATCTGCCCCCGCCCGTCGATCACATAGATCGAATTATAGTAGCGGGTAGGATAGCCGGGGCCGAGTTCTTCAGCGCGGACAGCGCCCGCGATCAGGATCTGGTCGTCATCGAGCGTGTCGGCAATCCGGGTCAATGCATCCTGGTTGTCTGTGAGGATGAAGGGGATCGAGGTTTCCGGCCAGACGATGATGTCGGGCTTCTTGCCACCGTCCTTGGGAGGCTCACTTGAGAGCTTGAGATGGGTCTCGAAGATAGCCTCGCGATCCGCATCATTGTCCATCTTGGCCGTCTGGTCGATTGCCGGCTGGACCAGGCGTACCACAGGCCGCTTGTCCTCGGGTAATGCTTCGGGCTTCGGCGCGAGATAGAGAATGTAGGCGCCGTAACCGAGATGCACTGCAAAGAGGATCACCGCGAGGCTGACGCCGAGTTTCGCTCCCTGTCGGGTTCCGATGAGGGCAGGGGCAGCAAAGACGAAGACCGAGAGAGCGGTGACCCCCATGGTGCCGATCACATGCGCCGACTGCATCATGATAGGCATCGGCATCATGGCATAGCCGATGGCGTTCCACGGAAAACCTGTGAAGATGAAGCTGCGCACCCACTCAAGCAAGCCGAAGCTGGCAGCAAGTGCTGCAATCCGCCCCATGCCGTCGGACCAGAAGATACGCGCAAGAGCCGCGGCCAAGCCGTAGAAGACGGCAAGACAGGCCGGAAGCCCGAGGATCGCGAGCGGCAACGCCCAGGCAAATTCATCTGAATCGATCAGCAGGGCATGCCCGAGCCACCAGAGCCCGGCAACGAAATAGCCGAAGCCGAACAGCCAGCCCGTGGCGAATGCCGGCCAGAGCCTGCCGGCAAGGCTGCTTTCGGGCGAGGCGGCCGCCCCGTCGATCAGCCAGACGAGCAGCGTGAAGGAGACGAACATCGCCGCGAAGAAGCCGATCGGAGGCAGCGCCAGGACACCGAAGGCGCCGGCGGCGATCGCAAGCAATGACCGTTTGAACCCCCAGACGAGGATAATCCTGTCCGCAAGCCGCTCCATGCGCACTCCCATCAAAGCCGCGAATCAATCCAATCGCAGTCTTTCAAAAAAGCGCGCGCTTGTCGTCTTGCGGGATCGGACAGAAAATCGAAATCCGCTTTCGGAAAGCCCGACACTGCGTTCTTGGGAAGGGTCAGTTTGCAGTCGATTCCGCAGGCCGGTCGTCGTTGCCGTCGCCGATGGACGGTCCGTCACCATCTGCCTTGGCGCGACGGCGGATTGCCTGGCGCTTGCGGGTGATGCGCACCCGCTTGATGCGCCGCGGATCCGCGTCGAGGATGTGGAATTCGAAATCCGGCAAGGCCTGGACGACTTCTCCACGCACGGGGATGCGCCCCAGTGCGGAGAAGATCAGGCCGCCCAGCGTATCGACTTCATCAATCTGCTCGCTGATGTCGAAATCCGGGCCGATGGCCTCGGCAATCTCCTCGAGCTCGACGCGGGCATCGGCAACGAACATGTCTTCCGAAACACGTTTGAACATGACTTCTTCATCGTCATGCTCGTCATCGATATCGCCGATCACCATCTCGACGATGTCTTCATGCGAGGCAAGGCCGTCCGTGCCGCCATATTCGTCGATGACCAGCGCCATCTGTGTGCGGTTCACCTGCATACGACGCAGGAGATCGGATGCCAGCATGGAAGGCGGCACGAAAAGGATCTGTCTGATAATGCCCGTTTCGGCGAGCGTCTTCTGCAGGTCGACGCGTCCGAGATCGAAATTCGGCTTGGCCGAGCGCGCCACCTTCTGGAGGTTCTCCAGAGAGACTTCGATCGTCGGCGCGCCCGCCGCCGGCTTCGTGCCGCCGCGGCGCTTGTTACGCGCCTGCTTGGCGACATAGGAAAGAAGGTCGCGGATATGCACCATGCCGCGCGGGTCATCGAGCGTTTCGGCATAAACCGGCATGCGCGAGCGACCGCTTTCCTCGAAGAGGATCATCAGTTCGCCGATCGTGATGTTCTGGTCGACCGCCTCGATATCGGCGCGCGGCACCATGACGTCGGCAACGCGCACCTCACGGAAGCGCAGGATATTGTGGAGCATTGCCCGTTCGTCGGGCGAAAACGCGTCCGCTGCAGCCGGGTCGGTCATCAGCGCGTCGGCAATATCTTCGCGCAGACGCGAGCCCTGTTGTGGTCTCAAGATGCGCGCGGCGCGTGACCAGAAGGATTGCGGTCGGTGTCGACTACTTCCACCCTCGTCGGAAGAGGAGGATTGGTCGGAGTCCTTGGCGTCTGACGCCGGCTTCGTTGAAAAGTCGCTCATGGTTCCATTTTAAGGTCTTGACCCTCGTAGGGGTCAGATAGGCCGAGTACTGCCAAAATGCGAGTCTCCAGCCCCTCCATAATTTCGGCTTCGTCATTATTCATATGGTCGTAGCCGAGCAGATGCAAGAAACCATGCACCATAAGGTGGGTCAGATGATCGTCAAAGCTCTTTTCGAGCTCTTGCGCTTCGCGCTCCACCGTTTCCAGGGCGATGATGATATCGCCGAGCATCGGGCCCGGCATTTTGCCGGGTTTGACCGGAAAAGCCGGAAACGACAGCACGTTGGTCGGCTTGTCCTTGCCGCGCCATTCCGCATTGATGTCCTGGATGGAGGCATCGTCGGTGAAGACGAGCGAAACTTCCGGCGGCATCGTCGGGAAGGGTTGTTTTTCCTCTTCCCTCAGATAAGTGACAGCCGCGCCCAACACGCGTTCGGCAAGGGCATGCAATACATCTTCGGCGGGCCAGCCCGTGTCCTCGATGCTGATCTGTATGTCGAGCTCGGCCATCAGTCCTGCCGGCTGGCCTCTTCGTTTGCCGCAGTATAGGTCGCGTCATAGGCCTTGACGATGCGACCGACGAGCGGATGGCGAACGACGTCGACATCCTTGAACCGCGTGATCGAGATACCCTCGACATCGTTCAACAGATGAAGGGCTTCAACGAGGCCGGATTTGACGCCGCGTGGCAGGTCGATCTGGCTCGGGTCGCCGGTGATGATCATGCGGGAGTTTTCGCCGAGACGAGTCAGGAACATCTTCATCTGCATCGAGGTGGTATTCTGTGCCTCGTCGAGGATGATGGCGGCATTGGCAAGCGTACGGCCACGCATGAAGGCGAGCGGCGCGATTTCGATGACGCCGGCAGTGATCGCCCGTTCGACCTTGTCACCCGGGATCATGTCGTAGAGTGCGTCATAAAGCGGGCGCAGATAGGGATCGACCTTTTCCTTCATATCGCCAGGCAGGAAGCCCAGACGTTCACCGGCTTCGACGGCCGGTCTCGAAAGGATGATCTTTTCGACCGCGCCGCGTTCCAGAAGCTGGGCGGCCTGGGCGACGGCGAGATAGGTTTTGCCGGTACCGGCTGGGCCGACGCCGAACACCATCTCCGAGCGCTCGAGCGCCCGCATATAGGCATCCTGTGTCGGCGTGCGCGCGATGATCGTCTTTTTGCGCGTCGAAATCTGCGCCATCGTCAATTTGGCTTTTTTCTCCATCGTCGGCAGCGTGAGCTGGTCGTCGGCGGCAACCGCCATGCGAATTGCCCCTTCAACGTCTGAACGCTCCACACTGCCGCCTTTCTGGAGTTTTTCATAGAGGTAATCGAGTGTGCGTCGCGCCTGATTGGTGGCCAGCACATCGCCGGTGATCACGACGGAGTTGCCTCGCGCTCGCGCATCGATATTGAGCCGCTGTTCCAGAAGCTTCAGGTTCTGATCGAACTGTCCGAAGAGTTCGCTGGCGAACCGGTTGTTCTCGAACGTCAGGACGAAGTGATTGGCGTCGCTCGCAATGCGTGGGTGGCGCGGTGAAGAAGAAACCAATTCCTGTCCGTTCAAGCGGTCGAGCTCCCTGGGTTAAACCTCAGCCTCTGCGCGTTCGGCAAACAGGCTGTTGGTTCCGGTTCCTGTGATTCGCACTTTAATAATGTCACCGATTTGCGATGCTTTTGCATCAACATTCACGGACTGCAGCCACGGCGATCTGCCGATAAGCTGACCAGGCATGCGGCCCGGCTTTTCCAGGAGGAGATCGATTTCCTTGCCGATGCAGGATTCGTTGAATTCCTGCGTCTGCTTGAGAAGCAGCGCCTGCAGGCGTTCCAGCCGTTCTGCCTTGATATCTTCCGGCACCTGGTCCTTCAATTCCGCACCGGGCGTGCCCGGCCGCGTCGAATATTTGAACGAGAAGGCCTGTGCATAACGAACCTCCTCAACGAGTTTTAGTGTATCCTCAAATTCCCGGTCTGTCTCCCCCGGAAAGCCGGTTATGAAGTCGCCTGAAAGCGCAATGTCAGGGCGGGCCTTGCGGATGCGCTCGATGAGCGAAAGATATTCCGCTGCCGTGTGGCGACGGTTCATGGCTTTCAGAATTCGGTCCGATCCGGCCTGAACCGGAAGGTGCAGATAGGGCATCAGCGTCCGAAGGTCGCGATGCGCCTCGATCAGCCGATCGTCCATGTCCCGCGGGTGGCTCGTNGTGTAGCGAAGCCGCGCAAGGCCGGGGATATCGGCAAGCCGNTAGAGCAGGTCGCCGAGGCTCCACTCTTCGNCCTTGGGNCCGACGCCGTGCCAGGCATTGACGTTCTGGCCGAGCAGGGTGATTTCGCGCACGCCGGCTTCGACAAGCTTCATCGCCTCCTCGACGATCTGCGACACCGGCCGCGACACTTCCGAGCCGCGCGTATAAGGCACGACGCAGAAGGTGCAGAACTTGTCGCAGCCTTCCTGAACCGTCAGGAAGGCTGTTACGCCGCGGGCGCGGATTTTCGGTGCCTCGGCGATCGGCAGATGCTCGAACTTGTCTTCGATCGCATATTCCGTATCGACGACGCGGTGGCCTTCCTTGGCGCGGCGGAGCGCTTCCGGCAGGCGATGATAGGTCTGCGGGCCAATGACGACATCGACCGCCGGCGCACGCCGAAGGATCTCTTCGCCTTCGGCCTGCGCGACGCAGCCGGCGACACCAATCATCATCTCGCGGCCGTCGGCAGCCTTGCGCTTTTTCATCTCCCGCAGGCGCCCAAGCGCGGAATAGACCTTCTCGGCCGCCTTCTCGCGGATATGGCAGGTATTGAGCAGGACGAGGTCGGCCTCTTCCATGTCCTCGGTCGGCTCATAGCCGTCGCGGGCAAGAGCATCGCTCATGCGGGTCGAGTCGTAGACGTTCATCTGACAGCCATAGGTCTTGATGAAAACCTTGCGGCTGTTGGAGCCATCGCGGAGAGAAGTCTCCGGGGCCTGAAGAAGGGCGTTGTCCTGGGTCATGGCGGCTATTTAGTGGTTTTTACCGCGCGAGAAAAGGGACTCTCGGTTCAGCCGATATTACGGCCGCGCAAGCTGCTGTTCAGCAGGTTGCGGATGCGGGCGGAGATCGTGGTGCTGACTGTCTTGCGATTGGTCTTCTCGCCATATTCGACCGCCTCGCCAAACGAGACTTCGACATCGATCGCGCCGCATTTCAGGATGTCGGTCAGATGCGGCAGAAGCTCTATATCGCCGGGCCAGGCTGCAAGTGGACGATGGTAGCGGCCCATGGCGATGCCATGCACTTGAGTATAGGCAATCGCCACCGGCTGGACCATCACCGCGCCGGTCGGGGAATGGGGCACGGCCATGGCGGCTGCACCGAAGAGCGACGACTTGACCTCCAGCAGGCGGTTACCGTCCGACGTCGTTCCCTCGGGAAACAGCACGACGATTTCACCGTCGGCCATGCGGCCTGCGATCTCGCTCGCCTGATCGCCCGTGCGGCGTTTTTCTTCCCGCACCACGAAGACACTCTTCTGCAGCTTGGCAAGCATCCCGAAGATCGGCCAGTCGCGAACCTCGATCTTGGCGATGAAGGCAACGTCGGCTACCGCCGACATGACCATGATATCCATCCACGAGGAATGGTTGGAGCAGAGCATCAGCGGCCGGCGGCCCTCGAGTTCGCCGCGCACGCGGATGCGGATGCCGAGACAATAGCAGACGATACGGTGCCAGCGGCGGGGCAGGGTACGCCGGAGTTTCCAGTCGAAATGCAGCGCCAGGATCTGCAGCGGCATGAGAAGGATGCTGACGACAATGATGGTGGTAAGCGCGAAGAANATGCGCAGCCGGACGATCAAATGTGGCGCTCCCGGACTGCCATGATGTCAGAGTTCGTCTTTCTTCAGCGGGATGCCNTAGAGTTCCAGCCGGTGATCGACGAGCTTGAAGCCATGNTCGCGCGCGATNCGCTCCTGCAGCGCCTCGATTTCCGGCGANCGGAACTCGATGACGACGCCGCTCTTCAGGTCGATCAGATGGTCATGATGTTCCTCGGGCACCGTCTCGTAGCGCGAGCGGCCGTCGCGGAAATCGTGCCGGGCGATGATTCCCGCATCCTCAAAAAGCTTGACCGTACGATAGACCGTCGAAATCGAAATCTTGGCGTCGACCTTCACGGAGCGGCGGTAGAGCTCCTCGACATCCGGATGATCTTCTGAGTCCTCGAGGATGCGCGCGATTACCCGGCGCTGCTCGGTCATGCGCATGCCGCGTTCAGCGCAAAGCTCCTCAAGGGTTTTGGCTACCTCAGTCATGGCTGCCTTCTCGCTATTCCTGCCGAGAAGGGAACTACCGAAGAACGCGCTTCATGACAAGCGCCGTGGAGGTAGCCCCGTTGGCATCCTTATAATAGCCCTTGCGCTCNCCGGCCTGCTCGAAGCCAAGCTTGCGGTAAAGGCCGAGGGCGGCGGTATTGCCGTTNTCGACTTCCAGGAACATGCTNTCGCCGCCACGGAGCCGTGCTTCGCGTATGGCGGCCTGCATCAGCCGCCACCCGAGGCCGGAACGCGCGACCTTTGCCTGTACGGCAACCGTCAGGATTTCCGCCTCGCCCGCCACCTGGCGCGCAAGGATGAAGCCCGGCAGGGTCTTTTTCAGGATCGCATTGGTCTGGCGGGCGACGAAGCCGAACACAGTGTTCTGTGACAAGAGGCTGTGGAATTCGCCGTCACCCCAGGGGCGGGCAAAGCGCTCGCCGTGCAGGACGGAAACGTCGAGGCAATCCTCCGGCTGCATGGTGACGATTTCGAATTCCGGTTTCAGCGTCAGATAGGCTTCCAGCATCGTCATACTCTTGCAATCGCGTATCCGGCCTGCGGTTTGGCATCGGGTCCGCGCAGATAAAGTGGCTTCGGCTTTCCGGTATTCGGGTTCGCGGCAGCACCGAGACGCGCCACGATGGAGATCGGGAAGGAGTTGGCGTATTCGCCCGTTGCATCCGGTTTCAGGATCGGGGTCGCCGAACCGGTGATCTCGCCGTCGAAATCGGCAGCAAAGGCCTGAGCCTCGGCGATGCTGACCGCGCGTGCCTCGTCGAGCGCGGCGCCGTCGGCCGCAAAAGACTGAAGATAGATTTCTTCCCTCTTGGCATCCATCGCCGCGAGCACTGCGCGGCCGGGCGTCTTTTCACGCTGGGCGGCTGCCATGACTCGAGCGTGGTTATGCCGACGGCCGGAATATCGAGGGAAAGCGCAAAGCCGCGGGCGGCTGCAACGCCGACACGGATGCCGGTAAAGGAGCCGGGACCGATGGTGACGGCAAGGCGGTCGACATCCGAGAGTGCAACGCCCGCCTGATCCAGCGCGCGGTCGACGATACCCATCAGATGTTCAGCATGCCCCTTGCCGATCATGTCCGATGCCTCCCCCAGCATCGTATTCCTGCCGCTGTCATAAATAGCGGCAGCGCAATCCACACCTGCCGTGTCGAGCGCCAGAACGATCATGCCATCAATATCCGAATAAACTATTGTCGCCTATCCATAAATCCGTCGGGCCGAACCTCGGATGAACGGCCCGGCGTATCCGGCTTTTTTAAGCGGCAATCACTTCCTGCACTTCCGGAACGAAATGGCGCAACAGGTTCTGGACGCCGTGCTTCAGCGTTGCCGTCGAAGACGGGCAACCGGAGCAAGAACCCTTCATGTTCAGGTAAACCTTGCCGTCCTTGAACCCACGGAAGGTGATGTCGCCGCCATCCTGGGCAACGGCCGGACGCACGCGGGTCTCCAGCAGTTCCTTGATGGTCAGCACGATCGATTCGTCGCCTTCATCGAAGAATTCATCGCCGGCGTCGACATCTTCCGACAGGATCGAGGCGTCACCCATGACCGGCTTGCCGGACATGAAATGCTCCATGATCGAGCCGAGAATGGCNGGCTTCAAATGCTGCCATTCGGCATTGTCTTTGGAAACGGAAATGAAGTCGTAGCCGAAATAGACGCCGGTCACGCCCGGAATCTCGAAGAGGCGGGCAGCGAGCGGCGAAGCCTGGGCTTCATCGGCATTGCGGAATTCGGCCGTACCGNTTTCCATCACGACCTTGCCGGGAAGGAACTTCTGCGTGGCGGGGTTCGGCGTGGCTTCGGTCTGAATGAACATCTCGCTCTCCATGCGGCGGGCTTCAGCCTCTACCGTCTTTAGAATTCTTCAAAAGAAAATAAGCCTATTGTCCGGCTGATTCAAGAGACTGATACTCAAGAAATGCCTTAGCAGAGGGCGTCTATTTCCTCGTTGGTCAGCGTGTCGGGAAGCACGGTAACTGGAATCGGAAAGGCNGCTCCGCGTCCTGCAACNGAAGAAACCAGCGGCCCCGGTCCTTCCTTGGCCGAGCTTGCCGCAAGCACGAGGATGGCAACGTCCCGGTCTTCCTCGATCACGGCGTTGATCTGCTCGGCCGAATTGCCTTCACGGATGACGATCTCAGGCTCGATGCCTATCGTCTCGCGCACGATCTGCGCAGCCTTGGCAACTGTGGCTTCCGCCTCCTCGCGAGCTTCCGCCCGCATGATCTCCTCGACCCCAAGCCATTGCTGGAAATCGCCTTCCGGGATCACATAAAGAAGAATGAGACCGCCATTGGAATTCTTGGCGCGCCGCCCGGCATAATGGACGGCGCGTTGGCATTCGGGTGTCCCGTCTATCACCGCCATAAACTTGCGGCGATGACCTTCGAGCCGTGAGAGTCGCTTTGATACCATGGCGCGAACTCTGACACCTGTGACCGAAAATTTGCAAGCCCCCGTTTTGCACGGGGGCTCTGCATGGCGATCGACTAGTAGAGGAAGCCGATGATTTCCCGAAGTTCGCGCATCGTCACGTCGGCGCGCGCCCTTGCGCGCTCGTTGCCGTCGCGCAGGATCGCATCGATGTGGCTCGTATCGTTCATCAGGCGGCGCATTTCGCCAGTTATCGGCGACAGGACCTGAACGGCGAGATCGATCAGCGCTGGCTTGAAGACGGAAAACTGCTGGCCGCCAAATTCGGCGAGCACCTGTTCTCTCGTCTTGTCGGCGAGTGCGGCATAGATCGAGACGAGGTTTTCAGCTTCGGGCCGATTTTCGAGACCTGCGATTTCGCTCGGCAATCCATCCGGATCGGTCTTGGCCTTGCGGATCTTCTTGGAGATCGCATCCTCGTCGTCCATCAGGTTGATGCGCGAAAGATCCGACGGATCGGACTTCGACATCTTCTTCGTGCCGTCCCGCAGCGACATGACGCGCGGCGCCGGTCCGCCGATCAGCGGTTCGACCATCGGGAAATAGGCATGCACCGGCTCGTCGCCGACGGCGATGTCGATCCCGTAGTTCGTCTTGCGGATATGCGAGGCGTAATCGAGGTTGAACTTCATCGCGATGTCACGCGTCAGCTCGAGGTGCTGCTTCTGGTCCTCGCCGACAGGCACATGCGTGGCGCGGTAGACGAGAATGTCGGCAGCCATCAGGCTCGGATAGGCGTAGAG
>Ga0055528_1002292_pt1 | contig 10366 bp, 9 predicted proteins | sample AraplaCol_mMS_r2_2_FD_55006 | JGI IMG/M metagenome (GOLD analysis project Ga0055528, IMG submission 55006) | Arabidopsis root microbial communities from North Carolina, USA - plate scrape MF_Col_mMS_r2 | ecosystem: Host-associated > Plants > Roots > Endosphere | place: USA: North Carolina...
TCGGTCTCGAACGGCATCAGTTCGCGCGCCTCGTGCACCAGGCATTCCGGCGGCAGCAGGTCGATGAGATCTGCGACGATCTGCCTGCGGCGGGCAAGCACGTCGGCACGCGGGGCGAGAAACGAAATAGTATCGGACATGGCTCTCTCCCTTCGCTCCGACAGCGAAAACCGGAGACATCCTCTGCGCTGCCGGCTCAGTCGGGCTTAGCACTTTCCCGATTACGGCGCAAATGCTAAGCACTTATTCCAAAAGGATAAACAATCTGACGAATGACCAATCTCGGTGATCTCGAAATTTTCGCAAAGGTCGTTTCGACGGGGAGCATGTCGCTTGCCGGCCGGGCTCTCGGCTTTTCGCCGGCGGTCGTGTCGAAGCGGATAAAACGGCTTGAAGATCGGCTCGGCACGCGGCTCCTGCAGCGCACGACGCGGCAGATCTCCCTGACGGAGGCAGGCCAGGGCTTCTACGATCGCGTGCTTGGCATTCTCGCCGGCATCGAGGAGGCCGAATACTACATTTCCGGACGCTCGGCGCAGATGCAGGGCACGCTGAAGGTGACGGCGCCCACCTCGTTCGGACGCATGCATGTCGCCCCGCACCTGAAATCCTTCATGGATATGCATGCCGGTTTGGCGATCAATCTCGTGCTCAGCGACGAATTCACCGATATCATCGGCGAAGGCTTCGACCTTGCCATCCGTATTGCGGAACTGACGGACTCAAGCCTCGTCGCGCGGCGCCTTGCCCCCGTGCGTCGCCTGCTCTGCGCATCGCCGGACTATCTTGCCGCTAACGGCACGCCCCAGACCATCGAAGATCTCAAGCACCACCGCTGCCTGCCCGCCCACAACAACGATGCCTGGCGGCTGGAGGGGCCGGAGGGTCCGCTTTCCCTGCGGCCGGAAGGAATGCTCGTCACCAATTCAAGCGAGGTCATCAGGGAGGCCGTCATATCGGGGCTCGGCATCGCGCTGCGCTCCACCTGGGACATCGGCAGGGAGCTCCAAGACGGACGGTTGGTGCACATCCTTCCTGCCTACGAAGGATCGCGCAACGTGACGCTTTCCGCGGTCTATCCCAGCCGCCAGTTCCTGCCGGCCAAGGTACGGCTGTTCATCGACTATCTCGCCGAGATCTACGGACCGGTTCCCTACTGGGAACGCTAGCTGTGGGTTTTCAGGAGGTTGTCCATTCGGNGCGGATTAAGGAGACTGGAGTTACACACTCAGCCTTGCAGGATCGCTCCGACTGAACATCCATGAGAACGCCGGTTTTGATGCCGCTTTGTCGAGAGGAGATGGCGCGCAACGTCGTCGACGACCGTTGTTCCAAAGCCCAGGCGGCAGGGTTTACGGCGTCACTTCAAGAATAGTTAGCCGCTGGGTCGAGCGGTTCTTGGCCCGTTCCCGCGCAGGCGGCCAAAGCGGAATGCATCCGGGACGGCCGAACGGACCATCAGCATCTCACCGATGGTTTCGTGTGTCAGGAGGCCGACAAGCCGTCCCGTATTGTCGGTCGCGCGACGGCCGGAGCGTTTGCCTCCTGCATAAGACGCAGGCTTTCCTCCAGAGATTTGCGATAATGTATCTTGGGAATGTCGCTCCGCATTGCGCTGGTGACGGGAGCGGCTGGCCCCTTTTCCTTCAACGCCCGGATCATGTCGTCGCGGGTCACCAATCCTTCGAGATGGCCGGCGGAGTCGACCACCGGGAACTCGTGCTGCGTGGTGGCGAGCAGCATCTCGACCGCCTCGTCGAGCGTTGCGGACCGTTCCAGCCGGGCGAACTCCGTGACCATCACATCCCCGACCTGCACGCTGGTCGCCACCTGCCGGATCTGCGCGTTCTGTGCTTCCGCCGCCGCGGCGAGATAGACGAAGATGCCGATGAAGATCAGCAGCGGATTGTAGAAGAGCCCGACGAAACCGAAGACGAAGGCCAGCCCCTGTCCGATCGTGGCGGCGATCTGGGTCGCGCGTGACCAGGAGAGGCGCGAGGCCAAGGCGGCGCGCAGGACGCGTCCGCCGTCCATCGGAAAGGCCGGGATCATGTTGAAGAGAACCAAGAATACATTGACGCCCGCCAGCCTGACGAGAAAATTCGTGCGTGGATCCTCGATCTCCGCCATCTGCTCGACGGCCGCCGGCCCTCCCAACGCGATGAAGATCAGCACGGCGATCGCGACATTCACGAGCGGCCCCGCGATCGCGATTGCGAACTCCTGTCCCGGCTCTTCCGGCATGCGTTCGAGCCTGGCCACGCCGCCGATCGGCAGAAGCGTGATGTCGGGCGTGCGAATGCCAAAATACCGGGCGGCTGTGATGTGGCCGAATTCGTGCAGGACCACGCAGACAAAGACGGCAAGGATAAAGATAACGCCCTCCCACGCGGCCGCCGTGCCGCCGATCTGGTAGTGCATCAGCCAGATCCAGACGAGCAGAAGCAGAAAGGTGAAGTGAACGCGAATGGTCGTGCCAGCGATCGTGCCGAGATTCAGAGACCAACCCATCTTCATAACTCCAGGAAATGCGGGGGTGCACTATAAGCGCTTGCCGGGATCAGAGCACCTCAGGATGAAACAGCGACCTGTGGCTTACAATCTTCACTACCCCTAATAGAGATCTAGTGCGATTAATGCGCAATACCTTGTCGCCTTTTCCAGTCACCGCGACAGGCAAAATTTCAGGGTTGATCGAACCGGGAGATCGGATCCTAAGGACCGGCGCGGCGGACCTGGCACCCAAAACCCACTGGCCCGCTTAGTCTTGAGGCCCTGCTCACGAGGCGGGGGCTTTCCGCAGTCTTTCCCAGCCGCCAGTTCTTGCCGGCCAAGGTAGGGCTGTTCATCGACTATCTCGCCGAGATCTGCGGCCCGGTTCCCTACTGGGAACGCTAGAGGTTTCCAGCGCTCAATTCGCCAGTCTCTCGATGACGAGATTAAGCAGCGCCCGCAAGCGCGCCTGCCGTTTCATATCCCGGTGATAGCCAATCCAGGTGTCGCGCCCCGGCGGCGCTTCACCGAGGTCGACCGGCTCGATATCAGCGATTGAATCGCCAAGGGGGCGCGGCAGGACGGCGAGCCCGGCCCCATTCCTGCACAGCGTCGCCTGGACATCGCGGTTGTTGCTGCGCATGGCAATCTCGGCCTTTGGCAGAAGACGCGTCAGCCATGTCACATCAGGCATGCCGCCAAACGCCTCGTCCATCGTTACCAGGCGCGCGCCCGCGCCATCTCCTGCCTTCGGGTGCTCCGCCCCTCGGCGGATGTAAAGCCGGTAGTCGATATGCAGCAGCTTCCTCGATATCACGTCCGGCTCGGTAAAGGGCGCGATCCGAACGACGACATCCGCCTCCCGGCGGGAGAGACTGAGCAGGCGGCTATCGGTCAGCAATTCCACGACGATCTTCGGATAGCGCAGCGAGAATTCCGCAAGGACCGGCGCCAGCACATGTGCACCGAACCACTCCGAAGAGGACAAGCGCAGGAAGCCGCTCAATTGCCGGCTCTGTCCGGCAAGTTCGCGTTCGAGCCCGAGTGCTTCCTCTTCCATCCGCTCGGCGTGGGCAAAGACGGCTGCGCCCTCGTCGGTCATCACAAACCCGTCGGCAGTCCGCTGAAACAGGGTCTGGCCGAGCGAGATTTCAAGGGCGCGAAGGCGACGCCCCATCGTCGGCTGCGTCAGGCCGAGGCTGCGGGCGCCGGCGCCGAGAGTTCCCTGGCGCGCGATCGCCAGAAACAGTTTGAGATCGCTCCATTCCACAAGCCGACTCCCATACAAAAATGTATGAACTTCGTGCAATGTCTTTCATTTCCATTCTCATATCAACGGCGCATTCTCCAGGCAACAACAGACGAAGGAGAGTTGCATGTCACAGATCACAACGATGAAGGCGCTCCTGATCGACGCGCCGAACGCGGATTTCCGCCTGGCCGAGATCGCCCAGCCGGCGCCGCGCGAAGGCGAGGTTTTAGTCCGTATCAAGACAAGCGGCGTCAATCCGCTGGACACCAAGATCCGCGCCGGCAATGCCACCCATGCGCGCCATCCGTTCCCGGCCGTTGTAGGTATGGACATTGCCGGCGTCGTCGAGCAGGTCGGTCCCGGCGTCACCGAGTTCCATCGCGGCGACGAAGTCTATGGCACGACCGGTGGCGTCGGCGGCATCCAGGGCTCGTTGGCTGAATTCGCAGCGGTCGACGCCCGGCTGATCGCGCCGAAGCCCAACAATCTCTCGATGCGGGAGGCAGCAGCCCTGTCGCTGATCGCGATTACCGCCTGGGAAGGATTGGTCGATCGAGCCAATGTCCGCGAAGGCCGGCAGGTTCTTGTCCTCGGCGCCGGCGGTGGCGTGGGGCACATTGCCGTACAGATCGCAAAAGCCGCGGGTGCTGATGTGTTTGCCGTCGACGGTGGCTCCAAGGCTGGCTATCTCAGAAGCCTTGGAGCAACGCCGATCGACTACAGGGTAGAGACCGTGGCGGACTATGTCGGCAATCACACGGCCGGCAAGGGCTTCGACATCGTCTACGATACCGTCGGCGGCCCGGGCCTCGATACAGCCTTCCAGGCGGTCGGCCGGTTTGGCCACGTCGTCAGCGCGCTCGGATGGGGGACGCATGCGCTTGCCCCGCTGTCGTTCAAGGCGGCGACCTATTCGGGCGTCTTTACGCTGCTGCCGCTTCTGACCGGCGAAGGGCGAAGCCACCACGGCGAGATCCTGCGCGAGGTGGGCAAGCTCGTCGAGGCCGGCAAGCTGATGCCGAGGCTGGACGCGCGCCGCTTCGGACTTTCCGATGCCGCCGAAGCGCACGCGTTGATCGAAAACCGTCAGGCAAACGGCAAGCTGGTGGTGGAGATCGCCTGAAATCTGGACGCGCGCGGCGGAATCTCGCCGCGCCCGTCACCTATCGCGCCAGATCGAGATAGGCGCTCGCCACCATGGCATCGATATCCGCGGGTACCGGGACGAGACAGCTCTCGGCGCCGACTTCGCGTCTGGCGACACGCTCGAGGCAGCGCGCCTGCAGTGTGAAACCAAGATCCATCGATTCAACGGAATTGCCGAGCGGCCTAGGACCGGCGAGGTTCGCCATGTGGCCACCGCCGAGAACATGGAAAGAGCGACCATCCTTCAGGTGCAGGGTCTCGATGTGATCCGCCTCGTAGCGATCGATCCGCACGACATCGGGGTGCTGCCGGAATGCGGCAACGTCGATCTCATGCGGGAAATGTCCGCCATTCATCAGGATTGCACGATCCTTGATCAGCGGAAGGTCGGCTGCGGTGATGATCGCGGGAAAGCCCGTAACGGTGACGAGCACGTCGGCCGAGGCAATCGCCTCGTTGCGCAGCGGCGTGGAAAATCCGTCAAGATGCGCACCCAGCGCCGTCACCGGATCGATATCAACGACGCTGACGGCTGAAAACGCGTTGCGGAAACAGGCAGCGGTTCCCTTGCCGCAGGCCCCGTAGCCGAAAACCGTCACACGCTTGCCGTTGGTCGAGCGGTTGGTGAAGCGCATGTAGCTTTCGAAAAGGCTCTGGCCGACGGCATGTCTGTTTTCGGCGAACTGCTTGATCGGGCTGTCGTTGATGACCAGGATCGGCATGTTCAATTTTGCCCGTATCGGCAGCAGGCGTGTGCGGCCTGACGTAGTCTCCTCGGTGCCTCCGAGAAGGCTGGCGTAAGGAGCCCCGGCCGCAATCGCCAAGAGGTCGCCGCCGTTGTCGAGCAGAAGATCCGGCTTTTCCGCGACGACCGCCTGCAGGCTCTCATGATGCGCGACTGGGTCCGTTGTCTGGGTCGCGAACACGGTGATCCCCTGCGAACGGAGAAACTCGACGGTCGAAGGCTGCGTGCTGTTCAGATTTCCGGTGCAGACAAGCCGTGCGCCGCCGGCTTTCAGGGTCATCAGCAGCGCCACGGTCTTCGGCTCCAGATGAATCCCCGTGCCGATGGTCAAGCCGTTGAACGGTTGGGTCTTCTCGAATTCTGCCGCCGTTGCCTTGAGCAACCTGCAGCTGTTGCCGATCCATTCGATGCGGCTTGCTACTCTTTGCATATCCATGTCCTTTTGCTCGCAACGCAGTGTTAGGCTCGGCAGCGCCTTTCGACCATGGAGATAATTCTTCGCAATAGGGCAGAAAATCTGCCCTATTGCGTCGCCGCGCCAGAGCGGAGCAACCAGTCGCGAAGGGCGACGAACGCGGGTTTCGGCGAGTCGACGTTGCGACAGCACAGGCTATAGCCGGCCAGTCGGCGAATGAAGCCATAGGGTGCAGCAAGCAGATTGCGCTGCAAGTCATCTTCGATGGCAGCGCGCGGCGCGAGCACAACACCAATCCCCGATCGCACCGCCCCGAGCACCAGCAGCAGATCCTCGAATTCCTGCTTGCGCCGGAACATCACGGCCTGAGTGCCGCTCTCGGCAAACCACTCCTGCCAAAGGGTTGGCGCGCTGCGGCTGACAAGAGCGGTGATCTCCACCATCCGCGCAGGATCGCCGGCGATCCTTTCTGCCAGATCCGGTGTCGCGACGGGTCCAAATTCGTCCTCCATGAACTTGACCGCTGTCACCCCTGCCGTTGGCCGGTATTCGGCGCCCATGATGACGGCGTCGAGTTCCGGGTGCAGCGCCAGCGGCTCGACGACCGACATCGGCAGGATATCGACGTCGACGACGCCAAGCGCAGCCTGCATGTTTGCAAGCCGCGGCATCAGCCACCATATAGCAAAGGCCGAAGGTACGCCGAGGCGAATGCGGCGATCCTCGCCACCGACAAAATCTGCAGCGGCGCGTTCCAGCGTCGCGAAGGCAGCGGTGGAGGCCTCCGCGAACAGTGCAGCTTTCGCGGTCGCNGCCAATTTTCTGCCATCGCGTTCGAACAGTTTCTCACCGAAATAGTTCTCCAGGATCGAGATCTGCTGGCGCACCGCGCCGCGTACAACACCAAGCTCGGCGGCGGCGCCAAGAATGCTGCCGTGACGGTATACGGCTTCAAAGGCGCGGATGGCTTTTAAGGGAGGAAGACGCATGATTACCATAGTATTGACATAACAGTGTATGAGATGACGCCGCCGTTGATTGAAATGCAGGGCGGCTCATATTGAACGCCTGTGCATTGGCGGAATCAGGATAGTATCTGACGGATTTTTTGTTACCCGGCGAAACAAAAAGTTCCTATTGATAGTTATCAAATCCGAGCCAAAAGCATGAAATGCGTATGGATCGCGCAAGCTTTCCAGCGGATACTAATATAGACGACTCACTCGAACAGAACGCCAAGGTGACCCGACCGTTGACTCTTCTCGCCCGCCTCGCTGCAGACGTCCAGCTCATGTTTCGGCGCCCTCCGCGTCAACAGTATGCTGCGCTCTGCTATCGGGTCAAAAAGAGGACCAACGACGTTGAAGTACTTTTGCTGACCAGCCGCGACACCGGCCGCTGGGTCATCCCCAAGGGATGGCCGATGGACGGACGGTGCTCGTATGAGGTCGCCGCACGCGAGGCATTCGAGGAAGCCGGTGCGCGCGGAACCGTCGAGAACGAGATCCTTGGTTCCTACTCCTACCCTAAGGTGTTGAAGAACGGCCTAAAGGTCACCTGTAAAGTGCAGGTCTATGCTCTCGAGGTTCTGGAGATCGCCAAGAACTTCAAGGAAAAAGGCGAGCGCAAGGTGGAGTGGGTCTCCTGCGACGAGGCTGTGAAGCGCGTTCATGAGCCTGAACTTCGCAATCTCATCCTGCTGTTCAAGCGCCGCATGACGGAACAGCTTGCGGCAAGCATGCCAAAGCAAATTCCGGCGGAATGAATACTGCCATCTTGCGCTGCTAAACTTGGCGGCGCTAAAGCAGGATTCAACGAAGGAATAGCATGCCCAACCGATCAGCCGTCCTCACGAAACGAACGCTCGACAAAGACCTCGACAAGCTTACGCATGTCGAGGATGCGACGAAGTTCGTCTCGCGCAAACTGGTGGCGCCGGGCCTCGGGCTGATCTTCCTTGGGCTAGCCATGCTTTTCGCGGGCGTCTATGTCTTTGACCGGCCAAGCGCCGTGCTGGTGATCGCGGCAGCGGCGCTCGCCGCCTACATGGCCATGAACATCGGTGCAAACGACGTTACCAATAACGTCGGCGCCGCCGTGGGCGCCCGAGCGATGACGATGGGGCAAGCTCTTGTCATCGCAGCCATCTTCGAAATTCTCGGGGCGACAGTTGCCGGCGGCGAGGTCGTCAAGACGATCTCCTCCAGCATCGTGGATGCCGTGCAAGTCCCACCAGGCACACTCAGCTGGATCATGATAGCGGCACTGATGGCCGCCGCATTGTGGATCAACCTCGCGACCTGGATGAACGCACCGGTCTCGACCACGCACGCGATCGTCGGCGCGGTGATTGGAGCGGGTATCGGCGCGGTCGGTCCGGACCCGGTGAACTGGCGGGTGATGGTCGAGATCACATCGGCCTGGGTGACTTCGCCGCTGCTTGGCGGCGTGATTGCGGCCGGCCTGCTTTTCCTCGTGAAGAGCCTGATCATCTACCGCGACGACAAGATTGCCGCGGCGCGGCGTTGGGTCCCCGTTCTGATCGCGATGATGCTCGGTGGCTTTGCTTCCTACATGGTGCTGCAGCTTACGCCCGCTGGCGCGTTTTCCTCGTTCACAATCCTCCTTTTCGGCGTCGCGGCCGGCGGCCTCGGATGGTTTGCCGCGCGTTCATTCGTTCACAGGCAGGCCGTAGGGCTGGAAAACCGCAACAGCTCGCTGCGCGTTCTCTTCCAGATTCCCCTGATTGGNTCGGCAGCTCTGCTCTCCTTCGCACATGGTGCCAACGACGTATCCAACGCAGTCGGCCCACTTTCGGCAATCGTGCGCGCGGTCGCGGGATCCGCAGCCGGCCCGAATGGCCAGCCCCCGATCTGGGTGCTGCTCATCGGCGCCTTCGGTATCTCGGTCGGCCTACTGTTGTTCGGGCCGCGCCTGATCCGGCTGGTCGGTGAACAGATCACCAAGCTCAACCCCATGCGCGCCTATTGCGTTGCGCTGTCGACGGCCTTCACGGTTATCGTGGCCTCGTGGCTCGGCATGCCCGTCAGTACGACGCATATCGCGGTCGGTTCCGTGTTTGGCGTCGGCTTCTTCCGCGAGTGGTACACCCGGAACTCGAAGCGACGCATCCGGTACGTGCGGCGCAAGGCGGAAAGCTGGGCGATTGATGAACCGGAAGATCCGAACACGCATGAGGTTCGTCGCCGCTATCTCGTTCGCCGTTCGCACTTCATGACGATCATCGCCGCCTGGATCATCACGGTGCCGGCCTCGGCAGCGCTTGCAGCGATGATCTATTGGGTTATGTTCGCGCTCTTTGTATGAGCAGGACTTTTCGATGCGCGCCAATTTTCGGATGCAACGGCTGTTTGTGGACGCTCCCCTCGCCGCCGGAGCAACGGTCGAGACGACGGGCGACCACTTCAACTATCTCGCCAACGTACTGCGCATGACTGATGGCGCCGAACTGCTCGTCTTCAATGGCCGCGATGGCGAGTGGAAGGCGCGCCTCACCTTTCCAACGCGGAAACGGATTGTACTGGTCGCCGAGGAGCAGACCCGCCCGCAGCCGGCAGCGTCCGATCTGCACTATCTCTTTGCACCACTGAAGGTCGGGCGACTCGACTACCTGGTGCAGAAGGCCGTCGAGATGGGCGCAGGCCTTCTGCGTCCAGTGATGACCCAGCATGTGCAGGGCAAGATCACCAATCTCGACAAGCTGANGGCAAANGTCATCGAGGCAGCGGAGCAATGCGGCATACTCGATATCCCCGACGTTGCCGAGCCCGTGAAGCTGTTCGACCTGCTGGACACNTGGCCGAGCGACCGCCGCATCATCTATTGCGACGAGGGCGATGCGGGGCAGAACCCGCTNCCACTGCTGTCCAAGATCAGCGAGNGANAGCTGGCGCTCCTTGTCGGCCCAGAGGGNGGTTTCTCCGAGGAAGAGCGCGCGCGGCTGCGCNGCCTCGATTTCGTGACCGCAATCCCGCTCGGGCCGCGGATCCTCAGAGCCGATACGGCTGCGGTTGCTGCCATGGCAGTCATTCAAGCGTCGATCGGCGACTGGAATTAACCTTAGGATCGGTCGCGGCCGAAATATCCTGCTATTTTTTTGATGGACCGTTGAAACAATTTCACTTGCAACATACGTGGGAGCGGTCCTAATCACCCTTCCAATTGCCCGGGTTTTTCCAGGCGCTCTCCCATTGCAGGTAGACTTGAATGGCTCGCGATACCACCGACCAGACGCCACTCTCTTCGGTTCAGGAGCTGACCGATTATCTTGCCGCGGGGAACAAGCCGGCGGAAA